>Ga0080064_1001231_pt1 | contig 54543 bp, 55 predicted proteins | sample Subgrocontami54m_FD_69260 | JGI IMG/M metagenome (GOLD analysis project Ga0080064, IMG submission 69260) | Subsurface groundwater microbial communities from S. Glens Falls, New York, USA - GMW46 contaminated, 5.4 m (SPADES assembly) (version 2) ...
GACCCTGAATTTAAGAAGGAGTTCAAAAAACTTACCGGAGATGACCCGACTCCCCTCACGCCCGAAGCGCATGAAAAGGCGATGAGGGAACTTCCCCGGGATCAGGAAGTGGTTGAACTCTTCAAGAAAATCGCCGGCGGCGATCCACTGCCGGCCCATTAGACGCTGGATTTCCTAGATACAGGATCATCGCGGTCGGGCGCCCACTATCATAACCGCCCACTCGGGTTAACTTTCCAAGAGCGCCTTCAATTCGTCCCACCGGGTCACAGGCGGAGAGCAGGTAAAATTATGGCAGACGTAGACTGTGGTTTTACCGTTCACCTGGGATTTTTCCTGGACAGGAATGGAGGCGGTGCCGCTGGGCGGCGTCCGGGGATCAAGGAGCTGTAAGGTCTTATTGGGTAGATAGAGGAGATTTATTTGGCTCAAAAGGCCCCGCGTATCCTGATGTTCTCGTTCGCCCGCCACAACGATCTCTTTGGGCTTTTCCAGATAGAAGTCTAATGCGCATAGAAGATGCGTAAACCCGAAGGGTTGGCTTTCCATAGCCTCACGATAGCGGCGCAATACCTTTTCCGCCCTGAGGAGATAGTCTTCCTTGCCCGTGTAATGATAGAGCCTTAGAAGAACGTGGGTGGCGGTCGAATTGCCCGATGGTATAGAACCGTCAAAGGCCGGCTTGGTGCGACTGATCAGTTTCTCATGGGAGCTCCCCGTGTAGAAAAAAGCGCCTTGGGCGGTATCCCAAAATTCACGAATCATCGTTTCCGCGAACTCGATCGCGCGGGTCAAAATAGTCCGGTCGAGGGTGGCTTCGTACACATCCAGAAGACCGGCGGAGAGAAAAGCATAATCATCGAGGAATCCGGGAACTTTTGCCTGCCCGTCTTTAAAGGTATGGAGCAGCCGCCCATTTTGGACCATGGAAGTCAATATGAAATCCACGCACTTTTCCGCCGCCTGGAGATACTTAGGCTCTCCTAAAATCTTAAAGGCCTCAGCCAAACCAGAGAGCATGAGGCCGTTCCAAGAAACAAGGACCTTCTCGTCACGAAGAGGCTTTATCCTCTTTTCGCGCTGGAGAAAGAGTTTTCTCCTGGCCTCGGCGAGTAGAGTTTTTATCTCCTCGGGTTCCCGGCTGAAATACCTCGCCGCTTGCTCGACCGTCAAAATGAGATGGAGGATGTTCTTGCCCTCAAAATTGCCCGGCTCGCTGACGTCATAGACGCGAGAAAAAATCTCTCCCACTTCTTCGCCCAAAACGTCCATGACCTCCTTGTACTCCCATACGAAAAACTTCCCCTCCTCTCCCTCGCTATCGGCATCCTGGGTCGAATAAAAGCCGCCTTCCGGCCGCGCCATTTCACGCAAAATATAGTCGAGAGTCTCCTCGATGATTTGCCGGAAGAACGGACTCCCCGTGATGCGAAAGGCCTCCACGTAGAGGCGAACCAGCTGGGCATTGTCGTACAGCATCTTCTCAAAATGGGGGACCAACCATCGCGCATCCACGGAATAACGGTGGAAACCGCCGCCGAGGTGATCATAGATTCCGCCTTCGGCCATTTTCGTGAGAGTATGAGTGACCATCTCCAAAAAACGGGGACCTTGGGATAAACGGTATTGGCGAAGGAAGAGATCTAGAACCCCGGTGTTAGGAAATTTCGGCGCATCCCCAAGACCCCCATGCTGGGCATCGTAAGCCTGTGCGAGCTGGTCGCAGGCCCGTACCAGGATTTCCCCCGAGAAAGGCTGCTGGCTTTCTTGACGGCCTGGGAGTTTGGTCAAGGCTTGCAGGATTTGCTGAACGCTTCTCTCCACGTCTTCCGGTCTCTCGCGGTAAGCCTCGGCCACCGCCTTGAGGACCTTGGGGAACCCCGTCACTCCATACCGGTCCTCGGGCGGGAAATAGGTTCCCCCAAAAAACGGCTTTCCTTCAGGAGTGAGAAAAACCGTCAACGGCCAGCCCCCACGGCCGGTCAACATTTGCACCGCGGCCATATAGACATCGTCCAGATCCGGTCTTTCCTCGCGATCGACCTTGATGTTGACGAAACTATCGTTCATCAATCGAGCGATTTCCTCGTTCTCAAACGACTCATGCTCCATGACGTGGCACCAGTGACAGGCGGAGTACCCGATGCTCAGAAGAACCGGCTTATTTTCCTCTTTTGCCTTTTGAAAGGCTTCCGTTCCCCAGGGAAACCATTCAACTGGATTGTGGGCGTGCTGGAGTAGATAGGGGCTCGTCTCCCGACTGAGGCGGTTCGCCATTGCTTCTCTAGAGTCCCTTAATTTTCGGAGCGTCCTCGATTTGCTCGAGGTCGTGAAATCCCATCTGTTTGTAGATGCGGTTGGTACCGGAAATAAGCCGCGCCGGCTTCTCCGGATCGCTGTTGAAATGTTGGTGCACGGTGTTCACGGGAACAAAGATCACGTCGTCGGCTTCCCACTCATATTTTTTCGGCTCCTTTTCAACTTCCCAGGTGTATTGATCTCCGATCCGTGCGTTGACATCCCAATGGAGATCGTACCCTCTTCCTTCCAACACAAAAAGAAACTCCTCGGCCATGTGACGGTGCTTGCCCGAGCGGCCTCCGGAGGGAATCTCTTGGATATAGATGTCTACGGTCTTAACACGGCCGTTGATCTTCTCGTTGACGACGTGTTTGAGCAGGCCATGCCGTGAGACTTCCCATGGCATCTTATCGGCCTTGATGACTTCTTGCAGTTTTTCATCCTCTTTCCTCAACCGCTGGGCCTCTTTTAGGCTATTGTCATAATGGCGGGCGGTTTTCTTTCCTTTACGAAAATTCTTGGCTTCATCGTGAACCATAAAACTCCTCCTTAGAATCTCGGGGGGGTCCAGCCTTCGAAACCGCGCGGGGCGCGGTCCGGCTGGCCTTCCACGGTCTTCTGAAACAACAGATTAAAGAACATGTACATGGGCTTGGTTTTGATGACGATCGCCTTGAGGGGTTTTTGCGGATTCGCATTGAAATGTTGATGCACGCAGCCGTTGCGCACGATCACAATGTCCCCTGCCTCGTAGTCGTAGCGTATTCCATCGTGGACATCGTATCCCTTGCCATCCAAGACATAAAAAACCGCTTCGTTCATGTGGCCGTGCCTGGGAGAGTGACCGCCGGGAACGATGTCCACGACATGGGCCTGGATACTTTGCATTCTCCCCATCGAAGGCGACATGAGCCACTGATTCCAAAATTGCGGGCCGGCGATGTCGTGGGGATCCAGGTCTCCCGGTTTGATCACCCGGGGCAGATCGCGCATTTTTTTCAGCTCCTCCATCAGCCCATAGTTGATGTTCTCCAATCCACGAACATAGACTCGCTCTTTCTCCTGGGCCACGATTTCCTCCTTACGTCCTCTACGATGATTTGGCCCGCATCCTAGTACTTTCGAATCACGGCCACAACTACGCCGCGGACCTCGACGCGACTGGCCGAGATCACCAAGGGCTTGAGCTTTACGTTGGCGGGACGTAAGGCGACTTGACCTTGTCCCTCCCGGTAGAACTTTTTGACCGTGGCCTCGCCATCCACTAAAGCCACTACGGTTTGCCCGTTCTCCGCGACGGAACGGGACTCGACTAAAATGAGATCTCCATCCCGGATCTGTTCATCGATCATGGAGTCTCCTTTGACTTTGAGCACAAAAGTCTTCTTATTCCGGACCAGCTCCTTGGGCACTCCAAGGGAGTCATTCGTCTCCACCGCCTCGATCGGCGCTCCAGCCGCCACCGTTCCCAGAAAGGGTAGATCCGTTAGCCCAGATCCTCGTCCCCGCGAGTTTAACACCTCCACGGAACGGCTTCGATTCCGCTCTCTTCGAATGAAACCTTTGGTCTCGAGATTCTTGAGATGCTTATGAACCGTGGCCAGAGAACTGAGATGAAAGCGGCCACCCACTTCCGCCAAGGTCGGGGCATATCCATGTCGCGCCGCGTAGCTTCTCAAGTAATCCAAAATCTCTTTCTGCCGTTTGGTAAGAGTCACGACTGCAGCGATTCAACCTCCTATACTCTGGATCCCAGTAAAAAAAGAAGCGAGGGCGATAGCACATCCGCGCAAGACCGGCGAGAGTCCAGAAGGATTCAATCGATGCTTCTGAGGGCCGGGACTCGCAACACAATGCCGACCGTCACGGCAAAAATGCCGGCAGACAATATACTTAGAGCGGCGGGCACCCCCAGCAGGACCGCAAGAGTACCGACCGCGGGACCGTTAAAGACCTGGAGACCAAATGTGGATAGGCTATAGAGTCCCATAACCCTTCCTCGAACAGCATCCGGCGCTGCCAATTGAAGCAGCGTATTCGTCGAGGTATTAAAGATGACCCAGGTCATACCGGCAGCCGCTAGCATAAGCGCGGCGACACTGACCGGAACAAGGTGAGCGGACAGCGCAAACGCAATAACCAGCGCAGCGTAAGCGAGCAGGCAACCCACCACAATCCGTCCCTTGTGCGTCATCGTCCGTAGAAAGGACAAAAGGAAAGCACCCAGAACCGCGCCAACTCCACTCGCCGATAGGAGAAAGCTGTAGCCGGTCGCGCCTGTATGAAATACCCGATCCGCAAAATAAGGCAGCATGGAGTGAAAACTGGACCCCACGAGAATCGTGGGCGTCACCACCATCGCGAGCAAACCGACGAGCAGCGGTTGCGATCGCACGTAACTCAGCCCTTCATTCAGACTATGCCAAGCCGATTGAGCACTGGTATCCCGTCTCTGGTGTGTCCGTTCCACCCGAATGATCGTCAAGGCGATCACCAGCGGCAAGAACATGGCCGCGGTGATCACATATCCCCACCCGGCGCCGATCGTCACCAAGGCCCACCCAGCCAACGGAGGACCGATGATCTGCAAACACTGCCGCGCGGAGGAGTTCAAACTCACGGCGTTGAGCAGGGCCTCCCTTCCAACGATATTATGGACTAAGACCTGACGGCTGGGCTGACTGATGCCTCCTCCAACTCCATGCAAAACGAGAAGAACAAAAAGGAGCGGCAAACTAACTGTGCCCGTCAAGACGAGCACCGCCATGATGGCGGCAGACGAGAAATAAAAGAACTCAGAAATCCGGATGAGCTTTCGGTTATCCACTCGATCCGCCAACACACCGGCATGCAGACCCAAGAAACTGAAGGGTAACCAGTGGCAAAAGTTTGAGATGCCTAGCCAGAACGGAGAGCCCGTGAGTTTCCACACCAACCAGTTCCGGACCACGGCTTCGAAGGTATCTCCTAAGGAGGAACAGATCGAAGCGAGCCAATAAAGCCGGAAAGTGGGATTTCGAAGCGCCACGAAGCGCTCCACGGGTTGCTCGATTTCGACGAATCCTGAAGACGCAGGGATAGCCATGCGCTTCTCCTCTCGGTTTCTTGGTCCCGGCAAAGGCAGTTCATGCCTTCTTATAGCCTGCTCTCCGGCCAGTCAAGCGTAAATGACTTTGCCGAGGCATGCGCCGCTATCAGGAGAGCCCGGGAGTTCTCGCAGAGTTCCCAAGGCGCGCCGATGCACCAGGAGAGGAGGTAAGATTGATTTGAGGCCTGCCGGATGGTAGGTTTTTAGACGCAATCCGTTTTTATGTTCAAAATGGAGAAAACATGGAAGAACAGATCCGCTTTATTCTAAAAAGCCTTGGTGAGGATCCGGATCGTGAAGGCCTGCGCAAAACACCGTCGCGGGTGGCCGCGGCCCTTACTTATCTGACCCACGGGTATCACGAAGACCCCGATACGGTCATCAACGATGCCATTTTTACCGAAGACTATGAAGAGATGATCCTGCAAAAAGACATCGACTTCTTTTCCCTATGCGAACACCACCTGCTCCCGTTCTTCGGTAAGGCCCACGTCGCCTATATCCCCCACCATAAAATTGTCGGTGTCTCCAAGCTGGCGCGCCTCGTGGATCTCTTCGCCCGCAGGCTCCAAGTCCAGGAACGCCTCACCAATCAGATCGCCACGACCATTATGGAGAAGCTGAACCCCCACGGAGTAGCTGTTGTCATCGAGGCCCAACACCTCTGCATGAGAATGCGCGGGGTCGAGAAGCAAAATTCCCTCATGATCACGAGCTCGCTGCTCGGCGCCTTCAGAAACCGCCAAGAAACACGAAACGAATTCATGAACCTTATCCGGCAAAAAACATAGAGGAAGGTCATATGGCAAAAATCGTTGAGGTTGGAGACCATAATTTCGAATCCGAGGTCTTAAGCTCGGCCCTCCCGGTGCTGATCGATTTCTGGGCACCCTGGTGCGGACCCTGCAAATCGATCGCACCGATGATTGAGGAACTCGCCGGAGATTACGACGGAAGGCTTAAAGTGGTGAAGCTCAACGTTGACGACCATCCGGTCACCCCGTCGCGCTATGGCGTGCGGGGAATTCCCAACCTCATCATTTTCCGGGGAGGAATAGTAAAACAGCAAATAGTGGGCGCAGTCGCCAAAGAAAAGCTAGTGACCGCTGTCGAGCAAGTATTGGCTTAAATTACCAGCGCAACGAAGCGGATGGACTTTTTTAGCGGACTGCCTAAAAGGTAAAATGGCGCATATTGACATTGATCAAGAGACCAAGTCCGACCAGCATGGTGACTAGAGAAGATCCTCCATAACTGAAGAAGGGTAGAGGAATCCCAACTACGGGAAGGAGCCCAGCCACCATGGCAACATTGATGACCACTTGCCAGAAGAGCACCGCCACGACCCCGGACGCCAACATGGCCCCCAGACGGTCCTTCGCCCGCGCCATCGCCCGCAAGGCGAAAAAGACCAATCCAAAGTAAAGCCCCAGCAGAATCACACAACCCAAAAAGCCCCACTCCTCAGCGAAGACGGAAAAAACAAAGTCCGTGTGCTGCGCCGGCAGAAAGTCGAGCCGATTCTGAGTGCCTTCGAGATAGCCCTTACCCCAAAATCTCCCCGAGCCGATTGCGATCTTGGACTGGATCACGTGGTATCCCGATCCCAAGGGATCGAGGTCGGGATCAAGAAACGTCCAGATCCGCCTCTTCTGATAAGACTTGAGGAAAAACCAGCCGATCGGGAGCAATACAAGCCCCGCACCGACCATGGAGAAAAGAGAGCGGGCTCGCAATCCGCCGATCAGCACCATGCTGAGGAAAACCAATAGGACGATGATCGCCGTTCCCAAATCCGGCTGCGCCAAAATCAACAACAACAGCGGACCTGCCCATAAGCAAGGCACCCACAAATCCTTCAGACCATACCCCTGAGCAGGCTCATCGAATTGGAAATGTTTCGCCATGACCAGAACCACTGCAAGCTTGGCCAGTTCAGAGGGCTGCACGGCGAAGAAGCCCAGATGAAGCCACCTTTGGGCTCCTCCCCCTTCGGTCCCGACCCAATGGACCAAGACGAGCAAGACCAGGACCAGCGCGTAAAAGGGATGAATCAGCCGATCAAAGCGGTGGTAGTCAAAACTAAACGCCGCTGCCATCGCGATCAGTCCGAAAATAAACCAATAGAATTGTCTGGAGGCTAAGCTCGTCTGCTCACTGGCAACGCTGTAGGTCGCGCTATAGACGGTGAGAATGCCCAATAGCGTCAGGCCGACGGCCAGGCCAAAAACGACCCAATCAAAATGAGAGGCCAGTCTTCTATCAATGAGCACCGAATCGCTCCGCTCTTCCGGCTTGCACCAAACGGGGCAAAGCGGATTCCTTTTCCTTCAGTGACAGGTACTTCTCGATCACTTTCTTGGCGAGGGGAGCAGCCGCCGAGCCTCCGTGACCCCCGTGCTCTACTAGGACAACCACGGCAATTTCCGGTTCCTGCGCCGGCGCATAAGAAACGAACCAGGCATGGTCTCTGACCGCGTAAGGGAGCTGCTCGCTCTTGACGTACTTGCCGCGCATCTCCACCACCTGGGCAGTCCCGGTCTTCCCTGCAATCTCCACCAGCTTGGATTGCGCCTGTCCTCCCGTTCCCCATCCACTGTTCACCACATCCCGGAGCGCCTTGCGAACCACGTCCAAGGTGCTTTTCTTCACGGGGACATCGCGGATCTTCTCCGGTCCATACTCTCGAATGACCTTGCCGTCCAGAGACTCCACCCGGCGGACAAACCACGGACGGTAGAGTGTGCCCCCATTGGCGACGGCCGCGAGAAGATTCGCCATCTGCAGCGGGGTCACGGTCACATAACCCTGCCCAATGGAAATGGACGGGGTCTCGCCGGGAAACCAGGGTTGGCCGAAGCGCTTTTCTTTCCATTCGGAGTCAGGGATCAACCCCGGCTTTTCATGATCCAAGGGAACCCCCGTTGTTGTTCCCAGTCCAAACGCGCGCGCATAGTATGCAATTCGGTTGACGCCAAGTCGCATCCCAACTTGATAAAAATAGACATCGCAGGATTGCACCAGGCCTCTATGGAGATCCACTTGGCCATGCCCTTCCTTTTTCCAGTCACGAAAAACACGGTTGCCCAGGGGGAAGGAGCCCGGGCAGTAAAAACGGGTGTCCGGTTGGATCGCCCCTTCCTCAAGAGCCGCTATCGCCAAAACAATTTTAAAGATGGAGCCTGGGGGATACTGGCCTTGAATGGCCCGATTATTGAGAGGGTACAATCGATCCCCCACGAGATCTCGCCATTCTTCAGTAGTGACGCCTCGGGCAAAAACATTAGGGTCGAAAGAAGGCGTGCTGACAAGAGCCAAAATCGCACCGGTGTGAACTTCCAAGGCCACAATGGCCCCTTCTTTCCCCGCCAGGGCTTGATAGGCCGTCTCTTGCAGGTCTCGATCTAACGTTAATCGAACACTCTGACCAGGAACATCCTCCACTGCGTGGAGGATCCGAATCCGGCGCCCGACCGCATCGACTTCCACCTGTTGTCCCCCGCTTTGACCTCGCAGGTACTCCTCCCAGCCGCTTTCCAAACCGAACTGGCCGATCTCATCCCCCATGCCATAGCCCTTTTCCTTGTAGGTGAGGAGTTGTTTACGGCCAATCTCACCGATGTAGCCGAGAAGATGGGCCGCCATGCCGCTGCCTATGTAGCTACGGCGCGACCGGATCCGAAGCGTGACTCCAGGCAGTTCGAGTTGATGAGCCTCCACGGCTACCACGGAACGCCAATCAATGTCCTTGCCGAGCACGATTTCCTCGAAAGGCGGTCGCGCCTTGTTGGCTTCCAGGAGTCCCAAAAATTCTCCTTTAGCGTAGCCGAGAAGCCCTGCCAAACGGCTTAAAACATCCTCCGGCCCTTCTGCATCCTCAGGAACAAAAAGAAGATCGAAAGAAGGGCGGCTATCCACCAAGAGCTGACCCCTCCGATCAAAGACCATCCCCCGAGTCCCGGGAACTTTTTTAAGCCGGATTCGGTTGTTTTCGGATAGATAGGTGAAGCGCTCTCCCTGAACCATTTGGAGGAAGAACAGCCGACCGATCAAAACCAAAAAGACGATTGCGGAGAGGACGGCCAGCAAACGGGCGCGCGGGCGAAATTCAGGGGGAGTTTCTTTTCTGAGCGAAATGGGGTCCATGAGAGCTTAGAACGTAATCCGGGATCCTTCCAAATAAGTCTTCACTCGACTCAAACCAAAAAATACTATGGGCGCAAGAAGCGCCGCCGCTAGAGAATCAAAAAAAATATGCCTTAAAAAGCCGGCAAATTCGAGACCGTTTCGAGCCAAGAAAAGGTTCCCCAGCAGGATCAGAGCAGTTCCTTTGATCCACGAGGCAAAAAAGACCACTGCCGAGCTCAAGAACGGACTCCGAACCCAAATCCAATGGGAACTCACGTAGACGACGAGAAACACCAGGGAAAGGGCAAATGCGTGCAGACCGGTGACCGGGCTGGAAAAGACATCCACCGAGTAGCCCAGGATAAAAGCGCCAAGAACCGACCCCACCGTGGGATGATTCAACCCTAAGTAGACACACAAAACGAGGACCAGATCAGGCACCACTCCGCCCAGAGGGAGAAGATGCAGGAGCGTTGTTTGAAAGAGAACTGCCAGAAAACCAACCGCCAAAAAAATGGAAAACAGCTTCACCTTCCATCCCCAGGGTCTTGAACTCGCGCCTTTCTAATCATTCCGGGAATTCAACGGGGAAATCACCTGGACTTCTTCGATCCGCGATGGATTCGCGGCCAGGGTGACTTCCACAGTTTGAAAAAGGCCGTAGCCTTTCTTGCTCAGCCTGCTGACCACCCCGACCGGAAGGCCTTTGGGGTAAATGTCGTCTAACCCCGAGGTAATCAATCGGTCTCCCACTTGGACATCCTCGCTTCTCTTGACGTACTTCATCACAGCGGCGTCTTCCAAGGAGCCGGAGACGATTCCTTGGGCGCGGCTTCTCTGATCGATCACATCCACGGCACTGTTCTGATCGGTAAGAAGCAAGACCTTGGAGCTCTGGGACGCAACGGCCGTCACCTGGCCCACTACCCCTAACGGGGTGACCACAGCCATTCCTTTCCGGACACCGCCTTGACTCCCCTTATCGATGGTGATGCTCCGGAACCAACCACTCGCGCTGTTCCCGATCACGGTAGCGCTGACCGACGACACCAGGCTAGACTTGAGCTCGAGGAGGGCACGCAAACGGGCGTTGGTGGCTTCGGCCTCGAGAAAGCGACCCCTCTCCGCTTCCAGCTCTAAGAGGCGGCGTCTCAGCCGTTCGTTTTCTTCATTGAGCCCCCACAGGGCGATATAGCGATCCCGGAATCCTCCTACCCATGAAACCGTCGCTTGAGCCGCTTTCTGAAACGGCCGCATAAAATCCAAGAGAAACATAGCGGCGGGATCGAGCCGCAACCGGCCGGTGGCTAAAGCCGCTACGAGGGTGATCGAGCAAAGGAGCGAAAAGAGAGAACCCACCAGGAGATGATTTTTACGCAGAAAAGCGATCATCCGTTTCCCTGCTAATGGACCGCTACCTCCTTCAGCAGCGCAAGCTCATCCAAGGCCTTGCCTGCCCCCATTACGACGGCGGTTAACGGATCGTCTGCAGTCGTCACGGGCAGGCCGGTCTCCTCCCGGAGCAACATATCGAGATTCCTGAGCAGAGCGCCGCCGCCCGCAAGGGTAACTCCTCGATCCACGATATCCGCAGCCAATTCAGGAGGAGTCCGTTCGAGAGCAAAACGAACGGCCTCCACGATCTGATTGATAGGCTCAAGAATCGAGTCACGGATTTCCTCTTCAGTGATCACCACGGTTCTTGGGACTCCCCCCACAAGATCCCGCCCCTTGATTTCCATGGTTCGAATCTCGTCTCCGGGGTACGCTGAGCCAATCGTGATCTTGATGAGCTCCGCGGTCCTTTCGCCTACCAGCAGGTTGTATTTTCTCTTGATGTATTGCGCGATCGCCTCATCCATCTTATCGCCCGCGACTCGAATCGACTTGGAAAAAACGATCCCGGAAAGAGAGATGACCGCTACCTCCGTTGTTCCCCCTCCGATATCCACGATCATGTTCCCGGTCGGTTCGGTGATCGGAAGCCCCGCGCCGATCGCCGCCGCCATGGGCTCCTCGATAAGGTAGACTTCCCTAGCTCCAGCCGACTCCGCGGATTCCCGCACCGCCCGCTTCTCCACTTCGGTGATGCCAAAAGGGACTCCGATCACGATTCGCGGACGAACCAAGGTATGGCGGTTATGAACTTTTCGGATGAAATAGCGAAGCATCGCCTCCGTGACCTCAAAGTCTGCAATGACGCCGTCCCTGAGGGGGCGTATGGCAACGATACTGCCAGGAGTTCTTCCCAACATCTTTTTTGCCTCCGCACCCACTGCGAGCACCCTTTTCCCTCCGCGATCGTTTTTCTGCACCGCGACTACAGAGGGCTCGTTGCAGACGATGCCTTCGTTCTTGACGTAAATGAGGGTATTGGCCGTTCCCAAATCAATCGCCAAGTCGTTGGAAAAAAAACCGAAAAAGCGGTCCAGGATCATCTCAAAACTCCTTTTTAATCTCGGAGGAATGCTTTTAGAAATCAAATAAATACCAGATCTTTCGTTGGCAAGCAAGATCATAAACAATGGATTCCTTGGGTCGGGCAGGGAACTGTTGAAATGGCGACCGGCATTCACTATGATGCACCGGTCTTTCCCGAAATTGAGCGTGAGAGGTCCTATTGTATGCTCGCTTTTCTTCGACACCGGAAGAGATCCTGGATCATTGTCTTCTTCGTCACCATGATTGTCCTGGTTTTTGTCCTTTGGGGGGTCGGCCGGTACATCAACGAACCGGGACCTGAAAGCCTCGCCAAGGTCAATGGCGAATCCATTAGCCCGACGGATTTCGCCTTCCATTACCAGCGACTGGTCGATCAGTATAAAAATCTCCTCAAGGGATCCTTGACCGAAGAGACCCTAAAAAATCTCAACCTGAGAGGTTTGGTCATCCAGGAGCTTGTTCGAAGGCAACTGCTGCTTCAAGAAGCGCGAAGGCTGGGACTGGAGACTTCTGACGAAGAGCTCCGGAATGAGATCGGGATGATGCCGGAATTTCAAGCGGACGGACGCTTTGATCAGAATCGTTATCTCCAGATTCTCCGAGCGAACCGTCTCGCGCCGGCCCAATTCGAAAACGAGCGCAGGGCAGAACTCACGCTTCGGAAACTTTACGGTCTCATCGGTGATTCCGTGATGGTTACGGAAAATGAGGTGAAGGACCGCTATCGCTTTGAGCAGGAAAAAGTGAATCTCTCTTATGTCCGTCTCTCCGCAGAGCCGTTCCTGCCTCAAGTCCAGATCACCGAAGAAGAAATTCAAGCCTATTATCAACAGAACCGGGAGACCATGAAGGAACCCTTAAAGGTTCAGGTGGAATACATCGCGTATCCTCTCGACCATTTTGCCTCGAAGATTCCAGTGAGCGACCGGGAAGTCGAGGAGTTCTACAAAACCCATCTGAAGACGAAGTTTCATCAGCCCAAGGCCGCGCGCCTGCGACATATCTTCTTCCGAGCCCCTCAAGAGGCGGACGCGCAACAAAAAGAAAAGAGCCGCCTGAAGGCGGCAGCCGTACTCCGAGAGGCCCAGCAAGGGAAAGACTTCGCGCAATTGGCTAAAACTTTCTCGGAGGACCCTAGCGCTTCGAACGGAGGAGACCTGGGATTTTTGCCTGAGGGGCAAATGCTCGCTCCTCTGGATCGGGCCGCCTTTGCTTTAAGAAAAGGCCAAATCAGCGGGCTGATCGAAACACCCATGGGGTATCACATCCTCAAAGCCGAAGAGACCCGAGAGCCAAAAACTCAGAGTCTTGCAGAAACTCGATCAGAGATTATGAACGAGATTCGGAAAGAAAAAGGAAAAACCGAGACCGGTAACGCCGCGGCCGCTGATCGGGGAAAAGCCCTCTCCGGAACTCCGCTCTCTCAACTGGCCAAAGAGCGTGGCCTTGCGTCCGCGCAAAGCGGCCTTTTTAGCCAATTTGAGGTCGTCCCCGAGATAGGGCCGGTGGAAGAGTTCAACCGGGGCGCATTCTCTCTCTCTATGAACGAAACCAGTCCGGTCATTGAGGGGAGGCAAGCCTACTACATCCTGAGGCTGCAAAAAAGAAAAGAACCTTCTGTCCTCCCTCTCACTGAAGTGCGTTCCCAAATAGAAAAAGGCCTCCGGGAAAAGAAAGCCTCGGGACTTATGCTGCAAAAGGCCAAGGCGCTGCTTTCCCAACTGAAAACAGAGAAAGACATTCAGGGAATCGCCAAAAAAAACGGACTGGGGATAGAAGAGACCGGCTGGTTTCCGCGCAACGCCACCCAAATTTCCAAGATCGGACCTCTGCAAGAAATGGCCCCTGGAGGGATAGCGGTCTCCATGCACCAACCGATACCCGACCGGATCTACCATGGGCAAGGCGCTGTCTATCTCTTCGCCCTCAAGGAAAGCCAACCGGCGGACATGGAGCGCTTCCAACAAGAGAAAAAGGCTCTCCAGGAGCGAATGCTGGCGAAAAAACAACAGCAGATTTTGCAGAAATTTGTAGAGAGTCTCAGGGCCAAAGCGCAAATCGAGGTCGGCGCGCAGCTTCTAGAGAAGGAGGCAGGGTAACCTTCTCAGCTCTCTTTTTTAGACTGCGTTCTTTGGTCCCTGAAGAACAAACCGATAAGGGATTCCCGGCTGCTCTTTTGAACCGCAAAAATGCCAACAGTCAAAGCGATATAGAAAAAGGAATAAAAGTATCGAAATCGGGGGTCGGGAACCAACAGCTGCGTGGCAAAGAGAAAAAACAGCATGAGGGCCTCGGTGAGAGAAAAAGAGAGGTTGGCCAGGACAGCGACCGCAAAGAGCGATTGAGCTGCGGTCAGAAGGATCTCTTCCGCCTGCCGGTTATCCAATTGCATCGGGACGAGCTCCCCGGCTGAAAACGCATAAACCAGGGGGAGCATCCCAATGAGCAGCGTCCACTGGTTCACTTTAGAAGAGATCAGAGTCCCGATGCTGGCCCCTGGATTTCCCCGCAAGGCAAAAAGAATGGCCACGATGAATTCCGGAGATTCCGAGGCCAATGGCGCCAGCCATTGAACCAAAATAAATTCTTCAATCCCAAAGGTCCGGCCCGTCGCCAACAGTCCCTCGGCAAAAGGCTCCGCAGAGATAAAGATGGTAAAGCCGGCTAAAACAAACAGGAGCACGGTGACGACCCGCCGCGGCTGCTTCCCCCAGCGGGCGATCATTTCCGCGGGTCCTTCCAGCTCCGGCTCCACTTGGGCGGCCTTCGAAGCCGCGCGAATATAAAAAACAAAAAGGGTGATCAGGACCAAGGCATCGACGAAAGAAAGGTTGCCTTTGAAGGGAATGAAAAAAGAATAGACGGTCGCCAAACCCAGATAAAAGATCTCAATCCGATGGGACGGCTCCAGGGCAAATGACTTCCGGCCCGTCTTGAACCAGTAGGTGAATACCACCGATGCCCATCCGAGACCGATCAAAAGACGGTTGGCGCCGGTCATGTTGGCCGTGGCGTAAGCCGTGTATTGAGGGTTTTTCCCGGCCATCCAGGCAAAATACATATCGACGGCGTACTCCGGAAGGACCGCAATCAGAGCCAGTAAGGCTAAAGCCAGCGCCTGCGAGATCTCCAACTGCGCCAGCTCTGCGGTCCAGGAAAGGAGAAAGGCCGCGCCAAAGATCGCGAGGCCGGCGCTCAAGGCCTCGCCTTGGGGAAGAAGAAAAACTCCGGACAAATGAAAAACAATCCACTGAAGGCATAAAAACAACGCAGAACCTAACCCAATCCAGTTCGCCATGATTCCTCCGCGCCACTCGCCGGATGATAAGGCTCTATCCCTTAACAAAAAAGGACCCGCATTTCAAAGGAACGAGTTAGGGATTAGTAAGAATGGAGAAGAACGCGGAGGCGATTCCTCCGCGTTCTGAGAAGATGGTGGAGCCGAGGGGATTTGAACCCCCGACCTTCGCGTTGCGAACGCGACGCTCTCCCAACTGAGCTACGGCCCCGGAAACTTATTTATCTCCTAACGTCGTCCGAAGGTATTCCATGACCTTGTCCCGTAGATCGGCTCTCTTCAAGGCATAGGCCACGGTGGCACAGACAAAACCGACCTTGTCCCCGATATCGTACCGTTCCCCCAAGAACTCGTACCCGTAGACCTTCGTTTGACGCGCAAGTTGAACCAGCGCATCCGTAAGCTGTATTTCGCCCCCTTTTCCAGGGCGGGTTTTTTCCAAGAGAGGAAAAATTTCCGGTCCCAGGACATAGCGTCCGATAATCGCCAAAGAGGAGGGGGCCTCTTCTGCGCGAGGTTTTTCCACCATATCCTCGACCGCATAGAGTCTGGGGGCCAATGGTCGCCCGCGGATCACCCCATACCGATGAACCTCTTCCCTGGGAACTTTCATGAGGGCCACCACAGACGCCTCGTTCTTTTCAGAGATATCGAGGAGCTGCCGCACACAGGGAATCTCGGCATCGATTAAATCGTCGGCGAGGAGCACGGCAAAGGGTTCGTCACCGACCAAATCCCGGGCGCAAAAAACAGCGTGCCCTAAGCCCAATGGTCTTTTCTGCCGCACGGAGACCACCTCGATCATCTCCTCGACCTGGCGCAGGATCTTGACCTGTTCCGTCTGTCCCCGTTCCTCCAAAACCTGCTCGAGCTCGGGGGCCATATCGAAGTGATCTTCAATCGCCGACTTCCCACGCCCGGTCACGAATATAACCTCCGTGATCCCCGCATCCACGGCCTCCTGGACCACATACTGAATCGACGGGATATCCACGATCGGCAAAAGTTCCTTGGGCACGGCTTTCGTCGCGGGAAGAAATCGGGTTCCCATACCCGCTACGGGAATGACTGCCTTCCTGATCTTCATAGAGAAAGAAAACTAGGCCAGACGACGGGACTTCCGTTCCTCGACTTCCTCACTCGACTTACACTCTATGCAAAGCGTGGTCATGGGACGAGCCTTTAGACGGGCGACACTGATGTCTTCTCCACATCGCTCGCAAGTTCCGTATTCCCCGTCCTCCAGCCGTCTCAGCGCCTCTTCGATTTTGAAAATGAGCTTGCGTTCGCGGTCCCGAATGCGAAGAACAAAATTTCGGTTGGTTTCTAGAGAGGCCCGATCCGTAGGATCGGGAAAATTTTCCACCGTTTCCATCCCTTCCACCGTTCGTCCCGACTCCAAAAAAAGCTGTTGCATCTGCTGGGTCAAGAGCTGGCGGAAAAATCTAACGTCGCTCCGCTTCACGAGAAAACTCCGAGAGGGGCTTTGAATTGGCTATTTATAACATTAATAGCTCACCAAGTAAAACCGCGTGTCCTGCGAAATCTCTCTTGACAAGAAAATGGCAGTCGCGTAATGGCTAAGCGCGATGGGTATTGCGTACGCCGACATGATTTCCGGCATCAGTGGGGATATGGTCGTAGCAGCGCTGCTCGACCTCGGGCTTCCCGCGGAAAAACTCAAAGCGGAACTCAAAAAAATTCCCCGGCTCCACTACCGCATCGAAATCACGAAAAGGGCCACGCACGGTATCCAGGCTACACGCTTCCATGTCGTGACTTCCCAAAGACAACCCGAGCGGACTTGGAGCGAGATCCGTAGCCTGGTCGAACGGAGTCGCCTTGAGCCGGAAGTCAAAGAGCGCGGTCTCAAAATATTCCGCCGGCTGGCGGAAGTGGAAGGGAAGATCCATGGAGTGCCTCCCGAGAGGGTGCGCTTCCATGAGCTGGGCGCCACAGATTCTATTGTCGACATCATGGCTACGGCCATAGGGACCGTCGAGCTCGAGATCGGCTCTTTTCGCTTCTCGCACATTCCCTTAGGCCGAGGCTTGACCCCTTCCCGGCACGGCCCTTTGCCTCTTCCGGCGCCCGCCACCTTGGAACTGCTCAAAGGACTGCCGCTCCAATGGATCAACCTCGAAGGGGAAACCGTCACGCCCACCGGTGCCGCCATTCTCTCCGCGCTGGGCTCTCCCGCGGACGAGACGTGGCGTATGACTGTGGAGAGAATCGGCTATGGGGCCGGGACGAAAGTATTTCCCGACCGGCCCAACGTCCTTCGTCTCCTTATGGGACAGGAAGAAACCCCCTGGCATCACGATGACATGGTGATTCTGGAAGCAAACATCGACGACATGAATCCGGAACTCTACGATTACGTCTTCGACCGGCTATTCGCCGCCGGCGCGCGCGATGTCTTTTTGTCTCCGATTCAGATGAAAAAAAACCGTCCAGGGACATTGCTGCGGGTCATCGCCGAGCCAGTCCTACGAGAAAAGCTCGCGGGGATCGTTTTCAGCGAGACCACCACCATCGGTCTACGCTACTATCCGGTTCACCGCCTTGTCCTGAAGCGCAGCGCCGCGCGCGTCAAAACCAAATTCGGCCCTGTGAAGATTAAAGTCATCGAAGAGCCAGGCGGGACGAAGAGGGCGACGCCGGAATACGAAGATCTCAAGCGAATCGCCGCGGCTAAGAAAATTCCTCTGAAAATCCTCTATGATGAGGTCTTGAGAAGCTTTAAGGGGTAAAGAGTTTTAGATAAATCCAACATACAAGCCCATCTCAGGTCCACAGAAAACTTCGGATCTCGATGAGTCGGTGCAGATTCCGCTGATCTTCCTCGTACCATTGCTTTTCCAGGCGGGCATCCTTCTTCATAGCCCGATAATAGGCAGCGTACTTCTTTCTGTCCGGCTGAACCAACTGGGAAAGCTCAGAGCCGGGGATTTTCTTGAGCTTCAAGGGAGGCTTGAGCAACTTTTTGCTGTCCAGAGGACTGTGCCTCACCGGGCGTTTTTGCTTCCACCACTTGTAGAGGCTCTTGATCTCTAGCCAGGCCTGCCTATGCATTTTCTCGGCGTTCCAGTCAATTCTTCCAGGGCGTTCCGTCTCGATGAAATCAACCAGCAACTGGAAGGCCGCATGCAACAGGATTTCATCCTTGTCATACCATCCGTTCTTCAAAGTGTGTATTTTCAGCTCTGTCGCTTGTGCTCTACCCATCTGGTTACTCGTTGGCGGGACACGTCGTTGACTTCAAGCGGATTGTATCGCCCGCTAGCAAGACGCGCAGCTGACACGCAAGCCAACCGCCACTGTTAAGCGGTCAGCCTGAAGTCCGGGGTTTGACCAGGGCTAAGAAAGCATTTTATGCTGCAACCTTGCGTAGCACCTCAGGATGCAACTCGGCCACTTTGATGAGCGTTTTTGCTGCCCTGCTTGGCTTGCGGCGACCTTGCTCCCATTGCTCCAGCGTCCGTCTCGATACCCCGAGGAGCGCAGCGAACTGCGCTTGGGTGAGGCCAGCTTTCAAGCGTGCACGCACAATGGGTGAGCGCGGCTCCACCACAGACCGTCTGCCACCGCCTGCCTTGATTTCGTGGACGCCGTCCAGTACCTCTTGCCAAACATCGCGCCCGGCCTCGAATTTTGCAAGTGCACGCCCTTTAAGTTTTTTACCCATGTTCAAATGCCTCCTTTAATTGCTTAAGAATATGTGTGGGTACATTCTCCTGCTTCGCCTTGGCGTACAGTGTCAGCATCCAGAACTCATTGGGCAGGTAGTGCAAGTAGTAGATCACGCGTAGCCCGCCGCGCTTACCCATCCCCTTGCGTTTCCAACGTAGCTTTCGCACCCCACCGGATCCGGGGATCACTCTCCCCGCTTCTGGGTTTTCCATCATGAACAGCTGCAGTTCAGCGTACTCATCGTCATCGAGATAAACATCACGCGCATGGTCGAAAACCGCTGCCTCGATGAACGTGAACACCGGTGCATGCTACGCCTCTGGCGTAGCTCTGTCAACCGCAGCTTAAAGCGGGATGAGCGGACTACTGCGCCGTTGTGGCTAAACGATCAGTCTGAAGCTCTGAGTTGGGCTGGAAGGCATGCCTGGTACCAACCCGGTCCCCGACAGGGATCCCTCCGGCGATAATCTTTTTCCTCGCTTCAAGCTTCATGAGCGCATTGAAAGTAGGAAGGATGCCTTTTCCAAAATCTCAATGGCTTCCTCAGGAGAGGCAAATCCGGGTCCTTCCGATCCAGTAATGAGATACTTCATAGTGTTGCTCCTTTCTGCGTTTTTTGATTAGTGTGTCCGCCCATTGTTCAAGCTCAGGTGCCCCTGTTAAGCGACCCGTCTAAAACACAAGGTAGGCCGGAAATGCCACAAGGCATGCTTGGCGCCAGTTCCATGCTCTATTCCCTACGAAACGGGTACGTTTAAGTTATGCTGGGAGGTTCAGACTCTACGGCGGTCTCCCACGAGTGGTGCTCAGCGCAGTGCACAACCGTAAAGCCGTTCTCACCCAGCCACGCCTCCTGCGAGTTCCAATCCATCTTGCTGTTACCTGAATAGTCAAACCCTCCGTCTTCGTTCTCAACGAGACCAGCGAAGACAGGCACCGTGTTGAGCTCGGCGACCGGCGAGCCACTGCACGTTGGGCACTTACTCACCGTGTACTTCATTGGTACTCCCTCTTCTTACGTGCGCGCGCCTGCTCGACGCAAGGCGCCGCGCGACGGTTCATCTCCAGAGCTAACGCGACAAAGCCGGCACCGTTAAGTGACTGGTCTGAGGCTCTGAGGCGGGCCGGAGATGCAATAACGCATGCTCATACGTATCCTATGAACTGCTGAGGAAGCTCTCAAGACTAAAAAACTTTTCGATGCGCTTATTGCGAGTAATAGTCCGATATTTTTCCTCCAGTTCGCCTGCCCTTAAATCGACAAGCACTAATCGCTTTTGTGAAATGTCAGTGGTGCCAAATAATAAGCACGCTGCGGAATCCTCTTCAGGCAAACTATAACCGATTACGACTATTTCTCCCGATTCTTGGATAACTTTAAACGCCGCCTGCCAGACAGTCAGCAATTCTGGTACTGCAAATTGTTTTATAAATGAAGGCATAATCCAAAGTCCAAGATGTTTCCCTTGGTATTCAGAAAACTTGGACCCGGAGCCCTCTTGGAGATAACCTGGAAATATCGGTTCCTTATCGTCGTGAAAAAACCGCAACTTTCCGTCCTTTTCCCAATTGAGAGAACCGTGGAGTTTATAAATATGAATCTTTGATTCTGAATTATGGGAGTTTGCTATTTGGGGGAGCCCTTTGAACGTCATTCCATAACCGTCCTTTGGCTTCCAAATCCCCTGTTCATAAAGTGCCCTCTCCACAATCAGGTCGTAATTGAAGGTTATCAGTTTGTCATTTTGAGCTATACGCTGGATGAATGGATCTAGAGCTCCAGTGTTAACATCTGGCTTGATGAGGGCAAGGTAAATGTAGGTCTGAATACACGTTCTTAAGTCGTCCAGGTTTGGCAAATTCGAAAAAAGAGCCCGCTTAGTATAACTTGATTTTGTTCCGTTTTTCTTGACTCTAGCTTTAATCTCTCCTGAAGTATTCAAGTCAATAAACGATATTAGGGCCTCCAGATTTTCTTGGAAATTGCACTCTTCATATGTCTCGTCATTCCTAATGCACGGTTTTTCAAAGAACTCTTTTTCTAAATCATCAAGATAACCCTTAATGCGATTCCCCCATTCGACTCTATTCCTATGCCCCCGCTGCTTTTCTTGATCTCTGATTTGCCAAAACTTTTTACTCAAATCCTTCATGACGGGCAGATCAGAAACTGCCTTCGAGAACCCCGCTCCTAAGATGTAACACCTACTCATAGGTACCTTCGAGGTTATGCGCTCTCTTCGAGCGGTGGATCTTGAGGTTCATAGCCAAGCTGACGCATGAACATTTTCTGGATTCGCCCGATTTGCGTAGTTGGGACAGCCCCAAGTGGAAAGATGACGAGTGGCCAAAGGAGCGCGAGAACGGCGGGGACGTTTTGTTTCGTGACAAAGAGGTAGGCTGCATGCGGGGCATGCTATCCACTTGGGCTTTGCAAGAACTACAGCGAGACTTGCCAGCGGCGGGCTTACGAAGTTGTAGCGAACAAAGAAAGCCCAGAGCAGATTAGCCGCTACTGCCCCAACCAAAACGTAGGTCCAGGGCACGAACACAAGAAGTACCGGCGCGATCGGCTGGGAAATGAATAGAGGCCACCGTCCCCACTCCACCGCACGAAGCCAAGACCAAGCTAGATTCTCCTGATCAGAATGCACGGCAGGGTTCCAGAGCATCGGTGTCTCCCTTCCGAAGGCGCATAACTATTAAATCTATTGCGCCGATTCCCGCAGTCTATTTTATAAAACCACTCTAACCCTTAAGGCTAAAACTTTCCGGGATTTTCGGCGCTTAGCAAAACCTTGTCAAGGCTGTTTTCGGAACAAGACTGGAGCCAGCGGTTGGAGGTCCAGTTTCTCCTCAAAGACATGAGCCAGAAACGACCGTTTAACCTCCAAGTCCTCGATGTAGGGAATTTCTCCAAGGCAGGGGACTGCCGTAAGGGAGAGAAGAGTTTCTCGATTGGTTTCAGCGGCAAGGGAGGGCTGATTGTCCAGACGATTGAAGACATAGCCAAGCACCCGCAGTCCAACGTGGGACGCGTGCTCTAGAGTAAGTAGCAGATGGTTGATTGCTCCAAGGCGATTCGCGGCTACGACAACAAGCGGGAGCTTCAAGAGGCGCGCGAGATCGGCGTAGGTGAAACTTGGCAGGATCGGCACCAGGAGGCCGCCTGCGCCCTCGACCAGAGTTATATCATGGGTGGAACTGATTTCACTGTAAACCTTTTCCAGCAGAGAGATATCGATTTTGACGTTCTCTCGCTCCGCAGCCATGCTGGGAGCAAGGGGATCACGCAGAGGATAAGGGCAAATCCTTTCCAAAGGCTCGGCGCAGCCTGAGGCTTCCTTGAGATAAAAAGCGTCCTGAGGAAAAAGTCGGCCTTCTTTTTCTTCGCAGCCGGTCTCCACCGGTTTCATGACACCGACCTTGTAGCCGGATTCTCTTAATAGCGCCGCTAGGCCGCAAGCGACCAGCGTTTTCCCCACGCCCGTATCGGTCCCGGTGATAAAAATCCCGTGGCCCATGAAACCCCTTCAGTTATGCACGCTAAGATTATTTTTCCGTCACCGCTCGTATCGAATCATAGACCACGTCCACGAGCATCTTAAGTTCCTTATCCGTTATCGTCAGCGGGGGCATGAGCACAATGACGTCCCCGAGAGGGCGGATCATCACGCCTCTTTTGCGGGCTTCGAGAATGACCCGATGTCCAACCCGTCTCTCCGGCGGGTAGACCTTGAGCGTTTCCTTATCCTCCACGAGCTCAATGCCCACCATAAATCCCCACTGGCGGACATCGCCGACGTGAGGCAAAGACAAAAAGTCCTGTTCCAGCCGCTTTATGAGATAGAGTATCCTGGGCCCCATTCTTTCCAGGATCTTCTCCCTTTTGAAAAGCTGGAGACTCGCCAGGGCCACCGCGCAGCCGAGGGGATTCCCCGTGTAGGTGTGGCCGTGGAAGAAGCTCTTAAATTCCCGGTACCCTCCCAGGAAGGCGGAAAAAATCTCTTCGGTAGTCAGAGTTGCGGCCAGGGGGAGATAGCCACCCGTAATACCCTTGGCGAGACAGAGGATATCGGGGCTCACCCCGTCGTGCTCGCAGGCGAACATTTTTCCGGTCCGGCCGAAGCCGGTGGCGACCTCATCCAGGATAAAAAGAATCCGATTCCTGCGGCAAATTCCTTTCAACGCTTTTACATATCCGGGGGGTTGCGACCACATGCCGGCCGCCCCTTGCATGAGCGGCTCCATGATCAAAGCCGCGAGGGAATCTTTCTCTTTGGAGAGCGTTTCGTCGGCCTCGTGGACCGCTTTTTGGAGCGCCTCTTCCTCGCTCATCCCTTTAAAACGCCGGAAGAAATGCGGGGGATTGATCCGAATCGCTGGAAAAAGCATGGAGCGATGAAAGCGGTGAAAGGTTTCAGAATATCCGACGCTCATGGAACCGACGGTATCGCCGTGGTAGGCCTCGACCAGAGACGCGAACTTTGTTCGCTTCCCCTGACCCCTCAGTTGCCAGTACTGAACCGCCATCTTGAGGGCGACCTCCACCGCGGTGGCGCCGCTGTCCGAGTAGAAAACCCTCTGGAGCCCCGAGGGAGCGATCCCAATCAGCTTCTCGGCGAGTTCGATCCCGGGCGTGTGGCTCAGACCGAGAAAGGTGGAGTGGGCAATGCGATTCAGTTGCTCCTTTAATGCCCGGTCCAGCTCCTCTCTTCGGTGGCCGAAGAGATTGCACCAGAGAGAAGAGACGCCGTCCAGATACCTCTTTCCCTGAACGTCGATCAGATAATGGCCTTCCCCCCGCTCGATAATGCACGGCTCTTCGGCCATCCATTCCTGCATTTGCGTGAAGGGGTGCCAGAGGTAAGTGTGGTCCAGGCGTTTAAGTTCTTCGTAATCTACTTTCATTCTATCAATGGTCTCCTAACAGCTCTTCAGGAACGACTCTTCCGACCGCGGCCATGGACCCACCCGTTGCCTCGACCTTTGCAGCTACAGTCCGATTTCATCTTTAACTTCCTCAAAGGCCTTCAACGCCCGATGCAAATGTTCATGTGTGTGCGTCGCCATGAGGGTGACTCGAAGACGGGAAGTGCCCGGCGGGACCGTGGGCGGACGGATCCCTTGGGCGAAAACCCCTTTCTGGAGTAAGCGTTCCGAAAAGGCCATGCACTTTTGGGCATCGCCAATGATCAGCGGTTGGATCTGGCTTTGGCTTTCGCCGAGGGAAAAACCCGATCTTCTCAGTCCTTCTTTCAATGCCCGGCTATTGTGCCAAAGGGCGAGGCGTCTCTGCGGCTCCCTCTCGACGAGATCGACGGCGGCCCCGGCCGCCGCCAAGACCGGAGGCGGGAGAGCGGTGGCAAAGATAAAACTGCGGCAGCGATTGATGAGAAGCTCGCGCAGGAGACCGCTCCCCGCCACATAGGCGCCAAAACAGCCGAGCGCCTTTCCCAAAGTCCCCATCTGCACTTGGACCCGCTCTCCCAATCCCAGCTTCGACACCACTCCGGCGCCCTTTGGACCAAAGAGGCCGGTCGCGTGCGCTTCGTCCACCATCACCATCGCACCGTAACGCTCCGCGAGGTTGACGATCTCCGCCAAGGGAGCTTCGTCCCCATCCATGCTGAAGAGAGTTTCGGTAACGATCAATTTCCGCCCTTGGGCCGGCGCTTTTTTCATCTCATCTTCCAGTCGGTTGACATCGCCGTGCGGGTAAATCACCGTTTTCGCCCGCGATAACCGGCATCCGTCGACGATGCTAGCATGGTTCAGCGCATCGCTGAAAATGATATCCCCCTCGTCGGCCAATGAAGAGAGAATACCGATATTGGCCTGGTAGCCGGAATTAAAAACCAGCGCGGCCTCTGTCCCCTTGAGCGCGGTGATTTTTCCTTCCAACTCTTCGTTAAGCGCCAGGTTTCCCGATATTAGGCGCGAAGCGCCGGAGCCACAGCCATAGCGATCAATGGCCTCTTTCGCCGCCTCCCGCAGGGCTGGATGACTGGCAAGACCGAGGTAGTTATTGGAGCATAAATTGAGCACCTCCTGATCGTTCACGATCAGGGTCGGACCTTGAGTCCCTTCCACGCGGCGAAGCGTACGGTAGAGTCCCCGCTGCTTTAAATCTTCCAACTGATCCTGGATGAAAGCCTCGATCATTTCTTTACTAGATTTATTATATGGCTCAGCCGACAGCAACCGAACCCTGATCCGTCGATAAGGGGCGCTTGCAGCGTTGTCGCTTCGGGCTCGCATCCTCACGTACTGCGCTCGTACGCTCCGGTGCGATCCCTCGCTCCGCCTTGCACCCGCCGCCTTCTCGCCGGCCAGGGTTTCCAAGGTGTTGCACGTTTATCAACGGATTATGGCCGAAGCGGCAAAATTGCAAAGCACAGGGCAGTGTAGGTATAAGCGAGAGAGGAGACGCTGTCAAAAGAGAGCCAAGGCTTGTAGTGAGACAAGGGCTCCCTTAAAATCCTGTCCAAGGCCCCCCGGTCCTGGAAAATGAGCTATGGATTTGGTGAAAGCAACCCTCTGGATCTATCGTTACGCCCTGCGTCAATCCCTGGGACTCCTCAAGAAAAACTGGAGGGTCATCTTCGCACCGCTCGCCTATGGCGCCGTTCTCTGGATGGGCGGAGCGTTGCTCACCCCATTCGGAATGATTGGCGGACTGCTGCTCGTTTTAGCCGGCGACGCCTGTATGAGCTCCGGACTCCACCTCATTGAGAATATCGTGAAAACCGGAAAGGCGAGCTTCCAGGACGGCATGCGCGGTTTCGGGGTCCATCTCTGGGAGATCGTCCAGATCTCCTTTATTCTTTGGGTGCCCTTGACGCTCGCCTCCCGAACCCTGGGATCCACACCCAATGGCCCGCTCCTTCTCCTTTTCATACAGCTCCTGATCTACATCTTCCTCAACGCCGTGCCCGAGTTGATGTACCAGAGCCGGGTCCAAGGGATCGAACTCCTGCCGGCCAGCGCCCGCTTCATTATGGAAAACTGGCTCGAGTGGCTCGTCCCCAATCTTGTTGTTCTGGCGGCAGGTTACCTCCTCGTGGAGGGTTTTTTGACGATCATACAGCCGCTGCCTTCTCCGGTGTCCACCTTTCTCGCTCTTTCCATCTCAGGCGGGGCCCTCATGGTCCTGATGATCTTCCGGGGAATTCTCTTTGCCGAACTCGACGGCACCACGCGCCGAAGCCGAGTCTACCGGTACAAAACAAAAACGAACCACTGGCAATAAGGCCGCCTTTCACGAGCGAACCGCCCATGCTGAATTCCGGTAGCCCATGTGGTAAAAAATAACTCAGCAGAAGGGACAGGATACCGTCATGAATCCGTGGACGATTGAAGTGGATGAGAGTCACTTTGAACAGGAGGTCCTGGAGCGCTCCCGTCAAGTCCCGATCCTGGTCGATTTTTGGGCGCCCTGGTGCGGCCCCTGCCGGGTCCTGGGACCGATCTTGGAGCGGCTCGCGGAAGAGCACCAGGGAGAATTCATTTTGGCCAAAGTCAACGTGGACGAAAATCCCGCCCTCGCGGAACTATTTCAAGTCCAGGGTATCCCTGCCGTTAAGATATTTAAAAATGGCCAAATCGCGGGGGAATTCGTCGGCGCACTTCCGGAGGCGTCCGTGCGTGAGGTATTGTCCCGGTTCCTGCCTTCCGAGTTCGATCGAAAGGCGGTAGAAGCCGAACGGCTGGAGAAGGAGGGGAAGGTAGAAGAGGCCGAGGCCATTTACAGGAAAGTTCTCAGTCAAGAAACAAACCCTGCCAAGGCCCTCTTGGGACTGGGCCGCATCCTCCTGGCCGGCGGCGACACGGAGGGAGCCCTCAATCACCTGGAAAGGGTCCCTCTCCAAGCCGAGGAAAGAAAAGAAGCCGACCAACTCATTGCTCAAATCCAATTGAAGGAAGGCGCCCGCGAGGACGAAGCGGCGCTACGAGCCCTGCTCGCGGCCGATCCCTCCAATCTGGAGGCCCGCTTCGATTTAGCCCAAGCCCTTGCGGCCAAGGGAAAATACGATGAGGCGCTGGAAGAATTCCTGACGATCGTTAAACGAGACCGGGAACTACGAGACGACGGCGCCCGCAAGGCGATGCTCAAGATTTTCGAAGTCCTCGGAGATGAAAACGAAGTGACAAGGAAATATCGCTCAGAGCTAGCCAAAGTCCTCTTCCGCTGAGGCGATACCAGAATCGCGGGCGACCGGAACTGACGCGATCCTTCACGCCCGCGAGCGGGTCGGGACGAATCCGAGAACCTCAAAGAGATATTGACGTTACACCACCCTATCGGATACTCTCCTGCCCGAAACGATGGGCCTATAGGTAACTTAAACGAATAGAGATCAGAGGAGGTGACTGATGGAGACCAAAAGAGTTTTTTGGATTGCCCTAGCCTTTGTCCTGGTTAAAGTGGAGTTTCACTCCATTCGGTTGAAGCTCCATCCCGAGGCGGCGATTGCCAAGGGTCAGATGGTGTGGATTCAACTCCCGCCCCACCGTTGCCAGGCGATCGAAGGATAGCCGCATGAAGGAAATCCGCAAGGTAATTCCCAACCTTCGAAGTCCTCAGTTCTAAGGCGAATAATCAGAAAGTATCGTTTGGAGCTATTAAAATTTTGTCGTCGATTCTTGGGCCGGCCACAGGAATCGAGCAGTGCACTGGTTGGTTAATCCCGATATCGGTTACCGATCTACTGGTAGAACTACTGTTGAGATTCTAAGTAACTTGAGCCTTACTTCGACCAATTCTGGAGTGTTGCGGTTCGGTATACCAAGCACATTAGAATGAGCACGGTTGTTTCGTGTCATATCCGGAGCGTGCACCACTTGAAGACCTGGTATTTCTCGGATACGACCAGCACAAATATTGACTACAGCATTCTCATTCGGATTCTTCGTCGCCCCATTCCGAGTGTCCAGCGCTGTCGCATATTTTTTCCAATTCACTGACATGCCATCGTTATGTTGCCTGAAAACACCAGGCTGAAGAGCACCGTCTCGAAAATGCGTGCGGTGTGCACGCATAAATACGTTATCAATGTCTGGAATTACTTCAATTTGCCAAGCTATTTCATTAGCCATGTGAGGAGGCCAAGACTTGGGTGGGTTGTGTCAATACTGCCTTTGATTGTTCCGGTACCGTAATCATCCCCATAAAAGGTTGCGCATGGTTGTTCCTCTTTGGGGATATTGACAAGCAATTCCCAAGATACGCGCTTCCAATGAATGTCTATGCTGCCGTCCGGTCCTGGGTTAATTTGCGGAACAGGAACTTCGACACCGTAGATCTCCCACATCCCCCTAATTTGGGTTCTTAGGAATTCTATAGCGCGGCCGAGCGTAGCTTCATCATATCCAGGACTGCCTTCTCCATCCCAATCATCATCCAAAGAGAGAATCCGTTGAGCAGCAGCCTCGATTTCGGCTTCGAGGTGCGGTAGCTCGATTTTGGTCGCAGTTTGTTTTAACCCTTCCTGATCACTGTGCCATATGGTGGGTTCGTCTTCAGTCGTATCCCATTCTTTGGATTCGGGTGTTTCAGTCGACCAATCAAGCAGTGCTAATGCTTCAGACATATCAATACGTAGCCTTCGGATACAAACATGCAATGTCAACTGTTTGCATCGCTTTCCTTAAGGTTTCTTCTTTCTTTATGGCTCGATCCAAAAGTGTTTTCAAGAACCTGATATCATTACTGTCCATTGCATAATAACGGTCCGAGAATTCACGCTGATTGTTCCGTTCCGTTATGTGCAACATGTGGATAATGACAGCAGCTTCCGGCTTCTCGGTCACATCGAGATGAAAAATTGGCCTAATGTCGGTAAGTATGCGCGCCCCGTGGAAAATGTGTTCATGCTGGGTAAGTACTTCGCCGGCCTTGGCTGCCGTTCCAAGCGTCCGATCCAGAGACAGCGCCACAGTGAAGAATATCCGAAGCTTAGGCCATCGGTCTTTGAGCGCAATATCGTCGGTGAATACTTTTGAATTGGTTAACGCCGTAAGGATTTCCTCGTCAACAAATTTCTCGGTCGGCATCCCCATTCTGTCACGCGTCAAATACAGACTTTTCAAAACTCGAACCAACCCACTGACAACGTTTTGAGAAAGCTTTACTCGCTTTGAAACGGAATCCGTTAGATCAGCCACATTGAATTTCGGCTCTGCTTCAGCAAGTGCCTTCAGAAACTCGTCGATTTGCGCTGGATCTAAGTCTAAAAGCCCTTTGATCAATTCAATTTGTTCAGGAGGAACTTTCACAGCCATGGATTTTATGAGTCCTTACGGCTAAACTAATAAGTTAAGAAGTCAGCATAACTGACCACTCGGCAACACAACTCTATGCGTTCGAGAAATCGCCCACATGCTAAGGCGCAATGCAACATACTCTATGTCTGTCAGATTTAACTTCACTTTAGCCCAGTTCGGGGCAGATGTCCACCTATATACCTATTCGCCTTCGAAGGGCTATTTCTAAATACTCATAGCGTGTAGCTTCGTATCACCACAATTGCGGAGGGACATTTATCCCATATCTATCCATGTTTCAACCCGGCTTTCTAGTCGAGAAAAAGCCCTTCTTCCCTTCCTCGGCATACCAGAACCGCTCGCCATCGAAGGCGACGCAACTGGGAACAAAAGGGACCTCGCATCGCTCCATCACCCGCTCCCAGGCCGGATCATAACGGGAGAAGAACTGTTTTCCTCTCTGGGCCGGATTCCATGGACCCAGGGGGCCGGGATCGGACTCGATGAACCAGAGCTCGTTCTTGTAGGCCGTCGGGCTGAAGGTCTCGTTTTCCATACGGATCATCCAATTCACCTTTCCGCTTTCCGGGTCGAGGCAAAAGAGCTTTCGATTGTGACGGTGAGTCAACCAGAGCTTTCCATCATAGAGCGCGATTCCGGCGCCTGCTCCATCCGGACAGTCGAACCGACGGAGCTCCTCTCCTTTTTTCAAAGACCACAGGACCAGTTGATGGCCCAACTTGCCCCCTCCGGCCATGAGCCACAATTCGTCCTCTTGGGGGCAAAGATCCCAGACCTCGTGGCGATAGACCAGAATATTCTCCACGGTCCCGCGCTGGGGGTCGTAGGTAGCGACGAGATGCTCTTCCGGCACCGCCAGCCACAAGACGCGACCATCCCAGGCCATCCCGGTAATGAATCTCTGCTCTAACTCCAACATCTCTTCTCCATGTCGATAAGCTAGGGAATTTCCCGCCTGCAATCAACCCTCTCACCGAACCCCCTTCAGCGACGTTTAAGAAAGTACTATCATAAAGGAAAATGGCGCCGACGGAATCCACGCAAAAACTGGAAAGGGAGATACAGGAACTGGCGCGCGGCCTCTACCGCAGAGTCGGCCAACACAAACCTTCCCTCTTCGAACCCCAGGATTGGTTGCGGCGCATGATCGACTGGTCCCTGGAAGACGAATCGCTTCGTGTCGCCCTCTTTCGCTTTGTCGACGTGCTCCCCAGCCTCGATTCGGCGGCTGAGATCGGGCGCCACCTTCAAGAGTATTTTGCCAGAGTCGATCATGCCTTCGGCGGGTTGATCTTTTTGGCCCAGGCGCTCCACGCCGGAAGACTGGTGGCGCCGGTGGTTCGCCGGAACGTCACGCAGCTCGCCCGCCGTTTCATTGTCGAAGAAAAGAACCCGGCCCTCCGGACAGTCGTAGAAGGGTTGAGAAAAGAGCCGGCGGCTTTCACGCTCGACGTTGTTGGGGAAGCCACGGTCAGTGAGCCGGAGGCCGAAGCCATGCAGGGACGCTATCTGGAACTGCTGCGGCGTCTCTCGCAGCTGGCTTCAAACTGGCCCTCGGTTCCGCAGATCGACCTTGGTCCGAGAGGGCCGATATTGAGAGTGAACCTCTCGATCAAAGTCTCCTCTCTCTCTGCCCGCTTCGACCCTTTGAATCCGGATACCGAGGTCGTGGTGCGAGACCGCTTACGAATGCTATTTCGCGAGGCATCGCGGCTCGGAGCGGCGCTGACGCTCGACATGGAACAGTATGCTTATAAGGATTTTACGCTTACCCTTTTTCGCTCTCTTCTGGAGGAAGAAGAATTCCACAAATTACCGGAGACCACGATTGCGCTCCAGGCCTATCTCCACGACACCCGGAAGGATCTTACAGAGCTCCTGGGCTGGGCTAAGACGCGCGGGCGCAGAATCAGCGTGCGCTTGGTGAAAGGCGCTTATTGGGACAGCGAGGTGGCGTGGGCCAGACAGAAGAACTGGCCTATCCCGGTATTTCTGGACAAGGGCGAAACGGATGCCAGCTACGAGGAGCTGACGCGCCTACTCTTGGAGAATTACGCTATCGTGGACGCCGCCCTCGGCAGCCATAATCTCCGCAGCCTGGCTCACGCTATCGTGATGGCCAAGCATTTCGGAGTCCCCCAAAACGGCTATGAAATCCAGGTCCTCTACGGCATGGCCGAGCCGATTCGGCAGGCCATGATTCAAAGCGGCCAGCGGGTGCGCGTTTATGTCCCGGTGGGAGAACTGCTCCCGGGGATGGCTTATCTTATCCGGCGTCTCATGGAAAACACTTCCAACACCTCTTTTTTGCGCCAGACCTACGGAGAAGAAAAGGAGTTGGAGAGTCTGATTGCGGCTCCTACCTCCAGAGGCCGAAAATCTCTTCGATCCCCCGCACGTTCAACCAAGAATCCGATGGAGCCGGATGCATTTGTCAACGAACCGCCTTTGGATTTCTCCTCTCGAAAAAATCGAGACCGCTTTGCTCAAGCCCTCGAGAATGTGAAGGGCCGATTGGGCCGCGACTACCCGCTTTGGATCTCCGGCGAAGAAAGAAAGACAAAAAGTTGGCTCAGGTCGGTCGACCCCGCCTCTCCGACCGAGCTCGTCGGCCGGGTCCCGGGCGCCGGCAAGCGGGAGGCGAACGCGGCGATTGCAGCGGCGCAGGACTTTTTCCCGACGTGGCGCCGCACTTCTCCGAAGGAGCGGGCCGCCTTTCTTTTTCGAGCGGCGTCCCTGATGAGAGAGAGGCGACTGGAGCTGGCGGCCTGGGAAGTTTTTGAAGTGGGAAAGGGCTGGCGGGAAGCAGATGCGGATGTCGTGGAGGCGATCGACTACCTCGAATACTACGGACGCGAGATGGCGCGCCTAGCGGAGCCGCGAGCCACACAGCTAGTCCCGGGTGAGATCAATCTCTACCGATACGACCCCAGGGGCATCGCCGTGATCATCGCCCCGTGGAATTTTCCATTGGCCATTCTCACGGGCATGACCGCAGCGGCGCTCGTGACCGGCAATTGCGCCATCCTGAAGCCGGCAGAGCAGTCCCCCGTCATGGGGGCTCATCTGATAGAGCTGCTGCGAGAAGCCCGGCTCCCGCCGGCCGCTTGCCAGCTTCTCCAGGGCGGCGGGGATCTTGGGGCTTACCTGGCGCGCCATCCGGCCATTCACCTTATCGCTTTTACCGGCTCCCGCGAAGTAGGACTGGAGATCCTGCGCATCGCTTCCACCCTCCAACCCAGCCAAGACCATATCAAGCGGGTGGTCTGCGAGATGGGTGGGAAGAACGCGATCATCGTAGACGCCGACGCGGATCTCGATGAAGCGGTCATCCACATCATCGATTCGGCCTTCGGCTATCAGGGACAAAAATGCTCGGCAGCTTCCCGTATCGTCGCAGTGGAAGAGATCCACGATCGCTTGTTGAAGCGTCTCGTCGAAGCGGTCAAAAGCCTTAAGATTGGTCCGCCCCGAGACCCTCGTTATTTCATCGGCCCCGTCATTGACGCGGACGCCCATGCCCGCATCACCGAGTATATGAATCTGGGCAAACGGGAGGCCCGTTGCGTCCTCAAAATGGATGCGCCTCAAAAAGGCTTTTATCTTGGACCCATGATTCTGAGCGGCGTGAAGCCCGACCACCGCTTGGCTCAGGAAGAGATATTTGGCCCCGTCCTCTCAGTCCTGAAAGCGCGAGACTTCGACGAAGCCTTGGAAATAGCCAACCGCTCTTTCTATGCCCTGACCGGCGGAATCTTTTCGCGCTCTCCCGCCCACATCGAAAAAGCCCGGCAGGAGTTCTACGCGGGCAATCTCTACATCAATCGCGGGATCACGGGCGCTGTCGTTGGCCGCCAGCCGTTCGGTGGTCTCAAGTTATCGGGGATCGGCTCTAAGGCCGGCGGCCCCGATTACCTCTTGCAGTTCCTCGAACCCCGCGCGATCAGCGAGAATACGCTCCGCCATGGCTTCGTGCCGCCGGAAGATCTGGCCACGGAATTACCCAAAGAGGGTGAAGAAGCCGATAGCGATAAAGAGCGGCCCTGAAGAAGCGAAGCTTTAACCCGTAGAAATTCTACTAACTCACTTCCAAAAACGATAGAAATGATGGAGCGGCCCCGCGCCCTTGCCGACGTCCAAGGAGCCTTGGATCGCACGGGTCACATACCGCTTGGCCTGGATCACCGCGTTCTCCAATTCCATTCCTCTGGCGAGATTGGTTGCAATGGCCGCGGAAAATGTGCAGCCAGTACCGTGTGTGTTTTTGGTGTGAATCCTGCGTGCGGTGATCTCCCGGAATCTTTTTCCGTCATAAAAAAAATCCGTAGCCGGCCCGCGCCGATGTCCTCCTTTGATGACCACGCTTCGCGGCCCCATCGCCAGAATCCGCTCTGCCGCCTTCCTGATGCTCCGGAGATCGTGGAGACGCATTCCCGTGAGCCGTTCGGCTTCGAGAATATTCGGGGTCACCACCGCGGCCAGAGGAAGAAGAAGGTCGCAGAGGGTTTTGACGGCATCGTTACTGAGAAGGGGGCCTCCTCCCTTTGCGCTCAGGACCGGGTCAACCACGAGATTGGCCCAACGATGCTCGCGGACTTTTTTCGCAACCAGCGCCACGATAGCCGCGTTGGCGAGCATGCCGGTCTTGACCGCTTGAGCTCCTATATCCTTCGCCACAGCGTCAATCTGGGCCGCAATCAACTCCGGAGGCAGGACAAAGGACTTGAAGATCCCCACCGTACTTTGTGCCGTAACCGCGGTGATGACCGAAGTCCCGTAGACACCCAGAGCCGCGAAGGTCTTAAGATCCGCCTGAATTCCGGCCCCGGCCCCTGAATCCGAACCGGCGATAGTCAAAGCCTTGTATACCCGTTTCATTTTTGCGACGAAGCGGCTTCTCTTATTTTATCTTCAATCTATGAGCCTACGATCAGGTGATTCCAGGTGCCGTTATATGTCAATTTTCGCCAACGGTGTCCAGTTATGTCACAAGCTCCATCACTTTCGGCAAAAAACAAGCATGGAAATATACGCATTTTCAACGACTTCCAATACTTTGTCCTTCTATACAACTTGGCACGTTTTTAGCTCGAAACGATGCAGATTATATTTATCCTTTAAGGTCGCTTAAGTCCAGGACACCTTATCAAGTTAGCTATGAGAAGCCCACAGACAGAACCGCTATGCAGAGCGGACACCACCTGGGGAATTTTCCAGGTGCCGAAAAAGACCATGTTTATCCGTCTGCGATGGCTAGTGGTTATTATCTGTTCCTATTTGCTTCTCCTTTCCCAACAATCGACTCAAGCGCCTACTTACTTGCCCGTCCTGATTCTGCTCTACATGATGTCGAACGCCGGCCTGTATCTGGTCGACGCAAGACTGTTCGAGTCGTCCTATTTTTACGCTCCCGTAGTTCTTTTCGATACCTTCTGCATCACGGCATCCCTGATGGTGAGCCAGCAGGTGGGCACCGATTTCTACCTTGCCTACTTTCTCATCATTCTTCTTTGCGCAATCCTGGAAGATTTCTATGGATCGATCACCGTAGCGGTTTTACTGAGCCTCGTCTACGGTTATCTCCTACTCAACACCGCCGAGGCGCATGATGCGTCGGTTTTCCTTCGTCTGCCCTTTATGTTTGTGGTCTCGCTCTTTTATGGATATTTCGCCCAGATCGTCCGAGCCGAGACCCTCCGCAGGAAAGAGGCGGAAGGACGCCAGCTCTCGGCCCAACACCAGGCCGAAATGGAGCGGCTCAAATCTCAATTCTTATCCAACACCGCGCACGAGCTCAGAACGCCCCTCACAACTATTATAGGATATGGCCATCTCCTGGCGGACGGAGGCTTCGGCCAGCTAGCCCCTCAGCAAAAAAACGCGGTGGGAAGGATGATAGAAACAACCGCCGCGCTGATGAGTCTGGTGGAGGATATTCATGATTATGCCAAACTGACGAACGGGAAAAGCAATCTTATCGTAGGGCAAGACCGCTTGAGTACGCTGCTCCATCAGGTGCAAGAGGAGATCGCTCCTCTGGAAAGGAGCCGGCCCTATCGAGTTCAATACGAAATCGAAGAGAAACCTCCTCCCATAAAGACCGACTGGGGAAAAATAAAAACCGTCCTCCTTCACCTGGTGGGCAACGCCGTTAAGTTCACTGACAGAGGCGGGGTAAAACTATCGGTGAGAGTAAGCCCTTCCTGCCAGGAACTATCCTTTACCGTCGCCGATACCGGAATCGGCATTCCCAAGGACCAAATCCCGCTGATCTTCGAAGGGTTCCGCCAACTGGACGGTTCCACCACCCGACGCTACGGAGGAACCGGGATCGGCCTGGCCATTTGTAAGGGACTCATTGATCTGCTGGGCGGAAAAATCGAGGTCGAGAGCGAATCCGGGAAAGGCTCCATTTTTACCGTTACCTTGCCAGTGAGAGTAACGCCCGAGAAATTATCCTACAGTCTTTCAGACCCCACCCCTCATCTCTCGGCTCCATAAGAAGATTTCCATTCACTTCACGGTCCTCATCAAACGAACGCTCCGAGCCATTAGGCTGAGCCGCTTCCCGGGCCGCATCAGCCTATCAGAGGCCGTATCCCCACTACGCTGAAAAACAGCTCCTGAAGAGAAACCGCCTTGGAGGGTCTCACCTCGCTAAAGCGATTAAACAAAAGAAAATAAAGGACAAGGCGGCGGAGGGAAGACAAGGCGAAAAGGGTCAACAAGGGGTATCCTAGAAGCGGCGGGAAAGTGGAGGCCAGCAACCCCAGCCCTAAGGAAATCTTACCCGCCCAGCTCAGCCAGAAACCCGCGCTGATCATAGCGGTCACATTGGCTATTCCTAATATACGGCTGCGCCAACCGAAGTACTGGCCTCTCTTGCTCCTCGGTATATAATCGCTCATGAGGCTCCCCCAGGCCGGGCCCGCTAGACCTCCACAAAGGGCCGTGAGGACCAAGAGCAAGAGAAGAAGCTCTACCCGGCGCGAAACTTCCAGTGAGATTAAAAAACCGATGGCGAGGATGAGAGTCGCTTGAACCAAAACCACCCGGATCAGGAGCCTCAGGCGGCCGCCGAGCCTCCGGATCGCCTGAGAGGCAAAAAGCTGGGCGAGAGAACCCACGAGTTGGGGAGCGCTGCTGATCCAACCTACTTCTTGCACCGTCGCGCCCAGGAACAGCGCAAAAGGAACCCCATAGGGGTCCATGATCCCGCTCATGATAGAGGCAAAAATGCCGTCCCTCAAAGAGACCCGGAGGCTGTTTTTAACCCGCTTCTCTCTCTGCTTTACATCCACCAGAGAGCACTAAATTCGAGAATCAGGAGAATTCCTACGATGGATATGGATTTTCGAGGGCGTTCTTTTCCATGAGCGAGTGGAGGTCCACCATGGTGAAGGCATAGTATGGCAAATCATAGCCCAGCCGGGTGTCGGTCATCCCTTTTTCCAGAATCCGTTCCAAAATCATACGATTGAGCGGTCCATGTCCCATCCGTCCTTCATGTTGTACCAGATCCGCGTCCGCATGAGTGGTAAAATAGACCGCTTGGCCCGGAGTCAAGCCGTAGTGAGAAGTCAACGCCCCCGCCCATTGTTTGGACCAGTGGCCGAGAGTTTCCTCGTAAACATGAAGCGCCCACAACTCCGCCACCGACCCATCCTGGAAAATCCTCCGGCAGTAATCGCTGATCGCTCGGCCCGGCGCCGAGGACGGCTGTTCAAAGAGTTCTTCACGGCTCAGGCCCAAGGCTTGAGCGGTCTCCACCAACAGGAGAATATGGCCGGGAGAACGAGGAGTGATCAGCTCTTCGGCTATCTTGTCCGTAAAGGCTGGTAAGAGATCAAAATTACGCAGAAAGAAGGGCAGGTGCATATAGTAAGAAAATGCGTTTAAGGCGACGACTTCGACTGAAAAGTGTCCCCAATCCTTGAAGAAGCGCCGGAGAGACGGTAGCGGGAGCTTTCCGCCCCTCAACTGGCTCATGAAGGGACCGGAGTTGATCTTCTCTTCCCAGTGCTGATGGACTTGCTGGTAGAGCCGGTCCACATAGGCCTTGGCCTCCGGTGCGTCCATAGGGTATTCTCCTCAAATCGCCGACTGCTCGTGCCCTTTACATCGCAAAAATTTGTTGTATTTTTAGACTCAAAGTCCAACCATGTCAAACATCTCACAGGGTGTCAGCCCTGTTCTCGGGAGGTATCGGATGCAAGCTCTGGAGGCAGAAGCCTTCTTAAAAACCTTGACGGAAAGAAGGGAAACCTCTTGGTCTCAGATGAACGCCGAGAACAAGAGCTATGGAGCGGAAAAACCGCTCACCCCGCCCCTGGTCCTTCGCCGCCTTCAATTCGGTATTGTGATGGAGCGGCGGGCCGCCGAAGTCACCGCGCCCTGGATACCGAAAATCCCGGATTTGGACATTCAGCACGCCCTCGCGGATTACGTTGCCAATGAACTCAAGCATGCAGCCATTTTGCGTGAAAGGGTGAGAGAATTGGAAGGAGATCCCGACGCCCTCTGGAAGAAGCCCCCTCAACCTCTCGTCGAGCTCTGGCACTATCATGACTCCCTGGATTCTTTCTGCGAGCTCGTGGCCAGCGTCCAGTACGGACACGAAGAGTTTTTCCCGCGCACCTCGCAGTCCTTCATTCGGCGCGTGGAGCCGATCGATTCCAAGACCGCCGCGATCTACCGGGACACCCTCCTGGCGGAAGAAGAGGCCCATGAATGGCTGGCGCCTGAGGCGCTCCGGCGTTATGCCCGAGACGGAGACATGCAACAGCGATGCTTGGCGGCTTTAGAAAAGGGGTGTCAACTTTTTGCGCGGGCGATCCAGAGCTTCAATCAAACTCCGTCCCCATAGAATCGCTGTCCAGCGCACGGCTCCGGGAAAACGTGGAAGGATTTTTTCTTGGCGGGCTTGGAGTAAAGCAACTAGTGCTTGGACTCGACTCTCTTTCCGTAGCTCACCTCGCCTTTATCGACTCTGAGAGAAAACCCGCAATCCGGGTTGGTGCAAACCCAAGCTTTGAACATCACGGAAGCGCCCTCCTGCCCATAATCCGATAATGGGATCAGGATGCCGTTGTTGCACTTCTGACATTTCGGCAGCTCCATCTCCGCTCCTCCTTTCAGCACTTCAAAAGGGAACCCCATACGCCGATTGCTTAAAGTTTATAGAATATCCCACGCTAAATCAAGCAAGGTTCGATCGACAGGCGCCTCGGACCGTCAATATTTGTTGACACCTCTCCGAGGCAGCGTTATAGTTTAATCCCGTAATGTTTCCGGCGCACCGGGGCATTACGGTTTTTCATTTGAGGCCGGTTTGAGAGAGCCCCGTTTGGCACGCGCAAAGTCTATGGCTGTGGTGGCCATCATCCCAGCCCGTTACGCTTCGACTCGTTTTCCCGGAAAACCGCTGGCCATCATCGGCAATAAACCGATGATCCAGCATGTATACGAAAACACCTCCAAGGCTTCTGGCTTGGACCGGGTTTTGGTGGCGACCGACGATCTCAGAATTTTTAGAGCCGTGCGCGACTTTGGAGGCGAAGCGGTTCTGACTTCAAGGACTCATCTGAACGGAACCGATAGGCTTGCGGAGGTCGCCGCGCGAATAAAGACTACCTGGGTGGTGAACGTCCAGGGTGATCTGCCCTTCATCCGGCCGCAAACGATCCGGCGCATCCTCCGTCCGCTGCGCTTGAATCCGTCCATTCCGATGGCCACGGCGAAAACGCCGATTTATCACCGCCAGGAATGGATCAATCCCAATGTGGTGAAGGTTGTGACCGATCGCCGGGGCTTTGCCCTCTATTTTTCTCGCGCGCCGATACCCTACCGGCAAGAACCAACCCGCAAAGCCAATAGCCGCAACTCCGGGGTGCGGCCCCAAGGGGCCAAGCTCTGGGGCTACCGACATTTGGGAGTCTACGCGTACCGGCGCGACTTTCTGCTCAGGTTTTCGCGGCTGCGGCCCACGGCCCTTGAGCGGAGCGAAGGGCTCGAACAGCTGCGGGCCCTGGCCTATGGCTATCGTATTTGGGTCTCGGATGTGGAGGAGACGTCCGTGGAGGTGAACACACCGGGCGACTTGGCCGAGGCGGAAATGTATTTGAGACGCGGGGGAGTTGAAAGAAAAAATGGCTAATGTCAAAACCAAATTCATTTTCGTCACCGGAGGAGTGCTCTCCTCTCTGGGAAAAGGGCTGGCTTCCGCCTCCATCGGAGCCCTGATGGAAAGCCGCGGGTTGAAAGTCACCCATCTCAAGATGGACCCTTATATCAACGTTGACCCGGGCACGATGAACCCTTACCAGCATGGCGAGGTCTTTGTAACCGACGACGGCGTCGAGACCGATCTCGACCTCGGCCACTACGAGCGGTATGTCTCAACGTCGATGAGCCGGAAAAACAACTTCACCACCGGCCAGGTCTACGAGACCGTGATCGCCAAGGAGCGCCGCGGCGATTACCTGGGGGGAACCGTCCAGGTGATTCCTCACATCACCGATGAGATCAAACGGCGCATCCGGGACGCGGCAGAAGGGTACGACCTTACCATTTGTGAGGTGGGCGGGACCGTGGGAGACATCGAGGGGCTGCCCTTTTTGGAAGCGGTCCGACAGTTCGGGCGGGAGTGGGGAAGAGAGAATGTCCTTTATATCCACCTCACCCTGGTCCCATACATTTCCGCGGGCGGAGAGCTCAAAACCAAGCCGACGCAGCACAGCGTCAAGGAGCTTACAGGTCTCGGCATCCAGCCCGACCTCTTGCTCTGCCGAACCGATCGTTTCCTCGATAAGAAACTCAAATCCAAGATCGCTAATTTTTGCAATGTGGAGGAGAACGCGGTCATCACCGCCAAAGACGTCGAGTGGATCTATGAAGTCCCCCTGATCTTTCACCAGGAAGGGTTGGACGAAAGAATCGTCGAGAAACTCCATATGTGGACCGGCTCCCCGAATCTCAAGAAGTGGGAGAGGATCGTTCAGGTGCTGAAGAATCCCAAAGATAAGGTGCGGATCGCCGTGGTGGGCAAATACATGGGGCTTAAAGAATCCTACAAGAGCCTCATGGAAGCCCTGACCCATGGAGGGATCGCCAATGAAACCGGAGTCGAGATCGAAGGCATCGATGCGGAAAAAATCGAGGAGGAAGGAGCCCCGGCACTCCTGGCCCAGGTGGACGGCATCCTCGTGCCGGGCGGATTTGGAGACCGCGGGAGCGAGGGCAAGATCACCGCAGTGCGCTACGCCCGAGAGCACCGCATTCCGTTCCTGGGTATCTGCCTGGGAATGCAGATGGCGGCGGTGGAGTTCGCCCGCAACGTCCTGGGGCTCGGGGGCGCCAATTCAACGGAATTCGACGAAAGAAGTCCGCACCCGGTCATCTATCTCATGGAAACTCAGAAAGAAATTGAAAAAAAAGGAGGCACGATGAGGCTCGGCGCCTATCCCTGCGTGCTCCAAGAAGACTCTCTCGCTTTGAAACTTTATGGAAGAAAAAAGATCTCGGAGCGCCACCGCCACCGCTATGAATTTAACAACAACTATCGGGAATCTTTTATTTCCAAAGAGATGCTCTTAAGCGGGCTCTCGCCGGACGGAAGCCTCGTGGAGATCATCGAGCTGAAAGACCACCCCTGGTTCGTCGGCTGCCAGTTTCATCCTGAGTTCAAGTCCCGTCCCATGGAGTGTCATCCTCTCTTCAAAGGCTTCATCAAAGCGGCCCTGCAGAATCGGCTGGGCCTGAAAGAAGTGCCCAGGATAAAAATGGCCAGCTCCTAACTTCAGACCAATCGCACATGACGATCTCTAAAAAAATCACTGTGGCCGGGCTGGAAATTGGTCAGGGAAGGCCCCTGGTGGTGATCGCAGGACCCTGCGTGATTGAGAGCAGAGAGTCCGCTTTGCGTCACGCCTCTTTTCTCAAAGGAGTGGCTGACCGGGTCGGTCTTTCCTTCATCTATAAGTCTTCCTACGACAAGGCCAACCGCACCTCTCTCGCCTCCTATCGCGGGCCGGGAATCGAAAAGGGACTTGAGATCCTCGCGGAGGTGAAGAAACGGATCGGAGTTCCTGTTCTCACCGATATCCACGAGAAGGAGCAGGTCGCCCCGGCGGGAGAGGTGGTGGATATCCTCCAGATACCGGCTTTCCTCTGCCGCCAAACCGATTTCGTGCTCGCGGTAGCCCGCTCGGGGAAAGCCGTCAACATCAAGAAAGGACAATTCCTGGCCCCCTGGGACGTGCGGAACGTGGTCGAAAAGATCGTCTCCACCGGCAACGATCAGGTCATGGTGACGGAACGGGGAGTCTGCTTCGGCTATAACAATCTGGTATCGGACATGCGCTCTCTCGTGGTGATGCAAGAGCTGGGCTATCCAGTGGTCCTGGACGCGACTCATAGCCTCCAGCTCCCGGGCGGATTGGGAAAAGCTTCCGGAGGGGAGCGGCGTTTTATCCCGGCCCTGGCCAGGGCCGGGGTAGCTGTAGGGATCGATGCCCTTTTCATGGAAGTCCACGAAGACCCGGATCGGGCCCTCAGCGACGGACCGAATTCCCTTCCTCTGAAAGACGTGGAGGAGCTGCTGAAGGTGGTCAAAGAAATTGACAGCATCGTCAAGGGAAACGGGAAATGACGGAATCGGCTAAAATTCTCAAACGGGCGCGGGAGGTCTTGGATATAGAGGCCCGCGGGATCCTTGCCCTCGCTGACCGGCTTGACGAGAGTTTTGTTCGATCCGTGGATTTACTTTACCGCTGCAAAGGAAAAGTCATCGTCACCGGACTTGGAAAATCCGGGCTCATCTGCCGCAAAATCGCCGCGACCCTATCCAGCACCGGCACCCCCTCCCTTTTTCTCCATGCCGGTGACGGCATTCACGGGGATTTCGGGATGATCATGAAGGACGACGTCGTCCTGGCCCTCTCGAATAGCGGTGAGACCGACGAAATTTTAAAGCTCCTTCCCATCCTCAAACGACTGGGCCTGAAGTTGATCGTGATCACCGGCAATCCCGAGTCCAGGCTGTCCCGCGCCGCCGATATTATTCTGAACGCCTCGGTTAAAGAAGAAGCCTGTCCCCTAGGTCTCGCGCCGACGGCAAGCACGACCGCGGCCTTGGCCATCGGAGATGCCCTGGCGATCGTCTTACTCGAGAAACGGGGGTTCAAAGAGGAGGACTTTGCCATCCTCCACCCCGGGGGAACTTTAGGCCGGAAACTCCTGCTGAAGGTCGAAGATCTGATGCACCGGGGCGCCGAATTGCCTGTCATATTTGAGACGACCCCCATGAAAGATGCGCTTCTGGAAATCACCTCTAAACGGCTCGGCGTAACCGCGGTGGTAGACTCCCAAGGTTCCCTGTTGGGAGTAATCACTGACGGTGATCTGCGCAGAAGCCTGGAAAATAAAGGAGATATTTTCCGTTTCAAGGCCGGAGATCTCATGAACCGCAATCCCAAGACTATCCTCGCCGACGCCCTTGCAGCTCATGCAGTGGCGGTGATGGAACAGCACTCCATTACCTCTCTTTTCGTTCTGGAGACGGGCGGGCACCAACCTGTGGGTATCGTGCATCTTCATGATCTGCTCAAAGCAGGCATTGTTTAGTCCTCTCTAACAACCCAGTCAGAGCTGAAATTATTAATTTAAAGCGGCGATGGTGAATTACGGGAAGAAGTTCGGCACGCAAGATTCGTGCCGAACTTCTTTACACATAATAGGAAAAATGTTAGCCTTGCGCTGATAAAGAGGCTTTTGTGATTTTACGCCTAAAGAGCTTGGTTCTTGTGGTGGTTTTTACCTTGTTGGGGATCATCGTTTATAAAACAGCCGACACTCTATGGCGCCAAAGAATGAGTGAATTTAAAGAAAACCCGCTTAAATTTCTGGACTCTCTTCCGGAGAGCGCCCTAGAAGTCAAGGATTTCCATCGAACGCAGGTCAAGGACGGGCGCAAGCTTTGGGAAGTCGCAGGAGAAGAGGTCCGTTATCTAAAAAAGGACAAAGAGGCCGTCATCAAGAAGCCGCGATTGGTTTTTTATCATAAAAATGGAGAGGCTTTAGAAGTAGCGGGGGATGAAGGACGTTTGTTCTTTACCGGTCAGGAAATGGAAAGAGTTCACATTCAGGGCGCCCTGCAGGTTAACTATTCGGGATACATCCTACAGGCCAATGAGCTTCTTTATGTAAAGGGAAAAGATCGCGTCGTCTTACCGGGAAAGGTAACCGTCAAAGGAAACGGTCTTGAATTGGAAGGCATCGGAATGGAAATCTCCCTGCAGGATGAAAAACTTTGGCTCCACCAACAGGTGAAAACCAGGTTCGAGCCGGAGTCGCTCCAGAAGAAAGAAACAAAAAAGAGCCATGGAAAAACAGCGGCCATACTTTAGAACTGAGCCTATGCGGGCGTGGGTTCTTGGGACGATCTTGTTGATCGTCTCGCCTTCGCTTGTGCCGGCTGGGGAGCCATCCCCAAAGGCAAAGAAAACGGAGAGCGGGGAGCGCCTCGAGGTGAGCCGGAAAGAGCCGATCCACATCACTGCCAACCAAATGGAAGTGGATCAAAAAAAGAACACGATTATTTACCGGGGGAATGTGGTGACCATCCAGGGCGATATGAGCATGCGAAGCGAAATCCTCACCGCAGTCTACAGCCTGGAGATGAAGGGGCTTCAAACCGTGGTGGCCGAGGGAAAGGTCCAGATCTCGCAGAGCGGCCGAACCGCCACCGGAGGCAAGGCGGTGTTCAACGGCCAGGAGCAGACCATCACCTTAACCGGAGATCCCGTCATACACCATGGCAACAGCCAGATCTCGGGCTCCCGAATTATCTTTTTTATCGAAGAGGACCGAGTCACAGTCGAAGGGGGAAAGGAACGGGTCAAGGCTACGGTGTTTCCGGAAGAGATTGAGCAGAAAAGACGGCGCGAGGCAAAATAGGCCAACACCTCATGAGCTCTCTACAAGCCGAAGATATCGCCAAATCCTACAACGGCCGCCGGGTCGTCCAGGGGGTCCATCTGGAGGTCAGAGGCGGAGAAGTCGTCGGACTCCTCGGCCCGAACGGCGCGGGGAAAACCACCACCTTTCACCTGATGGTCGGGCTCGTGCGCCCGGATCGGGGAAAGGTCTTTTTGAACGGTGAGGATTTAACCTCCGCGCCCATCCATATGCGAGCCCGAGCGGGAGTCGGCTACTTGCCTCAGGAGCCTTCGGTATTCCGCCATCTCAGCGTGGAACAAAATCTTCTCGCGATTTTGGAAACGCTTCCCTTGAGCGACGAGGAAAGACGGCAAAAAACCGCAGATCTCCTCGCCGAGTTTGGCATCTCTCATCTCGCCCGGTATAAGGCCCATACCCTGTCGGGAGGGGAGCGGCGCCGGGTGGAGATCGCCCGCGCTCTGGTCCTCTCGCCTTACTTTCTCCTGTTGGATGAGCCCTTCACCGGGGTCGATCCCATCGCTGTCGCGGATATTCAACAGATGATTCGCCACCTGACCACGAGAGAGATTGGCGTCCTCATCACGGACCACAACGTGCGAGAGACTCTCAGTATCTGCGACCGCGCTTACATTCTGAGCGAAGGAAGCGTCCTTGAAGAAGGAGTCCCCACGGAGATCGCCGCCAGCGAAAAGGCGCGTAGGATTTATCTAGGCGACGGCTTTAGGCTTTAAAATGGCTTTAGAGATCCGACAGGTCCAAAAGCTGGCACAGCAGCTGGTCATGACGCCTCAGCTGCAACAGGCCATCAAGCTGCTGCAGCTTTCACGTCTGGAACTGGAGGATATGATCTCTCAGGAACTGCAGGAAAATCCGGCCTTGGAGGAAGGCTCTTCCGAAGAGGAAGCCAAGAATCCGGAGGTCCTACCGGAGGAAGAACCAAGGGCAGAAGAAGCGGGACGACCGGACATCGCTGAGGATCTCTCGGCTCCAGCCGAGATCAGTAAAATCGACTGGCGGGAATACATGGAGACCTATTCCAATTCCGTTCATGGCTCGCTTACCGCGGAGGCAGCGCCTCAAGATTCCGAGGGCTTTCCCTCTTGGGAAAACAGAGTAACCAAAAAAGACTCCCTGGAAGACCACGTGCTCTGGCAGCTCCGCCTTTCCCGGTTTTCGGAGCTGGAGCAGAACATCGGCCTTTATATCATCGGCAATCTGGACGAGCGCGGTTACCTTGCCGTATCCCTGGAGGAGGTCTCAGCCGTCACGGGCGCGACGGTCGAAGAGGTGGAAAAGGTCCTGAAACGGATTCAGTTCTTTGACCCCGTGGGCGTTGCTGCACGAGATCTCCGGGAATGTCTTCTGGTCCAGATGGAAAGCCTCGGGCTCGGAAGCAGTCTGGCGGCCCGTATCGTTTCAGATCACCTGCCCCAGCTCGAGGCAAGACACTATGACAAGTTGGCGCGTGATTTAGGCGTCTCGATAGAGGAGGTGGCCGATGCGGCCCGAGCCATCGCTTCCCTGGAGCCCAAACCCGCGCGCTCCTTCGAGGGAGAAGAAACCCGCGCTATCGTTCCTGATGTCTCCGTGGAAAAGATAGACGGCGAATACAAGGTGTTCCTCAATGAGGAAGGCATCCCACGCCTCAGAGTAAGCTCCCTATACAGCCGCTTGAGCGGGCAAGAAGGGGAGGACCAGGAAAAGGCCCGGGAATATCTGCAGGAAAAAGTCCGCGCCGCGGTCTGGCTCATCAAGAGCATCCACCAAAGACAAACGACCCTTCACCGGGTCACCGAAAGCATCTTCAAGGTCCAGCGCGACTTTCTGGAGCACGGCGTCAGCCATCTCAAACCCATGATACTGAGAGATGTGGCGGAAGATATTAAAATGCACGAATCGACCGTGAGCCGGGCAACGTCCAACAAATATGTCTACACCCCTCAGGGGATCTTCGAGCTCAAATATTTCTTCCAAAGCGGGCTCAAAGCAGGCAATGGTGAGGATGTCGCCTCCGAGAGCGTCAAAGAAAAGATCAAGACGATGCTCGCCGCCGAGGACCCTCGAAGGCCCTTCAGCGACCAGCATATCGCGGGACTCTTGAGCCAGCAGGAAATCGCCATCGCGCGGCGCACCGTCGCCAAGTACCGCGAAGCGATGGGAATCCTCCCATCCTCGAAACGTCGCCACCCCTATTTGAGGAAATAGGGAAAACCCTTAGCCTTCACGGCAAGGAGAACACCGCAGATCTCTATACGGCGATTGATCAGGCTATCCATAAGATTGAACGGCAGGTCAAGAAGGAAAAAAACAGGCTGCAGAAAAGAAAGGTGAAAAGTTGAAGATCAAGGACTTCCTCCCGGACGACACCAGCGTTATCCCCGACCTCAATGGGCGGGACAAAGAAACCGTGCTGAAAGAAATGGTCGAGTGCGTGGTTTCGCATCATCCGTCGTTGAATCCCCAAGAGCTTTTCCAAGTCCTCATGGAGAGAGAAAAAATCAGCAGTACGGCCATTGGGGAGGGGATTGCGATCCCTCATGGAAAGATCTCCACCATCAAGCAGGTTTATGGGATCTTCGCCCGCAGCCTTCAGGGCGTGGACTTCAATTCCCTGGACGGTCAACCGACTTACCTTTTTTTTGTTCTGGTGGCCCCGGAAAACTCGGCCGGAGATCATCTGAAGGCCCTGGCCCGCATCTCGCGTCTGTTTAAAGACTCAGGCTTTCGTGCCAAACTCATGAAAGGAAAGACCGGAAAGGAAATCTTCAACACGATTCGAGAGGAGGACGAAAGGGTCTGAGATATGCCGGATCTCCTGTCCATCGTCGTGGTGACCGGCCTTTCCGGCTCGGGGAAAAGCGTCGCCATCCATGCCCTGGAGGACAACGGCTTTTTCTGCATCGACAATCTGCCGGTCCTTCTGATCCCGAAGTTTATTGATCTTTGCCAGGGAGCGCAGGAAGGAATCAAACGGATTGCCTTGGGGATCGATCTCCGGGGCGGTCAATTCCTCCAGTCGTGGCCCGAGGTCCTGGCCGGTATACGGGCCGCCGGCCATTGGGTGGAAGTGGTCTTTTTGGACGCCTCGGACGAACTGCTTTTGCGCCGCTTCAACGAGACGCGCCGGCCCCATCCCCTGGCGCCCGACGGCACGGTGCAGGAAGGAATCAGCCGCGAGCGCAGTGCGCTGGAAGGCATGCGGGCCTTGGCCGACCGAGTCGTGGACACCACGCATCTCAATGTCCACGAGCTCAAAAAGGTGATGGAACTTTACTACAGCCAGATATCGAGTCAGCGCAAGATGGCCCTCTTCCTGACCTCCTTCGGCTATAAGTACGGAATCCCCCAGGACATCGACATGATCCTCGACGTGCGCTTCTTGCCCAATCCGTTTTTTGTCAGCGAACTGAGGACCAAAAGCGGCTTAGAAGCCGAGGTCCAAGGATTCGTCCAGAAGCGAGAGGAGACAACGATGTTCTTGGATCGGCTGTGCCCTCTGTTGGAATTTACCCTCCCGCAGTACGAACGGGAGGGTAAAAGCAGCCTCACCCTGGCCCTGGGTTGCACGGGAGGAAAGCACCGATCGGTAGCCCTGGTCGAGGAGCTGAAGAGACGGCTCGATAACGGGCGGTTTCGCATCCACGTTCGGCACCGGGACATCGACAAGTAAACGAATGGACAAGATCAGGAAAAAGCTAGAGATCCAAAATAAACTCGGCCTCCACGCCCGGGCAGCCGCGCTCCTGGTCCAGACGGTGAATCGGTTCTCCGCCGACGTGAAGATCTCTAAAGACGGCCAGACGGTCGATGGAAGGAGCATCATGGGGTTGCTGACTCTCGCGGCCGCTCAGGGAAGCAGGATCCAGGTCGAGGCCGCGGGGAAGGAGGCCCCGGAGGCGCTGCGCGCCATCGAGAGGCTCCTGGAAAAAAAATTCCATGAGGCCGAGTGACCTTGATTCCTCCTCGCCGATCCAGTATAGGAAATGTTTCGTTTTGCATTGACCGTTCGGAGGTAAACTGAATGCCAGCAAAGGATTTTCTCTTCACTTCAGAGTCCGTTTCTGAGGGCCATCCGGATAAGATGTGCGACCAAATTTCGGACGCCATCCTCGACGCCCATTTGAGCGGCGACCCGGACAGCCGCGTCGCCTGCGAGGCGCTCACAAAAACGGGGATGATCGTCATCGCCGGCGAGATCACGAGCAACTGCGCGGTCGGATACAACGAAATCGCCCGTAATGTGGTGCGGGAGATCGGCTATACCGACTCCACAATCGGGTTTGACGCCAACACTTGCGCCATCATTACGGCGGTAGAGCGCCAGTCGCCGGACATCTCCCAAGGAGTCACGGAGGGCGAGGGGCTTCACAAGGAGCAGGGCGCCGGAGACCAGGGGATGATGTTCGGTTATGCCTGTGACGAGACCCCGGAGCTTATGCCCTTCCCGATCCAGACGGCCCACAACCTCGTTAAATATCTGGCCAAGATTCGCAAGGGCGGCGAGGCCCCCTTCATCCGGCCCGACAGTAAATCCCAGGTCACCGTGGAGTACCGCGGGGGAAGGCCGGTGCGGGTAAAGAACGTGGTCATCTCAACCCAACACGCCCCCGACGTCGAATACAACAAACTCAGGGAAACCATTATCGACGGAGTCATCAAAGCCGTCGTCCCCCAAGAGTACCTCGACAAAGAGACGGTCTATCACGTAAACCCCACGGGCCGCTTCGTAGTTGGAGGACCTCAAGGGGATTGCGGCTTGACCGGGCGGAAGATTATCGTGGACACCTATGGCGGGATGGGGCGCCACGGCGGCGGCGCCTTCTCGGGGAAGGATCCCTCCAAAGTGGACCGCAGCGCCGCTTACATGGCCCGCTACATCGCCAAAAATATCGTCGCCGCCAAGCTGGCGCGCCGATGCGAAGTGCAACTGGCCTATGTTATCGGCGTGGCCCGGCCGGTCTCGGTCACCGTGGATACGTTCGATACCGGGACCATTCCTGAAACGGAACTAGCTCGGATCGTCCAAGAGCTCTTCGATCTCAGGCCCAAAAGCATCATTGACACCCTGAATCTTAAAAAACCGATCTATCGTCCCACCGCCTCCTATGGTCACTTCGGCCGCACAGCGGAGAACGGCTTTTTCACCTGGGAGAAGACCGACCGAGCGGAAGATTTAAAGAAAGCCGCGACCAAGGTCTGATCAGACCTGTTTTTAGGAGGAATCTGAATCATGGCAGCAAAGAAATACGATGTCCGTAATTTGTCCCTGGCCCCGGAGGGGCGAAAGCGCATCCTGTGGGCGGATCAGGAAATGCCCGTCCTTAGGAGAGTGCGCGAGCGGTTTCAGAAGGAGAGGCCGTTCCGAGGACTCCGTTTTTCCGCCTGTCTCCATGTCACTGCGGAGACCGCCAATCTGGTCAAGACCTTAAAGGCCGGGGGCGCCCACGTCGTCCTGTGCGCCTCTAACCCCCTCTCCACCCAAGACGATGTTGCCGCGGCCCTGGTCCGATATGACAAGATACCCGTCTTCGCGATCCGGGGCGAAGATCAGAAAACCTACTACCGCCACCTCCGGGCCGCCCTGAATCACATGCCTACCATCACCATGGATGACGGCGCGGACCTGGTTTCGATTCTTCACAAAGAGTACTCCGGCCTCGCCACGCGGATGACCGCCAGCATGGAGGAGACGACCACCGGGGTGATTCGGCTCCGCGCCATGGCGTCCGAGGGAAAACTGAGAATCCCGGTCATCGCGGTAAACGACGCCAGCACCAAGCACCTATTCGACAACCGCTATGGCACCGGGCAATCGACCATTGACGGGGTCATCCGGGCTACCGATATGTTGCTGGCCGGGAAATGGGTCGTGATAGCCGGCTACGGTTGGTGCGGGAAGGGCGTCGCTTCCCGGGCGCGGGGAATGGGGAGCAAGGTGATCGTGACTGAAGTGGATCCCATCCGAGCTCTCGAAGCCGCCATGGACGGCTTCGACGTCATGGCCATGAAAGATGCGGCGAAGGTGGGCGAACTCTTCATTACGCTCACCGGAGATATGCACATCATCAGAAAAGAGCACTTGCGAGCGATGAAGGACGGCGCCGTCATCTGCAACTCAGGCCACTTTGACATTGAAATCGACTTGAAGGCCCTCAGACAGATAGCGGTGAAGGCAGAAAGGAACGTGCGTAACCACGTGGACGCTTACACATTACCCGGAGGAAAGAAAATCTATCTCCTGGGAGAGGGAAGGCTGGTGAACCTGGCCGCGGCCGAAGGCCATCCGGCTTCCGTGATGGACATGAGCTTCTCTACTCAAGCCCTCGCCTCAGAATGGGCGGTCAAAAATGGCCGGCGCCTCGAGCCCCGGGTGTATGATGTCCCGAAAGCCGTCGAAGATTGGGTGGCGCGTCTCAAGCTGGCCAGCATGGGCATTCAGATCGACAGCCTCACCCCAGAGCAAAAGGTCTACCTTTCTTCCTGGAACATCGGCACTTGAGGAGACCCGGAAAGCCCCCCGGTTATTTCTAAAGGCCGAGGAGCCGGCGGGAGGTGCGCTCCAGCAGGGATCGAACGCGGGCGGGATCAGGCTGCTCTTCGATGACGGGCAAGGCCTTGGGGAGGGGACCCAGACCGCCGCAATAGTCGGACCCGAAGACGACGCGCTCTTCCCCCAGGGTGTCTAGAAGGAATTGCAAGGTCCGCGCATTCACGCCTGCGGTATCGATCCAGAAATGCTCCAGCAGGATTTCAGAATACTTTTTTTCGCCTTGCGGTCCTTTATGCTTCCAAAAAAGCCGATGGAGCAAAAGCGGTAGCCCGCCGCCGCCGCTCCGGATAACGATCCTTAGGTTGGGATGGCGGTCAAAGAGGCCGCTCGCGATCATCCGCACCGCGCATTCCGCGACCTTTGCGTCGGCGACGACGCTATAAATGACGCCCGTGCCGCCGTCTTCCAGCCGCTCCAACGAAGGATCGCGGCTGATCGCGGCCCCATGGAGAAAAATGGGCAGGCCCTGTTCCTCGATCTTGGCGAAGATCGGCTCGGCCTCGGGAGCATCCAAGACGAACCGGCCGTCCATCAGCGGATAGAGCAGGACGGCGCGAAAACCCTTCGACACCATGCGCTCGATCTCCCGGACCGAGGCTTCGATATTCTTGAGCGAGAGCGCGATCACGCCCAGCAGCCGGTCGCGGTAGGGCGAGATCCTCTCGACGATGAGATCGTTCGATTTCCGCACCACCTCCATCGCCCGGTCCGCCGGAAGCTCGTCGGCATAGAGACCGGCGCCCTGGCAAATCAATTGAACGTCCAGCCGGGCCGCGTCCATCTCGCGGACTCTGCGGGAGAAATCCACGGAGTCATAGGGATCGATCCGGGGAGCGGTGCTGGTCCACTGGGCCAATAGCTCCACGACCTCCGGCGGGGTATGATGGGAATGCCAATCGATCAGCATCGCTCTAAAGAAAACCCGCAAAAATAGAGTTGGCCACCAGAAAACCGCGGTGGGTGAGTCTTAATCGGGCCTGCTCTTTCTCCACAAAACCTTCTTCCATCCAGTCTTGGAGTTGGGGATAAAGCTCCTCCGGACTCTTCCCGAAGCGGCGCACAAATTTTTCTTCAGAAATGCCGCGCGTCATCCTGAGACCCAGGAACATGAACTCACCCGCGGCCTCTCGGAAGTCGGTTTTCTCTTCTCCAGCCACGGCCTGACCGCTGAGACCGACTTTCTGCATATAGCTCGCCGGGCTTTTCTCGTTGTGCCACCGGTGGCCCCAGCCGGTGGGACCATCCGTACTTTTATAGCTATGGGCGCCCGCTCCGATTCCCAGGTAATCGCCCCCTTCCCAGTAGTTCGTATTGTGCCGTGAATGCCACCCGGGTTTCGCATAGTTGGAAATTTCGTAGCGCGCGAGCCCGGACCGTCCGGCGGTCTCTTCGATCAAGTCGGCCATCGCGATCTCTTGCTCTTCAGCTAAAGGTTTCAATTTCCCGGCGCGCCATTCCCGGTGAAAAGGGGTCCCTTCTTCGATGGTCAGATTGTAAGCGGACAGGTGCGGAGGGCGGAAGGCCAAGGCTTCCGCGAGATCATTCTCGACTTCCGACACGGACTCGCCTGGAACGGCGTAAATCAAGTCGAGGCTGAAATTGTCAAACCCGACCTCTTCAATGATTCTCAGCGCCATTCGCGTTTCTTCGACGGTGTGGACCCGTCCGAGGAAACTCAGCAGCCGGGGCTGGAAAGACTGCGCCCCCAGGCTGATCCGGCTCACACCGCACGAACGGTAACCGGCAAAATGGGCGCTCTCCACCGATCCGGGGTTGGCTTCCAGCGTGATCTCCGCGCCATTCTCGATCGGAAAAGGGGCGGATGCCTTTCCCAGGATTTGATCGATGCTGGCCGGGCTAAAAAGCGAAGGAGTGCCGCCGCCGAAGAAAACCGTCTTTAAACTGCGGCCATGCCAGGCGTCCGTTCCCGCGTAAAAATCCAATTCCTTGACGAGACTTTCCGTGTATTCCCTTTCAGGTATGGCCGGAGCCACATGGGAATTAAAGTCGCAGTAAGGGCACTTGCGGACACAATACGGGAGATGGACATAAAGCGAAAATGATTCTTTGCCGGAAGGCATAACGCACTTATGATAGTGGTCCGAGGGCAGGCCTGCAATAGTCATCCCCGGCCTTTAAGAGACCCCAAGGCGGGCTGCTTCCTCACGGAGGGCCCGGATTCTTTCCGCCGTAGTGGGATGGGAATAGTGATAACCGGAATACCAGGGATGGGGCGTGAGATTCGAGAGGTTCTTCACGGTCAGGTTAAGCAGCGCCTCCTCCATCGGCTTGCTATCCTCCAACGTCTTCACAGAGAAGCGATCCGCTTCGTATTCGTGCTTGCGCGACAGACGATTCATTAAGGGAGTCAGATAAAATGTGAACGAGCCGGAGATGAGACCCAAGAGGACCAGGGCCGCGTGGCTGGAGGGCATGAGGCCAAAGGCGCGAAACAGCGGCTCATAGCCGATGAGCAAACTCAGAATATAGAGGCCGGCAAAAAGAAAAATCCCTTGAACGATGAGCATCTTACGGATGTGCTTCATTTTGTAATGACCGATTTCATGCGCCAGAACCGCCAGCCCTTGTTCCACCGTCATCTGCTCCAGGAGAGTATCGAAGAGCACGATCCGCTTGGCCTTTCCCAGGCCGGTGAAGTAGGCGTTGGAATGGGCCGAGCGTTTGGAGCCGTCCATCGTGTAGATCCCGCTGGTCTTGAAGCCAACCCGTTCCGCCAGGGCCAAAATGCGCTCGCGCAGCTCGCCCGCTTTGAGCGGCGAGAATTTATTGAAGAGCGGCGCGATCAGCGTGGGATAGATCATCACCATCAGGAGCTGAAAGGCGAGAATAAAGAAAAATGCCCAGAGCCACCAATAGGGGCCGCTCTCTTCCATCAGGTAAAGCACGCCGAAGAGAAAAGGGATTCCGATAACGAGACTGACCAAAAGTCCCTTGAGCTTATCAATAAGATAAAGCCTCAAGGTACTCTTGTTGAAACCGAAGCGCTCCTCAAGGACGAAAGTGGAGTAGAGCCCCACGGGAAGAGAAAGAAGGGAAAAAGTCAGCGCGACGCCCAGGCAAAAGATGATTCCCACCGCCTTGAGTCCGGGAGGAAACCGGCCGCCCAGATCACGGGAGAGCCGGTCCAAAAAAGGGAGGACGCCGCCGAACAGGATTACCAGAGCGACCACCGCCCCATAGATCGAAGCCCAGCGCTCAAAACGACCTTTGGCCAGGGTGTATTCCACGGACTTCCGGTAATCCTCCGAACTGATCTTGCCTGCCAGGAGGTCGGGAAGCTCCGCGTTGGCCCCCTTGCGGCTGACATAGCGGATATTCAGCTCGTTCAGGACAAACTCGACGAGGAATTCCAGCGCGAAAAAGGTGAGAAATAAGACGATGACGAAATGTTCCATAGTAGAGGCTTTGAATAACAAGAATATCCCAGATTAGCCTCCCGGTAAAACCGACCAGCCCCCCCAAAGACGCTGTGCGAAAGGCGGGGATATCTAAACCGGCAATGTGCCACACTTTTCGCCATTCGTTCGAGAGTCAGCGCTGTGGGATGAGATGATAAGGGAGTTCGGAGAGGAAGAAGCCGAACGAATCCTTAGGAAGTTTCATATTGAGGTCAGGTGAGTGCTGCCGTGCTACACTGCGGGCTGATATCTGGATACACCGCCCCACAGGCGGTGTTTGTCGGGGAGAGACATTGACAAAGCGTGACTTAATGATGGATATTGCAGCAGATTAGCTCTTCTCAGATTGGAGAGCTGCCGAATACACTGCCGGAAGGGC
>Ga0080064_1001232_pt1 | contig 54526 bp, 49 predicted proteins | sample Subgrocontami54m_FD_69260 | JGI IMG/M metagenome (GOLD analysis project Ga0080064, IMG submission 69260) | Subsurface groundwater microbial communities from S. Glens Falls, New York, USA - GMW46 contaminated, 5.4 m (SPADES assembly) (version 2) ...
TAAGGCGACCGGCAGAAGGAACTTTCCCCGGAGGACGGACATTCCTGTCCGTCTATGGCCCGCGACGGACAGGAATGTCCGTCCTCCGTTGGGTAGATTTTTTCCTGCCGCTCGCCTAAGCCCGACGTGAAGCGACCGGTGCCACTGCACGTCGGGCTTACGCCTCGACGCTCGTCGTGAACCTGTGCTTGCAGAATTTTCATGATTTTTCTATAGACACGTTCGGCCGGGCCGGTAACAATGAGGGGTTGATATGTGGGCAATCGTACCGCATATTTACGGATAGAGTTCTTCGCCCATCACACAATGGAAGGGGGGATGTGATGTTGAACATTCTGGGTTCCAAGCAACGCTTCTGCGATGGCTTGTCGCGCCGCTCGTTCTTGAAGATCGGCGCCTTCGGCACGGGCCTGACCCTTGCCGACATGCTTCGCAGCCGCGCATCGGCCAGCAGTCCGACCGGACCGACTGCGCCCAGCAGCAAAGCCGCCATCATGATCTACCTGCCCGGCGGCCCGTCGCACATGGACATGTACGACCTCAAGCCCAACGCCCCAGTTGAATATCGCGGCGAGTTCAAGCCGATCCAGACCAACGTTCCCGGCGTGCAAATCTGCGAGCACATGCCGATGCAGGCGCGCATGTGGGACAAGCTTGCCTGCGTACGCTCCATCGTTTCGGTCGAAGAGCACAGCGATTCGCTCGTCATGACCGGCTACAGCGAAAACACCAACCGCACCGCCCACCATCCGTCGTTCGGCTCGGTAATGTCGCGGCTGCGCGGCAACGCCCGCGCCGACCTGCCGCCCTTCGTCAGCCTGCGCGGCATGGCTACCGGATGCGAGCCCGGCTTCCTCGGCGTGGCCCACCGCGCCTTCACGCCCGACGGCACCGGCCTGGCCAATCTGAATCTCGCCGGCGGCGTCACCGTGGACCGCTCCGGCGAGCGCCGCACGCTGCTCGGTTCCTTCGACAGCGCCCGCCGCGACATCGATGCCACCGGCAGCATGGTCGGCATGGATGCGTTCGCACAGCGCGCTTTCGACATGGTCGCGTCCGGCGCCGTTCGCCGCGCCCTGAACCTCGAACGTGAAGATCCGCGCACTCGCGATCGCTATCGCGGCGTCGAGCAGTTCCTCACCGCCCGCCGGCTGATCGAAGCGGGCGTTGGCTGCGTGACGCTGGCTTACGGCGGCTGGGACACGCACGGCGAGAACTTCACCACGCTGCGCCGCCAACTGCCGGAGCTGGACCGCGGCATCGCCAACATGGTCCAGGACCTGCACGACCGCGGCATGGACCGCGACGTCGTCACCGTCTGCTGGGGCGAGTTCGGCCGCACCCCGCGCGTCAACGGCAGCGCCGGCGGCGGCCGCGATCACTGGGCCCCCGTCATGTCCGCCATGGTCGCCGGCGGCGGCCTGCGCATGGGCCAAGCGGTCGGCGCCTCCAACGCCCGCGGCGAAGTCCCGCGCGACCGCAGCTGCACTCCCGCGCAGCTCCTCGCCACGATCTACCGCGCCATGGGCATCGACCCGTCCATCACTTTCCCCAACCAGAGCGGCCGACCGATGTACATCCTCGACGACCGCGACCCGGTGACGGAACTGCTGTAAACCCTTGCTGAATCCGCCAAGCCCGGCCAGAATATGGCCGGGCTTTTTGTTTTTGTGGTGCGGGCGGCTCGCCTGCACGGGAGCTGCTCATGTTCGCCATGCTCGAAATCGCCGACTACCTCATCATCGTCCTGATGTTCCTCTTCTTCACCGGCGGCTCGGCGTTCGCCATCCTGCGCCCACGCGACCGGGCCCGCTTGATTCGCCTGGAACGCAAGGTGGACGCCGTCATCAAGCACTTGAACATCGACGTCACGCAATTCGACGAACTCTCGGCCGAAGCCAAGAGCTGTGCGGATGAAGGGAAAAAGATCGAAGCGATCAAAGTGCACCGCGATCAGACGGGACTTGGACTGCGTGATGCCAAGGAGGATGTGGAAGCGTACATGGCGGGGAAACCGAAGGGATGAAACGTCTGAGCCCGAAGCGCTAGTGCTCTGTCAATCGTCGGATGATGGATGACGGAGCCGCGCACGAAGTAAGCGGCTGGACCTGCCGCTTACTTCGTGCGCGGCTCTTGCATCGCAATTGTTTATCCATCAGCTGACGCGTGACAGTGCACTAGCGCGGGCCGTCCCTCGCTTGCGCTTCGGGCTCCACTTCCTTCGCCAACTCCTTGCGTCGCTTCGCCACCGCTTCCTTGAGCAAGTACTCGATCTGTCCATTCACGCTGCGCAGCTCTTGCGCGGCCCACGCCTCCAACGCTTCGCACAGGGCGGGGTCCATCCGCAACAGAAATGATTTGCGCAATTTCATGACTCAGTGGTCAGTGGTCAGTGGTCAGTGGTCAGTGGTCAGTGGTCAGTGGTCAGTGGTCAGTGGTCAGTGGTCAGTGGTCAGTGGCAATGCAGCTCATCTGCCTTTTGCTACTGACTACTGACCACTGACCACTGACTACTGACTACTGACTACTGACTGATTTAGGTGTAGAGAGTTCCGGTATTCACCACCGGATGCACTTCCGCCTCGCCGCACAAGACGACGAGCAGGTTGCTGACCATGGCGGCTTTGCGCTCGTCGTCGAGCTGCACGACGTTCTTCTCAGCGAGTTCGCGCAGGGCCATTTCCACCATGCTGACAGCGCCATGGACGATCTTCTGCCGAGCCGCGATCACCGCCTCGGCCTGCTGGCGGCGCAGCATCGCTTGGGCGATTTCCGGAGCGTACGCGAGGTGCGTCAGCCGGGCTTCCTCGATGTGTACGCCGGCCTTGGTGAGCCGTTCCTGCAGTTCCTTCCTCAAGGCCACCGATACTTCCTCGAAACCGCTGCGCAGCGTGATTTCGCTCTGGCCCACCTGTTCTTCGCCGTGATCGTAGGCGTAGCTGTTGGCCAGGTGGCGCAGGGCCGATTCGCTCTGCACCTTCACAAACTGCTCGTAGTTATCGACGTCGAAGCACGCCTGCGCGGTGTCTTCGATGCGCCAGACGACGACGGTGGCGATCTCGATCGGGTTGCCCTGCTTGTCGTTGACCTTCAGCTTCGAGCTTTCGAAGTTGCGCGACCGCAACGACAGCTTGCGCTTGCTGCGGAACGGGTTGGCCCACCAGAAACCGCTGTCGCGCGCCGTGCCCACATAAGAGCCGAACAGCGTGTACAAACACGCCTCGTTGGGCTGCAGCGCGATGTGGCCATTGAACGAGATGAGCGCGCTCAAGAAAGTCAAAATCGCCACAATGATCAGCGGAGCGCCAACCAACGGCGTGCGTTCGACATTCGTCACGCCCAGGATGAACAACAGAATGGCCAGCAGTATCAACATGATGTTGATCGCCAGCATGCCCCAACCGCCTGCCAGTTGAACTGTTTTCTCATTGCTCATGACGGTCTCCTTAGCATGGAATCGTTGTGATGTCTTTATGATATCACTGTGATAGACTATTCGTCAATGGGCAGCCCGCATTTCGTTAAATGAATGTTTGTTTGCTGAATAATCAGTAAGGCTCCGCCATCACCTGGCACATGCGCATTGTTGGCGCAAACGTCTCTAATGATTGTCACAACTGATTGCCAATGAACAGGTTGCAATTATGAGAGACGTTTGCGCCAAACTCAATGAAGTTGGCGCAAACGTGCGCAGTGGTGGTTGTGCAATCCTCTCGAAAGCCGTTGAAACTCGCGTGACAAAACGCTGTCGCAATGCAAGGGGCCTGGTCTACAATCTTCAGGAACAAACACAGTCGCCCCGCCGCTTCGGAGATCGCAGCCATGCGCGCCATCATCGCCGTTTTTTCGCTTACCCTTTTGGCGTCATTGTATAGCCTCGCGCCGGCCGCGGGGCAACCGGCGCCGCCGCGCGGCTACTCGATTCCGCTGCTCGATCTGGCGGACCAGACGCGGCGCCAAGGTGCGCTTTACAATGACGGAATTGGATGAGTTGATCCGCAGATTGCGCCGAAGACGCGGATGAAGAACATTCCACCAAATTCCTTGGTTTTCATCTGCGAAATCTGCGAAATCTGCGGATCGACCTTTTGATCTTTATGAATCAACCGGAATTGCCGCCTGCCGCCGCCCCGCCGCCCAGCCGCCGCACGCTCATCGAGGTGGTGGTCGCGAGCACCATCGGCACGACGATCGAGTGGTACGATTTCTTTCTCTACGGCACGGCGACGGCAACCGTATTCCCCGCGCTGTTCTTCCCTGAATCGGACCCGTTGAGCGGACAGATGAAGGCATTCGGCATCTTTGCCGTCGGCTTCATCGGTCGACCGTTCGGCGGCGTGCTCTTTGGCTACCTCGGCGACCGCGTCGGCCGCAAGTCCACGCTGGTGGCGACGCTGCTGCTGATGGGCATCAGCACGCTCATCATCGGCTTTCTGCCCACCTACGGCAGCATGGGCGTGGCAGCCCCGATTGTGCTGACGATCTTGCGCTTCATTCAAGGCGTCGGCGTCGGCGGCGAATGGGGCGGATCGGTGCTGCTCGCTTTGGAATTCGGCCATCAGGGCCGCCGCGGCTTCTACGCGAGCTGGCCTCAAGCCGGCGTGCCCCTGGGCATGGTCAGTTCCACGCTGGTTTGGATGGCGTTCGAAGTCAATTTGGCGCCGGCTGATTTTCTGGCATGGGGCTGGCGCGTGCCGTTCTACGTCAGCGGTTTGCTGATCGTCATCGGCTTGCTCATTCGGATCCGCATTTTCGAAACTCCGCTCTTCGCCAAGCTCAAGGAGCAAAAGCAGGTGGCCGACACTCCGATCCGCGAAACCATTCGCCGGCATTGGCCTGAGATTCTGCTGGCCGCCGGCGCCCGCATCGTGGAAAACGCCGGGTTTTACCTGTTCACCACGTACATCCATAGCTACGGCACGAAAGTCTTGAAGCTGGCGCCCAATGTTACGTTTTGGGCCGTGATCATTGCCGCCGGCATCGAGTTGGTGACGATCCCACTTTACGGCATGTTGTCGGACCGTCTGTCGCGCCGGGGCACGTACATGTTCGGTTGCGCATTTTTGGGGGCTTTCGCTTTTCCCTTTTTTGCCTTGCTGGAAACGCGCGATCCCTATCTAATCGTGCTGGCCCTGGTTGTCGCCCTGAACGGCGGCCATGCGGTGCTTTATGCTGTACAAGCGTCGCTGATTCCGGAGTTGTTCGGCACCCGGCTGCGCTACACCGGCGCGTCGATCGCCTACCAACTTGCTTCCCCGTTCGCCGGCGGCCTGGCCCCGATAATCGCCACCTGGTTGGTGGCGCATTTCGAGAACCAATATTGGCCGCTCGCAGCGTATATCATGGGCATGTCGGTTCTTTCCTTGGCATGCGTGTATTGGCTGGCGGAAACGTCGAAGAAGAACATCAGCGAATGATCCGTGCCGCTCGCGCCAGGCGCCGGCGCCAGCCTCAGGAGAACGCCATGGCCACGCAAAAAGTCGCGCTTATCACCGGCAGCGGCAAACGCCGCATCGGCTGGCATGTCGCGCAGGCTCTGGCCGAGCGTGGCTATGCGCTCGCGATTCACTACCACTCCTCCGCGGCGGAAGCGCAGCAGACGATTGCCGAATTCCAGGCGCGCGGCGTCCGAGCGCTGGCAGTGCAGGCGGATTTGACCGATGAAAACGTCGTCCAGGCGATGATCGGCAAAGTCTTGGCCCACTTCGGCCGACTCGACGTGCTGGTAAACTGTGCCGCCCTCTGGCAAAGCAAGCGCCTCGAAGATGTGATTGCCGCCGACGTGCGCCGACAATTCGACACAAACACGCTCGGCACTTTTCTATGCAGCCAGCAAGCGGGTTTGGCGATGGTGCGCCAACCCGAAGGCGGCAACATCATCACCATCGGCGATTGGGCGATCGAGCGGCCGTACTTGAATTACGCCGCCTACTTCGCATCCAAAGGCGCGATTCCAACCATGACGCGCTGCCTGGCCGTCGAGCTGGGCACGCGCAACCCGGCCGTGCGCGTCAATTGCATCCTGCCCGGTCCGGTGATGCTGCCGCCCGATCTGTCCCAAGCCGAGCGCAACCAGGCGATCCAGGCCACGCTCGTCAAGCGCGAGGGACGACCGGAGCACATCGCCCAAGCGGTCCTGTTTCTTATCGACAACGATTTCGTGACCGGTGTCTGCCTGCCGGTGGACGGCGGCCGCACGATCTACTCAAATGACTCGACCCCAAGGGATGGCTAAGAATTGCTCGCTTCGCGGCTTCGGGCATCTCTTCTTCTAGTTCAGCGCCGCCCGCAAAAGCGCCGGCGCCACGCGGAATTCCAACGTCTGCCGCGCCAACCGCCGGCTTTCCGGGATCGTTTCGTCCGTGACTTGAATCGTCAGGCGATACGTGCCCGGCGGCAGGCTCTTGGGAACATGGAAGCTGTAGTTGTTGAACCAGTCGTGCAATTGGGTGCGCCGGCGGATCGGGTACTTTTCGTCCTCGAAGGGAGGAGACGACCACATCAGTTCGCCGCGGCCGTCGCAGATTTCGACCGAGCTGGACAGGCGCGTCTCAAAAGCGCCGTGACGCTGTTCGCTCACAAAGTTCCGCAGCTCGACATACAGTTGCACCAGCTCGCCGGGCCGATTGGCGGACGGCGCGGCGAACGCATGTCCTTCCGGCAGCGGCTTGTAGTTGCCATAGTCCTTCACCCATTCGCAAAAGCAGACTTTGCCGATGGCCAGGGTCGTGCGCGGCCGCAACGTGCCGAGCAGGGTATAGAGCTGCTCGTGCAGCACGGCGACTTCGGCAGCCGACAATTCACTGAGTTTCTTCTTCGACAAAATGGACATCGCCGGCAGCAATTGCTGGAACAGGTCCTGCGTGTCGGCGTCATACGCTTGCAAATGCCGCAGCGCCTCCTCGTGCTTGTTGTCGAGCATGCACTGTAGCGCCTCGGCCAGCGGCTCACGTTTGATAATGATCTCCGGCGGCACAGTCCGGTTGGCGCGCGGGTCGTGCGGAGTGGGCGTCAGCGGCTCGACAGCGACGGCAATATCCTGCGAGCGTCTGTACGACGCCAGCGGAAATTCCGGCGGCGGGAACGGCGTTTTTTGAATGGCGGGGACAACGAAGCCCTTGGCCTGCTCGTCTTCCTTGAAGGGCTCTTTCTTGACGGACGGTGTCGCCGCGGGCTGGCTGGGGCGGAACAGCACGCAGCCGGGCAGCAGCAGGGCCGCCAGCATCGCGCCGATCGTCAGCCGACCGCGTTGGTTCATCATCCGGACCTCGCCGAGCGCACGCCGATCCCGCGAAAGACAAGGATCGCGGGGCGTGTCATAACGTCGCCAGGGGAGGGGGTCAAGCCGGGAAAAGGCGTGTTGGCTTGCCACTTAGCGAGCCCAGGATCCTGTCTGCGTTAAACGGCAAGCCATTACCCGCAATTTGGCCACCAACCCCGGCAAGCGCAACCCCGGACCCGCCAACTCATCGTCGCTTCCCGGACCCGCACAGCTTACGCCGTTTCCACCGCTCTTGCCGTCTGCCCAGGGCGAAAGCTCTATTTCACCTGCGGAGATTGCCGATGGAAAGATGGGGACAATTCCAGGCCAATTTCATAGGTATCGCCATGGCGCCGCGCATGTTTCGCTTGGGGCTGAGTTTCATCGTCGGTCTGGGCTGCTGGTTCGGCCGGGTGGAAGCCCAGACGCCGGCCGGCCCGGAGGTGATCGAGGCCCGAGTTGTGACGCCCGCATCAACTCTCTTGCCCACGCCGAATCGCCAGGACGGCGCGATCCGCGATTGTTTCCACCGCCACGGTTACCTTTGCGGCCAGCATCTCGATTGGTATGGCTGCGGCGGCTGGCACGCGCAGAACGCGTTTGCGTTCGGCTCGTGCCGCACCTTCTTCGGCGAACCGTGCCTGCCCCAGCAACCGCGCCAGGGCGGCAATGGCCCCGGCGGTTGCAGCAAGTGAGGATTCGCTGAAGAGTAACTTTCCGATTTCGCTTGCGGCTTAGCGGGGCATTCCGCTAAGCCGCAAGCGAAAACACCGCTCATCAGAAGCCGCGGCTCGCGCCCATCACCATGAAAATGAGGCAATAAAAGGCCAGCACGACCGCCGCGAGAATCGTCATCACCATGCCCATGATCATGCCGGCTTGAGTAATCCCTTCACCACTTCGATCCATGTAACCGGCGCGAATTTGCTTCATATCGTTGTGCCCCATGATCCACGCGATCGGGCCGCAAATGGGTGCGCAAATCACAATGCTGAGAATTCCGAGCGTCAAGACCGCGGCGCCTCGATGCGGCATCATGGGGCGGTGCAGGCCAAGATCGTCTCTCGAATCGTCCTCGTATCGACGGCGACGCGCGGTCGAGGTCGGCGCCGGCTCGTCCCAGGCATCCAATACCGACGGCGCCAGACTGACCGAAGGCGGCGTCCCCGGCTGCACTGCGTCAACGGACGGGTCCTGGGCCGTGAACGTGTGCTGACATTGCGGGCATTGCACCTGCTTGCCGAAGAAGGCAACCGGCACAGTCACCTTGCGCTGACACGACGGGCAGGCGATGATTTCGTTCATGGGTTAGCGCTTTCCGTTGGAGTCTCAAAAGCCTCCGTCATTGTAAGACGCCGTGAACTACGTTGCCGTGCACGTCCGTGAGCCGATAGTCACGTCCCTGAAATCGGTACGTTAGCCGCGTGTGTTCGATGCCCAGGCAGTGGAGCAGCGTGGCATTAAAGTCGTGAATATGCACGGGATTCTCAGCGATGTTGTAACAGTAATCGTCGGTGGCGCCGTAGGCGGTGCCCGGCTTGAAACCGCCGCCCGCCACCCACATCGAAAAGCACCGGCCATGGTGATCGCGGCCGTGATTGGTTGCAGTGAGTTGGCCCTGGCTGTAGACCGTCCGGCCAAATTCACCGCCCCAGATGACCAGCGTGTCTTCGAGCAAACCGCGCTGCTTCAGGTCCTTCACAAGGGCAGCGGATGGTTGATCGACGTCGAGGCTCTGGCCGCGAATCTGCCGCGGCAGATCGCTGTGCTGGTCCCAGCCGCGGTGCATGAGCTGGACGAAGCGAACGCCGCGCTCGATCATGCGGCGGGCGAGCAGACAGTTGCGTGCGAAACCGCCGTCGTCGTGATTGCGAGTGACGCCGTACATGTCGAGAATGCGCCGCGGCTCGCGCGACAAGTCGGTCAGCTCCGGCACCGACGATTGCATGCGAAACGCCATCTCGTACTGGGCGATGCGCGTGTTGATCTCCGGATCGCCAGCGCGTTGTGCCGCCAATTCGTTGAGCTGGCGTGTGCCGTCGAGCATGGTGCGGCGCGTGCTGGAGTCAATTCCGGGCGGATTGGAGAGATAAAGCACCGGATCGTTGCCCGAGCGGAAGCGCACGCCCTGATGTTCGCTGGGCAGAAAGCCGCTGCCCCACAGACGTGAGAAGAGCGGCTGATCGGTCTTATTGCCGGAGCCTTGCGAAATCATCACGATGAACGCAGGCAGTTCCTGGCTCTCAGACCCCAGGCCGTAGCTGAGCCAGGCGCCAAAGCTGGGCCGGCCGGGCTGCTGGCTGCCGGTTTGGATGTAGGTGGTGGCCGGATCGTGATTGATCGCTTCGGTGTGCAGCGATTTAATGACGCAAATATCGTCAGCGCTGGCGCCGATGTGCGGCAATAGTTCGCTGATCCACGTGCCGCATTGGCCATGGCGGGCGAAGCGGAACATCGGCGCCACGCAAGGGAACGATCGCTGTCCGGCCGTCATACCGGTGACGCGCTGGCCCATGCGAATCGACGCCGGCAGTTCGGTTCCATGCAGTTCGCGCAGCCGCGGCTTGTAGTCGAGCAGATCGATATGCGACGGTCCGCCCGACATGAACAGGTAGATGACGCGCTTCGCCTTGGGGGAGTGGTGCAAGACACGCAACAGGCCGGGCCGGGCGCCTGGCCCCGTGGATTGCGCGACGCCGTCTTGTTCCAACAGCGTCGCCAGCGCGGCGATGCCGAGGCCGTTGGTGGTGCGACGGAAGAAGTGGCGGCGGGTAATAGAGTCGTGAAGGTGCGTTGTATTCATGGCTCACCATTCATTTGGTCGTCACATTCCCAGTTGTCGGCGCAGCAGTCCCGGCTTACTGCGGAGATCCAATACGCGCAACAGATAAGCGGCCTCCGTCTCGACCCGGTAAAAGACACCAATGTGGAAGGGCCGCAACGGGCAGACGCGAACGTTGCGCCAGTGTTTTGCATAGCGTCGTGGGAATTGAGCGATTCGCTCGACGCCTAGTCGAAAAGCAAGGATAAACTTTTCGCCCAATCCGGTCTGTCGGGCTTCAAAGAAATCTTGCCAATCTTCGAGGTCCCATTCGGCACCTGCGAGGACTATTATCTGACTCATCTCTTGCCTGGCTTCCGCTTGAGCAATCGCTGAATGACCTCTTCAGCAGGCTTCGCTCCGATTTCACCACGCTGATACGCTTGCCAGGCCGCCTCAGCCGCGCGCGCGCCGGCGATGAGCACGTCTTTGTCATAAGTGCTGTCAAGCAATTCCTCGGCGATCTTGAGACGCTGTCCTTTTGGAAGTTTCAGCGCTTGTTTCAAGATTGTCTTTGCTGTCATGGTTCGTCTCCATTCCTTGGTTTCAGTTTAGTTCTTCGTGACCGTCTCATCCAAATTCAAAACCACGCTTGCCACGATGCTCCACGCGGCCAATTCGTCGACGGCCATCCGCTCGTTGCGCGGCGAATTCCCAACGGCCAGCAGCTTGCGGGCGGCGTCCGGGTCGGCGTGGTAACGGGCGACTTGTATTTCGAGGACGCCCTTGAGCACCGACATTTCGCGTTCGTTGGGCTGCCGCGCCGTTGCCAAACGAAAGGCGAGCGCGATGCGCTCATCCGTGGTCTTCGCCTCGTGCATCAGCCGCTCCGCCAATTTGCGCGACGCTTCCACATACGTCGGATCGTTCATCAAAATCAAGGCTTGCAGCGGCGTGTTGGTTCGGCCACGGCGCACGGTGCAAGTCTCGCGATCGGGAGCGTCGAACGTCACCAGTTGCGGCGGCGGCGAGGTACGCTTCCAAAACGTGTACATCGACCGGCGATACAGGTCCTTGCCCTTGCTCAGCACGAAGAACTGCGCAGTCCATTGCTTGCTGTCGGTGCGCTCTGTCAATTCCTTCCACAGTCCTTCCGGCTGATACGGGCTGACGCTGGCGCCGCCGATCTCGCGGTTGAGCAAGCCGCTGACCGCCAGCGCCTGATCGCGGATGAACTCGGCTTGCAAGCGATAGCGCGGCCCGCGGGCGTAGAGGCGGTTGTCGGCGTCCTTGGAGAGATGCTTCTTCGTCACGATCGACGATTGCCGATACGTCGCAGAGGTGACGAGCATGCGGATGAATTCTCTCACGCTCCACTTGCGCTGCGCGCTGCTGCCGATCGGGGCGGGCGACGGATTCTGAAACTCGACCGCGAGCCAATCGAGCAACTCGGCATGGCTGGGCGACTCGCATTGTGAGCCAAAGTCTTCCGCGGATTTGACGATGCCCGTGCCGAAGATCATTTGCCAATAACGATTGACGATGACCCGGCTCGTGAGCGGTTGCTCCGGCGCCACGAGCCATTTTGCGAAACCGAGGCGATTGACCGGCGCGCCCGGCGGCAGCGGCGGCAGGAACGCGGGCACGCCGGCTTGCACCTTTTCGCCCTTCTTGCTGTACTCGCCGCGCATGAGCACATGGGTCTCGCGCAGCTTCGGCACTTCCTGCATCACCATCACGTTGGGAAGTGATTTCTGCAGCGCCGCCTTGGCTTGCCGCAGTCCGGCAATTTCGGCCTTGAGGGCCTCGTCGATGGGCGTTTCGCTGCCCTTTGTATCCAATTCTTGCAACAAGCGCTCGTAGTCGTTCAGCCGGCGCTGTTGGTTCGGGTTCGGCGTCGCCAGCAGCGGCGCCGCGTTGCCCTTGGCGCCGTCGAGGCCGCTCTCCGGCACATTGTGGAAGAACGCATAGAGCTGATAGTATTCCTTCTGCGAGATCGGATCGTACTTGTGATCGTGGCACTGGGCGCACGTCATCGTCAGGCCGAGCCAGACCGTCGCCGTAGTGTTCACGCGATCGACGATGTAGGCGTTGTGATACTCCTCTGGGATCGCGCCGCCTTCGAAATTGATCATGTGATTGCGGTTGAAGCCGCTGGCGATCTTCTGCGAGTGCGTCGCATTGGGCAACAAATCGCCGGCAAGCTGCTCGACGGTAAACTGATCGAACGGCAGATTATTGTTGAACGCGGCAATGACCCAATCGCGCCAGCGCGTCATGTCGCGGCCGGCGTCGATGTGATAGCCATGCGTGTCGGCAAAGCGCGCCGCGTCGAGCCAATCGACCGCCATCCGTTCCCCAAAGTGCGGCGAGGCGAGCAACCGATCAACCAACTTGTCGATCGCCGCTTGCGGAATGCCTGCTGCTGGAATCGCTTGCCGTTTCGCGTTCGCAGCGCAATCTCTATGAAAGTCATCCACCTCGGCCGGCGTCGGCGGCAGCCCCGTCAAATCCAATGTCAAGCGGCGAATCAGAGTCACTGGATCCGCTTCCGGCGCCGGCTTCAATCCCTCTTTTTCCAAGCGTGCAAGAATGAAGTAGTCGATCCCGTTACGGGCCCATCCCTCGGTCTTCACTCTTGGCTGCGCCGGCCGCTGCGGCGCCCTGAACGCCCAATGCTCCGCATAAGCGGCGCCTTGTTCAATCCATTGTTTGAGCAGCTCGATCTGCGGCAGCGTCAGTTTCTTGTTCGTGCGCGCCGGCGGCATGCGGTCAGTCGGATCGTCCGCCAAGATGCGCTCGATCAACTTGCTTTCGCGCGGCTTGCCGGGGTCGATCGCGAACCCGCCGCCGCGCAGCTTGGCGAAGGCGCCTTGCCGCGTGTCGAGCCGCAGCTTTGCTTTGCGCTGCGATTCGTCGGGGCCGTGGCACTGAAAACAATTGTCCGAGAGGATCGGGCGAATCTGTTTGTTGAAATCGATTGGGGCGGCCCCGCCGGCCGGCGCTTGGGCGCGGACAACTTGGCTGAGCGCCAACAACATCATCGCAAGCACGCACGCGGAGATCGCCGAGGTCAACAAGCGCGGGCGCATGACTATCACCCTCAACAGTGTGGAAAACAGCGGATCTCTCATGACGGGCTGGCGGGCTTCTGACCTATTGTCGCGGGCCGGCAAGCCAGGATCAACGACAAATCTGGCCTGGCAGCCTCTTGACAGCAGGGCTGTCGCCAGACCAAAATCTTGGGAGCATCCATTGTTGCGAAGGTGTACCATGCCGACCATCACCGTGTCCAAACAGATCAAAGCTTCGCCCGAAGCCGTGTTCGCCGTGGCCAGCGACTTTGCAGGCGCGCCGGGCCGCATCAAGGGGATCACCAAGCTTGAAATCCTGACGCCGGGCCCGGTCGGCGCCGGCACACGTTTCCGCGAGACACGCGTCATGTTCGGCAAGGAAGCGACCGAAGAAATGACGATCAGCGCTTTCGACCCGCCGCACAGTTATGAACTCACGGCCCAATCGTGCGGCGCCGCATTCCACACGATCTTTCGCTTCACCTCGGACGGCGGCGGCACGCGGATGGACTGCGAGTTCCGCACACGAGCGGTGTCGTTTTTCGCCAAGTTGTTCACGCCCCTGGCCTACCTGATGAAAGGGATGCTGCGGAAATGCCTCAATCAAGACATGGAGGACATCAAGAAAGCCGCAGAGGGTACGCCGCCAAACGCCTAAAAGCTTGAAGCGCAAAGCCGCGAAGCGAATGATCTTCACCCTGTCTGCTGATATGAGTCGAAATCGCTCGCTAGGCCGTTTCGCGCGTTCCGTCCTTGTAGTCTCGCGGTCGCCACGTAGAACAAAGGAAACTCACGCTCCCTCGCCGCCGCCGCGTGCCCATGATTTCCATCGTCATCCCCGTCTGCAACGAACGCGAAAGCCTGCCGCTGCTCTACGACGAGATCGTCGCGAGCGCGCAGCGGGCCGGGCTTGACTACGAAATCCTGCTCATCGACGACGGCAGCACCGACGGCTCCTGGGACGTCATCGCCCGCGTCGCCGCGCAGAATCCGTGTGTGCATGGCTTTCGATTCCGGCGCAACTTCGGCAAGTCCGCGGCGCTGGCGGCTGGCTTCGCGGCGACGCGCGGCGACACCATCCTGACTCTGGATGCCGATCTTCAGGACGATCCCGCCGAAATCCCCAACTTCCTGCACGCGCTGGCGCAAGGCCACGACGTGGTCAGCGGCTGGAAGAAGGTGCGGCTCGATCCCTGGCACAAAGTTTGGCCGAGCCGCATGTTCAACTTCACGGTCAGTTGGCTGACCGGCGTCAAGCTTCACGACCATAACTGCGGCATGAAGTGCTACCGGGCGTCGATCTTTCGCGAAATCCGGCTCTACGGCGAACTGCATCGCTTCATCCCAGTGCTGGCGGCAGCGCGTGGCTTCAAGGTCGGTGAAATTGCGATTAACCATCGGCCGCGCCGCTTCGGTTTTTCCAAATACGGCATGCGCCGCTTCCTCAAGGGCTTTCTCGATCTCTTGACGGTGAAGTTTCTCACGGGCTTCGGCCAGCGCCCGCAGCATCTGCTCGGGACCGTCGGGCTTATCAGCTTCGTCCTGGGGAATCTGGGGTTTTTGTACTTGCTGATTACGTGGATCGTGAATTACTGGAGCCCCGATACCTTCGATCCGGTGCATCGCCGCGCCTTGCCGATGTTCTCGCTGGCGGCCCTCGTGGTCGGAGCGCAGATGATGTCGATCGGCTTCTTGGCCGAGTTGATCATCGCCTATCAAAGCGGCGATCAGTTGCCTTACAGCATTTCCGAACGCACGCCGGAATCGTCGCAAGATCGGGTGGGCAGATGAATCGATCCATCTACACGCTGATCATCGTCGTCGCCGTCGGCGCTGCTTGCGGGCGCATCATGGCGGTCCAGCTCGTCTATGAACCGGCCGGGCATCGCAACGAAGAAGATCCGCCGGGCCGTCGGCTTTGGCCCAAAAAAGTGCCCAAGGCGATGCCGACATTTGGCTCAAATGACCGTTCGCGCTGGGCGACGGTGCGGGCATTGGTCGAGAAGAATACGTACGTCATCGGCAAGCGTGACCCATTCGTTTATGGCGTCTCGGCGACGGCGCTTTTTGGTCAGCTTGATCCGTTGCAAGTTGCTGTCCTGGCGCGCGTGGGATTTGAAGCGCGCGTGCAAAGCAAATCCGGAGTGCTTTTCGAGGATGGCTATCAATCGATCGACGCGGTCCTGCGCCCAGAAACGCTCGAGTTCTTTTCGAGCAAGCCGCCGCTGTTGGCAACGCTCGTTGCCGGTCTTTATTGGATCCTGCACGCGTTCGGTTTCACGCTGAGCGCATATCCGAACGTCGTGGTGCGAACGGTATTGATCGTTGTGAATGTCGTGCCGTTCGCGTTGTATCTGCGTGTGCTTGCGACTTGGCTGGAGCGCTGGGGCGAGGAGTCGTGGACACGGCTGTTCGTCTTCGCGGCGGCGGCGTTTGCGACGCTCGTGTCGCCGTTTCTGATCACGCTGAACAATCATACGCTGGGCACGTTTGCGGCGTTGTTCGCACTGCACGCCGCGATCCGCATTTGGGAAGCACGCCAGATAGGGCAGCCGGCGAATCTTTGCTGGTTCCTGCTGGCCGGCTTCAGCGCTGCTTTTGCCGCGGCGATGGAAATGCCCGCGTTGTCCCTGGCCGCGTGCCTTGCCGTCCTGCTGTTCGCTTGGGCGCCGGGCCGTACGCTTGCGTTTTTTGTGCCGGCGGCGGTAGTGCCGGTGGCCGCATATTTGCTCACGAACTACTGGGCGGTCGGCCAATGGCGCCCGGTGCAAAGCGAGTTCGACGGCTTGGCGTCTTGGTATCAATACGAAGGCAGCCATTGGCGCAAGCCGTTGCCCGATGAAATCCGCCGCGGCATCGATTGGGCCTGGCAACACGAATCGCGCGGCATGTACGCGTTTCATGTTCTCCTGGGCCATCACGGCTGGTTGTCGCTGACGCCGATCTGGTTGCTCACGTTGGCGGGAATGGTGCGTGGCTGTTGGCCGCCGTCTTCCTCGGTCCCGCGTCGCCTGCCGTGGTTTTTGCCGCCGCTGACGCTGGGCCTAAGCCTCGTCGTCATCGGCTTTTATTTGGTAATGAGCGTCAACTACGGCGGCTTCACGGTCGGCTTGCGTTGGCTCATGTGGTTGACGCCGCTGTGGCTCGTGTGCATGATTCCCGTGGTCGATCGGCTCGCCAAATCGCGCGGCGGACGGGCACTGGCGTATGTGCTGCTCGGCGCGTCCATCTTGTCGGCGAATTATTCGCCGTGGAACCCGTGGCGGCATCCGTGGATTTATGACTGCCTGGTCGCCTTTGGCTGGTGGCCGGGATATTGATGTTCGCGAGCCGGCGGGCGCTATGGTATGACAATAGACTGCGCTTGCGGCTTAGGGAGAAAGTTGTCGAAACGACAAGCAGCAAGCGGCGAATCGTGGAGGGGACATGGCCAAGCGTTTGGTGGTGTTGGCGGGGCCGGACGAAGGGCGGGTGTTTCCGCTCAGCGGTGACAATTTGTACCTGGGCCGCAGCCGGGCGACGCACACCCAGCTCATCGACCCGCACGTGTCGCGCGTGCATTGCGAGATCAAGCACGTCGGCGGCGAGTATGTGCTCACCGATTTCGAAAGTCCCGGCGGCTCGTTCGTCAACGGCAAGCGCGTCACGCAACAAGCGCTGCAGCCGGGCGATTTGATTCGCATTGGCACCACCCATTTGCAGTTCACGGACGATCAAGGCGAGCCGGCCGCCGGCGTCCCTGGCGCTGCACCGGCGGGTCAACCCACCGCCAAACGTGTCCTCCCCGGCAAATGGGCGCACGCCCTCGTCGGCAAGACTTTTTCGCACTACCAGCTCGGCCCAATCCTGGCACGCGGCAAGAGCGGCTTCGTCTTCCATGGCCGCGACGTCAAGCGCAATTTGCCGATCGTCGTCAAGGTTCTCGATCCCGCGATTTCCAACGATATGAAAGTCGTGCAGCGCTTTGTGCGGGCGATGAAAGCCGTGCTGCCGCTGCGCCATCCGCATTTGGTGCGTGTCTACGGCGCCGGCAAAACCGAGGGTCATTGCTGGGTGGCCAAGGAATACGTGCGCGGCGAAAGTCTCGCGGCCGTCATCGGTCGGATCGACGTCGCCGGCCATCTCGATTGGCGGCGCGTGACCCATGTCGCGTTCTATATCGGTCGAGCGCTTGAGTACGCTCATGGCAAGAAGATCGTGCACCAAAACGTGACGCCGCAAAATATTCTGTTGGGCCACAACGTCAAGGAAGCGAAACTTTCCGACCTAATGTTGGCGACGGCGCTGGAGGAAGATCCGACCAAGCCGATTTCCGCCGCGGGAGTGCCGTCCGAAAGTCTAGCCTACATGTCGCCGGAGCGGACGGACGGTCCCGATGCCGAGGTTGATGCGCGGACCGACATTTACAGCCTCGGCGCCACGGTCTACGCGATGCTCACGGGGCGGCCGCCGTTTCAAGCCGACATCATTCCGGTCCTTGTTCAAAAGATTCGCCTGGAAGCGCCGCCGACGTTCGCCGCTCGCAACATCCACGTGCCCAAACAGCTCGAAGCGATCGTCCACCGCATGCTCGCCAAACGTCCGCAAGATCGTTATCACACGATGCGCGATTTCCTCAAGGAGCTGCAGACGTTCGCGAAAAGCCAGGGGGGCTTGCCCTAAACACCGTTTGCGGCTTAGCGAAACGCGTGGGCGCGATGATCCGCCAAGCCGCAAGCGGCAATATCTGGGAGGGATTCCATGCCCAAAAGCGAGGCGCCGCGGCTGGCGATTCTCGGCGCCGGCCCCATCGGCCTGGAGGCCGGGCTCTATGCCAAAAAGCTCGACCTGCCATTCACCATTTACGAGCGCGGCCGCATCGGCGAACATCTGCTGCGCTGGGGCCACGTGCGGCTGTTCAGCCCGTTCGCGATGAACGCGACACAGCTCGGCCGCAACGCCATCAAGTCGGTCAAGCCTGGTCATGAACTCCCGACCGACGACGCGTGCATCACCGGCCGCGAACATGTCGCCCAATACCTGGCGCCGCTCGCCGAGACGCTGCAAGGCAATATCCAGAATGACAATGTCGTGCTAAAGATCGGTCGCCGCGGTTTGCTCAAGAGCGATAGCGACGGCAACCGAGCGAAGAAACCGTTTCGACTGCTGGTGCGCGACAAGACGCGCGAACGGATCGAGGAAGCCGACGTCGTTCTCGATTGCACCGGCACCTACGCGCAGCATCGCTGGCTGGGCGACGGCGGCATCCCCGCCGTCGGCGAGCTGCAGGTGGAGCCGCAAATCGCCTACGGCCTGGAGGACATTCTCGGCGATCGCAAGCTGCAGTACGCCAATCGCACGGTGCTGGTCGTCGGCGCCGGCTATTCGGCAGCGACCACCGTGTGCAATCTCGCGCAAATCGCTCCAGAAAATCAAACGACCTGGGCGATTTGGCTGGCGCGCGACCCTTCGAGCACGCCGCTGCGGCGCATCCCGAACGATCCGTTGCGCGAACGCGATCGCCTGGCCGTCCGCGCCAACAACCTCGCCACGCGCAGCGACGACAATGTGGAATTCCACGCGGGATCGGTGGTCGAAGCGATCGAATTCCTCGGTCAGGACCGCGGCTTCCGCGTCACCGCACGCACGCCGGAGAAGAGCCGCACCTGGGAAGTCGAACGCGTCATCGGCAACGTCGGTTACACGCCCGACACGAACCTGTACCGCGAATTGCAGGTCCACGAATGTTACGCTTCGCTCGGCCCGATGAATCTGGCCGCAGCGCTGGCTGGTTCCAAAGACCTGGATTGCACGAAGCAAACCTGCCAGGGCGCCGAAACGCTCAGGAATCCGGAGCCGAATTTCTACGTCCTGGGCGCCAAGAGTTACGGCCGCAGCTCGAATTTCCTGATGCGCGTCGGTTTCGAACAAGTGCGTGAAGTGTTCACCCTGATCGCCGGCGACACGAAACTGGATTTGTACAAGAAGTAGTTCTGCATCGCCGGAAATTGTTTACGTTTAGCGCGCCGAGAAAAATGACGGGACGCTCGATCCTATGCAGAATATCGGCTCCCCGACCATCGAACTGGCTCACCTCGACGACCTTTGGTTCCAGGTCGCCGGTACGTTGTGCAATCTCACCTGCACACATTGCTTCATCAGTTGCAGCCCGCACAACCATGCCTTCGGCTTTCTCGATCTTGAGACGATTCGCCGGACTCTCGACGAATCGGTCGCGCTCGGCGTCAAGGAATATTACTTCACTGGGGGCGAGCCGTTCTTGCATCGCGATATGCCGGCCATCCTTGAAATGACGCTGCGCTTTGGCCCCGCCACGGTTTTGACCAATGGCACGGTGTTCAAGGACGAATGGCTCCAGCGGTTGCGGGCGGCGGAGGTTGCATCGCCCTACAGCCTCGAATTTCGCGTCTCCCTGGACGGTTACAACGCGGCGGAAAACGACGCGGTGCGGGGCGCGGGCACCTTCGAGCGCATCCTGCGCGGCGTGCGGCAACTTTTGGCACATGATTTTCTGCCGATTCTCACGGTCACGTGCGTCAACGAAGACGACGAAGATGGCCGCTTGTTCGACGGCTTCGTCAGGGTCTTGAAGGAGCATGGTTACGCCCGACCGCGCATCAAGATCCTGCCCACGCTGCGCATCGGCGCGGAAGTGAACCGCCAGCGCGGCTACCGTCTCGAAGAACGCGTGACCCAGGTGATGATGGAAGGCTACGATGCCGATCAGCTGATTTGCAGCCATAGCCGGGTGGTGACGGATCGCGGCGTGTATGTTTGTCCGATCTTGCTCGAAACGCCCGAGGCTCGGCTCGGGGCAACTTTGAAGGATGCGCACCGGCCGTTTGCGCTTGAGCACCAGGCTTGTTATACGTGTTGGCAGTATGGGGCGCTTTGCAGCAATGCGTCGGCGGTGCAGCGGGATGTATAAAAGCTGCGCGCGGCGCGAGCGCGAAACGGTGAACAATTGTCGCTTGCCGTTTCGCGCTCGCGCCGACCCTCCCAATCCAGAATCCACGAACCCCAAAAAACAACCGGAAGCGTGCTGGTCCCCGGGGGGTTGGGAACCGCGCGACGCTTCCGGTAGGTTTGGCGCTCGTAGCATCGCAGCGACTGAGCCGATGAGGCGCAATGACCGCGACGTTTGTCGGTCAAAAACCACCTTGTCCCGTTAGGGACAAGCAACCGCTTTCTCTTTTCGCTGCAACTCAGGCAAATCCTGCAAGGACATGAATCGAACGTCGCCGTTCAATTGCTCGAGTCCCTATCGGACCTCGGGGATCGTAGATGGGAAATCATCCCCCAAAATCCGTCGGTATCTTACGATTCGCCGGAAAGAGCTGTCAAGCGCAAAACGCACTATTTCGTCGGCCGATAGACCGCATAGGAATCATCGGTTTCCCACAAGCAAACTTCGACCACCGGGAACCCTTGCGACGCGGTGAAATCGTAAATCAACTTGGCGATGTTCTCGGCCGTCGGGTTCTCGTCGAGCAGAAACACGGGTTCGTTTTGGCGTTTGAGTTCCGGCAGCACAGGATCGTTTTTGTTGAGCAGCATGCGATGGTCGAGATGGGCGTCGATCCAGCCGCCGACCACCTTTTTGATGTGCGAGAAATCCATGACCATGCCGAGGCTGTCGAGGTTGGGCGCGGCCAGAGTAATGACGGCGCGGCCATTGTGCCCGTGCAGGTGCCGGCACTTGCCGTCGTATTGCAGCAAGCGATGGCCGTAGCAGAAGCGGATTTCCTTGGTGACTTGGAACATGCGAACCTCGGTGGTGGCGCGGAGTCCATCTCATTCTAGGAACACCGGCCGCCGCTTGCGGCTTAGCGCTCGCGAATTCCTTCCGTATTCGCTAAGCCGCAAGCGGCGGCGGCGCGATATACAATGAGTACGATCGTCCCAGGCGCGATTGCGAAGGGAGTGCGGTATGGCACAAGGCGACGCGGAACGGGAATTGGCGGACTTTGCCGAGATCGTGAAGCTGAAGGAGCCGCTGGCGCCGTATACGCTGTTCAAGATTGGCGGCCCGGCCGAGGTGATGGTGCAGCCGCGCTCGGTGGCGGAGTTGGCGACGGTGGTGAAGCGCTGCTGCGCCAAGCGGATTCCGCTGCGCATCCTCGGCGCCGGTTGCAGCGTGTTGATTCACGACGAAGGCGTTGCCGGCGTGGTGCTGCGGCTCAATGTGCCGCCGTTCATCGACATTGCCGCTCAGGGTCGCAGGATTCGCGCCGGCTGCGGCGCGTCGCTGGGCGCGCTGATCGCCGCCGCCGCCCGGCACAATCTCACCGGCCTGGAGCATCTCGTCGGCATGCCGGGTTCCGTCGGCGGGGCCATTCGCTTGAACGCCGGCGACCGCGCCGCGGAGATCGGCCAATTCGTGCAATCGGTGGACATTCTCGACAGCCAGGGCAGGGTGCTGACCCGCGAGCGCGACGATCTGCGTTTTTCTTATCGGTCGAGCAACCTCGACGATCCAGTGCTGTTGGTCGCCGATTTCGAGCTGGAGACCGACAGCACCGACGCCATCGTCAAGCGGCTGCGCAAAGCTTGGATTCATCGCAAGGCGAGCCATCCCTTTAGCTACCAGGCGGCGACGCGCATGTTCAAAAACCCGGCCGGCCTCAGCGCCGCAGCTTTGATTGAGCAAGCGGGTTTGGTCGGCACGAAGGTCGGCGGCGCGCAAGTCAACGACCGCGACGCCAACTACGTCGTCGTCGAGCCCGGTTCGTCGGCCTGCGACGTGCTGCGCTTGCTCGAATTGGTTCGCACGCAGGTGCTGGATCGATTCAAGGTGGAGTTGGAACAGGAAATCTCGGTGTGGTAGCCCGCGCGTGGCTTGCCGTTTAGCGTTCGCAGTAGGATGACGCGATTGATGGGTAGCGGCGAGCGCGCAACGGCAAGCCACTTATTCATAGCGCAGCGCTTCGATGGGGTCGAGCTGCGACGCCCGCCACGCCGGATAGTAACCGAAGAAGATGCCGACGCACGCCGACACGCCGAAAGCGATGCCGATCATCGAAAGGTCGATCACGATGGGCCAGTGCGCGAGCCAGGACAGCGAATAGGCGATTCCCAGGCCGACCGAAACGCCGATGCTGCCGCCCAATAACGACAAAACCACGGCTTCGATCAGGAACTGAATGAGCACGTCGAAGGGCGTGGCGCCGATGGCCATGCGGATGCCGATCTCGCGGGTGCGCTCCGTGACCGAGACGAGCATGATGTTCATGATGCCGATGCCGCCGACGACCAGCGAGATCGACGCGATCGCGATCGCCAGGAAGTGCATGGTGGTCGACATGATGATGGCGATCGAGGCCATTTCCTGAACCGTGCTGACGTCGAAATCTTCTTGTCCCAGTTTGACGTGGCGCTTTTCGCGCAGCACTGCCGCGATCTCATCTTTCGTCTTGTCCAGTTGGGCCATGTCCGGCACCGCGGTCAGGATCAAGCTCAGGCTCTCCACGCCGACCAGTTTTTTTTGAATAGTGGTTAGCGGGATAAAAATCTGATCGTCCTGGTCGCCGCCGATCGGCGATCGTCCTTTCGGCTCCAACACGCCGACCACACGAAGCTGCATATGATCGACTCTTACCAATTGCCCGACGGGATTGGGCAAGTCGGGAAACAGCTTGTCATGCACGGTGGAGCACAGTACGCAGATATTGGCTTGCTTCTTCAGGTCCTCGTCGGTGATGAATCGGCCGTGCTTGACAACCCAGGCGCGTACGCTGCGCATGTCAGGATTGGTGCCGCACACCATGGTGGCGCAAGAGCGGGTCCGGGTGGCGGCGGTGCGGATGGTGGCCTGCACCTCGGTGATGCCGTTGACTCTCGAGCGGAAATGGCGCCGAAGAAGATTGGCGTCTTCATTGGTGATGGGCTTGAGGTCCGTGAGCGTGCCGTTAGTGGACCGGGCGCCGGCACGAACCAGAATCAAGTTTTTGCCGACGTTTTCGAGCCGCTCGTCCAGTTTTTGCCGCGCCCCGCCTGCCGCCGACACCATGGCGATGACCGCGCCCGTGCCGATCACGATGCCGAGGCTGGTCAGCACCGATCTGCCCTTGTGAACGAGCAGCGCGGCTAGCGCCATGTGAATCGCGGTGAATAGACCCATGGATGGGTTCCTACGAATTTCCTGCTGTCTGATACTCCAACACTTCCTCATTGCAGACGTCGCTTTCGATGAGGCCGTCCCTAATCGTGATCTCACGCGGCGCCTGCGCGGCCACGACCGGATCGTGCGTCACCAGGACAATCGTCTGCCCGAGCTGCTTGTTCAGACGCTTGAATTCCGTCAAAATCTCGGTGCCGGTGGTGCTGTCGAGGTTGCCCGTCGGCTCGTCGGCGAGCAGAATCTGCGGCTCATTGACCAGGGCGCGGGCAATGGCGGCGCGCTGCTGCTGGCCGCCGGACAATTGATTGGGCAAATGGTGGGCGCGATCCTTGAGGCCGACGAGATCGAGCACTTCCAGTGCTTTGGCCCGCCGGCGGAAGGGCGAGACGCCGCTGTAAATGAGCGGCAGCGCGACGTTGTCCAAGGCGGAGTAACGTTTGAGCAGATTAAAGCCCTGGAAAACGAAGCCGAGCTTGCGATTGCGCAAATGAGCCAACTCGGCGCGGCTGAGGGTGTTGACGTCTTTCCCATCCAGATGATAGGTGCCGGAAGTCGGACGATCCAGACAGCCAATGATGTTCATCAGCGTCGATTTGCCCGAGCCGCTGGCGCCGCGGATGGCCACGAATTCGCCGGCGCGGATCGTCAGCGTCACGTCGCGCAGCGCCCGCACCGGCACGGCACTGCCTTCGTACACCTTCGATACACTGTAGAGAGTGATGACGGCCATAGTAGTCATTAGTCATTAGTCATTGGTCATTCGTCATCGGTAAATGACCAATGACAATTGACCAATGACTAACTCACCTTGATATTCGCCGGCTTGTCGAAGAACCCGGGGCGTTGTGCCGGCGGAGCAGTGATGATCAGGCGCGGCACGGCGGCGGCGCTCGGCTCGCGACCCGGCTCCCACTCCAGGACCTCGTTCCCCTCGCTGTCCTTCAGTCCCGGCTCGCCGTTTTTCTGGCCATTGACGCGGACGAAGAGCGGCCAGGGACTTTGCTTGGCGGCGTCCCAGGTCCACAGCGTGTGCCAGTCCTTTTCGTCGGGACGCTTGCGCCAATCGGCGAGCCGGGCCTTGGCGGCTTCGGTCAGATAAGCATCTTCCAGTTGGAAGTTGAGGGCCGTGCTCGGCACGCGCCAGACGTCCTTATGTTCGCGGCGCAGGATCTCCACCGACACCGTCATGCCGGGCCGCAATTGCCATTCGCCGGATTGCGGGTCTTTCTGATTGACGACGTCGATCACGGTGTCGTAATAAACGGCGCCTTTGATGTTCGTCGCTTGCGGGCGGATTTCTTTGACGGAGCCGCGGAACTCGATTTCATCATCGGCGAAGGTGGTCACGTTGAAGATAGCGACATGCCCCGGCTTGACCTTGTTGACGTCGCCTTCGGCGACTTGCGCGTGCACTTCGAGACGGTCGAGGCCGCCGGTGAGGATGAAGAGCGGTTGCCCTTGGGGGCCGACCATTTGACCGTCGTGCACTTTGCGTTCGAGCACGATGAATTCGCGTTTCGGTCCGGCCGAAGTGACCGCCGGCACTTTGATAAAGGTCATGTCGAGCGCGAGTTGCGCTTCTTTGTAGGCGGTCTTGGCGACTTCGACGCGAGCCAGCGCCGCTTCGACGCCGGCCTTGGCCGCCTTGAGTTGAGCCTCGGCCTGCTCCTTTTCAGCGCGCAGGCCGACGCCCATCGCGAGTTCGGACTGCGTCTTCAGCGCGATTTCTGCAGCGACCTTGAGCGACTCGGCTTGTGCCACTCCTGCTTTGGCAGTGGTAACGCCATTCGCCGCTTCTTCGAGCTTCAAACGCAATTTGCGGTCGTCGAGCTGGGCGAGGATCGATCCTTCCGTGACGACCTGATTGACTTTGCCGAGCACCGTCTGGACAACGCCGGGCATTTCGCTGCCGACGACGACGAGGTCGCGCGCTTCGAGCATGCCCGTGGCGCCGACGATGTCGCGCATCGTTGCTTGTTGCAGCGGGGCAAAGGTGATCTGACTCTCGGTCAACGTGTGATTGCGCGGCGCGAAACGCAAATAGTAAACACCAGCAGCCGCAGCGCCTGCCAAGACGAGAACGATGAGCAGCTTTTTCACGGGTTACCCGCTGGGGAAGCGGAAGCACGGCCTGGAAACGATCATCCCTGCCAGGCACCGCACCTCACGACGCACCCCGTACCGCGTCCGTGACTGTCGAGGCTAAACCACATTATCATCATCGCCCAGGAATTCCTGGGCACTCCTCTTCCACTGCACCGATTTGTGCCAAACTGCTGCTGCCGAACTGGCAATGCCCTTATTCTTGGCAGATCAGGCAGATTAGGCAAGGTTGCGACCGCATTTCGGCCACCATGGATTACCAAAAGACGATGAAGCCACAGATCAAACACAGATGAAACACAGAAAGAGAATTGCATTTTGACCTTTCTTACTTTGCATTTATCTGTGTTTCATCTGTGTTTCATCTGTGGCTCAAAATCGGCGTAATTCTCTGCAGCTCAGCAACCGGCATTGATTCGATTTCGGTGATCTTCTTATACTGTGCCGTCTTATTCGCTTCCGTGGCCAAGGGAAGGAGCCCGTAATGGCCTCGTCACCGGCGCCCGTAGAGACACAGCTTGCGCCTCCGTCCGGAAAAGGGGACAGGACCCCTAACCTCACGGGTCCTGTCCCCTTTTCCGGACGTCCCGAAAATCAGTCCAAGTCACGGACGCCGCGCCGCCTCGGCTTGCCGCGTCTTTCCGTCGTCATCGTCAATTATCGCCAATGGGAACAAACTGCCGAGTTGGTTCGGCAACTGCTCACCTCCGCTTGCATCCGCCGCGGCGACGCCGAAATCGTCATCATCGACAACCATTCGCCCGCACATCCACTGGCCAAGAAGCTTCGCCGTCTGCCCAACGTATCGCTGCGCCGCTGGGGCCGCAATCATGGCTTCGCCAAGGCCGTCAACGAAGGCTGCCGGCTTAGCCAGGGCGATTGGTTCTTGCTGCTCAATCCCGATACGACCTTGTCCGAGGGCTTTCTCGACAACGCACTCGCGCTGGCGGATCAGCTCGCCATGACCGACCCGCACGCCGGCATCGTCGGCTTTCATTTGCGCGACAGCGACGGCGCCCAGCAACTTTCGTCGGGGCCTTATCCGACGCTGCTGTCAACGCTCGCCCGCCTCACCGTGCCGCGCCGCCGCCGCAAGTACAAGCTCGTGCGCGGCGCTCAGCGACAGCCCGTGCCGTGGGTGACCGGCTGTTGCCTGCTCTTGCGCCGCGCCTGCCTGCAGGAATTGGGCGGGCTCGACGAGGAGTTTTTCCTGTATTACGAGGACGTCGATCTGTGCCTCCGCGCCCGGCAGCACGGCTGGACCGTGTGGTTCGAGCCGAACCACGCCGTCGTGCATCACAATCCGTTGCACAATCGTCCGGTGCCCGCGGCCCTGCGCTTGGTGACGCGCCATTCGCTGCTGACGTACGGCCAAAAGCACTGGCCGCGCTGGCAATTCCGCCTGCTCGCAAGGATTATCCGGGTCGAAGCCTGGGCGCGGCGCGCCGGGGCCTGGTGGCGCGGCGACGGCCAACAAGCCGGCAGTTATCGCCAACTCAGCGCCCTAACGCGTGCGCTACTGCAAGGCGACGAAGGAGCCGCCCGCGAAGGTCTCGAACAGGCCATCCAGCGCCTCGACCTGCGCGTCGGCGTGTAATCGCCGCCGTGGGGCAGACATTCTTGTCTGCCTGGACCTCGGCAGACAGGAATGTTTGCCCCACGTGAACCATGCTTTCCATCATCATTCCCACTCATCATCGTTGCGACTTGTTGCGTCGTTGCCTGACCACCGTGCACGAACACGCACCGCCGGCGACCGAGATCATCGTTGTCGATGACGCATCGCCGGAACACGCCGCCAGTCGTGTCGTCCAGGATTTTGCGGGCGTCCGCATCGTGCGCCTCGCTCAGCGCCGCGGATTCGCCGTCGCCGCCAACGCCGGCATCCGCGCCAGCCGCGGCGCCGTTATCGAATTGCTCAACGACGACACCGAAGTGCAGCCCGACTGGGCCGATGCGGCTTTGGCTCGCTTCGATGATCCAACCATCGGTTCCGTCGCTCCGCTGGTTTTGAGTTGGCCCAGCGGCGACACGATCGACAGTGCCGGCGACCGCTACTACCTGGGCGGCGTCGCGCAGAAGCGCGGCCACGGCCAACCGCTTCGCCCCGAATACCTGAAGCCGCAACAGGTCTTCGGCGTCAGCGCCGCGGCGGGTTTCTATCGCCGCGCCGCACTCGATCAAGTCGGCCTCTTTCCGGAATCGTTCGGCAGCTACTTCGAAGATGTCGATCTCGCGTTCCGATTACAGCGTGCCGGTTGGCGCGCGATGTTCGAGCCGGCGTCGCGCGTGCTGCATCATGTGTCGGCTTCGCATGGAACCGTCGGCCGGTGCTTGCTCGAACAGCAATCGTGCAACGAAGAACGCGTCTTCTGGCGCAATGTGCCCGCCGGCGACTTGTGGCGAGCCGTGCCGAAGCATGCCGCGGTGCTCGCGGGAAAGGCGTGGAAGCGCTGGCAGGAGGGCACGCTGACGCCATGGCTGTTCGGCCGGATGCGCGTTTTGAAGGAGGTAGCCGCGTTGAGACTGCATCGTCAAAGCCAGGCACAGTTGGGGTGCGGATCTTTGCCTATGGAGGAGTCTTTTTCGGCCGCTACATAGCAGAGGTTCCGCGGAAGCAAATGGATTGCATTGCACAGGCGCGCTCCCCCCCGTTGTCAGGCGCTCCTGCGACCGGACCAAGCGACAGGGCCACTTGGCCACTTCGTGACCAGTCAGGGCCGTGTCGTAACTGACGACCCAGAAATACGTTATGGCTGACAATTCGGCCACAGGTCGGCATCGTTCAAAAATGGTCGCTGGCATAGGTGATATTCGAGACGACAGGATTCCGACACAGTTGGCACGCACTCAACTTCCTATCCCCTTGAGCCATCCATTGTTACACCGAAAAAAATGCCGGCATCACCTGACAGGTTGGTGTAGTCCCCCCAGCATTTACTCTGTCACCAAGAAATGACAAGAATTGAACCATCCCCACAGACCCACAAGGCCGCTTTTTCCGCGCGCCCGCCTTGGCAAGGTTGCCAGCTTTTGGCAACCTTGGCGAACCCAACGTGGCCACAATTTGGCAACCTTGCCGCCGTCGAAGGACTGCATTCCATCGCTGAGTTCAAGCACGGCGAAATCTCAACGCGTTTTGTCCACATGATGGGTCAGATTGGCCGATCATTTTCCCGTCCCGGAGCCCTCTAAACATCCGTCCATTGGCCACATAGAATGGGGTCGGTTGCTTCTCCACATTCCTGGAAATGGATGGGCCGAGTATGGTGACGCAAACCCCCCTCAGCGTTGCGTCTGCGCTCGATGATCAAATCCTGCCGTTTGCCTTGCCTTTGGAGCTGAACGTCACCGACCCCGAGCTGATCCGCGAGCTGGTGGCGTACAACGAAGGCAAGCCGCGCGACGATTTCGCGCTAAGTGCGTTGCGCATTGGCCTGTTGGCGCTCAAACAAGCGCGCGGCCAGATCGATGGCGACACGATTAAGCGCGAGGGCGAAAGATTGCTAGGCGCCCTCGACGGCAAATTGACGCTGCACGCGCGCGGCCTGGACGAGCAAATTACGGGCGTGCTCAAGGACTATTTCGATCCGGAAAGCGGCCGCGTCCAGGAACGCATCCATCGCTTGGTTAAAAAGGACGGCGAACTCGAGGACATATTGCGCCGCCAGATCGGCCAGCAGGACTCGGAGTTGTGCAAGACGCTTGGCGCCCACTTCGGCAAGGACAGCCCGCTGATGAAGGTGCTCAGCCCCAAGGAATCGGAAGGTCTGCTCAAAACGCTCGCCGACACGCTGCAATCGGCACTCGGCGAGCAACGCAGCCGGGTCTTGAGTGAATTCTCGCTGGACAATGACGAAGGCGCCCTCAGCCGGCTGGTCAAGAAGCTCACGGCCAGCCACGGCGAGTTGAATAAGGACTTGCAAACGAAGATCGACGAGGTCGTCAAGGAGTTTTCGCTCGACGCAGAGGACTCGGCCCTCAGCCGCCTCGTGCGCAGCGTGACCGCGGCCCAGCAGACCATCAGCGCCGAGTTTTCGCTCGACAACGAAAACTCGGCTCTGTCGCGCATGTCCAAGCATCTGCAAACCACGAGCGACGCGATCGACAATCACCTCACCCTCGACAAGGAAACCTCCGCCCTCTACCGGCTGCGGCGTGAACTCTTCGAATTGCTCACCAAGCACTCCGAGACGAACCAGAAGTTTCAGGAAGAAGTCAAACAAACGCTCGAAGCGATGAAGATCCGCCGCGAAGAGTCCCAGCGTTCGACGCTGCACGGCAAGGAATTTGAACAGACCGTGTTTGACTGGATCCATGCCGATTGCCAGCGTGCCGGTGAATTGGCCGAGTTCACCGGCGACACCGTCGGCACGATCAAGAGCTGCAAGGTCGGCGACGTCGTGATTGAAATGGGCCCCGATCACGCGGCGGCCGGGGCGCGGATCGTCGTCGAAGCCAAGGACAAGGAGGGCTACCTGCTCCGCAAGGCCCGCGAAGAAATCGAAACCGCCCGCAAGAACCGCGACGCTGGCGTCGGCCTGTTCGTGTTCGCCAAGGACAACACACCAGCGGACATGACGCCGTTCCAACGCTTCGGCGACGACCTGTTCGTAGTGTGGGATCCGGCCGATCCCCTGTCCGATCTCTATCTGCAAGCCGGCCTGATGGTGGCCCGCGCTCTGTGCAGCCGCAAGGCGAAAGAGCGCGAAGGCTGCGCCGCCGACTTCGCCGGCATCGACACCGCGATTCTCGACATCGAAAAGAAAGCCGACAGCCTGGAGGAAGTGCGCACGTCGGCCGAGAGCATCAAAGATGGCGCCGACAAGATCCTCAAACGTGTGGATTTGGCGCGCAAAGGCATCGGCAATCAGATTGTCGTTCTACGCGAACTGATCGCGGACCTGAAGACGGCGGTTGAGGACACGGGGACCGGCGCGGCGTGAGGTTCCCGACTTGTCCGGCTTCGGCATGAAATGACCTCCCTTGCCCCGCGGCTTTGTCTGAGGCATTTTGCATGAACTGGCATCGGCTTTTCGGCTTGATCCTCACCGACTTCTTCGCTGGCTCCCCCTTCAGCGTCGAGCTGGAGAAGGATCTGGCGCTGAAACAGCAGCGCCTCGACGTCGTGGTCCTGCGTCGCGGCCCCGGTCCGTTCGCGGGGCAACTCCCCGACGGCCTCGACGATCTGGCGGCGCATAACTTGATCACCTTCAAGTCGCACCATGACGCCCTGGACGACTGGGCGTTGAAAGAACTGACCGGGCACTACGTCAATTACCGCAAGCAATGCACGCCGCGCGGCAAGCCGCTGTTGCCGGAGACGGAATTCCGGCTGTATGCTATATGCAGCCGATTTCCGCAGAACTTGGCCAATTGCATGGCGCTTGAACCGGTGCTGCCGGGGGTTTTCACCTGCGAGCGCGGCACCGATCGGATTCGCGTGGTCGTAGCCGGTCAGCTATCCGAGAAGCCGCAGAACGCGCTGTTGCACCTGTTCAGTGCATCCGCGGACAAAATTGGCTATGGTGCCGATCACTATCGGCAACGGTCATTGGAAACGAGTTCGCTGTTGGGCGACCTGTTCGGTGTTTATCATGGGGAGGGATTAGCAATGTCGTATACGATGGCCGACTACCGGCGCGAAAAACTGATCGAACAATTGACCAAGGCGACGCCCGAAGAACGCGAGAAGGCTTTGCGAGACTTGCCGCTGGAGGAACGACTTGCAGGCGTTTCCTCCAAGGAGATCGCCGCGTATCTCAAGAAGCTGCAATCCGCGCGGCCGACGCGCAAGGACAAACCGCGCCGCGGAAACTGATGTCCACATTTGCAATGGCAAGCGCTCGGGCTTCACGAAGCGATGGCCTTGACGCTGACCACCGATAACGCGGCGGACGATGGCCAGCCCGACGAACGGTTGGCTGACGCGGTGGTGCATTTCAACCAAGCCGAGAATTGTTGGGTGGCGGCCATCGATTGGCAAGCGATTCGCCATGCGTCGGCGGAAGGGAAGCGCCAGTGAAGGACTGGATGAGCAGTGATTTTGTCGATTTGGTACAATGGTGCTGGTGTTCACGGCGTTGGGGATTACGGTGGATAGGGCCGAATTACAACGGCTGGCGACAGAGCGAATTAGCGACGCCAAGGCGCTCCTTGGCGTGCGCCGTTGGCCGGCGGCCTATTACTTGGCGGGCTACGGCGTGGAATGTGCGTTGAAGGCTTGCATTGCCAAGTTGATGAAGTCGGAGGAGTTTCCCGACAAGACCTTTGCCGAAAAATGCTGGACGCACAATTTGCCGCAACTCCTCGGCCTTGCGGGGCTCAAGGCCAACCTCGACGCAGCCATCAGGACTGACCCTGACTTGGCGGCCAAATGGAATGCCGTCAAAGATTGGAACGAGTCGAGCCGCTACGCGCGCACGACCAGAGCGAAAGCCGAGAACCTTTACGAGGCCATCACTGAAAAGAAGCACGGGGTGCTTTCATGGCTCAAACTGCACTGGTAGAGACGCAGATTGAAGACGGACAACGCCTCATCGATCGGCTCGATCGGGAAGGAGTTGACGTGACCGCCGCCTCCTGGGTGAAGGAGAGCGATAGCGGTGATTGGTATTTGTACCTTGCAACTCCTCTGGTGGGCGAGGACGGCGCCACGACGCCCGCGTATCATCGGGTGAACTCGGTGATTCGCGAGATGCAGCCGGAGGGGTTCGGGATGGACCCGTTTGAAATCAAGTTGATCGGAACCCACGATCCTATTGCAAAGGATTTGGTGGCTCACCGTGCGCCTCGCCCCGCCGTTCTGCGCTACCGACGGACCGCGGGAAGTCGATTTGGCGAATTGGCCGTCGAAGAAGCCTTTATCTACCCGAGGCCGCCCACACCGGAAGAAGCAGTAGGAATGCAATTGTGGGATTGCGGCGGACTTGAACTGAATCCGGGTATCGGACTACGTGGCCGATGTCATGTGGTCATTATCGAATTGGACAACCAAAGGGTCTTGGCGGGATCAGACAGGACATACCGAGGGACCATGGAAGATCCGACGTCACTTCGGCAGGGCGAAGAGGAGGTGACCTGGGCTGAAGGAGGTGCCGTTCGGATAGTCGCAGCCGGAAATGGTTCGGCAGGCACGCAGCGCTGGGTTTGGTCGCAACTCAGTAAAGCCTGGGAGCAGGGAGGATGTCCTCCTGACCGCGTCCTTCACGCCGTTCTTGCTGCGATGGAGTAGAGTGGCCATCGATCATGGCCATATCCACGCGATTTGATGCGCCGGATGCGATGCTTGGCCACTGACAGTCGGCACGCGGGGGACTGGAAACGTCCAGGGTTCGCGTTTCACGAAGGGATGGCCTTGACGCTGACCAGCGCTGACGCGACGGGCGATGGCCAGCCCGGCGAACGGTTGGCGGACGCGGTGGTGCATTTCAACCAAGCCGAGAATTGTTGGGTGGCGGCCAGCGATTGGCAGGCGATTCGGCATGCGTCCGCGGAAAGGGAAATTGCAAGGAAAGACTGGATGAGGCGCGAGATCTAGAATGTCTCTTTATTCTCCTCGGAAGAACTGTGTACCAAACGATTGAGGAAGGCAAAGTTAACCGGTGAAGCACTGATCTTTCCGTGTTACGATCCCGTCTCTTGTGATGAACAGGAGTGCCTGGCGTGGCCGCAACCGTCAAATGCACCCACTGCGGGCGATTAGCCAGTGTCGCTGACCACGCGCTCGGGCAGAACGTCAAATGCCCCTATTGTAATCAGTCCTTCATAACCGGAGCGCCGGCGCCCCCGAGCCCTCAATCTACGACCCTCCCACTGTCTATCCCTCTCGGTGCCGGCGGCACCTCGCCCAATCCCCAGCCCGTTCCGCCATCGCGGACGGTGCTGGCCGCGCCGGACCAGCCCCCCATCCGCTACACCTGCCCGCGCTGCCGCAGCTCCCTCGAGTCGCCGCTCAGAATGGTCGGCAAGAAAATCAACTGTCCCCGGTGTCGCCAACGCTTGCAGATCCCCCAGCCGACGGTTCTACCCACTCCGCCGCTCAGCATGACGATTTTGGCTTTGGACGATCGCAGCGGCCAACCCAACTATGGCGATGTTTTCCAGTCCAAGATTCACGATCAGCGAGAAAACTATGACGATCGCGGTCTAACTGGGGACCGGAAGCGGAGCGGTGTGGTGACGGCCATTGGGATTATTACCATCATCTACGGATCCCTGATGTTGCTAGGCGCCTTTTGGCACTTTTTCAGCTTCGACGTGAGCAGGGCACTGCATGGTGGACTCGGGGGACGGGAAGTAGGTCGGCCTGTGCAGCTTGCCCAAGCGGTTGTAGAAGTCGAGGGTGTACAAGTGCAGGGTGTACTACCTGGTGGATTCGGGGGGCGTGGAGTAGGTCGGCCTGGGTTGGATTTCGTCCTGGCGGCAACTGTGCTCCAGGGTATCGCCGGGCTTGTCGGCGGGGCGACGGGTATTTCTGGTGGCATCGGCCTATTGATGCGCAAACGATGGGGGCGCATTCTGGCCATTACGACGGTGGGACTGGGTATCCTGTCGTTCTTGCTCGGGTTGATCGCTATCGCCGTAGCGATGAGCTGGCCAGACCATCGCACCAGTGCAACAGCGATCGCGTTTTTTGTTTTCAGATTGCTGATTGACGTCGGCTATGCCGTTTTTGCCTTGGTCGTCCTGTTTCATTCAAAATGGGCGCAGGAATTCAACTGATCCAGAACAGCAAGCCGGCAAACGTGCAGGGATGGCCCGCGCCCAATGATTCCCTCCTGCATTCGATTCCTTCGCAGATCGGTCGGCAGTCGCTGGCTTTACGCTGAAGACGTTGCACCCCCATAGCCCAGGGTCGCCGCTTCGGCGCACCCTGGGATTGTCCGCCGCCATGAAATGTTACGCCGAAGACGTTGCACCCCCCCATGCCCCCCCTTCGCAAGGGGGGAGAGAGGGTGCAACGCCTTCGGCGTAGGTCGCGGATACGCTGCCGTCCCCCAGGGTGCGCCGCAGCGGCGACCCTGGGCTGACGAGTGAAATCGCTTCCGGATAGAGAACGGTTGCTACCCTTTCTTGCCCATCGTCTTGAGGACCAGATCTAGGTCCAGCCCCAAGATGCCGGCGATGTCGGCGGCGGACATTTTCAGAGCCGCCATTTTCGAGAGGGCGCGGGATCTCCAATTCCGCAGCTCCTCAATCGCCAATTGCCGGCCTTCTTCGTAGGCCTCTTGCCAGACTCGGGTCTCGCGGACGTCGCGCACCAGAAACATGGCTCAATCCCCCGTCGGCAAAAAGCCCGGCGACGTGCGTCACGCGGCGCCGCAGTTATTTGGTTTCAGCCATGGCCTTGCGAACCAGATCGACATCCAGTCCCAACATGTTGGCAATCTCGGGCGCGGAGAACCTCTGTGCGGCCAAATTCGAGATGGAGCGCTGCCGCTCTTGCTCGATGCCCTCTTCGAGGGCTTCCTGATAAACCCGTGTTTCGCGGATGTCATGCACTTGCAACATGGTTTGGATCTCCTCGCGGCTCAGACGGGACAGTTTGTAAATCATAACCGTCTCGATCAATTGTACCAGATCGGCACGCAGCGATTCATCCCCGATCTCACCTTTGGCGCGCGCGACGAGGCTGCGGGCGGTCGCCGCGGCTTGCACTTCCGTTTGCCGAATCAGGGACAGAATCGCCAGGCCGAGCGGGGGATTGGCCATCTCCGGCAATTCGTCCAAACAAATGCTGCGCAGCAGTCCGGCGTCGAGCAGCGGCTGGTAGGGCGTCACGCCCGTGGGCGCCAATTGGCGGCTGCCGAACAGGACCACGGCGCAGTACGGCTGGCTCGGGTCATGCTGCTTCAGGTAGGAGTAGGCCTTGGCCAAAACGTCGGCAAAGACGCTCGGCAACGAATAGAATTGCACCTCCAGGAAATACACCGGCAGCCCCGGTTCCTTGGGCTCGAACACGCCGTCGACGCGGCGCGACGTTTCCTTGAATTCGAGGGCCAGGTATTGGTAGCGCGCCGCCATGGCGCTGGCCGAGTCGGCCGCCATGCCGAGCAGTAGAAAAAAGGTTTCCGGGCTGGTTTCGAACAGCCGATAGAAGATTGGGTCGGTGATCATAGCGGACTCTGCTTGGGCCAGTCGGCACCGGAGCCGATCCTATCCTATTCAAAAAGTCCACGGCTTTGCGTCGCCATGGCAGGACGGTGCGCCGGCGTTTCGCTTTTTCGCTTCTCCGGACGGCATGGCCCGGAGTGCTTGAACCAACCCGGTCTTCCGTGCCTCCGCCGCTCGACATGAGCAATCGCCAAACCTGTCAACTCTAACACAACCTCGTCTGTCGTGGCCTTGTCAGCAGGCCGGGGATTGACTGCGACCCAGGCGCGGCTGATCATTTCCTCCTGCATTCGATTGCTTAGCAGATCGCCTGGTCCGCCTCCGGCGGACTGGCCTTACGCCGAAGGCGTTGCACCCGCGCAGCGCAGGGTCGCCGCTTCGGCGCACCCTGGGATTGGCCGACGCCATGAAATGTTACGCCGAAGGCGTTGCACCCCCCCATGCCCCCCCTTCGCAAGGGGGGAGAGAGGGTGCAACGCCTTCGGCGCAGGTCGCGGATGGGATGCCGTCACCCAGGTTGGAAGTTCCTGCGGCCGACACGTCGGTGCGGCCTGAAATGGCGGCGATCGTCACGATCATGGCTGCGTCGTAGCCGTGCAGAGTGGGATATTCCGACCATGCGATTCGCGTGGCTCAATGACTGTGCGCGATTCATCCGCAGTCGTAAACCTTTGTGCAACAAGCATATAGAGATTCTCGCATGGTCCGGCACCAAGCGGAGCGCCGCATTTCAGGGCGCCCCCCGGGGGGGTGAAATGAAACGCGGCGCATCGCTGGGCTACCCGGCGGCGAAGGGCATTGACTGGCGGTTTCATTGATCTATTTTGTCGCCTTGGGTAAGGCTCCGATTCTCAGCCTCAATAGGTCTTCGTCCGCTTTACAGCTCCGCTGGCATCGTAGGTTTTCCACACGCCGGTCTTCTTGCCGTCCACGTACTTGCCAACGTCGTACAGCTTGCCATTGGCTTGATAACGCTTCCACAATCCTACTTGCTTACCGTCCTTGAACTTGCCGGCTTGCAGCGGTTTGCCGCTTTCGCGGAACCATTTCCATAGTCCCGTGAGTTGACCGTTGGCGAGTTTGCCGGTCGCCTTCAACCTGCCATTGCGGTAGTAGTATTTCCACGCGCCATGTCGCTTGCCGTCCGCGTAGTGGCCGACGGCTGACAATTTGCCATCGCGAAAATACTCGTTCGCAGGCCCTGACTTGGGGCCCTTGGCGGCAGATTGATTTGTCTTCACGGGTTGACGTCTCGCGTCAATTCACACTCGTCAACGTCCCCTTGCGCACCTGGCCGCTGCGGAGAATGTAGAACGCCAGCGGCTGGAAGGTCGGCAGCTCGGGGTGGCTGAGTACGTAGATCACGTTGTCGGTGGAAAGCGTTTCGAAGCTGTGCAGGCCGACGAGGATGTCGCCCTTTTTGATGCCGGCCTTGGCGGCGGGGCTGTCGCCGACGATGTCGATCACTTCGAGTCCGCCGTTGAGCTGGCGATTGACGCGGGTGACCGTCTCGGTCGCCACGACCTGGAGTTGCACGCCGAGCTTCGTCCAGATGACGTCGGACGACGACGTTGGCTGGGCGCGGACGACGCGCTCGGGTTGGCTCTTGCCGCCCAGGGCCAGATCGAAGCGCTGGTCTTGATCGCCGCGGCGGACGACGATCGGCACGGTGTCGGTCGCTTTGAGATCGAGGAAGGCGCGTTCGACGTCGTAGCTGCACACGATGCGGACATCGCCGATGCGCACCAGCGTGTCGCCGGGGCGGAGGTTGGCGGTCGCGGCCGGGCTGCCGGTTTCGACGCGCTCGATGATGACCGAGCGAGCCGGAATTTCGTTGGAGATATCGACGCGATCGCGGACCGCCAGGCCGTCGTGAGCCGTGCCGCGGCGGCGTGAGCGCAGCATGTCGGCGACCGCGCGGATCATGTGATCGACCGGGATGGCGAAACCGATGCCCTGGGCCCCGGCGCGAATCGCCACGTTGACGCCGACCAGCTCGCCGTTGACATTGACCAACGGCCCGCCGGAGTTGCCGGGGTTGATGCTGGCGTCGGTCTGGATCAGCGATTTATAGGACATGTCTTTGTTGAGGCTCACGTCACGCTTGACGGCGCTGACAACGCCGACCGACACCGTGTGCTCGTAACCATAGGCGTTGCCGACGGCGAGGACCGTTTCGCCCACCATGAGATCGGCGGCGGTTCCCAGCGGCATGGTTTGCAGCGGCTGGACCGGGTCGATCTTGATGAGGGCCAGATCCACCTCGGGGCTGCGGGCGACGATGCTGGCGTGGTGGGTGGCGCCGTCGGCCAGGCGAATGCGCAGGACGCTGACATCCTCGACCACGTGGTGGTTGGTGACGATGTAGCCGCGCGGATCGATGATGATGCCGGTACCCATGCCGTTGACGCGGTTTTGCGACGACACGAAGTGATCGCCGCCCGAGACGGTGCGTTCACTGTGGATGTTGACGACCGCCCCTTTGACGCGTTCGACGGCGCTGACGATGGCGGTTTTGCGTGTGCCGGTCCGCGTCCAGGGATCCGTAAAAGGGGACAGGGCCTGGGAGGTGAGAGGTCCGGTGGCGTTTTTCGGATCGGCAGGGCGAAGATCGGGAACGACGAGTGCGGGTCGGCTCGGGGCATCCTGCGCTGGGCCAGACACGCCGGCGGCCAAGAACATTGGCAAAACGCCGAGCGCGAGCAAGCAGCGACGGTGCAATCTCATGGTGTCCTCAGCGACTCCAGACGGTGCGTCACAAAGGTGCAGGCACACTCCGTGCGCCGTTGCTTGGGCACACGTTGACTGGATGGTGAATCAGAGGGGACGTGCGACGGTACGTGGGCGCGGGACTCCAGGATGCCGTCGCGGGTCTCAGGTAAGCTTCGGCGAACCGTTTGGCGGCGCGTGAGAAGGTGTGTGCGAGTTTGCAGCGACTTCACGCGCAAAACCGCACAGCGCACCAGTTACGCCAGCGCTGCATCGCAAACCTGCGATAGAGAATGGCGAAGGCGTGCGGGTGGTGAGGGTTGTGCGGGGGGAGGCGAGCGTCGCGGCGTAAGCCCGACGTGGCTCGCGCGCCGTTCACGTCGGGCTTACGCCGCGACGCTCGCCGTTCATAGAATATGAGCAACCATGAGTACGCCATCACGCAAACAGCAAATCCTCGACATGCTCGCGGACGAACCGAACGATCCAGAGCTGCGTTACATGCTGGCGATGGAGTGCGCCAGCGAAAGCAATGACGCCGAGGCGGTGCGCTGCTTCGAGGAGCTGATCGCCGTCGCGCCAAATTACGCACCGGGGTATCACATGGGCGCCCGAGCGCTGGTGCGGCTCGATCGGATTGCCGACGCAAAGGCGCTGCTTCTGCGCGGCATTCCGGCGGCACTTTCGCAGGGCAACGAGCACGCGGCGGGGGAAATGCGGGAGTTGCTCGAGAGTTTGGAGTAGACGTGGTTCACGCGGAAATCCGCAGCGACCGGCAAGCGGCAAGGTAGCTGTCCTCCAAGCGCAATGGAACACTCAAATCCAAAGCCAGCCAAAGCGGCATGACCGGCAGCGGCTTGCCGAGCGCCAGCGGCTCGGGCCAGATTTCGACGCGCTGGTTTTTGCGAACCGGCACTGCCCGGTATGCCACCGCGTAAAGGCCGGTCGTCGATTTCCATGGTGCGCGAGTCGATTTCACGTCGAGCATCTTCATGATTTCAGCATGCAGGTTCGCCAACCGAGAAGTGACGGTATCGACAATCACCACATGGACGCCGTGCTTGAGAAAGCTGGCACATTTTGCTGAAAAAGCTCTGCGACTGCTGGGACGATCCTTGTTCGCGGGGCTGACCAACTCGATCGCGGCTTTCAGTTCGTTGCTTCCGAGATCTTGATACACTTTGACTTCGCAACCGTCCAAGTGTGCAAAATCGACTGCGACAACTATCTTGGGGCGCGGCGGCGCCCAGGTCATGGTTGCGACACCGCCGCCGTTCTTGTCGGATTGTTTGAGGGCCGCAACATCGATCTCAAACTGCGGGCCGAGGCTGATCTCAGGTTCCGCAAAATAGTCGTCGGGCAGCAAGTTCTGGTTGAGCTGTTGAGAAATGGCCGCAGCCCAAGCGTGGTGAAATCCCTCCCAATGCCTTGCTTCACGCAGCGGTGGATGGAAATGATCGAGCAGCGGCATGATTGTTCCCTTGAGGTTCGCGGCACCGACTTGGGGCTACGAGTTGCTGCAAACCGGTGCTGCGTACATCATAACCGACTTGTCATCCTTTCACCACCATCTGTATCTCCGTCAAATACTTCTTCGGATTCCCCTTGAAAATCATCCCCGGCCCCTTGATGTAGATCGCGCGCGTCGGCGTCACCACTTGGTAGCCCTTCTCCTTGATGTACGCCGTGATCTTGGCGTACGACGCACACGACGGAGTGTGCCGGCTACCTTCAAACGATCATAACCGTCTCCCCTTAGGGGAGAGTCAAGCGAAAAATGACTTTCGGCGCGGAAACGCCGCATTTACCGTCTTTGACGATTGTTGTCTCACGACTTGCACCATTCTGGTCGGTTTGGCTGGTGCTGCCCTGGGCAGGTCGACGAGGGCGCGGATAGGATGCACCAGATTCTGCGCGGATCCCCTGTCCGTAGGTTAGGCTGCCATCCTGACCAACTCTTGAAGAAATGGAACATGATGCCGCGCAACTCCTAAGGAACGGTCAGGCTAGCAACCTAACCTACGCATGGCGAAAACGCGTCGCGAATCCCGGCCGGCGCCCGCACCAAGGACGCACCGCATCGACGGAGTCGCCTGGCTCCTGCTGGTCGCCGGGCTGTTCGTCGCCTTGTGTGTCTTCAGTTACGATGTGCGCAAAGGCAGCGACTTCTTTGGCCGGCCCGGCGCCTGGTTGGCGCGCGAGCTGATCCTCACCCTCGGCGTCGCCGTTCATGTCTTGCTCGCCAGTTGGTTTGTCCTGATCCTGCTGCTGTTTTTGCGCCACAGTTGGCTGAGTTGGACGCTGCGTCTGGCCGGCTGGCTGGTGCTGTTGCCGTGCGCCGCCGTCGCTGCCGATTGGTTCGGGGCCAGCGCGTCGAGCGGTCCCATCGAAGTCAGCGGCGGCGCCGTCGGCGTGGTGGCACGGGCGTGGCTCGATCAAACGTTCACGCCCATCGGCAAGAGTGTTGTCTTCGGCGCAGTCGTGGCGCTGGGCCTGTTGCTCGCGCTGGATTTTCTTGTTCTGGGGCCGCTCAATGTCGTTTGGGTGATCTGCAAGCACTGCGGCGCCGCCGTGGCCGGCGTGCTTCGTTTTCTGGGCGTCCGCTGGTCCGTGCGACGGCGACCGATTCGCCTGCTTGACGCCACGCGGGAAGAACTGGACGCCATTCCCATCAACCACGCCGGAGTGAAGACCGTTGCAGAAGATGCACCGGCCGGATCGGTCGCCGACGAGCCGGAGCCGGCGATCCTGCCGATCCAGCGCAATCTCGGCGCGCCGCCCGAGGACACGCATCGCTTCGATAACTACGAGCTGCCGCCGCTGTCCCTCTTGAGCGATCCCGAGCCGTTCCCGTTCGAGGATCACGATCAAAAGCTGCGCGAAACGGCGGCGCTCTTGGAACAAACCTTCAAGGACTTCGACCTCAACATCCGCGTCGTCGGCATCAACACGGGCCCGGTCATCACGCAGTATGAAATCGCCCTTGAAACCGGCATGCGCGTCAACAAGGTCACCACGCTGGCCGACGATCTAGCCCTGCATCTGCGTGTCCCTAGCGTCCGCGTGGTCGCGCCGATTCCGGGCAAAAACACCGTCGGCATCGAAGTGCCCAACGAACATCGCGCCACCGTGCGCCTCAAGGAAGTGCTGCAAAGCGCGGGCCGCAAATTGGCGAAGATGAAGCTGCCGCTCATTCTCGGCAAGGACACCGAGGGGAGGCCGCTGCTCTATGATCTCGCCGACATGCCGCACTTGCTTATCGCAGGCAGCACCGGCACCGGTAAATCGGTGTGCATGAACGCGATCATTCTGGCCACGCTGATGACGCGACGGCCCGACGAAGTCAAGATGATCATGATCGACCCGAAGATGACTGAGCTGACTGAGTACGGCAAGATTCCGCACCTGATGCACCCGGTCGTCAAAGACATGAAAAAGGCCGAGGCGATCCTGGCGTGGGCCGTCGACAAGATGGAGGAACGCTACGACCTCCTGAGCCGGGCGCGCGTGCGGCACATTTCCGTGTACAACGAGCTGGGCATCGAAGAAATCCATCGCCGGCTGCAACCCGATGAAGACGAGAAGCAGCGCATTCCGGAAAAGATGCCGTACATAGTCATTCTCGTTGATGAGTTGAACGACTTGATGATGTTGCTCAAGCGCGAAGTGGAAGGCCACATCATCCGGCTCGCGCAAAAATCGCGGGCGGCGGGCATTCACCTGGTGCTGGCGACGCAGAAGCCGACCGTGGACGTGATCACCGGCCTTATCAAATCCAACCTGCCCGGGCGCATCTGCTTCAAGGTTGCGAGCCGGACCGATAGCCGCGTGGTGCTCGACGAGATGGGCGCCGACAAGCTGTTGGGCAAGGGCGACATGCTGTTTTTGCAACCCGGAACGAGCACGCTGGTCCGCGCCCAGGGGACGTATGCCGGCGACGAGGAAATCACGCGCGTCGTCGCGCACCTCGAATGCGATCAACCGTGCTACGCCGCCGAGCTGGTCCAGCTCAAGCCGTCGAGCGAGAGCGGCAGTGCGATGGACAAATTCAAAGTCCGCGACGAGTTGTACGAACAGGCCGTGGAAATCGTTGTCCGCGAAGGCCGCGGCAGCGTTTCGCTGTTGCAGCGGTCGATGGGGGTCGGCTACGGCCGCGCGGCCCGGCTCGTCGACTTCATGGCGGAAGACGGCATTGTCGGCGCTTACAACGGCGCCAACGCCCGCGAAGTGCTGTACACGCCGGAAGAGTGGACGCAGCTGAAGCAAGGTGCCCAGGCGACGGCGTAATTGGGAGTGCGGCGTTTTTCCGCCGCTTTGTATTTCCATTTGGCCCTGCGTTGCCGAAGTGGCGACGCGAAAAGAAAAACCAAAGCGGCGTGAAAGCGCCGCACTCCAAATCGACGATTTCCCTTGCAGCGCCGCGCAATCCACGCGACAATACAAAAAGAGGAACACGGACCCTCGTTGTCGAGTCACTCATGTCCCAAGCGATTGTCGATCCGATTGAATTGCGTCGTTTTGCCCATCACCTCAAGCAGTTCAACGGCGAGCTACGCGATCGGCTGGCGTCGCTCCATGGGCAAATGGTCGGCCTGGGCGACACCTGGCGCGATCAGGAGCATGAAAAGTTTCTGCGCGATTTCGAGCAAACCGTGGGTGTCGTCGAAGCCTTTCTGGAATCGTCCGACCAGCATATCCCTGTGCTGCTCCGCAAGGCCGAGCGCATCGAGGAGTACCTGCAGAAATAACCATGAATCCGTCCGCGCATGTCACGTCCATTCAGGGGATGGCCGACTTCCAGGCCGCCCTGTTGACGTTCACGGAGAAGACCAAGGACGCCTTGAGTTCCGTGGACCTCGAGCTGCAGCGCCTGGTCGATTGGCTGGCCGATCAAGCCAAGCACTGGCAGGCGGAATGCCGCGCGGCCGAGAACGCGGTCTTCGAGGCGAAAAACGAATTGGCCCGCAAAAAGATGATGAGGATCGGCGACCGCAAGCCCGACACGACCGACCAGGAAAAGACGTTGCGCCGCGCCCAAGCCCGGCTCGATCATGCCGAGGAAAAGCTCGGCCGCACGCGCCACTGGCAGCGCGCTTTCCCGGACGCCATGCTCGACTATCAAGGCCCGGCCCGGCAGTTGCAGTTCATGCTCGATGCGCAGGTGCCGCAGATGAACGCGTACCTGAACCAGAAGATCGAGGCGCTGGAGAAATATCAGCAATTGGGATAAACGCCGCTTGCGGCTTAGCGCGCCAAGTGTCCCGCGCTACTTTTGGAAGGATCCGGGGAGCGCGAAACGGCAAGCCAAACGCCTTTGATTCGGGAGAATACGCTTGAGCATCGACATGGGCCGCAATCGCCTGTTCAAGGAATTCGAAGTGTTGCGGCTGCGCTGGGAGCAGGCGCAGCTCACCTGGCAGGATGTGGTCCGCGCCGATTTCACGGAGGAACACTGGAAGCATCTCGACCTTTGCGTGCTCACGACCCTCGGCGCCATGGATCGTTTGGCCCCGATCCTCAACCAGGTGCGCCAAGACTGTGCCGGCCGCGAGTTCATCTAACGCCATGAGCGACGTCCCCGCCATCCCCCGTCCGTGGAGCGAACGCCAACGCGAGGCGCTGCGAACCTTTGTGCGCCAGGCGTCCCTGCGCGCGCAAAAGGAAGCGGAAATCCAGAATCGCTTCGCGCACAAGGCTCAGGCGCTCGACAAGGAGTTTCACGACGCTCAAGAGCGTTGCGAAGTGGAATTTCTGGAGACGCGCGAGCAACTGGCGCAGGCCTTCGAGGCCAATCAGCAGTCGATGCAATTGGCGTACCAGCAGCAGGTGACGAAAACAAGTGATGAATTGTATCGGCTCAAAGAAAAAACGAAGGCACGCTACGGTTCCGCCAAGGACGATTTGTTCCACGAATTCAAGGAATCGCGGTGGACGACGCACACGGTTTATGAGGCAGACAAAAAGGTTGCCAAGGATCACATGACGGCGGCCATACGCAAAGCGCGGAACACCGTCGAGAAGGTCATGGCGGACCGCAAGGAAGGCTACCTGCTGCTCAAACAATGGAAAATGCTGGAGGGTCCGCCCGAGCCATTCAAAGCCAACCTCGGTCCCGACGCCGATCCTTTTGCGGCGCTCGACGGCTGCGTCAGGGCGACGGGCCAGGGTCTCTGGCGATTGAAGACAATGCGTTTGCCGCGCTACATGCGCGGTGTTTGGCCGTATCTGTTCCTGGCCTTCGTCTGGGCAGTGCTATCCAGCCCGGCCTATTACCTGCCGGACGAATGGCATTACTGGCTATTCGCCACGACGCTGACGATCCTTCCGCTCGGCCTGTGGGCACGCATCAAGTTGATTGCCTGGACGGAAGTAAAAGCCATTGCTGTTTTCGAGATTCTGCATCAAGCGGTGGCCGACGGCAAGGCTCGATTTGCGCAGTGTATGCGCCAGGCGCGGGAGCAATATCGCTCCCGGAAGAAGCTATTGAAGAAGCGGACGCGAAAGCAGATGTCCGAGCTCAACGCATTGACCAAAGGCCGTCTGACCGGATTGCGGCGCAAGCGCGGCGAAGAAATGCACATGCTCCAGGAGAAATACGAGCCCATGCTGTTTCGTTTGCGCCGCAGCCACGAGGCCAAGATGCAGTCGGACACGGAGCAGCACCAGGCACAACTGGCGGCCACGCAGGGGCGGCGCGACGAGAAGCTGCAGCAGGCGCTCGATCGGCATCGCAAATTGCGCGACGAAAACAACCGCCGCCACGCCGAAGATTGGACCAATCTCGCCGTGTCCTGGAAGCAAACCTGCGACATGGTCACGACCGTGTTCCAGCAAGTCGATCGCGAGAGCCGGCGCTGGTTCGGCTCGCTGGACCCGGCGGCGCATCCCGTCGAGCGCGGCATGCCGTTGGGGCTGCGTTTCGGCGCGCTCGATGCTAAACCTGAACTTGTTCCGAACGGCATTCCCGAAGACGCGCACCTGGTGAAGCCTGATTTTTCCGGCTTCGCCACGCCGGCCCTGTTGCCGTTCCCGGAGCGGGCGGCGCTGCTCTTCGAAACGAAGGAGCAGGGCCGCAAGGAAGGCTTGCGGGCGCTGGAAGCGCTGTTGCTGCGGGCCTGGTTGGCGCTGCCGCCGGGAAAACTGCGGTGCACCATCATCGACCCCGTGGGCCGCGGCGAGAACTTCGCCGCTTTCATGCACCTGATCGATCATGAACCGGCGCTCGTGAACAGCCGCATCTGGACGGAGCCGGAGCACATCGAGGATCGTCTCGCCGATTTGACCGGGCATATGGAAACGATCCTGCAAAAGTATCTGCGCAATCAGTTTCAATCGCTGGCCGAGTACAATGCCCAGGCCGGCGAAGTTGCCGAGCCGTTTCGATTCCTCGTCGTCGCGCATTTTCCGACGAACTTCAGCCCGGAGGCGGCGAAGCGGCTCGTCAGCTTGGCGAGCGCTGGCGCTCGCTGTGGCATCTGCACGTTCATCCTTGCCGACATGCGTCAGGTTCTGCCCCAGGGCATCACCTGGGAAGACCTGGAAAAGGCCTGCACGCTGCTGGCGTGGCGTGGCGATCATTTCGTTTTGGAAGACGAAGACTTCGCACGGTTCCCGCTGCGCTTGGAGGAGTTGCCGAGCGAAGCGCAATGCACGCAAATAATGCAGGAAGTGGGAGCCCGGGCGGTGCGAGCCATGAAAGTGGAAGTGCCGTTTACGTCGATCGCGCCGAAATTCGAACAATGGTGGACCGAGGACAGCCGCGCCGGTTTGGCGGTGCCGCTGGGCCGGGCGGGCGCCAATCGCCTGCAACATCTGACGCTAGGGCAGGGGACTTCGCAGCACGCATTGATCGCCGGCAAGACCGGCTCGGGCAAATCGACGCTGCTGCACGTGCTCATCATGCAAATGGCGCTGCGCTATTCGCCCGAGGAAGTCGAGATGTACCTCATCGACTTCAAAAAGGGCGTCGAATTCAAAACCTATGCCGCCCACGCCCTGCCGCACGCTCGCGTCGTGGCCGTGGAGAGCGAGCGCGAATTCGGGCTGAGCGTTTTGCATCGGCTCGATGCGGAGTTGGCGCGGCGCGGCGAATTGTACCGCAGAGCCGGCGTCAACGATCTGCCGGGCTATCGCAACGCCACGCCCGGCAACGGCCAGCCCCCAGCCGAAAAGGGGACGGGACCCGTGATTTTAGGGGTCCCGTCCCCTTTTCGGCTGGGCGAGCATCCGCCCCTGCCGCGCGTGCTGCTGGTCGTCGATGAGTTCCAGGAATTCTTCGTCGAGGACGATAAGCTCGCCCAGGAAGCGTCGCTGTTGCTGGACCGTCTGGTGCGCCAGGGCCGGGCGTTTGGGATGCACATTCTCCTGGGCTCGCAGACCTTGGGCGGCGCTTACAGCCTGGCGCGAACCACGATCGATCAAATGGCGGTTCGTATCGCCCTGCAGTGCAGCGAGGCCGACGCCCATCTCATTCTCAGCCGCGACAATACCGAGGCCCGGCTGCTGTCGCGTCCCGGCGAGGCCATCTACAACTCCGCCAACGGCTTGCTCGAAGGCAACAACTTCTTCCAGATCGTCTGGCTCAACGACGATCGGCGCGAGGAATTATTGATCGGTCTCACAAATCTAAGCGAGCGCCGCGGCCTGAAGCGGGCGGAACCATTGATCGTCTTCGAAGGCAATGTCGCAGCCGACATGCGCAGCAACCCGCGTCTCGTGCCCGGCGCGGCATCCGAAGGTTCAAAGACCTCCTGGTCGGCGTGGCTGGGCGATGCGGTGCAGATCAAGGAGCCGACGCGGGCTGTCTTCCGCCGGCAGAGCGGCAGCAACCTCGTGCTCGTCGGCCAACAGGACGAATCGGCGCTTGCGATCTTCACGTCGGCGGCGCTCAGCCTCGCCGCCGGCCAGCCCGACCTGGAGCCGATCCCGATGATCTTCGCCCAGGCCGTGGAAGGGTTCGGCGAAGAGGTCGTGAACCTGTTGCCCACATTGTCGTCGGTGCAGTTGACGCCGCAGCGCGATCTGCCGGCTATTCTCAATGCCTGGAACGAGGAACTGGAAAAGCGCAATCAAGGCCAGAGCAAGGCGACGCCGCGTTTCCTGTTCGTCTATGGCCTGCATCGGCTCCGCGATATCCGCAAACCCGATGACGATTTCGGCTTCTCGAAAAAAGGCGAAGAGCAAAGCCCTTACCGTCAACTCGTCCGCTTGTTGCGCGAAGGCCCGCCGGTCGGCCTGTTCACGATCGTCTGGTGCGACACCGCAGCGAACCTGCAGCGTTATTTCGATCGGCAGACGCTGCGCGAGTTCGAGATGCGCGTCATCTTCCAAATGAGCGCCAACGATTCGAGCACCCTCATGGACACGCCGGTCGCCAGCAAACTCGGGCCGCAGCGGGCGATCTATTACACGGAAGATCAGGGCAAGCTCGAGAAGTTCCGGCCGTATGCGCTGCCGCCGCTCGAATGGTTGCGGGGATTGAGGAAATAGCCGTCGAAGGTTCATTGGTCGCGCTAAACGGCAAGCGAGTCGTGGCTTGCCGCTTAGCGCAACGTGAATCCCCTCTTGGAACCATCTCTCTCTCGCCTATAATTTCGGGAATTCCATTCACTGCGGATACCCTATGGACGACCCCTCCGATCCACTGAAACCCAAATACCCGCGCGTGGTTTTGAAGCTCTCGGGCGAAGGCTTCGGGCCGCCGGGCGGCAAGAACGGCATTTCCATCGATGAAACCGTCAACATTGCCCAGCAGATCAAGCGCGTGCATGCGCGCGGCGTGCAGCTTGCCGTCGTCATCGGCGGCGGCAACCTCTTGCGCGGCGCCCAGTTCAGCGCCGGCGGCAGCATCATCAAGGAAGCCACCGCCCATTACATGGGCATGCTCGCCACGGTCATGAACGGCCTGGCCCTGCAAGACGCGCTCGAAAGTCTCAACTGCCCGACGCGTTTGCTCACTGCCAATCGCATGGAATCGGTCGCCGAGCCGTTCATCCGCCGCCGCGCCATTCGCCATCTGGAAAAGGGCCGCATCATCATTCTGGCCGGCGGCACGGGCAATCCGTTCGTGACGACGGATTCCGCCGCGGCTCTGCGTGCCCGCGAGTTGGAAGCGAACATCCTGCTCAAAGCCACCAAAGTGGACGGCGTCTACAGCGAGGACCCGGAGATCAATCCGCACGCGGTCCGTTACGAGAAGTTGACTCACGCCCAAGTGTTGCGCGACAATTTGCGCGTGATGGATGCATCCGCCATCGACCTGTGCCGGCAAATCAAACTGCCGATTTTGGTGTTCAACTTCAAAAAGGAAGGCAACATCGAACGGGCCATCGCCGGGCATCCGGTGGGGACATTGATTGAATGACTCATGATTCCCCTCTCCCCTTTGGGGAGAGGGGTTAGGGGTGAGGGGCGGTGCAGCGTACATTGGTCGCCGCCATGGGACCGCCCCTCACCCCCGGCCCCTCTCCCCAAAGGGGAGAGGGGGGAAAGGCACGAACCATGACCACCGACGAAATCCTCTTCGACGCCGAAGAACGCATGGATAAGGCCGCCAACGTGTTTAAGGACGAGCTGCGCGGCCTGCGCACCGGCCGGGCGACGCCGGCGCTGGTCGATTCGCTCAAGGTCGAGTATTACGGCTCGCCGACGCCGCTCAAGACGCTCGCGCAGATCAACACGCCCGATCCGACGTCGATCGTTATTCGCCCGTTCGATCCGGGCTGCCTCAAGGACATCGAAAAGGCGATCCGCTCCAGCGACTTGGGCATGGCGCCGAACAACGACGGCAAGATGATCCGGCTCACCGTGCCGGCGATGTCGGGCGAGCAGCGTCAGAAGATGGTGCAGCGCATTAAGAAATCGAGCGAAGACGCCAAGGTCGCCTGCCGCAACATCCGCCGCGACGCCAACAAGCACTTCGATCAGGCCGAGAAAGACAAGGAAATGACCGAGGATGGGCGCGACAACGGTAAGGAACAGATCCAAACGTTGCTCAAGACCTACGAAGACAAGATCACCGAGATGGGTGACAAGAAAGCGAAGGAGATCATGGAGCAGTAAGCGATAACTGCTTGCCGTTTCGCGCTCGAAAATCCCGTCGATTGTCAGACTCTCTCACGGAAAATGTGTGCCAGCGCCTGCCGAATAGTATTGGTCACGTGTTGTAGAATGTTGCCCAGCGACCCACGGGCTTACTTGCTGCCATCGGAATCACCTCATGCGAACCGCCGCAGCGCTCTTGCAGGAATTCTCCCACAGTTCAGATCAAGGTCTCTCCTCTGCTCAGGCAATAGACAGCCGTAAGCGCCACGGCGCCAACCGGCTCACGCCGCTGCCGCGCGAACCGATCTGGAAAAAGTTCCTCGAGAAATTCGACGAGCCGATCATCAAGATTCTGCTGGCGGCGGCGCTGTTGTCGATGGCCGTTGACTTATTCAAGTTGAGCCCGCTGGCCGCCGGGTTGGCGCTGGGCGTCTTCGCGGTTGCGGCGATCGGTCTGTTGGCCGTCAAGCGCACGGAATGGCTGCCGACGCTGATGTTCGTTGCCGCCATCGTGATGTTTTTCGTCGGCCTGGCGTCCACCGGTCATGTACTGGTGGAGGGCCTGGCGGTGATGGTGGCGGTGATCCTGGCCACCGGCGTCGCCTTCTATAGCGAATTCAAGAGCGATCGCGAATTCGAGCTGCTCAACACCCGCAAGGACTCCATGCAGGCCAAGGTGGTGCGCGACGGCGCGGTCCATAGCGTTGCCCTGGAAGACGTCGTGGTCGGCGACGTGGTTGAGTTGGAGATGGGCGACGAAATTCCCGCGGATGGCCGGCTGCTCAAAGCCAACGAGCTGTACATCGATCAATCGCTGATGACCGGCGAATCGGAGCCGGTGCACAAGTCGCGCGGTCTCCCCGAGGATGCCGCGGACGGCCCCGATCAGCCCGGCTGCGTCTATCGCGGCACGCAAGTCGTGGACGGCGTCGGCCAAATGCTGGTGATCGACGTCGGCGACGCCACCTCGCTCGGCCAGATCGCACGCCGCCTCTCCGCGGAGGACGAGGAAGAAGACACCGCCGCCGACACGCAGGAAGAACGCGTCAAGCGGAAGCTGACGATCTCCAAGGAACTGACGCCGCTCCAGCAGAAGCTCACGCACCTGGCCGATCTCATCAGCAAAGTGGGCTACATCGCGGCGGCGCTCATCTTCCTTGCACAACTAGCGCGCGGCATCCTCAACGGCGACGTCTTCTTGCCCGGCGCCAAAGAAGGCTTCGGCCCCGATCTGCTGACCGTCCTGCGTGCGCTGCTCGACTACTTCGTCATGATGGTCATCATCATCGTCGTCGCCGTGCCGGAAGGGTTGCCGATGAGCGTGACTGTCTCGCTTGCCCTCGCCATGCGCAAAATGACGCGGGCCAACTCGCTGGTTCGGCAGCTCGTGGCCTGCGAAACGATCGGCTCGGCGACGGTCATTTGCTCCGACAAAACCGGAACGCTGACGCAAAACAAGATGCAGGTGGACCGCGTTGGCTGGGATGAAGCCATCCTTGAACGCGGCACCAACAACTGGGTGCTGCCGCGGGACATTACTTTCCTCGCCCCTGTAGGTCCGGCGAGCCGAGCCGGACCGGTCCCGCTCGGCGCGCGGGACCTACAAGGGAGGGGGGTCGGGGGTGAGGGGTTCGGCATGCCGTTCGATTGGATCGCACTGAATGGCGGCGTCAACTCTACGGCCGACCTGGAAGAGAAGAACGGCAAGATCGTCACGCTCGGCAATTCAACCGAAGGCGCCTTGCTGCAATGGCTGCGCGAAGCTGGGTTGGATTACATTCGTTTGCGTCATCAGATTCCAGTGCTTTACCAGGTGCATTTCTCGTCGGAACGCAAACGCATGACCACGGTCATCGCCCATGGCGAGGGCTTGGCCGTGCTGGTCAAAGGCGCGCCGGAATCGGTGCTCGAAAGTTGTGCGTCCTACTTGACCGCGACCGGCGCAACGCGCAGTTTGACCGACGAAAACCGCGACCAGATCGGCCGGCAATTGCGCGACGCCGCCAGCCTGGCTATGCGCACGCTTGCCTTTGCCTTCGCGCCGTTGCCCCACGGTACGCCGCGCGATGAAGACGGCCTGCACGCGCTGCGCGACTCGCTGGAAAAGAATCTCGTCTTCGCCGGCTTCGTCGCCATCCGCGATCCGCTGCGCGACGACGTCAAGGTCGCCGTCGCCGAGTGCACCAGCGCCGGCATCGAAGTCAAGATGATCACCGGCGACAACCAGGAAACCGCCCGCGCCATCGGCTACGAGATCGGCCTGGTGTCGCGCCGTGATGAGCCGATCGACGAACCCGGCGCCGCCATCATCACCAGCAAGCACTTCAATGAATTGACCGACGATCAGCTCAAGCAACAATTGCCGAAGTTGCGCATCGTGGCCCGCGCCCGGCCGCTCGACAAGTTCCGCATCGTCAAGCTGCTGCAAGAAATGGGCGAAGTCGTCGCGGTCACCGGCGACGGCACCAACGACGCCCCCGCCCTCAAGAAAGCCGACGTCGGCCTGGCCATGGGCATCGCCGGCACCGAGGTCGCCAAGGAAGCCAGCAAGATCGTCCTGCTCGACGACGCGTTTTCCACAATCGTGAGCGCCGTTCACTGGGGCCGCTCGCTCTACGAAAACATCCAGCGCTTTATCCAGTTTCAGCTCACGATCAACGTCAGCGCCCTGGCGATCACGTTTCTCGGCATCCTCCTTTTCAACGTCAAAGCGCCGTTCACGGTGCTGCAGCTCTTGTGGATCAACGTGATCATGGACACGTTCGCGTCGATGGCGCTCTGTTCCGAGCCGCCGCGCCCCGGCGTCATGAAATTGCCGCCCAAGCGCCGCGACGAGAACATTCTCAGCCCGGCGATGGTCAAGACGATCTTCATCACGGCGGGCTTCTTTATCGTGGTGATGCTCGGCTTGCTCGTGGCCATGAAATATGGCCTTTTCGGCACGCCGGGCGACGCCGCGCCGGCGTCGCCCGGCGAGACGATCTTCAACACCTTGCAGGTGACGCTGTTCTTCACGATCTACGTGTTCTTCCAGGTGTGGAACCAGATCAATTGCCGCGCCCTGACTCCGGAAATGAGCGGTTTCAGCCGCATTCTGGAGAACCCGACGTTTCTAATCATCGCCGGCGCCGTGGCGCTGGGGCAGGTGATCATCGTCACGTTTGGCGGCGCCGCTTTCAAGGTCGAGTCGTTGAGCCTATGGCACTGGCTGGGCGTCCTCGCCTTCACATCAACGGTTCTGATCTTCGCAGAAATCGCGCGGCGCATTCGGCTGAAAATGCAAAAGGGTTGACCGCATCGCGCCGCATTCCACTGTTTCACGGCCCCATGCTGATGCGAGCGCGAAACGGCAAGCGCAAGTGCCTGCGAAGCGAATCGCCTTTGAAAGAGTCTGTCGAGCGCGTATAATTCCACTCGCCTGCCGTCCCCGTAGCTCAATTGGATAGAGCGTCGGCCTCCGAAGCCGAAGGTTACAGGTTCGACCCCTGTCGGGGATACTGACTTACGGCAAATGCAAAGGAGTTGGCACAACGATTTGGCACAAAGAATCCCCCCGCCTGCTACGAACAGGTCGGGGGGAGGCGAGCACTCCGGCCCACCGCTTTTCAAGGAGTTCTCGCCATGCCAGTTTTCCCGCAACCCTGGAACCGCGAAAATCGCGGTTGGTACGTTACCCTCAACGGCAAGTAAATCCCGCCGGGGAAGGAGCAGGAGCAGGCAATCCGGGCTTACCACAAGCTCATGGCTGCCTCGCCCGATCATCCCACCCCAACCCCGTGCGAATCGGTTGCCGCCCTCTGTGCCCGCTTCGTTGACTGGGTCACCAAGCATCTCGCTCCGGAGAGCGGGCGAGAAACGATTATCCGGTTTGTTATTCGACTAGCTCGCCGTTGCTGCCGTGCAGCTCCTCGTACTCCTCCCCATCGACCGGCGGCTGCGGCGGATATCTCGACGAACTGACGTTGCGCGAACTGCCAGGCCACGTCACCGGCCCAAAGGTCCGCAGCCGCACCATTACCATGGTCACCATGTTGCTGGACGCCAAGCGGTCGCAAGGCCGATCGCGCTGAACTCAATCGCACCCGTCGGCAAGCCGAACTCAACTTCGTTCGTTGAAGATCGCTGTGCACATGGACGTGTTGCGTCGCAAAACTCAGGAGATACAATATGACCAGGAAGACACATTCCAATCGGTTCTTTTGGCCTATTCGAAGCATGAGGTGAATGACGTGTCTTTACGCGAACAAGCTCGGCATTTGATTGTCATACCGATCATTCATTCCGAAACCGACCTGGGGAGCATGAGTGAGTCGATTCGGGCGATACACGTGCGTCGTCATGGATCGCACCATTGGCAGCACCGAGTGAAGACGGTGGAACAGTTGTGGCAGGACTTGAAAGAAAGAATTGAAGATCTTCGCCTGGACTATTCCCATGTGCGGCTTTACCAGGATGGACTGCCCAACTGCGGTCGAGAAATCGACATCGTGCGCGACTTGGCCAATGCGGGCAGCATCAACCATCAAATCCTCCTAAGCGCGATAGAGCGTGGCGCTGCTTTGACGGGGACGGAAGCGCCCGAGTTGTTGCTGGAAGAATACGAGTTGGCCAAGCAAGTCCTGGCGATGCTTGGTTCAGGGCGCGGCGGCGAACTGGTGAGCCGGCAGCAGCTGCTCGGCAAACAGCTGCTTGAAAAGCGCGATCAGTATATTGCCGAACGGATTGCCCGGACGCTGCAACCAGGAGAAACGGCCCTGCTTTTTCTCGGAATGCTGCATGCCGTCGAAAAGCGCTTGCCCCCGGAAATTCAGGTCCGTCGTCTAGCCACATAAAGAACGACTGTTTGGGGTCCAGCTACACATGCGAAACGACATGGTTCAATTCTTGTCATTTCTGGGTGACAGAGTGAACGCTTCAGGGACTACACCATGTTGTCATGTGATGCCGGCATCTTTTTCGGTGTAACATTTGATGACTCAAGGGGATAGGAAGTTGAGTGCGTGCCAACTGTGTCTGAATGCTGTCGTCTCGAATATCACCTATGCCAGTGACCATTCTTGAACCATGTCGCCCTGTCGCACTTTAATGGTGTCGTAACTGCAATTTGTGATTGGACTTGCGAATGCACAGGTCGACAAGTCCAACAGGGCCAAGTGGCCCTGTCGCTTGGCACCCTCAACACAAAAGACGTGGTCTCACGACGAACCGCATGGGCCGAAGGCCTAGTGCTATGTCACACGTCGAATGATGGATCACAAGAGCCGCGCACGAAGTAAGCGGCTGCGAGTGGGCCGCTTACTTCGTGCGCGGCTCTTACTTCTGGCGACTCATCAATTCAT
>Ga0080064_1001234_pt1 | contig 54454 bp, 51 predicted proteins | sample Subgrocontami54m_FD_69260 | JGI IMG/M metagenome (GOLD analysis project Ga0080064, IMG submission 69260) | Subsurface groundwater microbial communities from S. Glens Falls, New York, USA - GMW46 contaminated, 5.4 m (SPADES assembly) (version 2) ...
CGCATCACGTGCGGCGCTACGAGGCGCGCGAGCTGCGCGACAAGTTGCTGCAGGCGGGCTTCCGGATCGTGATGATGACTTCGTTCGTGTCACTGCTGCTGCCATTGATGATGGCCTCGCGCTTGACGCGGCGTGCACCGCGCGCGGACTATGATGTGCTCGCCGAGCTGCGCGTCGGCCGGGTGGCGAATTTCCTGCTCGAAGCGGTGCTGGCCTTCGAGCGCGCGCTGATCGCGATCGGCGTCAGGTTTCCGGTCGGCGGCTCACTGCTGCTGATCGCCCGGCGGGCGTAGGGTGAACGCGTGAAAATTCCCTTCAACAAGCCTTCCACGGTCGGCGCCGAGCTCGCCAACATCGCCGATGCGCTGGCGCGCGGACATTTGTCCGGCGACGGCTATTACACCAAGCGCTGCCATGACTGGTTGGAGCAGCAGCTCGGCTGCCGGCGCGCGCTGCTCACCCATTCGTGCACCGGCGCGCTCGAGATGGCCGCTATCCTGTGCGACCTTGCGCCCGGTGACGAAGTCATCATGCCGTCGTACACTTTCGTGTCGACCGCGAACGCGTTCGTGCTGCGCGGCGCGGTGCCGGTGTTTGTCGACATTCGCGCCGATACGCTCAATCTCGACGAGCGGCTGATCGAGGCAGCGATCACGCCGCGCACCAAAGCGATCGCGGTGGTGCACTATGCGGGCGTGGCGTGCGAAATGGACGCGATCATGGCGATTGCGCGGCGTCACGATCTGCTGGTGGTGGAAGACGCGGCGCAGGCGCTGCTCGCCACCTACCGGAACCGCAATCTCGGCACCATCGGCCAACTCGGCTGCGTGAGCTTCCATGAAACCAAGAACCTGCTCAGCGGCGAAGGCGGCGCACTGCTCATCAACGACGCGTGCTTCGTCGCGCGTGCCGAAATCATCCGCGAGAAAGGCACCAACCGCAGCACCTTCCTGCGCGGGGAAGTCGACAAATACAGCTGGGTCGACATCGGTTCGTCGTACCTGCCGAGCGAACTCGTTGCTGCGTTTCTGGAGGCGCAGTTCATGCACTCCGATGCCGTGATCGCGCGGCGCCGCGCGGTGTGGCAGCGCTATTACGCCGGGCTCGGCACGCTGGCCGCCGCGGGCGTTATCGAGCTGCCGCGCCGCGACTACGACGACCGCGAGCCGAACGGCCATTTGTTCTACGTGCTGGCGGAGTCGCTCGCGACGCGTTCGGCGCTGGCGGCGCACCTCAGGACGCAGGATATACTGTCGGTATCGCATTACGTGCCCCTGCATTCGTCACCGGCGGGCAGGACGCGGGGACGCGCGAGCGGCAGCATGAAGGTGACCGATGACATCAGCGAGCGGCTGCTGCGCCTGCCGATTTATTACAGTATCAGCGATGCCGAGGTCGACACCGTGATCGATGCGGTCAGGGACTTCTTCAGAAATCGCCTGCCGCAATCCGCAGCCGCGCGATGACCCGCCGCGTTGGCCGGATCCCGCGCGGCCGCACGGCACGGTCCGCCTGATCTGCGATGCTGTTTAACTCCTACGTTTTCATTTTTGCGTTCCTGCCGGTGACGCTGGCCGGATTTTTCCTGCTCGGACGCGTTGCGCCGATGCTCGCGGCAGCGTGGCTTACCGCGGCGTCGCTCTTTTTCTACGGCTGGTGGAATCCGCTCTATGTCTGGCTGCTCGCAGCTTCAATTCTGTTCAATTACGCCTGCGGGGTCACGATCGCGCGTAACCGGGCGCGCCGCGAGCAGGCCAGCCAGAAGCGCTGGCTGATTTTTGCGGTCGCCGCGAACCTCGCGGTGCTCGGTTACTACAAGTACGCGAATTTCTTCCTTGCCAGCATCAGCCACTTCTCAGGCGCGGCGCTCTCCTTCGGCGAAATCGTGCTGCCGCTCGGGATCTCGTTCTTCACGTTCACGCAGATCGCATTTCTTGCGGACACTTATTACGGCAAGGCGCGTGAATACAACTTCGTGCATTACAGCCTGTTCGTCACTTATTTCCCGCACCTGATCGCGGGCCCCGTGCTGCACCACGCCGAGATGATGCCGCAGTTCGGGCTTCCGGCCACCTACCGCTTCAGCTTCGAGAACACGGCGGTCGGCATCACGATCTTCGTGATCGGCCTGTTCAAGAAGGTGATGATTGCCGACGAGGTCGGCGCGTACGCGAGGCCGGTGTTCGATGCGGCCGCCGCGGGAACTGAACTGACGCTGCTCGAGGCGTGGTGCGGTGCGCTCGCGTATACGTTCCAGCTGTATTTCGATTTTTCGGGTTATTCGGACATGGCGATCGGGCTGTCGCGTCTGTTCGGCGTGGTACTCCCGCTCAACTTCCATTCCCCCTACAAGGCAGTCAATATCATCGACTTCTGGCGCCGCTGGCACATGACGCTGTCGCGCTTTCTGCGCGATTACCTCTACATACCGCTCGGCGGCAACCGCAAGGGCCCGGCGCGCCGTTATGTCAACCTGCTGCTCACGATGGCGCTCGGCGGCCTGTGGCATGGCGCGGGCTGGACCTTCGTCGCGTGGGGGACGCTGCACGGCGGCTACCTGGTGATCAATCACGGCTGGCACGCGCTGCGCGCGCGGCTCGGGCACGATCTCAGGCGCTCGACATGGTGGGGGCGGGCCTGCGCCGGCCTGCTGACCTTCACTGCCGTGGTGATCGGGTGGGTATTGTTTCGGGCCGCCGATTTCACGACGGCGGTTGCGATGCTCAAAGCGATGGCCGGCATGAACGGCCTGGTGCTGCCTGACTTCTGGCTGCCCAAATGGGGTGCGGCAGGGCAGTGGCTCGCGGCGCACGGCGTAAATTTCGGCGACACGCGCGACCTGGTCGGCGGCGGGGTCGTGAACTGGATCTGGATTCTGCTCGCGGTGGTATGGTTCGCGCCCAACACCCAACAACTGCTCGCGGCCTATCGTCCGGCGCTGGCGCTGCTCGCCGGGCAAACGCCTGCGCGGTTTACCTGGCGCCCGACGCCCATTTGCGCGCTGGTTACCGTCGCGCTCGCGCTGATCGCGATTTTCAACCTGCACAAGCAGTCGGAATTTCTCTACTTCCAGTTCTGATGAGCCCGGACCGTCAGCACGCCAGATACGTTGCGATTTTCCTCGCGGTTGCGGTGGTGCTGCTGCTGCCGGTGCTGACGCTTAACTACCTACTCGGGGCGCGCAGTTTCGGCGGTAACGCCGTGGCGGTGCACGCGAGCCAGTGGCAGGGGGCGACGCGTGGCGTGACGTATGCGCCGCCGTTGAGCGCCAACCGCCCGTTCAAGTCGGCGCGCCTGTTCGACCGCCTCCCGCAGATCGACACCGTGGTTTTCGGCTCGTCGACTTCGATGGGCATCACGCAGGACATGTTTCCCGCGGCAATGACGATCTACAACTTCGCGCAAACCGGCAACCTGCTGTCGACGGTGATTGCCGAAGCGGAATTCCTGCAGCGCCTGCAATCCCCCTCGCTCAAGTGGCTGGTCATTCCGCTCGATTGGGCGCTCGGTTCCATTTATCTGCCGGGCGCGCCCGGACGCGAGGAACTCGCTCCGCCTGCGGTTGATGCGGCGTCACCGCCTGCGGTGGTGCCGCTGCCAATGCAATTGCAGGATGCGTTGTCGCTGCCGCGCGTGAAGAACCTGCTCGGCATCGTGGGGGGCATCTTGCGCGCGCCGTCGCCCGCGGCGGCGTTCGAACAGATGTTCCTGCAGGAAGCAGGCGCCGATTACCATTGCGCGGACGGCACGCCGGCCAGGGACTACGACACCATATTCCGCGGCACCTGCACCGGATTTCGTTACGACGGCAGCGCAACTTTCGCGAACCTGCAGCCGGTGCCGGCGCGCCGCGCCGGGGCGCTGATCGCAAGCGCCGTGGTGCCAAGCTCAAAATACGCGGCCGGACTGATCGGGTCCGGCGGCGAGCCGAATCCGCTGCTGCTCGAGCGGCTGGCCGTACTCGAGCGTGAAATGAAGAGGGCGGGCGGGGGTATCGTGCTGTTTCTGCCGCCTTTGCTGCCCGGCATGGAGCGCGCGTTTCTCGCCGCGGTGCATACCGCGGCGCCGCTGTGGCGCACCAAACAGATCCTCCGCGCGTGGGCACGCGACCACGATCTGGCTATCATCGACGCCGGGCAGTCGGAACGCTATGGTTGCGTGGCGGAAGAATTCGTTGACGAGCATCACGCCTTGCCGCAGTGTTATGCGCGCGTCTTCAAGCGCTTCTGGAGCGCCCGGCAAGCAGCGCCGATCAGGCCGGGTTTGTGGAGCGGGGACTAATCACCAGTCACCAATCACGAATCACCAAATGAATATCAGCCATCTCAGACTCCTGGTGCTGCTCGCGGCCGTCAGCTATCTGCCGACGCTCGCGTTCTACTACGTCGGCGAGGAGGCGATATTTCCGATCGTGTCGCTCGAAATGTGGCACCAGGGCGATTTCACGCGCCAATACTTGTTCGGACTCAACCCGCAGCACAATCCGTTGTTCAACTGGCTGATCATCCCGTTCGCCGCGCTCACGGGATGGGAATACGTGCTGCCGGTGACCCGCGCCCTCACGGTGGCGGCGACGCTGGCGACGGCCGCCACGGCCGGCTGGCTCGCATGGCGGTTGCGGCGCGAAGCGGCCTTTGCCTGGTTCGCGGCGCTGGTTTATCTGACGCTTGCCGACGTGCTGCTGTATCGGGGCTGGCTTGCGTACGTCGATCCGTTGTTCGGTTTTTTTGTGTTTGCCGCGATCGCGACGCTGTGGATCGCGTGCGTAGAGCGCCGGCCGGCACTGATCGCTCTGGCAGTGGCGAGTCTGACCTGCGCGTTTCTGAGCAAGGCGTTTACGGCCTACGCGTTCTACGGCGGCGCGGTGCTGGTGTTGATGGTTACGCCGCAATGGCGGCGTGTGCTGCTGAGCGCGCCGTCGCTGGCCCTGCACGCAGCGGCAGCGCTGGCACCCGCCTTGTGGCTCGCGCTGCTGCCCGCGAACGGGGGTCAGGGCTCGCGCATGTTCGCCGAGATCCTCGCCAAACTCGCGCCGCCGGGACCGCTCGAGTATCTGCAGCAGCTGGCGGGATTCCCTGCCGAGACCGTGTTGCGCTTGTCGCCGGCGATCCTGCTCGCCGCGTATTTCGCGTGGCGCGGCCGCATCGAACTGCGCGGCGAGCTCAGGCCGCATTTAAGGACCGCGGCGTGGATTGCGTTCCTCGGCTACCTGCCGTACTGGCTCGCGCCGCACGGTGCGATACGTTATCTGGTGCCGGTCTATCCGGTGATCGCCCTGGCGCTGGCGATGCTTTTGTGGAGCGCGGGAGAGAAAGCGGCGGCCACAACGAGGAACTGGCTGATTGGCGCAATCGCGCTCAAGTTCGTTGCGGCCATATTCCTGTTTCCGTATTACCAGAGCCATTATCGGGGCGAGAACCATGCGCTGGCGGCGCGCGACATCATCGCGCGCACCGCTGGTCAGCCGCTCCATACCATGGCCGACACCGCCAGCGGGCTGAGCGTTGCCGGATATGTCGACGCCTGGCGTTATCCGGCGGCGCCGTTGCGCTGGGCGCCCGAGCATTGGGAGTCAGGCTTCGTGTTGACTGAAACCGCCGATGCCGCGAGCGGCAGGATCGCGGCGCGCTACGTGCTGGGCGGCGACGAACTTTACCTGCTGTGCCGCGGTGCTGCGTGCCCGGCCAAACCATGACCTCGGAAAGGACCGCCAGTGTTCGCGCGCTACAAAGGCTACAAGTTCAAGGATTTCAAGAAAGCGCTGGTGCGGCAGATCAAGCTGCCGCTTTATCGCGGCGAGGCGTGCGAGTGCCCGGTTTGCGGCGCACACCTCAGCCGCTTCAAGCCGATTTTCAAGTCCTTTCCGCGCAAGCTCGAGGCGTCCGGCTTCGTCTACCCGCTTGCGTCGTTCGAGACGCTGAATCTCGCTGCGTACTCGTGCCCGGCATGTGATGCCTCGGACCGCGAACGGCTTTACGCGCTGTATCTGCGGGAGCGTCTCGCCACGCTCGATCCGCGACAGCGCTACCGCTTTATCGATTTTGCGCCGTCGCTCGCGCTCTCGCGCCTGCTGCGCACCATGGAGCGTCTCGAGTATCGAACCGCCGATTACTTCCGCCCCAACGTCGACGACCGGGTCGACATTTCGAACATGCCGCTTTATGCCGACAATTCGGTCGATGCGTTTCTCTGCTCGCATATCCTTGAGCATGTTCCCGCTGACCGGGCCGCAATGCGCGAACTGTTTCGCGTCCTGAAGCCGGGCGGTTTTGGCATCGTGATGGTACCGCTCGTTGTCGGCGTGACTCAAACCCACGAGGATTCCGCGATCAACACCCCGGCGCTGCGCTGGCGTCATTACGCGCAGGACGATCACCTGCGGCTCTATGGCACACACGATTTCGTGGCGCGGCTCACCGCTGCGGGATTTGCGGTCCGCGCGCTCGACCGCGCGCATTTCGGGGCCGACACGTTCACGCGCGCCGGGATTGCGGACAACTCCGTGTTGTATGTGGTCGAGAAAACGGCCGGCTAAGGAGCGCGGCGCAGGAACACCAGCATGTCGTGCCCTGTGCCGAGCAGGCGGGCGGGCAGGTTGGCGAACTCGGCGGCGATCTTGCTCAGCCGGTAGAGCCAGCGCGGCGCGGCGCTCTCCTCGACGAAGCGCACCCGCGTGGTGCCGATATGCTCGACGCCAAAACCCGTGCGGGCAGCGATGAGCGCGATCGAGCGCGGGTTGAAAAAGCTCACGTGCCCCGCATCCTGCGCGACGTGGAAGTAATCCCAGCGCGCCTGCATCGCCGCCACGGTCCAGCTCGCCGTATTGCCGGTGCTCGCGATCAGAATACCGCCGGGCTTGAGGATGCGATGGCATTCGTGCAGCAACGCCAGCGGAGCGGCCAGATGCTCGATGACTTCGAACAGCGTGACGATATCGAAGCTGGTGGGGGGAAAGCGCTGTTCGCCGAGCAATCCCTGGTGCACGGTGAGGCCGCGGGCGCGCGCCGCCGCTGCAATCCGCGGCGCGGGTTCCACCCCTTCCGCATGAAAACCCAGCTGCGCGGCCGCAGCGACGAAATCGCCGCGCGAGCAGCCGACATCGATCAGCCTGCTTTGATCCGGGGTTTTCGCAAGCAGGCGCGCGGCGCGGGCGAGCCTGCGCCGGGCAAGTGCCACGCGCCGCGCCGATGCGGAGCCGCTGGGCCGGTTGAACCCGGGGCTGTCGAATGCCGTCATCGAGCGCTGATATGCGGCGGTGGTGATCTGGCTGACGAGCTGGCCGCACTCGGCGCAACGCAGCAACGGACCCTCGGGAAGCACGATCGCGCTCGCTTCGAGACGCGCCTCGCAGCCGACCGGGCAGCGCTGAATCAGACGTGACGAGGTATCAGCTGCGTGCATCATGGATTGCCGCCTGACAGGCTTTCCGCGGCCGCGATCACGCGGCTTGCCGGAAGCCCCAGCAGGCAGTCGCTAAAGCTTGCCACGTGGCGGTCGCAGCCTTCGTTCAGGCAGGGCGCGCAGGCTTGCACACCCTGAATCAGGCACACGTTGCCGCGCATCTGGCTGCCGGTGCGCCGCCACGGATTTCCCGGTCCCGGGTATCGCTGCGGCCAGGGACCCCATTTTACCGGGTCGGTAGGCCCGTAGAACGCAATCGTGGGAACGCCCGAAGCGGCTGCCATATGGGTGAGCGCAGTATCGGGACCGATATAGAGCCTGGCGCGCGCGAGCAGGCACGCCGCCTGCGCGAGCGTCAGCTGACCGGCGAGATCGATGGCGCCGGGCATTGCCGCTGCAAGCCGCCCCACGTATGCGCGCTCGTGCGGATCAGCGCTGCCTGTGAGCACGAGCGCGAACCTGCGTGCGGCCAGAGCGCGCGCGCACTCGAGCCACGCCTCGTCGCGCCACATCTTGTAGTTGAATTTCGGATAGAGGTGCAGCACGGCATACGGCCGGTTGTCCCCGCGGGCCGCGAGCAGCGCGCTCACGTGCGCCTCATCCGCGGCATGCCACGCGACGACGACCTCGTGGCAGGGCGGGATGTCGAGCGGCTCCGTCAACTTCAGATTCATCAACACCGTGTGGACGTTCAGGTTGTCGAACGCGGTCCAGCGGTTGAGCAGCCATTTTTTCCAGCGATGCTTCGGCGCATCGACCACCAGCCCTGCGCGCCAGCGGCCCGCAATTGCCGCATACAACGTCGGCCGGTCGCTGGGAACCAGCGAGAGCGCGATATCGTAACGCCGCGCAATGCGCGCGAACAGCGCGAGATGCTGCCACAGGCTCGGGCGCTCGGCGATCGTGATCACGCGCCGCACATCAGGATTGGCGGCGAGCACGCCTTCGGTGCCGGCAAAAACCAGCGCGTCTATGCGTGTCTGGGGCCAGGCGCGCCGCAAAGAGCGTATGAGCGGGGTCGCGAGCAGCACATCGCCGATGCGGCGCGTGACCACCACCAGCACCTGCCGCGGAGGCATCATAAGTACTGGCTTACTCCGGTGCGCGCGGCCACGCGGTCCGAGTGCAATATTGCGTCGAGCCGGCGCTGATTATCGGTGAGGCGGCTGCGGTCGTTGTCAGGATGCCAGAGATGAAACAGCGGTGCGGCGAAACGCGCGCTTTTGTGTCTGACGCCGGCATGCAAAAGCCGGATCACGAGGTCGGAATCTTCAAGCCCCCAGCCTTCGTAGGTTTCATCGAGACCGTTCACGCGCAACAGATCGTCGCGCCACGCCGCAAGATTGCAGGTCTTGACGCCTTCCCAGCGTTGCGGCGCCGCCTTTCGAAAGCCGCTGTCCGGCAACGTCACGAGCGGCAGCCAGCGGTTGATGTCACGCCTCAGCCAGGCGCCCAGCCACTGAGCGGCCAACCACTCGTGAATCGGCAGCGCGGCGCCCAGCACGCGCCGCGTAAAGGCCTCGCTCAGCAGGATGCGGTTGCCGGCGACAAACCAGCCGCGTTCGGCAAACCGCTGGTGCTGCGCGACAAAGCGCGGCGCCGGCACGCAATCGCCGTCGCTGAATACGATGTAATCCGCGGCTGTCGCGGCGAGCGCGCGGTTGCGGATCGCCGCGGCGCGAAATCCCCGGTCCTCGTGCCAGACGTGGGCAACCGGAAACTGCACTTGCGATCTGAATGCCGCGACCACGGCGCGCGTGTCATCAGCCGAACCGTCGTCGGCAATGATCAGCTCGAATTTCGCATCGCGCTGTGCCCGGTAGCCGGCGAGTACCGCCGCCAGCGCGTCGGGGCGGTTGTAGGTCGTGACGATGACGGCGATCACCGCTTTTCGGCCAGCAGCATGAGCTTGAGGTAACGGTAGTACGAACCTTCGGCGTTGGAAACCGCCAGCAGGAAACCTTCGCGGCCGTCGAGGAAACCCGCGCGCAGCACGTAAGTGCGAAAAAACGTCCATGCGCCGTGCCACACTGCGCCGGCGAGTGATGCCTTGCGGCCGCGCTCGAACTGCATCAGCGCGCCGGCGGTCGAGTAGGCGTTCATTTTTGCGAGCGCTTCGTCGAGGTCGCGGATCGCTTCGTGCAGCAGCGGCTCGGAGAGCGTGCCGACCGCGCCGCTGACGATCAGATGCTCGTGCACCCGGTCGTCGGAGAAGCGCGCCTGCCCGCGGCGGAAAAGCCGCGTGACGTGGTCCGGCCACCATCCCGAATGGCGCATGAAGCGGCCGCAATAGCTCGACAGGCGCGGCATCCGGAATGCGCATTTGCCGTTCGGCGCAGCGATCGCGTCCTCGATTGCCGCGCGCAGTCCGGGACTCACCCACTCGTCGGCATCGAGCGAAAGAACCCAATCGCAGGTCGCCCGGTCGAGCGCGCGGTTTTTCTGCGGCCCGAATCCCGGCCAGTCAGTCGTGGTTTCAACCCTGGCACGCAGCTCGCGCGCAATGGCTGCCGTGCCGTCCGCGCTTCCGGAATCAAGCACGATGATTTCGTCAGCCCACGCCACCGACTCGAGGCAGCGGCGGATCGCGGCCTGCTCGTTGCGGGTAATGATGGCGACCGACAGCGTCATGCCACGGCCCTCGCGGGTAACGGAACGGGTTTCGCCGGCGCTGCAAACACGAGTGCGGTCAGCCATGCGAACAGCAGTCCCTCGGTGTGATCGAGCAGCAGCGAATTGAACAGGCAGCCGACGATAAATGTCAGCACCAGTCCGCGCGCGAGGTCGCGGTAAAAAGGCGGCGCAAGCTCCCCGGCATAGCGCCACTGGCGATAGAACAGGTAGATGAGGCTGGCGAGCCCGAGCAGGCCGATCTGGACCGCGATCAGCACGTACTCGTTGTGCGGATTGACTGTTGCGAGCATGTTCTGGTCGGCCACGATGCGTGCGTACTCGGCGGGAAACGAACCCGTGCCGGAGCCGGCAAGCGGGTGTTCACGGACGAGCCTGAGGCTGTTGATGAAAAACTCGAACCGTTCTCCCACCGAATCGTCGGAGGGCACTCCGGGCCGCCATCCTCTGAGCTGCTGGGCGAAGTCAGTGATGCGCTGCTGAAAGGTCGCCGAGCTGATGTACGCAGTCGCAAGAATCGCGACGGCCAGCGCGCAGAACGCGGCCAGGCCGCGGCGGCCGAGGGTCACGACAAAGAAATAGAGAAACAGGATTCCCAGCACCAGATAGGCCGTGCGGCCCCATCCCATGAATACGACGTTATGCGCGGCGGTGAGCGCGAGTGCGATGCAGCCGACGCGGTAGGTCCGGTTCGGCTCTTCGCGAGCGTAGAGCGCGAACAGGTACGCCGACAAAGCGACGATCAGGCTGTGCGTGATGGAGCCCTTGAATCCGATCGGGTAATACGCCTCGCGCGGCAGGAGCGAACTTTGCGAGAGCAGGTTCAGGTAGGCCAAATGCGATACGGCGACCGACGCGACTGCGGCGATGCAAAATGCAAGCAATGCCCGTTCGCGGGTCCTGGCATCCTGAAAAAAAGTGAGGAATACCGGGATCAGCAGCAGATCGATGTATTTCAGGAGCACGCCGGTGTCGCCATTGCCATAGGTCGTGCCAACCGCAAGCAAACCGAACAACACGAGTGCGGCAATGGCCACCGGATTCTGCCGCACCGCCGCCGCTTTACCGCGCCAGTTCCCGCTCAGCAGCCACAGGAGGGCGATCAGGCCGATCAGGATATTGTCCAGCGCGACGGAAACCGGGATCGAAAGTCCCAGCGCAATCACACCCCACTGGCCGGCCGTGGCGGCGCCCGATGCTATCGAGGAATAATGCATCGGCGGTAGCGGCATGTGAAAGGCACTCGCGCGTTTCGCGCCGGATCAGTGCGCGGCGGCCAGCACCGGGGGTGCCGCAGGCGCGGGGTCAAGGTACTCGGGCAGCCAGTGGCGCAATGCAAGCCTGACTTCTTCATCGCTTACGGGCTGCTGCTGCCTGAGCCAGACCGACATCTCCTCCAGGAATTCCCGCGCAACCGGCCTGGCTTGCGCAATGCGCAGCTTTGGATGCGGAGTCGGCAGCGTGTGCTCGTCGTCGGCAAGCAGCTCCTCGTACAGTTTTTCGCCGGCACGCAGCCCGGTGAACACGATCTTGATGTCATCCTCGGTAAAGCCCGACAGCCTGATCAGGTCGCGTGCAAGATCGATGATTTTTACCGGCTCGCCCATGTCGAGCACGAAGATCTCACCGCCTTTGCCCATCAATCCGGCCTGCAGCACGAGTTGTGCCGCTTCCGGTATCGACATGAAGTAACGCGTGATTTCGGGATGGGTGACGGTAATCGGCCCGCCGCGCGCAATCTGTTCGTGAAATTTCGGTACCACGCTGCCGGCGCTGCCCAGCACGTTGCCGAAACGCACCATCACGAACCGGGTGCCGGCCGGCCGCTGCAGCAGCTGGCAGATCATTTCGGCCAGCCGTTTGCTGGCGCCCATCACGTTGGTCGGGTTGACGGCTTTGTCGGTCGACACCATTACGAATTTTTCCACTCCCGCCGCGATCGCGGCGGTGGCCATGCAATGGGTGCCCAGAGCATTATTCAGCACCGCTTCCCAGGCGTTTTCCGTTTCCATCAGCGGCACGTGCTTGTAGGCCGCGGCGTGGAATAATATCGAGGGGGCGTGCTCTTTCAGCACTTGCGCCACGCGCGCCGGGTTCTTGACGTCGCCGATCGCGCACACGATCTGGATCGCGGGAAAGCGATCGCGAAACTCCTGCTCGAGGCGATAGAGCGCAAATTCGCTCAACTCAAAAAATATCAGCCGCTGCGGATGGAAGCGCGATATCTGGCGGCACAGCTCGGCGCCGATCGAGCCGCCGGCGCCGGTCACCATGACGACTTTTCCGGTGAGCAATTGCTGCAGCCCGGCGTTGTCGAGCGTGACCGGATCGCGCCCGAGCAGATCGTCGAGTTCGACGCGCCGCACCTGCGACACCGTCACTTTGCCGCTCAGCAGATCATCGAACGAAGGCACGGTCAGCACGTTGAGGCCGGCGCGTGTCGCGATTTCAACCACGCGGCGCCGGATGAACGCCGCGGCCGAAGGCAGCGCAACGATCGCGTGCCTTGCCTCCAACTGTTTCGCCCAGCGCCCGACTTCATCGAGGCGCCCGAGTACGCGCACGTCGTTGAGCACGCGGCCGAGTTTGGCCGGGTCATCGTCGAGCACACCGACCACGCGCCATTCCTCGCTGCGGCCCAGCTCCTTGAGCAGGTTCACCGCGGCGTCCCCGGCGCCGAGCACCAGCACCGGCTCGCCGCGCAGGTGCAATGCGCCATAGAGCTGGTGCTCCTTCCAGGCGCGGTAGGCAAAGCGGCTGCCGCCCATCACCAGCACCAGCAGCAGCGGATCGAGGACCAGTACCGCGCGGGGCACCAGATCCTGCCACCCGGCCATGAATACCAGCGCTGACATGATCAGCGCAGCCAGTCCCACTGCGAACAGGATGCGCCGCAGGTCGGACACGCTGGCATAACGCCACATGCCGCGGTACAAACCGAATCCCCAGAAAACTGCTGTTTGCAGCGGCACGGCCAGCCACAGCGTTTTCAGCATGCCCTCGATGTAAAGGTCCGATATTTCCATGTTGAAGCGCAGCCAGTACGCAACGCACCACACCGCGGCCGCCGCGGCGATGTCATGGGCGAGCGCGAAAAAATTGCGAGGGTGCATCACGCGCGCGGCCTCTCTACGGCCGCGCTGCGGCGTGCATGACCTTGGCGACCGCGGCGCACGTGTCGCCCATGTCGGCTTTGGTCAGTGTCGGGTGTACGAGGAAGCTCAGGCTGGTTGTGCCCAGACGTTGAGCTATTGGCAGCCGCGCCGCCGGTGCAAGCCCGGCGTCGACGAATACTTTTTCCAGATAGATTTCGCTGCAGCTTCCCGCAATGCATGGTATGCCTTCGGCGTTGATCGCGGTGATTATGCGGTTATGATCCCAGTCCGGCTTGAGCTGCCCGGGCTCGAGAAACGCGTAGTATTTGTAATAGGCATGTCCGATCCCGGCGCCGGGGCGGGTCACGCGTATGCCGGGCAGCATGGCCAGGCCATCGGTCAGGATCCCGGCAAGATATTGGCGCCGGGCGACCCAGCCCGGCAATTTTGCCAGTTGCAGCCGCCCGATTGCCGCCTGCATCTCGGTCATGCGCCAATTGGTGCCGAACGATTCATGCGCCCAGCGAAACCCGGGCGGGTGCTCGCGCCGGAACACGGCGTCATAACTTTTTCCGTGGTCTTTGTAGGCCCACGCTTTTTCCCATGCCGCGGTGTCGTCGAGCAGCAGCATGCCGCCTTCGCCGCCGGTGGAGATGATCTTGTCCTGGCAAAATGAAAAAGCCGCCGCCGTGCCGAAGCTGCCGACCGGGCGGCCATTGTAAGTCGCGCCGTGCGCCTGCGCGCAGTCTTCGATTACCCGCACGCCATGCGCGGCGGCGAGTTCGAGTATCGGGTCCATGTCGCACGGCCAGCCGGCAAGGTGGACGACGACGACGGCCTTGGTGCGCGGCGTCAATACCGCGCGGATGCTGTCGGCGGTAAGGTTCTGGCTTACGGGATCGACATCGGCAAGTATCGGCGTCGCGCCGCGCAGCACCGCGCAACTTGCCGACGCAATGAAGGTGCGGCTGGTGGTGATGACCTCATCGCCCGGACCGATGCCGAATGCATGCAGCGCCAACTCGAGCGCGACGCTGCCGTTCGCCAGCGCGATCGCGTGGCGGCGGCCGCAAAATGCTGCGTAGGCCTGCTCGAATTGCGTACATTGCGGGCCGGTCCAGTAATTGACGAGCCCCGATGCCAGCACTTGCGATACCGCATCGATTTCATCCTGCGCGTAAAATGGCCAGGGTGCGAACGGCGCAGTACGGACCGGCGCTCCGCCTTCGAGTGCGAGCAACGGCTGTTGCGGGACTGCGGACGTCATGGCGCGCTTTCCAGCGGCCGCGCCGGCGAACCGGCGACGCGGGCGCCGTCGGGGACGGCGTCGAGCACGGTGGAGCCTGCGCCGATCACGGCATTGACGCCGATCCGCACCCCGGGGACTACCGTCGTACCGGCACCCAGAAAGCTTCCCGCGCCGATTCTTACGCCCCCGCACAGATGGCAGCCCGGAGCAAGGTGCGCGCCGTCGCCGATCGCGCAGTCATGGTCGATCGTCGCGCCCGTGTTGACGATCACATTCGCACCCACGACAGAATCGGTATTGACCACGCAACCAGCCATGATGACGGTCCCGTCGCCGACGGTGACGTCGCGCGCCAGCAGCGCGGCGGGATGAACCGCGCGCTGGAGCCTGAATCCCTGCGCAACCAGCCACGCCGCGGCACCCCGGCGCGCGGCATTGTCACCGATCGTAACGATGCCGGCAGCTGCCTCCGCGCGATGCGCGAGCAGTTCGTTGCGCCCGCCGATCACGCGGTAGCCGCAGATCGACCGTCCTTTGGCTGCGGCAGCGTCATCGATGGCAAACGCGACCTCGATACCCGGCGTGCGCTCGAGGATGTCGATCACGACTTTGGCGTGACCGCTCGCGCCGAACACGAATACTCTAGTCGCCATGCTGACTGCCGGTGAATTTGCTCATCGTCGCCGCTCCGGGTTCGTTGATACCGTGCGCGCGCAGCACCCGCAGCAATGTCAGCCACAATATGCGCAGATCGAGCCACAACGACTGATGGTCCACATACCACACATCGAGCCTGAAGCGTTCCTCCCAGCTTACCGCATTGCGGCCGTTGACCTGCGCCCAGCCGGTGATGCCGGGCAGCACCGCGTGGCGCCGCGCCTGTTCCGGCGTGTACAGCGGCAGGTATTCCATCAACAACGGCCGCGGTCCGACCAGACTCATGTCGCCGCGCAGGACGTTGAAAAGCTGCGGCAGTTCATCCAGGCTCAGCCGGCGCAGCCAGCGGCCGGCCGGCGTGAGCCGCGCCTCGTCCGGCAAAACGTTGCCCTGGCTGTCGGTTTCATCATTCATGGTGCGGAACTTCATCAGTTCGAACGGCCTCCGGTTGCGCCCAGGACGGATCTGCCGGAATAATACCGGAGCACCCAGCTTCCAGCGCACTACTATGGCAACGAAAAGCATCGGTAATGACAGCGCGAGCAGCAGCAGCAACGCGATTGCCACATCCATTACCCGCTTGAACATGGCGTATTTTAGCCGATTGCCATCCGGATTAGCCGATGGCTGTAGCGTAGAAGCGCATCAATTCCGCGCTGATTGCCGCGGCCGGAAAATCGCGTAATGCGCGGGCGCGGGCACGTTCCCCCATTTCACGCCGCAGCGACTCGTTGCTGACGAGCCGCAGCATGGCGTCAGCGAGTTGCCCTATGTTGCCCGGGTCGAACAGCAACCCGGTGACGCCATCGTCGATGGCGTCGGTGACGCCGTAGATGCGCGAGCCGATCGCCGGTATCCCCGCGGCAGCGGCTTCGATGATGGTGGTCCCGAAGCCTTCGCGGTAGCTCGGCAGGCAAAATACATCGGCCGCGGCCATATAGTCCTCGGGGCGATCGGTATAGGCAATGAATTGCGTCTGCGCCGCCGCATTGACCAGCGAGGCCTGAATCGAAGACCGGATGCCGTCTTCGTCGGGCCCGATCACCAGCAGGCGCACATTTTGCGCGGTTGCGGCGACGCGCGCAAAAGCCCGTGCGAGGTCGATGACTCCCTTGTCACGATTGAGCCGGCCGACAAACAGCAGCACTACGTCGCTGTCGCCGTAGCCGAGTTCGTGGCGCAAAGCGGCCCGCGCCTGCGGAGCGGGCCTGAAACGCGACGCATCGACACCGGAGACCGACCCCTTGCCGAGCACGCGCGACTTTTCCGCGCTTACGATGCGCTGCGCGAGCAGAAACTCGCGTTGTGTGGGGCTGTCGACGAGGACGTGCGTCGCCAGGACGGCGATCAGGCGGTCCAGCAGTTTCAGCAACCCTCTTGCGTAGCCGCGGCGCGTGACCCACACCTGGCCGGTAAAAGTGTGTATCCGCACCGGCACGCGCGCGAGGCGCCCGGCGAGCATTGCCAGCAGGCCGGCTTTGGGCGACACCGAGTGGACGAGTTCAAAGCGCCGGCGGCGAAACAGACGATAAAGTGCCATCAACGCCTGCAAATCACGCCACGGCGCAATCCTGCGCTCGATTGCTATCGATTGCAGTTCGGCCTTCAGTCCGAGCGTGGCCAGAAACCCCGGATTGCCGGTATTGACCACGACGGTCACGTCGTACCGCATGCCTGCATGGCGGACATGCTCGCGCAAAAACGCCGCCACCGTGATCTCACTCGAGACCACATAACAGATGCGCCGGGGATTCGGGCTCATGTTCGTGCACCGCGCAGCCGCAAACTGATTGCGTGCGCACCGATCGCGGCGAAATAGACGTAGGCAAACATCAGCGACGACTTGATCCGGTAGAGCGTTCCAAGATTATTGATCATCACGATATACATCGCGGCGACTGCAACCGAAAGCGCCGCGACATAGATCGCGAAGAGATCGCGTTGCCTGAGCTTGACGATCACCCCGGCGATTGCGACCGGCAACGCGAGCAGAAACAGCGCCACCTCGGGCGACGCGAGCCGCTGCAGCGCGGATTTCGCCTGCCAGGGCAATGGAAAGCTCAGGAACAACCACAGCTTTTCCCAGAGCGGAACTCCGGGCGCGATCGCCGAGCCACCAATCCCGGTCTCGCGGTTGGTGACTGCAATCGGCGGGCCGAAGGACCCCGATTTGGGTCCCCCCGTGATCAGTTCGGCATTACCCGCGATCCAGTCAAAAAAACGGATGCGGACAGCTTCGCCCCAAAGCTTGTATCCGACGAGCATCAGCACATAGGGATTGAACAGCAGCAACGTCACCGCAGCGCACGCGGCAAATGCCAGCGCAATGGCCGGGCCTTTGGCGCGCGCGATGATGACGGCTGACAACCCGAGCAGCAGCAACGACGCGTAGTTGCGGAAGTAGCTCAGAGCGAGCAAGGTCGCGGCATAAAATACGATATCCCGGGCGCTAACCCGGGAGGCCGCGATCACGCGCGCGAGGACGAGCACATGCGCCGCGACGAGCGCATAAACCACCGCTTCCTTGAGCAGCAGCGTGCTCCATAACGCGAGCGAAGGGATCAAAAGTGCCGCGACGGCGAACCAGCGCGCGGCGGCGGGCGGCTCCCCGTTGGCGAGCATCGCCCTGCGCCAGAGCCAGATCGCCGCAAGCCCGGCAAGCACGTTGATCAAACGCAGGCCCAACAGGTGCTCGATACCTGCCCATCGTGCGCCGGCCAGCAGATAGTAATAACCGGGATTGGTTTCCGAGGTGGTGATTTCATCCCAGTTGGGCGCGCGCCCCTGACGCCACTCGGTGACGAGACGGTCCGCGTTGCCGAGGTTGTAGGATTCGTCCGAGGCCGGGAGCACGCCTTCGTACTGCTGCAGGTGCCACCAGACCGCGACCGCGACGAGCACGTGCAATACGATGCCGAAGATGACCAGCCTGCGATAGGAATTAACCGTAACGCGCACGGCGCCGCCTCGTACCGGAAAGACTGTTCATGACCCGACGAGCGTACCAGGCGGACATCAACGCACTTGCCGCTTCCGCGATCACGGTAGAGGCGGCGAGCCCGACCAGGCCGAATGGATGAATCAGCAGCAGGTTGCCCGCGAGGTTCAGCACGATTTTTACCGTCGAGATCGTCAATACCGCGGAAGCGCGGTTCATCGCGATCAGGATCCGCGCATAGCTCACGCTGAACAGGGCAAACGGCAGGCCGACGGTGAGTGCCGTCGCGATGGAGCTTACTTGCGCGACCTGCACCGCCGACAGCTTGCCGAGTCCCGCCCCGCTTGCGACCAGTGCGAACGCCGCGATCCCGATCGCGATGATGGCGAACGTGGAAAAGCGCCAGATGCGCTGCCTGAGTTCCGCAACCTGCGCGTGAAACTGCGCAAGCTCACGCCGCGCCAGGCTGTGCGCGATGCCGGTGTAGGCGATGATCAGATAGCCGCTGGTGAAAATCATCGCCGGCAGCAGGTAGACGGTCCAGCCGTATTCGAAGAGCGAGATGGCGCCCGCGCCCAGCCAGCTCGCCATGAAGCGGTCGACCATGGGGTTGATGTGCAGCGCCACCGCCGTGAGGAACATGAACCCGAATTCGCGCCACGGCATTTCGCGGGTCGCGGCGGCGAGGCTGCGCCAGGATACGCCGGAAGACCACAATTCGCCGCGGATCAGCGCGGCAAGCAGGACCAGCCGCAGCGCTTCTCCGCTCAGAAAGCTGTAACCGAGCAGCCCGATCGCGCCGTTTTCGCACAGGATAACGAGCACCACCAGCGTTCCCCACCACTTGAGCGAAAGTGACACCGCCGGGGAGATGAATCTGGCCCGCGCCAGGAACACTCCCGACCACAGCCCCGACAGCATCATGAACAGGATCACGAAAGCGTTCTGGTGTATGTACGAATCGGCCAGCAGCGCGCTCTCCGCGGCAAGCAGATAGCCGGAGCCGAGCAGCCATTTGTTCAGCACGACGAAGACGCCGACTCCCGCCAGCGCGGGAAGGACGATGCCGATGCTCGCACTGGATAACCACCGCTTGCCGGTTGACTCGAGTTCCTTGCGGCTCACCCAGGGCACGACGACCGTTTCAAGCGCGTTCGAGAATGCTCCGCCGAGGAACAGGATGGCGCTGAATACCCAGAACAACGCGTCGGTAATGACCGTCGCCCCGAAATACCACGCCATCACGAACGGCAGGATGCCGGCGGCAACCCGTGCAAACAGGTTTACCGCGGTGAGATTGACAACTTTCCAGAGCGAGGCCTTGTCGGCACCGCTGCGCTCGGCAAGGGTGTCAATCAGGCGGGTGATATCGTCGCGGGTATCAGGCAGCGCACGCGGATCCTTTACCACGCGGTCCGAGGCGTCGCGGAAACCCACGGTATTGCCCAGTACATCGAGGCTGCCTGGCCACTGCCGGCCGAGCATGAGGGCGGCAACGTGCCTGGCCAGGCTCCGGGGCACGCGCAGGCGCACCACGCGCCGCGCCGTTTGCCGCGCATAAAGGTCCGCGATCTCACGCCAGGTGATGTTGTCGGCGAATTGGTACACGCCGTCATGCTGCCCGGTTTGATTTTCCGCGAGCGCAACGAGCAGGCGGCACAGGCGGGTGACGCCGATGCAGTTTAGAACCGCGTCGCGGCTGCCGGGGTGAAAGAAGATGCCGGTATTGAGGGTGTCGAAGAACCACCGCAACGCATTACTCCCCATGTCCGGCCCGACTACCATCGGCACCCGAACGATCACGCAGTGGCTGCCGCTGCCACGCAGCCGCTCGATCACCGCTGTTTCGGCGGTGATCCGTCCGCGCGCGTAGGCGCCGCTGCCTTCGAGCGGACTGTCAGGGCCGATCGACTGGCCGGAGCCCGCACCGTAGACGGCGACGGTGCTCAACTGAATCAGCCGCCGCGCGCCGCTGGCCGCCACCGCTTCCGCGAAACGCGTGGTCGCGGACTCAAATTGCGCCAACTCCGCGGCGCTTGCTTCAGGGTTGCCGGCGCAATGGAAGACGGCATCAGCGTCTGCGAGCGCCGCAACCATTTGCGCCAGGCCGGCGGTGAAGGGGAGGGCCACGGACTCGAGTTGCGGGGACGCGGCAGCGGCGCTGCCGGTCTCGCGCACCAACGCGCGCACGCGCCAGCCGGCCTGCTGGAGCGCCGCGACCAGGTGGCGGCCGACGAAACCGCTGGCGCCCCACACCGCGGCGGTTTTCACTGCGACTCCGGCGCGAGCTTCCAGCGCGCGCCGTCCCACAATCCCAGAAAATAGCCGGTGATGGGCGACAGGCGCCGTGCCTGCACTGCCTGGTATCCGGCTTCGAGCAAAAGCCCGATCAGCAGCAGCAGCAGCGCCGCGCCGGCGCCATCAGCGTGCCGCCGCTTCTTGTAGAACACCAGGAACTCGCGCAGTTTGCGGCGCTGCCGGAACCCAAGCACCGCGCGGTTCAGGGGCGAGTGGTGGTGTTCGAGGCGCGCATTGGGATTGATAAAGAATTGCTCGCCGAAGCGCTGCACCGCGCGGGTCGAGAAATCGATATCCTCGAGCATGAACAGATTATTGGCCACATCGAAGGGGATGGCATCGAACACTGCGCGCCGGTACGCGGAGAGTCCGCCGCTCAGATAATTGCTGCGGATCAGGGGCAGCCCGCTGCCCTGTGTCGCGCCATGAACCCCGACGCGCGCATCGTGAAAAATGCCGCGATGAAAGAAATGAAACAGGCGCTGGTAATAGCGCGGAAGCTCCGGCAGGTTCGTCACCACGCCCGAGCAGCCCAGCAGCGCCGGATTTTCCACGAAACCGCGCTCGATGTTATGCAGGTAGTCGTTCTCGAGCACCACGTCGTCCTCGAGGAAGCACACGATATCGCCGCGCGCGCGCGCCACGGCGGCCCGCTTGGCCGCGACCAGCCCTGCGATGCGCGGATCGTGCACGTAAACCAGAGTGATGCGCTGAGCGGGCGCGAAAAGCGCGTCGACCCTGCGTTGCGACTCGTCGCCGGCGCTCTGGTCGATCACGAGCAGTTCGTCCGGCGGACGGCTTTGCGTGAGGATCGACAGCACCGCGTTTTCCAGATCGCGCGGGCGGTTCTTGGTCGGAATGACAGCCGAAATCAGCATGGCGGTCCAAAACACCATTCCGAACTTCTCATTTCGCGCTTCCCGCCGCGTCGAGCATCAGGAAGCTTCTGACTGTTTCACGCGTTACCGGGGTGAAATATTTTTCGCGCAATGCCACGCCGAGAGCGCGGTGGCGCGCAACCGTCGCGGCGTCGCGCCGTGCGTAGCGCGTCAGCACCGCTGTCAGCTGCGCCGCAGTGTAACAAAGCGCCCAAAGTTCGCGCTCGACCCCCTCCGGAATCGGGTTCAAAGTCACGCCGTGCCGGCTGCCGAGCACGATCACCGGCACGCCGCGGGCCAGCGCCTGAACGCACACACTGCTCGCGCTGCTGACGAGGACGTCGCTCGCGTCGAGCGCAGTGTCGAAATCGCCGCCGGCCGACTCGAAGCCCCGCGGCAGTGGCTCGATGAAAGACGGATGAGCTTTGACCCGGACACGCCACGGCGTTCCCGCGGCGGCGGACGGGAAGCCGGCCGCGGCGCCCGTCATCAGCTCCAGTATTCCGGCGCTTTCCTCCCGCATCAACGGCAACGCAACGAGTATCCTGAATTCATCCGGCCCGGTCCGCTCCTTTCGCGTGCGCCATAGCCCGGCAAACCGAAAAGCGGGCGCTACGGAAACTTCGAGGCCGGGACAGAATTCCCGGGCGCCGTTAACCAGCGCGTCCCCCATTACGGCGACACGGTGCGGTATCAGTTCAAGGCGCATTTCGTCGCGCGTCGGGAACATGCACAGATAATGGCGCGAAACCAAAAATCCCTGATAGCCGACAATGAGCGTGGCCGGCATGAAACGCCTGCGTCCCGCATTCGAGCCGTGGTCGATCTCCTGGTTTTCGAACCAGTCGATGACGAGCGCAACGGGTATCCCGGCTTCGTGTATCCGCTGCGCCAGCCGGTAGCGCAGCAGGCCCTCGAGCGAGCCCGAGGAGGCGAACGATTCGTACCGCGCGTCGTTCACCAACGGCGCGATCGCGATGCCTTCGAAATCGCAGTTGTTGCCCGCTAATCCGAGCAGACGGAAGGGATGTGCCAGCGCAAAGGCGTAGTCGCCGAGCCGCAGCAAGTCTTCCTTGACCAGAAAATTGACCGGGCTTCGGCGCAGCGCCCGGAAGAGCCGCGGGTAGTTTCTGACTTTGTGATACGTGGGAAGGAAGAAAACCCGCTGCCGCTCGTCGTCGCTCAGGCACTCCAGCAGCCCGGGGTAATGGCGGTCGCGGTAGTCCTGGTCAAAGCTGTCCCGGTAAACGAACGTGTCGATCAGGATAATGGGGGCGGCAGGCGCAAATCGGGAAACCGGCCGGAATATCCGCGCAAACAGAATCTGGTTGCAGGCGTGATAACCCGCCGCGGCCAGCCGGTAGCCCATGCCGGCGAACAACTTCGCGCGCCACCACAGCGTGCCGCGGCGCACCCGAACTGACGTGCCGAGACCGCGGGTGGCAAGCGCTTTTTCCAGCGCTGCGGCGAGACCGGGCGAGTCGACGATGATTTCGCGCACGGTGCCGCCCGCCTCCGCCACGCGCAACGCGAGCAGCAGTTGGCAGCAGCGTGAGAACAGCGCGCACGCAAAAATGTTGCGGCAGGCGAGCGGCGTGACCCACCAGTCGAGGCAGTCGCCGTGCGCGACGCCCAACCGGCGCACCATTTCATTGAACGGCTGCCGGATTTCGAGCGCAATCGCGTTGAGACTGTCGCGATGCGCGGGATCGAGCACGGCGCCAGGGCTCAGGTCCAGCTTCATGTCTGATCGGTCGAACGCGCCCGCACCGCGATCAGCGGCCCCGCGGCCGATGTGACGCGCCCGCGGCGGCGTGCTCCCGTGCCCATTGCACAAAACGCTTCATTCCCGCGTCGAGCGCGGTGAACCGCGCGAGGCCCAGCACGTTCCCGAGCTGCGCGGTATCGGCGTAGATTCCCGCCTGATCGCCGGGCGTTGCGCCCTCGACAAACCAGGCCATTCCCGGCACGTGGTCGCGCATGCGTTCCAGTAATTGCCCGACGGTGGTTCGCATACCGGTGCCGAGATTGAGCGTCTGGTTCGCCGCAGCGGGAACGAGCGCCGCACGGCACCAGCCTTCGACCACGTCGTCGATATAGACGAAATCGCGGTATCGTTCGAGGCTGCCTTTGACGTGCACGCGGCCGCTCTCCAGTGCCTGGGCGAGAAATATGCTGACCATGCCCTGGCGCAGGTTTTGCATGTCCTGCCCAGGGCCGTAAACATTGAACATCCGCAGCGCCACGAACGGCAGTTTGCGCGCATACACCCGCAGGTAACCCTCGGCCGCGAGTTTTCCGACGCCGTAGCACGAAAGCGGGCGGCATTCGCTGCTTTCGGGAACCGGGGCGTCGCGCACGTCGCCATAGACCGACATCGAACTCGCATAGACCAGCCGCTGGCAGGCGTTCTCGACGCCGTAGCGTATCAGGTTGAGAGTCGATACCACGTTCTTCTGCAGATCGGCGACCGGATCGTCGAAGCTGATCTCGCCCGACGATTGGCCGGCAAGATGCAGGATCAGCGCGCAATCCTTCGGCAACGCAGCGATGGACTCTGGGCGCGCGAGGTCACCTTCGATCAATTCCGTTCCGGCTGGCACGTTATGGCGGTGCCCGCTCGAAAAATCGTCGACGCCGATCACTTCGTGCCGCTCGGCGAGCAGGCGCCGCGCCAGTTGTGATCCGATGAACCCGCCGACTCCCGTCACCAGAATTCTCATGCTCGGCGCTTTCTGACGATGCCGATGAGGGTGTCGCAATGGCCGGACTTGATCAACGCCTGCTTGTAGGCCTCCTCGATGTCGCCGCCGATCTTGTCGGTATAGCGGCCCATGCCGCCGGGTTTGCCGTCGCGCGCCCAACCCATGTGGTTGGAAAGATCGTAGCGCTGATCGCGCAGGATCTCGTACGGCGCGCCCAGGCGGTCGAGCAGGAACCTGAACGAGGGCTCGGTAAAATACCATTGGTGCGCGACCGACCAATAGAAGCGCTCGAACGCCGGAATGTCGTAAACCGTCACCAGCGCGTCGGCCGCATTCGGAATTTCGATTATCAGCACGCCTCCCGGCTTGAGCAGTTTCAGCTGTGTTTCGAGAAAGTCCGCGGCCTCGGCCGTGTGTTCCAGCACGAAAAAATGCATCACGACATCGAAACCGGGCTGCTGGCGGGGATCGGCCAGCAGGGCTTCAACCGATTCGAAACACGGCACGTTTCTCGATCGCACATAATCCCGGAACACCCCCGATGGCTCAACGCCAGTGCATTCATATCCGTCCGCGATCAGCGGATAGAGCATGAATCCGGAAGAGCAGCCGATTTCGAGTATTCGTCCCTTCGCAGGCAGAGCGGGACGCAGGTAGTTCATGCGACGCGACACGGTCGACTGGTTGGCGGCGATATGGCGTTCCGGCTGCGCCCATCCGCCAGCGTCGCCCGTGCGGCTGTTCATGAAGGACTCGAATTCGGCCGTATAGAGCGCACGCTCTTCCCCGGGTGACAGGCGCGGAAACAGATAGATCGCGCTGCACGCATCGCAGCGGAAAAATGCGCGCCCGGCGCGATCGCCATAGACGTGTGAAGTGACCACGCGCTGGGCCTCCCTGCTGGCCTTGCACAACGGACATGCGGCGGGTAGAGCCATCGTCAACTCCAGGAAATGAGGCCGTGCATTTACTGCGGCGCCGGTGTGGTCAGGAAATCTGCGAGCCGGGCGAGGTCGGGAAGCACCGGCACTGCCGCCGGAAAAGCAGGGGCCGGTGCGGTCGATATCCCGAGAAAGCCCACACCGGCCGCGAGGGCGCCCTGCAGATCGGTACCGGCATCCCCGACCATGAGCACGCGCGTGCGATCCAGACCGTGGCCGGCAACGAACCCGGAAATGATTTCCCCCTTGGTCGCGGGAGAACCCCTCACCCCGGCGAAATAGCGCGTCATGCCGCGCCGCCCGACGATGCGTTTGAGTTCCTCATCGGGCGTGCCTGAGGCCACGAACAGCGGCAGCCTGCCGTGCCACGTTTCCAGGAACTCGCGCGCGCCGCGGATCCAGCGGGCGCCTACCACCGCGTCTTCCACGAGTTCCGAAAATTGCGCGCCAAGCTTTGCCTCCTCTGCCGCACTCAACGGCTGGCCCAGAAACTCGCGGTGGAAGTGCCGGAATTTCACGAACCGCGATATTCCGCCGTGTTCGAGATGGTAGGCGACGACTTTCGCCACGACCCCGGAACCGTAGCCGGAATAAAGCGCGGCGAAGGCGCGGGTTTTGACGTCGACGGATTCGACCAGCACGCCGTCAAAATCGAATACCACCGCGTCGAATCCTGGCAACCCTACACCCCGGGTTTGTCGTTGGCGATCAGCCAGTCCCCGCTCTGGCCGGATTGCGTCTGCCGTTCGTGTATGTCCGCGAGGCAATCCAGCAGCCCCTGGCCGAGATCGACATAATCGTTGGCGACGAGCTTGTGGCCGACCTTCGGATGAAACGCATAAGGCGTCATCACATAATGGCCGTCATCGTGTTTGCCGCCATAGCGCACTTCGACGCCTCCGGGCAGCATTTCCGAGATCATGCGCATCAGGTTCTTCACCGCCATGCGCTCCTGGCCGGTGAGTATGAGGTGGCGGTTGGCGAAGCGTTCATCGAGCAGCTGCACGCTCAGCCGCGCCGCATCGGTCACGTGGATGTATTCGCGCATTGCGTCTTCGCTGCCTTCATAGACGACGCGTTTCTGTTCCAGCGCCTGCTTCAGGAAGCGGAAGATGCCGTTGCGCTCATCGGCGCGCCGGCCGTAGAGCGAACCGTAGCGCACGATCGAAAACGGCAGGCCATGGCGCTCGTGGTAGGTTTCGACGAAGCGCTCCGCGGCCTGCTTGCTCGCCCGGTAGAACGAGCCCGACTCGGAATAAACGTAGACCGTGCTCGCGAACACGAAACGCCTGGCGCCCGCGGCGCGCGCGGCTTCCAGCGCGTGGATGTTGCCGATCACGTTCAGATTCGCGGTATCGAGCGGGCGGTTTTTGGCATCATCGATGTTCGCGATGCCCGCGAAATTGTACACAAAGTCGCAGCCTTCGGCCGCGCGCTTCACTGCGTCGAAATCCATCAGATCGCCGACGATCATGTCCTGGCCGGCGCGCAGGTGGGGCGAAGCCGCGCGGTCGAAGATGCGCGCGCGGTAGCCTGCGTCCGACAATGCATCGGCGACGTGGCTGCCGAGAAATCCGCTGCCCCCCAGCACCAGCGCCTGTTTTCCGTTCATGGCGGTCATCCTTTTGATTCCCGAACCGCGTGCCGGTCTGTCAGTCCGCGCGCGGTGAGCCCCGTCGGGCAGGTTGCGCGCGGCCTCCCGCTACAGCCAAGGCGGTATTTTATCGCGTGTGGCGCCGTGCGGCAGGGTTTTCGCGCGGGTTTGCCGAGCGTGCCGGTTGGCCCGTACAATGCTCGCCTTCGCTGTCGCCACCCGGCCTGCCATGCCTGCCACCACCCTGTCACTCAAGCATAAACTCGCCGCCAACCAGGTCACGATCGGCTCGTGGATAACGCTTGCGCATCCCGGGATCGCGGAGATCATGACACGCGCCGGTTTTGACTGGCTTACCATCGATCTCGAGCATAGCGTTATCACCATCCGCGAAGCGGAGGAACTGATCCGCGTGATCGCGCTGGGCGGCGGTACCCCGCTTGCGCGGCTCACCAGCAACGACGCGGACCAGATCAAACGCGTGATGGATGCCGGCGCGCACGGCGTCATCGTGCCGATGGTCAACTCGAAAGCGGACGCGGAGCGCGCGGTGGCGTCGGTGTATTACCCGCCGCGCGGCAGGCGCGGTGCGGGCCTCGCGCGCGCGCAGGGTTACGGCGCATCGTTTGCCGATTACCGCGCGTGGCTCGAGCGCGAGGCGGTGGTGATCGTGATGATCGAACACGTCGAAGCGGTGAGAAATCTCGAGGAAATCCTGACCACGGACGGCGTGGATGGTTTCATCGTCGGCCCGTACGATCTGTCGGCGTCGCTCGGCAGGCCGGGCGACTTCGGCGATCCGGCGCACGCCGCGGCGATCGAACGCATCCGCACCGTGAGCCAGGCGCTGCAAAAGCCCGGCGGGTTGCATGTCGTCGAGCCCACGCCCGACCAGGTGCGCAAGTACCTGGCCGAGGGCTTCAAGTTTCTCGCCTACAGTATCGACCAGCGCATGCTGGATGTCGCGGCGCGTAGCGGGCTCGCGGCGTGCCGCGCGACGCTGCCGCCGAAATCCTGAGGCGGCGCGCCACGCACATGAAAGCGATCGGCATCATCCCCGCGCGCATGGCTTCGAGCCGGTTTCCCGGCAAGCCGCTTGCCCCGATCCACGGCATCCCGATGGTCGGGCACGTGTACTTCCGCTCCAAAATGAGCCGGACTCTCGATGCGGTGTACATCGCCACCTGCGACGAGGAGATCCGCCGCTATGCGCAGAGCATTGGTGCTGCGTGCATCATGACGGCGGATACGCACGAGCGCGCAAGCGACCGCGCTGCGGAAGCCATGCTCAAGATCGAGGCGGACAGCGGGCGCAGGACCGACGTCGTGGTCATGATCCAGGGGGATGAGCCGATGATCACGCCGGAGATGATGGATCTCGCCATCGCGCCGCTTGCCGCCGACGCGTCGCTGCAGGTGACGAATCTCATGGCCGAAATGCAGACCGTGGCAGAGTTTGAGGATCCCAATGAGGTAAAGGTCGTGGTCGACCTCAAGGGGGATGCGCTCTACTTTTCGCGCGAGCCGGTCCCGTCGCGCAAGAAAGGCGCAAAGCAGGTGCCGATGCTGAAACAGGTGTGCATCATTCCGTTTCGCCGCGACTACCTGCTCAAGTTCAATTCGATGCCGCCCACGCCGCTCGAGATAATCGAGTCGGTCGACATGATGCGCATTCTCGAGCACGGCGGCCGAGTGAGGATGGTAATGACCGAAGCGCGCACGCTGAGCGTCGATACGCCGGCCGATCTTGCGCGCGTGGTCGAAATGATGCAGGGCGATGCCTTGATGCCGAAGTACGCGGGGACCGCCGCCTGAGTGGACCCGCAATCCGGGCGCGGCCGCGTGAGCACCATGAATTGCCCGAACTGCGCGCACGACACCATCGAGTCAGCCGGGCCTTATCTGGGCACGCACGAAATCTTCCGGCGCATGAGGCTCGCGAAATGCGCGGCGTGCGGGCTCGTGTTCGCGCATCCGCAGCCGAGCGCCACCGAGCTTGCGGCCTATTACGATCATTACTGGGACGGCGAAGTCGCGGTCTCCCTTCCCAGCACGCGCCGCTACTATTTCGCCCAGGCCTTGTCCCGCGTGCGTTACCTGCAGCGGCTCGTCGAGCTTGGCAAGCATCCGGCGGTACTCGACATGGGCGCGGGGCTGGGACTGTTCCACGACGGCATCGCCCGGCTCGGTATCGCCCATGATTACGTCGCGGTGGAAACCGACCGCGGGCAGTTTGCCGCCTTGCGTGCGCGGTTGGGGGAAGCCGCAACGTTTCCCGACCTTGCGGGTCTTCCGTCCGGGAGGAAATTCGATCTCATCGTGCTCGCGCATGTTCTGGAACACATGGCTCAGCCGCACGAGTTCATCGCAGCACTGGTGGCGCGGCTCAATCCCGGAGGCGCGCTCTTGGTCGAAGTTCCGAACGGGGATTACCGCTACAAGAACAACTTCGAGTCACATCTGCTGTTCTTCGATTCCGGCAGCCTCGGCAACCTGCTCGGGCGTCACGGCCAGTTGCTCGACGTGAGTACCGTCGGCAAGCCGGTGGCTGAGCTTCGCATCACCCAGGTTCATCCGGAGCAAAGCGCACTGCGTCCGCTCAAGGAACTGGTGAAAACACTGATTGCAATCGCAACCCCGAAATTCGACGACACGCAGATCGCGCGCTACGAAATGAGCGCCTACGGCGGCGACCGGCAGTGGCTGCGGGCGCTGCTGCGGCGCAAATAGACTATTGAAGGGGGTCGGCGGGGCGGCGCGTTCGGCGTATTCGGCGCGCTAAAGCCGCGCCCTACAGCCGCGCGAAGACGGCGTTGTAGGTGTCGCGGTAGCTGCCCTGCAATGCGGCCAGCGTTTTGCGTTCGAGCGTGAGCCCGCACGACTCGATCAGCTCGATCAGAGCCCGGTCGTTCTCGTTGATTTCGATCAGCAGCGACTTCATGCCCGGATTCGAGAAGGTGCGCCTGCCGCCGCGAATGATCTTGTCTTCGTTGCCGTCGACGTCGAGCTTGATGTGACTGGGCAGCGGGGCGCCGAAGCGCTCGATGAACTCGTCGAGCGAAAAAGCGATCACCGATTGCTCGAATTTGGGCTGGAACCGGTTTTTGCGCCAGTCGATGGCCTCGCCGAGCGCGTGCAGCGCCGCGCCGCTCTCGAGGCCGTGGAGCTGGAGAAATTCGATGCACGTCCGGTCGTGCAGCCCGACGTTGAGCGCCTTGACGCGGCGGCCCAGGCCGTTCAACAGGATGTTCTGGTTCAGGCAGGCGTAGTTCTTCGCCTCGGGTTCGAAGGCGTAAACGTCGCAGTTCCGGTGCAGCGCCGCATACAGGCTGAACACGCCAATGTTCGCGCCGATATCGTAGAGCACTTCGCCCGGCGCAAAGGAGTCGATCCAGGCCAGCGTTTCGGGCTCTTTGCTCGCGATCAGCTCGGCCCGCAGCAGGTGTAACTCCTCGTTGGCGTCGAAGGTGATCGGCGTGCCGTTGATGGCGACTTTTTTTACCGCGTTGATGCGCGACAGAAACGCGCGATAGACGCGGATCGGCCGGTTCAGTCCCAGGACGGAGATCAGCGCGTCGCTGACGGCGTTAAACAGCCTCCTGATCGCGGTCATCTGCCGGCTCCAGGCGCCGCCTCAGGGCTGATTCCCCTGAGTTCGGCAAAGGCACGGTCGTGCACGGCCAGTTCCGCAAACGGTCCCTCTGCGACGATGCGTCCCGCGCTCATCACGAAGACTTTGTCGCACCACGCCGTCGAAGCGACGCGATGGGTGATGACGATTATGGTTTTTTGGCCCTTGAGGGACTGCAGCGTCGCGATGAATTCGGCCTCGGTGGCCGGATCGAGCGCCGAGGTGGCTTCGTCCAGCACCAGGATTTCGGGGTCGTTGTAGAGCGCACGCGCGATGCTGAGCCGCTGCCGTTCGCCGCCCGACAGCAGCGCGCCGCGTTCACCGACCGGCGTGTCGAGCAGTTGCGGCATGCCCCGTACCCTCTCTTCGAGACGCGCCAATCGCAAGGCCCGCCACACCTGCTGGTCGTCGATACGTGGGTCGGAAATCCCGAACGCAACATTGCGCCGGATACTGTCGTCGCGCAGGAAAAACTCCTGCGGCACCAGCCCGGAAATTCCCTGCCACTCCGCGCCGAGCGACGTAACCTTCTTGCCGTTGATCCGGATCGTTCCTGCCAGCGGGTCGAGCAGGCCGAGCAGAAGATCGGCAAGGGTGGTTTTTCCCGACCCCGATTTGCCAACGACCGCGATCGCTTCGCCACGGGAGATGCGCAAATCGATCGCGCTCAAGCTCGCAGCCGGGCTGCCGGGATAACTGAACGAAACCCGCTCGAGTTCAAGCACCGCCAGAGGTTCCCGCCGCACTGTTGCGGGGACGGGTGTTTTCCGGGGTATCCGGCTGCGCAGGGATTCCACCAGTTTGAGGTCCAATGCCACGGTTTGGACCGCCGGCGCGTAGTAGCGCAGATTGTTCACTGCGCCCAGGATACGGGTCGCCGATGGCATGATGCGCACCGCCGCGAGACCGAACAGCGTGAGCACGGGAACGATCTCGTGCATCGGTTCGCCGGTGACAATGGTCACGATGACGGCAAGCAGCAGCGCGCCGACCGCCGCGGTCTCGACCACCAGCCGCGGCAGGAGATTCATGGTCGTGAACACCCGCGTCGCCCGTGCGTAAGCGCGGCTGTTGGCTGCAAACTCGCCGATGAAATAATCCTCGCGGGAAAGCACCTTGGTTTCCTTGAACGCCCCGAGTCCTTCGCTCGCCCAGCGGAACATCGCCGAACTGGTCTGCACGCGCAGCTCGCGGTAACCGCCGAGCCGGCGCCGGTAGGCGGTCTGCAGCAGCGCTCCTATTGCGCTGACCAGAGCCAGCGCAAGCAATGCCGCGACCGGTTGGACGAAGAGCAGCAGGGCGATCATGCCGGCGATGACCAATCCCTCGGTGAACAGCGCAATCGCCGGCATCATCACCCCCGCCGTCACGCGCCCGACCTCGCCGGTGATGATGCGAATGCGGTCGGCGGAATTGCGTTCGAGCCGCTCGACGTACGGCGCCCGCAGGTACGCCGACAGCAGGTCGGTGGCAAGCCGCGCCTCGATATCGCAGACGAACCGCGACTGAAATGCGTAGAGCGCTGCCAGGAAAATGTTCTTCACCAGGAACACCGCAAGCAACACCAAGGCTCCCGCCAGCACGAAGCGTTCCACGCCCGGCGCGCCCGACCACTCGAAGAGCCACCGGACTTTGGGGTTGGCCAAAGCCATTTCCGGATTGTTGAGCAGGGCCATGAACGGAAAGACCGCGCCGATGCTGACTGCTTCGGCGCATGCGCCCCCGACCGCAAATATTGCCAGGAGGAACGCCTGCCAGCGCTCGCGCGGATCGAGCATCGCGAGACACGCGCGCAACTCGGAGAGCTTCATGGTCGGCGGCCTTTTCGTCGCGCGTCAACAGCCTGCGCGGGAGCGATCGAGCCGTTCCTTTTCGCTGGTATAGATCATGTCGGCATAGAGCCGGTGTCCGAGGTGGGTAATGTGGTGCCCGTCGGCCGGGTTGACGTAGCGAGACACCCCGCCGGGTTGCTTCGATATTGCTGCGTACACGTCCACCAGGGAAATCGCCGCCGAATTTGCCGCGGCCACCGCCGCGCTGATTGCGTCATTATACGACTCGATGCTGTGGCGAAGCCCGGGCGAATGGGCTTCGATGGACTCGACCGTCGGTGCGATATTGATCACATATACCCGGGCGAACTGTGATTGCGCAGCGCGCAGCCAGCGGGTCAGCACGGATTGAAATGCATCGATTCCCGTCGCCTGCCACTTGATGCCTGCGCGCAGCAGGAACGGCCGCGCGTAATGCAGGAACCGGGCGATCAGCCACCTCATTGGCATAGGCAGGCGGGCGATCCGCGCGCGGGTGGCCGGCGGCACGGGTCTTGGGGCGCAATCGACGACCCCGCATTGAACCACCAGCATGCCCTGACCGTCCGGGGCGAAGTACGCGGAGTCCTGTACGAATTGCTCATACAGCTCGGTGACCGGTACCCCGCCTTTCGATCTGTTATAAACCGCGACGCGAAGATCAGGCCGCGGTGAAGCAATCGCATCGCGCAACAACTCCGGGTAAGTTTCAAAATACCGGATCCCGCCCGACGCGCGCGGCAGGCTCAGCGAATCACCATAAACGCGAATCAGTAAATTGGCTGCATCGTTCACGGGGATAGCGTCCCGTCCCTGGCGTCAGCCTGTGCCTGAACGTAGTCGTCGTGCTGGCCGATGTCGCGCCAGTATTCCCAGATCGGGAAGCTCACGACCGGCAGCCCGCGATGCAGCAGCACGGCGATCAGGTCGGTCATGTCGAAACGCTGGTCTTTCGGGATCAGGCTGTGCGCCTGCGGTTCGAGCAGATAGATGCCGGCGTTGACGAAATAGCGGTACGACGGTTTCTCGACCACGCGCTGGACCCGTACCCCGTCCGATTCAATCACGCCGTACGGGACCTGGACCTCGTACTGGCGCGTCGCCATGGTCAGCATGGCTTTGTGCTCATGATGGAACGCGAGCATCGCGCGAAAATCAACGTCCGTCACGATGTCGCCGTTAATGACCAGCAGCGTGGTGTCGGGTGTCGGCATCAGGCCCAGCCCCCCTGCGGTTCCCAGCAGGCGCACTTCGGGCACATAATTCAGGTTGACGCCAAATTGCTGGCCATTGCCGAAATACTCGGTGATCCTGTCGGCGAGATAATGCGTGGTGACGTTGACCTGGCGGATGCCGGTTTCCGCAAGCTGGCGGATGATGCGCTCCATCAGCGGCTTGTCGCCGAGCGGCAGCATGGGTTTCGGCATTTCCTCGGTCAACGGATGCAGGCGGGTGCCTTTGCCGCCGGCCATCACCACTGCCTGCAGCGCGATTTCGTCTTCCTGCAGCAGGTCCTCCAGCGCGACGAGCCGCGTGACCTGTCCCGCCGCGTTGAGCAGCGGCACGTGGCTGATGGTGGTCGCACGCACCAGCGCGACGAGTTCGCCGTGGGGCGTGTCGTCGCGCGCCGTGATCGGCGGCGCGCCGCCTTTGCTTTCGAGCAACGCGCGGGCGGTTACGGCGAGATCGAGTTTTGCCAGCGTGGCACGCCGGATGTCGCCGTCGGTGATCACACCGAGCAGGTGCCGGGCGTCGTCCACCACCAGCACGATGCCCTTGCGGGTCGCATTGCTGCGGACCAGCACGTCGTGCAATGTCGACGCAGGGCCAACGAACAGTTCGGAGACGTCTTTCATCGTATCAATACGGTCGTGACGCGGTTGCCATTGCAGGACGCACCGAGGTTACTTTATCGGGGCCCCACGCCCGGCAGTAGCGTTCAGCGGCGTCGGCGAGCACCGCTTCGCGCGGCAACCCGCGCTCGAAACCTTCGATCAGCCATTTCAGGTAGGTGCCCATGCGCTCGGCCGCACGGCCGTCACGGAACGGGTCGAGCTCGTCGAGCAGCGCCGACCATGCGCCAAAACCCGGCACGCCGCCCGGCCGCGCGCGGTGATCGCGCCAAGTATGCCACAGCGCTTCCCAGTCATCGAAAATCACGCGGTTCTTTTCGAGACGGTAGAGCGGGCTGATGGTCCAGCCGTCGTCATCCATCAGCACGGTGGGCACCCCGGCCAGAGCAGCTTCCACACCCGCGGTACCGGATGCCACGGAACTGTGGATCGCGATATCGGCGACCCATGCAGCCTGTGCGGGTGCAATTGCGCCCTGCACGACTCCGTCCTCGAAAATATGGCAGCGCCCGGTTGCGATCGCAAGGTCGAGAACCTCGCCCACCGGGCCCAGCCGCGCGCGCAGCGCACGCGGGGTCTTCGGCTTTAACACGAGTCCGAAATCAGCGTGCCGCAATACGCGCTCGAGCAGAAAAGCGTAATGGGCGCGCAGGCGGCTGATGCCCAGCCCCCACCGCGGATCCGGAAACGAACTCTCGTCGAAATAAGTGGCGATGTATTCCGCCCCGTTACCCAGCAGCACGTCGCGCACCTGCTGCGCTTCCTGCCGCACCATCGCGAAACGGTGATCGCCGAGGTATCCCGTGGTCACGCAATAACCGATTTGCGACTGCGCCGCAGCCTCGACCTGCGCCGCGTTGCTCGAAAAGGCAAACAGGATGTCGGCCGAAAGCGCAGCCTGGACCGTCGCGTTGCCTTCATAGGACCGCTGATAAATCGCCAGCGCACCGCCCGTCTCGTGCAACGCCTCGGCGATCGCGCAATGGTCACCCGTGTATCGAAACCAGGTGGTGAAGACTTTGATGTTGTGTTCCGCAAAAATGCGTTTCCAGTAAGTCTTCAGCGCGTCGAATACCAGAGCTTCCGACTGCAGCCACCATTTTTCGTCGCGGCGCATTGCCCCGGCAAGTATTTGGACAGCGGCCCAGGAATTGCGTAACAGTGCCGTTGGCGCGCTGATGCACGTCGCCGGCAGGCTGGTTGCCTGGTAGCGTCGTGCAATACCACGAATACCGTGTTCTGCCAGTTCCGCTTGCCGCTGCGCGTCGAGTGGGTCCTGCGGGAGGTCGAAAAAAACGACGAGATTGCGCCCCGGAAGTTCAGACAGCTGCCAGAAGAAAAAGTCCGAATAATGCTGCGGCCGGGTCAGGTTGAAGTGACCGTAGTATTGCAATGCGACGCCGGGAGGGCTGCCTGAAACTCTCGCGCTCTGCGCGGCGAGCACAGTGAATTCGCCGCGCAGCAGGCGCTCAAATTTCCCCCATATCAAGAGCAAGTCACGTCCCAGCAGCCGCGCGAGAATGGACCTTGCTGCCGGCAGCGTAGCCGCGGGAACAATTACGCCTGACCCGACGCGAGCCGCGTATTCGACCAGCGCCTGCATCCACAGGCGCCGGTCGAAGAACATGACGGCCGGATGTCCGGTGGCGGATTCCTGCCTTTGCTTCCACAGGCAGGCGTGGAGCAGGTAAAGCGCGCGCCACAGGCCATGCTTGATTGAAACCAGCGCGCCGGGCAGGACTTGTTTGACGAGGTAGGTGCGAAGGTTTTGCGAGGATCCCGAGCCATCCAGATACTCCCGCAAACCCGGTTGACGTTCGAGGTAACCGCGCGCAACGGCCATGTCCTCGTAATAGATTCTCAACCAGATCAACTTGCCTGCCTCGTCGTGCAACTGAGCGGCGTCGAAATCGAAGCGCTCGAGTTGAATCGGAGTGCCCCGGACCATGGCGCGGGTGAGCGCCAGCCCGCAGGCACCGGCATCGATGAAAAAAACCCGGACGGGACTGATGGCCGACAGGCAGCCGTCGCGGCGCAGGCGCGGCCATACCGTTCCCAGCCACGTGGCAAGCGTGAGGGTTTCGATGAAGTAAAGCGGTAGCGCATCGTTCATGGACGAGCCGGCAGGTCGATGAATTTCTTGCGCAGCAGGCGATCGTCGAGCGCAATCGACCGCAACGTATCGACGATGCGCTCGCTCGAGCGGCCGTCGCCATAAGGGTTTTTCAGGCCGCGCAGGCCCGCGCGAAATTCCGGACTCACTGCGCGGTGGATTGCAGCACCAATTTCGGCGGCTTGGTATCCGACGTCAATCACGTTGGCCGCGCGTCCGAAACCGGCTTGGCGTGTGCCGATATTGACCACGGGAAGCTCGAACGATGGCGCTTCGCCGATTCCACTCGAGGAGTTTCCCACCATCGCGGTTGCCGCCGCCATCAGGTCGAAATACCGCCGCGCGCCCGCGTTCTTGAGCAACTTTACCCGTTGGGCGTTGGCTGCGGCGAACGCCTCGAACGCGTCGATGATGTCCGCATGGCCGGCGTCGGCGTTGGGATAGGTGAGTACGACCTGGCCGTCGTATCGCTGCAGTGCGTCCAGCAGCGCCTCGATCTGGGCGCGCCGGTCGCGAGCTTCAAGCGTGACGGGGTGGAACGTGACCAGCAGAAAGGGTTGCGCCGGATCGAGCTTGAATTCGCCGCACACCTCGGCGCGCGATGCGCGCGGATAACGGTGGATGCGGTCGAGCCCCGGCGAGCCGTAATTGAACACGCGCCACGCTTCCTCGCCCATCTGCAGCACCCGGTTGGCATGGGTTTGCGAGGTCACGAAGTGAAGATGGCTCATCTTGGTGAGCGCGTGCCGGGTCAGCTCATCGATCGCGCCTTCCGACACTTTGCCGCCATAGAGGTGCGCGAGCGGAATGTTGAACGGGATCGCGGCCACCGCGCCACACAGCATTTCGATGCGGTCGCCGAGCACCAGCACGAGATCGGGGCGTTGCGCGGCGAACGCGCGCGCGAATGCCTGAACCCCGACTCCGATCGATGCGGCGACGCTCGCAGGATCATCGCCTGCAGGATGCATCTCCAGCCCGCGCTCGAAGGCGTAGCCCTGCGCTTCGATTTCGCGCACGGTGGGGCCGAATTTTGCATCGAAATGCGCGCCGCTGACCATCAACCGCAGTTCAAGCGCGGGGTCGTCACGGATGCGCTCGAGCAGCGGCTCGTAAAGCCCGAAGTCGGAGCGCGCGACCGTGATGACCGCGACACTGCGTCTCGCCGCCATTGCTTAGTCCCTGTACCTGAGCACGCGGGCGGGATTGCCGATGACGATCGCGCGATCGGGGATGTCGGAGACGACGTTCGAGCCGAATCCCACCGCCGCGTCGGCGCCGATTTTGCGTCGTGGGCCGACCACCGCACCCCAGCCGATCATGGTGCGCTCGCCGATATCGACCTCGGCGCCGATCGCCGAGCGCCCGCCGATCAGGCTGTCGCGGCCGATGCGGGTGTCGTGCGTGATGGTCGCGGCGAGCCCGATCCAGACGTTGTCTTCGACCACGGGGTTGTCCGACAGCACGCTGCCCGCAAGGATTACTATGCCCCGGCCGAGACGCACCGCGGGCGATACCAGCGCGGAAGGATGGATCGCATTGGCGAGCTCAAAGCCGTGTCCCTCGAGCAGCTTGCGCAGTTTGGTGCGCAAGAGCGGCTCGCCGGCAGCGATCACGGCAAGACGCACGCCGCTCGCATAGAGCTCGGGCAGCAGTGCGTCGGAACCGAGCACGGGTTTGCCCGAGATCAGAGTGCCGTGCTTCGAATTATCGGGATCGAGGAAGCCGACGACTTCAGTATCCGCCTGGTAGCTGAGGTTATAGGCGACGATCCGCGCCGCTGCGTTGGCGCCGAGAATCACGATCCGGCTCTTAGTCATGCGCAAGCCCGCCGATGTCATCCCAGGTGATCGGTTCGCCCGCCGCGATCGCCCGTGCCGCGACACGCGTCATCACGCCATCGAGCAAGTCCTCGCTCAAGCCGGTACCGGGCCGTTTGAATGCGACCATGTCCGCCGTGAAGCGCTCACCGGCGCGGATATCGCGCTCCGCGACGAGACTGCGGCGCATGACCTGCATGTTCTCGCGTTCGAGTGGCGACGGTTGCTTGCGCGGGCTGCCGAGCGCGGTTTCGACTTTGCGTATGCCGCCGACCATCGCGCGCAGTTCGTGCGGCTCCAGCGACGCCCGGTGGTCGGGACCCGGCAGGGTGCGGTCGAGCGTGAAGTGCTTTTCGATCACGGTCGCTCCGAGCGCGACCGCGGCAAGCGGCACTTCGATGCCTTGCGAATGGTCGGAGTATCCGACGTTGAGCCCGAACGCTTCGCGCAATGTGAGCATCGCGCGCAGGTTGATCTGGTCGTCGGGTGCCGGGTATGCGGTCGTGCAGTGCAGCAGCACGGTGGGCGGGTTGCCATGTTCGGCGAGAATGCCGAGCGCGCGCTCGACATCGCCAAGCGTCGAGCCGCCGGTCGACAGGATGATCGGCAGCCTGAAGCCGGCGGCCTTGCGCAACAGCGAAAAATAGATCACCGCGGCCGAATCGATCTTCAGTGCGGGCACGCCGAGCTCGACCAGGAAATCGAGGTCTTCCTTGTGCCCCTTGGACACGAAGAGGATGCCCCTGGCGTCGGCGTAGCGCTTGAGCTCGCGGAAGTCGTCGTACGAAAGCTCGAGACGCTTGAGCATTTCGTACATGGTCTGCGCGTCGCCCGCGCCGGTTTTCTGGTAGCCGGCCTTCGCCGCTTTTTTGCTCACCACGTGCTCGGCCTGGAAGGTCTGGAACTTGACGACATCGGCGCCGGCTGCGACGGCCGCGTCGACGAGTTGCTTTGCCATGTCAAGGCTGCCGTTATGATTGACGCCGGCCTCGGCAATCACCAGACAGGGTTGGCCGATGCCGACGAGACGGTCACCGATACGGATGGGCGTTGGGTTCATGGGATTGGGGAAACGATCAGGAAACCTGGTGGATGAGTTGCCACTCGCCGCCAGTCTTTTCCCAGATGTTGGGCCGTCGCCACGAGTCGACGACGCGCCAGAAATGCTCCTCGCTGATATTGAGATATTCGAGGAACTCCTTGAAGTACTTCGCCGGGAATTCGCCATCGTAGCGTCGCACCAGCGCCACCCCTTCTTCGCGGGTGATGTGGCCGTCGCGGATTTCGTGCGAGGCGTCCTGGGTCGTGCGGCCGAAGCCGAACTTGATGAACCCCATGTAGTAATGCATGCCGTCGAGCTTGTCGTCGAGGCTGGCGTATTTCGAGTAGGTTCCCTCCGAACGCTCCGGGTTGGCTTTCAGGCCGGTGTGCTCGGCGGCGTAGTAGTAATTCTCCTGCGGGACCCACTTGTGGAAATACGAGTAGTAGTACTTGCGGATGCCCGCCTGCTGCAGCTGATCGAGCGGCGGCGCACCGTAGAAAATCAGGTCGGATTTCGCGAAGCTTTTTTGCCGAAAATAATCCTTGTGGGCGACACCGTAATCGATCAACTCCCCGAGCGAACAGCCTTTGAGCAGCCGCGTGTTCCACTCTTCGGGCGCGAGGTAGGGTTTGTCCGCGGCCTTGGGATCGCCGGCGTATTCGACCGCGCCGTTCTCGCCATAGAAAACGAGCGGAATGCCGAATTTGAGCGCCATCCAGATCGGGTAGTGCACCTGGCCGAGCACGAAGACGTGAAACGCGTCGCCCAGTTCCTCGAAACACAGGCGCGCCATCTGGCGCTGCAGTTCGCCATTGGGATTGCAGAACAGGTTGGTGTATCCGTGGTCCACGAAGGACTGGTAATTTTCGCGCCCGATATCCGTGTAAAGCATCGGCGTCCAGGTCACGGTGAGCGGATTCATTCCCCATTTGGTCTTCAGCTCGTGCGCAACAAACCCCGAATCCTTGCCGCCGCTCGCCGGCACGAGCACGTCCCAATAGCCGTCCTTGCGGCGGTACTGGTCGAGCAGCTGCGCGAGTTCCGATTCCCGTTTGTTCCAGTCGATGCGCTCCTTGTAGTCCGCGTTCCTGCACGCGCCGCAGACGCCGCCTTCGTCAAATCTGAGCTGGGGCCGCTGATTGGAAATCACGCATTTGGCGCAAAACGTGATTCCCTCCGGGAGGGTGAGAAACTGGCGGTCGAGATTCGAACGCTGGAAGGGTGTCGTGTCCATTTGAGCCTCGTTCAGTGCGGCGCGGCCGTCAGGAAATTCCTGAGTATCGTCAGGCCGATGGCGCTGCTTTTTTCGGGGTGCGCCTGGCAGCCCAGGATGTTCCCGCGCGCGATGACAGAGCAGTAACGGTAGCTGCCATAAGTGGTGTAGGCGAGCGCGTCTAGGGGGTCGGCCGGAATCACGTAGTACGAGTGCACGAAATACAGCGCGTCGCCAGGCTTCAGGCCTTCAAGCGCCGTGCCTGACCAAGCGCGCGCGCCGGGCTCGATCCCGCTCCAGCCGATGTGCGGGACCTTGTAGCGATGGTCGGTCTGGCGCAACCGCGTAACCCTGCCGGGTATCAGCGCAAGGCCGCGGTGCAGTGCACCCTCGTCGCTTTCTTCCATGAAAAGCTGCATGCCGAGGCACAGTCCGATCAGCGGACGGCCCGATGCGGCAAATGCCTGCAGCGGCTCGATCAGTCCGCGTTCGCCGAGGTTCGACATGGCAGTGCCGAATGCGCCGACGCCCGGCAGTACCAGCCGCGCGGCACCGCGCACGGCGTCGGGATCCGACGTGACGAGCGGTACCGCGCCGAGGTGGCGCACGGCGCGCGCGACGCTGCCGAGATTGCCGAGGCCGTAGTCCACGATGATGACAGGACTCATTGCGGAATGCTCCCGGCGTTCACCGGCAGCCTATTCCCGAGCTCGCGAGCTCGCGCTTGAGCTGCGTGAGCGAGACCGGTTGCAGGCCGCGCCGCTGGTGTCCCGAGCGGCTGGCGACCGGCACTTTCTGTTTCAAAAAGTCGGTGTTGCCTTCCTCTGCATAGTCGGCCGTTTCCATGACTTCGAGCAGGTGGTAATGCAGGATCGAGGCAACGCTCACTGCGTCGGCGCACCCGCTGACGACAACTTCGCGTACGTGCTCGACGCAGCCGGCGCCGCCCGCTGCGATCACCGGCACGTTGACCGCGGTCGCAATCTCGCGCGTGAGTGCGATGTCGTAGCCCCTGCCGGTGCCCTCCTGGTCGACCGAAGTCAGCAGAATTTCGCCCGCTCCCAGGGTGACCGCCGCGTGGATCCATTCGACGACGTCCTTGCCGGTTTTCTCGCGGCCGCTGTCGGTCAGACATTCGTAGCGGCCCGACGGCAGGCGCCGCGCCTCGACCGACAGCACGATGCACTGCGAACCGAATGCGTCGGCGCCCGCGGCGATGAGGGTGGGGTCCTTGATGGCGGCGGTGTTGATTGCGACCTTGTCGGCGCCTGCGCGCAGGATGCTGCGGATGTCATCCACCGAACGTATTCCGCCGCCTACGGTCAACGGAATGAAAACCTGCTCGGCGGTGCGCCGCACGATTTCCTCGAGGCTGTTGCGCCCATAAAGCGAGGCCACCGCGTCCATATAAATCAGTTCATCGGCGCCTTCCTGGTAATAGCGCGCGGCGAACAGTTCGGGACGCCCGAGCACCCGCAGCCCTTCCAGATGGACGCCTTTCACGACGTTTGGCCCCTTGATATCGAGCCGGGGGATGACGCGTATCATGGGGGCCGGGCCGTCGGCAGGCGTCGGCACTTCAGTGGGTATCGCGGTCGTCACCACGCCGTCCATCCGCCATCCACGATCAGATTGTGGCCGGTCACGTAAGCCGAAAGATCGCTCGCCAGATAGGCGACTGCGCCTTTCATGTCCTCTTCGGTTGCCATGCGCTTGAGCGGAGTGCGTGCCGCATAGCGCTCGCGGAAAAGCCCGGGCTGGCCGCGCGCAACGCCGCCGGGCGAAATCGCGTTGACGCGGATATGCGGCGCGAACAAGGCCGCGAGATGGCGCATCAGCTGCAGCAGCCCACCTTTGGATGCGCTGTAGGCGAGCACCCGGTCCGGGTTCATCCCGGTGTCCGCGTACAACGCAGGATCTGATCCGACCAGGCCATAGATTGACGACACCAGGATGATCGCGCCGCGCCCCGAAACCGCGAGTGCCTCGCGAGCCTCCTGCGCCATCACGAACGCCGACGTCAGATTGACGCGCATGCCCGCATCCCACGCCGCGACGCTTTGCCGTTCGAAGGGCACCGACCAGCCGGTGGCTTTGGTGGTGCCGACGAAAGCGGCCGTGTGCACGAGCACGTCGAGACTGCCGAATGCGCGGATCGCCTCCCGGATCGCAGCGCGGGTCGCCTGTTCGTCGGCGAGGTCGCAGGCCAACGGCCGCGCGCAGCCAGGGTGCGCCCGATTGAGTTCATCGGCGCGCTCGCGGCACGGCGCGGCGTCGAGATCGAGCACGACGACGCGCGCGCCGAGTTCGGTCAGCGCCTGCGCGGCGGCAAAACCGATATGGCCAGCGCCGCCGGTCACGACGGCGCCGCGGCCCGTGAGATTCATCAGTTCAGCCAGGGAGCGCATTTCACACCGGCTCATTTCACGTCGACCCGGAAGAAATGGCTGAACACATTGCGCTGGGTCGGCTTGATCGTGAGGTGGGGTGACTGCCCGAAAACCGCCGAGTTACCCGGAATGTCCTGTTCCATCACCAGCGTGCCCGCCGACAGCCAGACATTGTTGCCGATGCTGCATTTGCCAATGATCGAGCTGCCGCCGTACATCACCACGCCCTCGCCGATGGTCGGATATATCAAGTCCTTACCGCCGGTCGAGCAGCGCTGATAGACAAAGAAGTAATTCGAATACTTGGCACGCCCGAGCACGGTGCCCACCGGATGCTGAAAGCCGAAGATCTCCGGCAGTTCGATTTCGTAGGAGCAGTCGAGCGCGTGCAGCGCCTTGTTCAGCGCGTAGGCTTTCTCGGCCAGCGCGAGGTCGCCGTGCCGGCGGAACACCGAGTTCCCGACCAGATACAGGAACATCGCGTACTGATCGGTATGACGGTGGTTGAAATAACTGTCGCTGCGCCCCGGAAAATACTTGTTCTTGATCGCCGCGAAGCAATGCTCGAGGCGCTCAAGCGCGGCATCGACGAACGGACGATATTCATCGCCGGCGACCTCGCGGTCGGGAAACACGTTTGATACCTGCCGCGCGAGATAGGCGGCGAGAGCGTCGGGTGTCAGGGAGAGTTTCATATGAGTAATGAATGGGGAGGGGGTCAGGTCAGGCGCTGGAAGTCCGAATGTTTCACCGGGCCGCGCAGCCGCGCCGGTATATCGTCGCGTTGGACGGCATCGGCGAGCACGGGAAATACCTCGTTCACGTCGCGCAGGTAGCGCTCGACCAGTTGCGGCGTATGCGCGAAAGTCGAATTGAATTTGGGCGCCGCGAGATAGCCGCGGTCAAGCATTTCCTGGGTGAACAGCGTCGCCAGCGCCGCGCCTTGCGCATGTTCAATCGAGAAATTGATCAGCGGCAGGACGCCGCTGATCCTGATCGCGAGCCCGGCGTTTTCGGCGGCCTTGAGCCAGCCATCGCGAACCTGCGTGCCGATCGCAATCTGATGCCGGTGGACGGACTCGCGGCGGTATTTGCGGATTGAAGCGAGCGCCGCGGCCGGCCCGATTTTCTCGGTCCAGTAGGTGCTGCTGATGAAGCTCGACTGCGCGGCTTCCATCACACTGCGTACACCGATCACCGCCGCCATCGCATAGCCGTTCGACATGGCTTTGGCGAACGCCGCCATGTCCGGACGGACACCATGCAGCATATGAATGCCGCCGCAGTTCATCCGCCAGCCCGAAGTGACTTCGTCGAATACCAGCACCGCGCCGCAGTATGTTGCAAGCGCGCGCACTTCCTCGAGGAAGCCCGGTGCCGGCCCGGCGCTGCGGGTGGGCTCCATGATGATCGCGGCCAGCTCGTGACCGTGCGCCGCGACGATCGCGCGCAGGTCTTCAATCTGGTTGTAGCGAAATGGCAGCATGGTGCCGGCGAGCCCGCGCGGCACGCCGGCCGGCAATAACCCGGGCAGCAGATGGCCGTCGAGCGCCGTGGCCTTCGAGGGGGACGCGAGCGTCGTTGGCATCACCTCCGGCAGCAGATGGCCATCGAGCGCGGTGTCTTCCGAAAGGTTGGCGGCAAGATACCAGTCGTGCCAGCCGTGATAGCCGCAGAACGCGATTTTGTCGCGGCCGGTCGCGGCACGTGCGATGCGCGCTGCGACCGCCATGATCTCGCCGCCGCAGCGCGCGTAGCGCACCATTTCGGCCCACGGGTGCAACTCGATCAGCAGTTCCGCGAGTTCGACCTCCTCGGGGCAGTTAAGCGTGGTCATCGATCCGGCCTTGACTGCGCCGATCACCGCTGCTTCGAGATCCGGATCGGCGAAACCGAGCACGCACGAGCTGATGCCGCTGCTCGACACATCGGTGTACTTCCTGCCGTCGAGGTCCCACACCTCGGCACCCTTGGCGCGCGAGTAGTAAGCGGGCCACTGCTCCGGCAGGAACATCTCCGGCCGCTTGGACAGAAGCTGCGTGCCGCCCGGAATCAGCTGGCGTGCTTTAAGGTAAAGTTTCTGACCGCTTCCCATGCTTGCCTCCCGATCATCCGCGCCAGTCGGCGAGCGAAATGTGGCCCTGATTGACGAGAAACTCCGCCCACAGCAGGTCGACCGGCTCGTCGATTTCGACCGAATGCAGCGGGTCCATCACCAGGCCGAAAACTTTTTCCCGATCGTAAAAGATCCACTGATGCTGCTTGAAATAATCCCACTTGAACAGATAAAGCGCACCGTTCATCGTGTAATGCCTGCCGAGCGTCTGGCGCTTGCCCGTTTGGGCGCGCGCCGCATGCATCTTGTCGATGATGGCGGTCAGCCGTCCGTCGGCATCGAGCGGCCCGATTACCGTTGCGGCTACCTCGGCCGGCCGCACGCCAACCACCGCATTCGCGTCGTGGCGCACCATCATCGCGACCGCGGCATCGTAGTCGCCGGCGCGCGCAAACGGCGAGGAGGGCTCGAGCAGCATCACCGCATCGTAGCACTCGCGGCCTTCCGCCTCGATCCATGCCATCGCATGGGCGATTACCGGGCTGCTTTTCACGGCATCGGTGGCGAGTTCGGCGGGCCGTGTGAACGGCACTTCGACCCCGTATTTGCGCGCATCGGACTGGATCTCGGGGCTGTCGGTTGAGATGATGAGCCGCGAGCAATGACTGCTCTTTCGTGCGCTCAGGGCCTTGAACCCGACCAGCGAAATCCCGCCGATTTCGCGCAGGTTCTTGCCCGGGACGCCTTTGGAGCCGCCGCGCGCGGTGATCAGGAACAGGATTTTCATGACACGGCGCACTCCGGCGAAGTGGCAAGCGGCGCGGCCATGCGTTCTGCAAGCAGCATGGTGCGGTGCGCGCCCTCGAGGTCCTGCAGCGGCCACGCGATGGGTGTGCCGCGCACCATTGCGCAAAACGCCGCCATCTGACCGTGGAAGCCGGGTTTGAAGCGCTGGTCTTCGGCGCTCGGCGCGATTTCGTGCACCTTGCCCGCGGCGTCGGTCCAGCGGCCCGCCTCGAGCGGCTTGAATTCGACCGTAACGCCGCGTCCATAAAGAACCGCGCGCCATCCGCCCGGCGACAGCCAGTGCGCCGAATATTCGCCGAGCGCGCCTGATTCCAGTTCCATGATTGAGGCGAACTGGTCGCCGCGCGGCTCGCGCGCGCGGTGTGCGAGGGTGTGGAGCGTCCCCACCTCGCCGCCGAAGAACCGCAGCAGGTCGATGGTGTGGGTTGCGTTGGCATAGAGCCATGCCGCCAGCACCTCATCGGGATGGTTGCCGGTCGCGCGCACGGCGTCAATGCGCTCGTGGCCTTCGATCATTACGCCGAGCAGCGGGCCGTGGCGCCTCACGATCTCGAGCCCCTGATGAAACACCGAGTAATAGCGCCGGTTGTAGCCGACCATGGTGCGCGCGCCGCGTTCGCGGCCGAGGCGGGCGAGCTCGGCGCTTTGCGCGGGCACCAGTCCGGCGGGTTTCTCGATGAACAGCGGCAGGCCCGTTTCGAGCGCCGCACGCGCAACCGCAAACGTGTCAGTCACGGATACCAACAGCAGCAGCGCGTCGGGTCGCGAATGGCGGATCAGGCTTGCCATGTCGTCGGCAACGCAGGGTATGGCGAACTGCGTTGCCAGCGCCTGTGCTTTCGGCTTGGTGCGGGAGGTAATCCCGACCACGCTCGCATCTTCGAGCGCTTGCAGCGCCTCAAGATGCTTGACCGCAATCCTGCCGGCGCCTACCACGCCGAGCCGGACGCCATCTTTCATGTCAGCGTTCACGTGATCGGCACATCCAGTTTGAGGTCGTCTCCGGTGAGCGGCAATTCGACCCTGGCCCAGTTGCGCTGTGCAGAAAGGTGAAAAGCCATCACCGTGTCGACCGTTGCAATGGCCGGGGTGACGGTGTCTTCACGGTGTGCGCCGATCAAATCTTCGAGGCAGGCGCGGGTCGCGGTCACCACATCGACCGGATTGCCCGGTTCGAACTCCACGCGCCCGGGTTGCACGAGACGGTCTTTCGGCGTGGTGCGCTGATGCGCTGCGCGCGCGAAAACCGAGATCCGTCCGTTCGTGGGCGGTGTCCAGCCATCGCAATCCACGTAGCCATCGGTGCCGACGATTTGCACCAAGCCCATGCGTGCAACGTCGCCCGTCAGCTGAAAACACGCGGTCATGCCGTTGGCGTAGCCCACCAGCCCGCGCCCGCCGGGATCGAAAAACTGCGGGCCCCGAACGTTAGTCGCGGGATTGCGGTCGACGTCGCCGATTACCCACACCGGGCGGGTGTCGGCAAGCCACGCCACGAAGTCGAAGTAGTGAGTGCCGTGGTTGCCGAGGCCGCCTGCGCCGGCCGAGACGTTGACGTGCCTGATCTCGCCGATCGCGCCGGCCGCGAGCAGTTTCTTCAGGCGGATGAAGCGATCGGCAAACCGGCGCGCAAGGTTGACCGCCAAACGTGCGCCTGCCTCGGCACAAACGCGTGCCATTTCACGGGCCGCATGCCCGCTGGTCGCCATCGGTTTCTCGCACAGGATGTAGCGTGCGCCGGCGCGTGCCGCCGCCACCGCGATATCGTGGTGGCTGGGGCCATTGGTGGCAATCGTCACCATATCGATTTGCCCCGCTTCCCGCTCGAACATTTGCTGCCAACTCGTGTACGTCCGCGGCGCGTGCGCACACAGTTCTGCCGCAGGCGCAAATGCCGCGTCTGCGAGATCGCACACCGCAACGGCCTCCATTGCGGTGCCACGCAATGCGAGCAGGTGACGGCGGCCCATGCCGCCCAGCCCGGCAACCGCGACCCGGAGTTTGGTGGCTATGCCCACGTGACCCCGGACTCCGCCGCGGAGCGCCGTTCGGCGTTTGCTGTCCCAAAACCAGGATTACGCGTCATAGGTTGTAGATATCGGCTTTATAAACGGCGAGATTGCGCGGATCCTGGAACCACGCGCACGTTGCGGCGAGGCCACGGCGCAGGCCGTCACGCCCTGCGTAATCGGGCTTCCAACCGAGCAGTTCGCGAGCCCTGGTGTTATCGGCACACAGGCGTTCGACCTCGCTCTGCTCAGGGCGCAGGCGTACCGCTTCGGTCTCGATGTCGATAGCTTTGCCCATGACCTCGGCGATCAGCTGCGCCAGATCGCGGATCGAGATCTCAAAGTTGGTACCGAGATTCACAACCTGTCCGACCGCGCCGGCGGCCTGAGCGATCGCGATGAAACCCCGCACCGTGTCGTCGACGAAGCTGAAATCGCGGGTTGGATGCAGTGCGCCGAGTTTGATCCTGCGTTTGCCGCTCGCGAGCTGCGAGATTATGGTGGGGATGATTGCACGCGCGGATTGCCGCGGCCCATAAGTGTTGAAAGGCCGGATTACCGTAACCGGTGTTCCGAACGCGCGCTGGAATGACAACGCAAGCTGATCGGCGCCGATCTTGGTCGCCGCATAAGGCGACTGGCCCTGCAGCGGGTGCTCTTCGTTGATCGGAACGCTGCGTGCAGTGCCATAAACCTCGCTGGTGGAAGTGTGCACGACCTTGTGAACTTCGAGTTCGCGCGCCGCCTGCAGCACGTTGAGCGTGCCGCGGATATTGGTTTCAACGTAACTGTCTGGCGAATGGTACGAATAGGGAATTGCGATCAGCGCGGCGAGGTGCATCACGGTGTCGCAGCCGCGCATCGCGGTCTTCACGCCATGCGGATCGCGAATATCGCCGGCGAATACGTCGAGCTGCTGCCGGATATCGCGCGGGGAATGGTCGAGCCAGCCCCAGTGGTTGAAGCTGTTGTAATACACGAACGCGCGGACTTCCCGGCCGCTGCGGATCAGCGCCTCGGTCAGGTGCGAGCCGATGAACCCGTCGGCGCCGGTAACCAGTATTTTCCCCGTCATCGCGTCATCTCGCGCTTCAGATTTTCGATTTCGCGCTGCAGGTTCTCGTACTCATTCATCTTGTGCTGCAGGAAACGCGCGGTCGCGAGCGATTTCTCGGTAATGCCGCGGCGGGTCAGCAGGTACATGTAGGCCTGCTTATGGTGGCTGTTCTTGAAATTGTTGGCCTTGACGAGCCCCGTGTCGATCAGCGCCTGCAGGCAGTAATTGACCTTGCCGAGGCTCACGCCGAGCGCCCGCGCGAGGTCGCGCTGGCTCATCTGGGGATCGGCCTCCAGCAGGCGCAGAATCTTGTAGCGATACTCGTCTGAAAGCATGGACTGGCGTGCGTTCAATGGTTGAACAGCCGCTATTAAATCGCGAAACGCCGCTCTTGGCAAGCCACGGGCCGCGGGCGATCGGGCGGTAAAGGGTATCTTTACTCCGTTACCGCGGCAAAGAGCTCGTTCCTCCTGCCGGCGGATTCCTGCTCGAGCAGCCTCAATAGAAAGCCGTCCAGAGAGCCCAGATTTCTGCCGAGCGTCCGGCGCGCCCGGGCGTTGGCGAGCGACATGTCGAGTGGGCGCGCGGCCACCAGGCGTGACCTCGAGAGACTGCCGCGCTGGATCAGGCCAGCGGGCAGGCCGAAAATCCCCGCCAGCCGCAAGCCAAAATCATATTTCGAAATTCTTTCATCCCCCGTCAGATTGATAATCCCACGCTCATCGCTGCCGGCCAGCTCATGCGCGGACGCGGCGAGAACATCAGCGAGAATCGGCGTGATAAAAACATTGTCGAACATGGTCACGGGCTGGCCGGCGCGCAGGCTGTAGATGATCCAGTCGCTGAAAGACTGGCGATAACGATGTCCCCAGCCGAAAAAATTGGTGCGCACGAGCAGAGCGTCGGGATTTTCCTGCGCCACCCATCGCTCGGCCTGGAGTTTCGTGCGTCCGTAGACATTCACGGGCGCCGGCGGGTCGGCTTCCGTATACAGAGAGCTGGAGCCATCAAAAAGGTGATCGGTGGAAACATGGATCAGTTTGATATTCAGGCGGCCGGCTGCCAAAGCAACGTTGCGCGCGAGCCCGGCGTTGGCATGCATCGCCGCGGCGGGCTGCTGTTCGCAGAGATCGACACTGGTGAGGCCGGCGGTATGAACGATCAGGCCCGGGCGGATTGCTTCCAGCTGCTTCGTCAGGGTCGCGTCAGACTCGAGGTCAAGGCTCGCGACGCTCACGCCATCGAGCGTGATTTCCCTCGAATGGCGGGCGAGGATAACCTCGCGGCTCGTACGCATGCAGCAGGCCCAATTCAGCGCGAGCAGGCCGCTGCCTCCGGTGATCAGAACGCGGGACAAACGCATGGGTTATACGGTTGCATATTTCTCGGCAGACCAGGATCGTTGCAGCGCTGCGGCACGCAACGCACGAACGGCGCCTATTCTATGCGGATTGAGAGTTTGAGTGTAGGCTACGCGCGTTATCGTCGCGTCGCCGCTTCACATCGATGGCTAAAAGCATCCTGCTGGTCAAGACCTCATCGCTCGGCGACGTGATTCATGCTTTGCCCGCCGTCAGCGACGTTCGAACCGTGGCGGCGGACGCGCGGCTCGACTGGGCGGTGGAGGAACCCTTTGCGGCGGTTCCGCGCCTGCATGCCGGCGTCACTGCCGTGATTCCCGTTGCAATCCGGCGCTGGCGCCGCGCGTTGTGGCGGGGGCGAACTTACGGCGAGATCGCGGCGTGCGTGCGCAATCTGCGCGAGCAACCCTATGACGCAATCGTTGACGCACAGGGCTTGTTCAAGAGCGCGCTGATCGCGCTGGCGGCCCGCGGCACGCGCTACGGGTTTGACAGGCGCAGCTCGCGCGAGCCGCTCGCCTGGCTCTACGACCGCACTTTCAGCATCTCGTGGGAATTGCACGCGGTGGAAAGAAACCGCCGGTTGCTGGCGCAGACGCTGGGCTACGAGGTACCGGCAGGCTGCGCCTACGGCATCAGCACCGCGCCGCGCCGTTTTGGCTGGCTTGCGGCAGGCGCATACGTGGTGCTGCTGCACGCGACCAGCGGCAACTACAAATTATGGGATGAATCGAACTGGGTCGCGCTCGGAGACGCCTTTAATTCCAGCGGGGTGAGTTGCGTATTGCCATGGGGCAGTGAACGCGAGCGCGGGCGCAGCGAACGCATCGCCCGGAAATTACGCGCGGCAGCAGTGCCACCCTTGCTGAGCCTCGATGATCTCGGTGGATTGTTTGCCGGAGCGAAGGCTGTTGTCGGCGTCGATACCGGACTCGCGCATCTGGCCGCGGCGCTCGGTACTCCTACCGTGGGCGTTTATTGCGGAACCGATCCGGCGGCGACCGGGATTTACGGTTGCGCCCGCGCCGTTAACCTGGGTGGCATCGGACGCGCGCCGACGCCGTCGCAGGTGATAACTGTGGCCGAGAAGCTTGCATCATGATCAAGTCGCGCTTCGGTTACACGTTGCTGCTTTACGCGCTGCTGCCGCGCGCACTCGCGCATTTGCTGTGGCGCGCGCGCCGGCAGCGCGCGTATCTGGAGCACCTTGCCGAGCGCTTCGGGCGCTATGCGGTGGCGGCCGAACAGCCGTTGATCTGGGTGCATGCGGTATCGGTCGGCGAGACGCGCACGGCGGAACCGCTGATCGACTCGCTGCAGCGCCGGTATCCGCGCCATCGCATCCTGTTGACGCACATGACGCCGACCGGACGGGAAACCGGAAACGCGCTGTTCAGGGAGCGCGTGCTGCGCTGCTATCTGCCGTATGATTTTCCATTCGCGGTCGAGCGCTTTCTCGATCATTTCAAGCCGGCGTGCGGCCTGGTGCTCGAGACCGAAATCTGGCCCAATCTGATCCACGCATGCCGCGCGCGCGATGTACCGGTTTACCTGGTCAACGCGCGGCTGTCCGAGAAATCTTTCCGCAAGTATCAGCGTTTCGGCCGGTTTGCCGCAGTGAGCCTGAATGAGCTGACCGGCATCGCCGCGCAAAGCAATGCCGATGCCGCGCGCCTCAAGGCTCTCGGCGCCGCAGTGGTCGAGGTAACCGGCAATCTCAAATTCGACATCATGCCCGATGCGGCACTGGTGGCGCAGGGCGATGCATGGCGCGCCGCGTGGGGCAGGTCGCGGCCCGTGCTGCTGCTTGCCAGCACGCGCGAAGGCGAGGAGGCGCTGCTGCTTGAGGCGTTGCAGGCTATCGCGATCCCGCAGCTGCTGACGGTGATCGTGCCGCGCCACCCGCAGCGCTTCGACGAGGTCGCGGCGCTGCTCGGGCGCGGGGGCGTGGCGTTTCAGCGGCGCAGTGCGGGGCAGGCGGTTGCCGCGCAAACCCGCGTCGTGCTCGGCGATACCATGGGCGAGATGTTCGCTTACTACGCGGCGTGCGACGTCGCCGTCATCGGCGGCAGCGTGCTGCCGTTCGGCGCGCACAACCTGATCGAGGCCTGCGCGGTCGGCAGGCCGGTCATCATCGGGCCGCACACGTATAACTTTGCCGAGGCGGCGCAGTTTGCCGTCGCCGCCGGCGCCGCATTGCGGGTTGAGGATGCATGGGGCGCGATTGCCGCGGCGGCCGAGCTGATGCGGGATCCGGCGCGCGCGCAGCGCATGGCGCAGGCCGGTCTCCAGTTTGCGCGCAGCCATCAGGGCGCGACTGAAAAAATTCTCGGGATGCTGAAATTCTAGACGTTATTTTTCCAGCCACGCGTTGACGTGGGCGAGGTCGTCTTCGGTCAGCGTGCCGGCTGCGGCCTTCAGCTTCAACACGTTGATCGCGTACGCGTAGATTGCCTGCGCGTAGTCGCGCCGCGTGCTGATCAGCTGCTGAGTTGAGTTCAGCACATCGACCTGCGTTCGCACGCCCACTTCCTGGCCGAGCCGCGTCGAGTCGAGTGAACTCTGGGAAGAAATGAGGGCCGCCTCGAGCGCCCTGATTTGCGCGACGCCGTTGGTGACGCCAAGAAAAGCGGAGCGGGTGCTGTGCGCTACAGTACGCTTGGTGTTCTCGAGGTCCTGCCGCGCTTTCTCCTCGTTCGCCAGCGCTTCCCTGACTTTGGAAGTGGTGAGACCGCCCTGGTAAATGGGCACTGCCAGCTGCAGCCCGATGTACTTGGTGGTGTTGTCGAATCCAGCCCCGCCCTGTATGCCCACGGCCTGGGCCGATTCGCTGTAAGAGGCCACCGCATCAAGCGTAGGCAGATGGCCGCTGCGGTTCCTGGAAACCTCCTGAGTGGCGATGTCGAGGGCTGCCTGCGCGACTTTCACCTGCAGGCTCGAGGCGCCCGCCTGCTCGACCCAGTTGTCCATGTTGTCGGGGTTGGGCAGCGCGGGGGTGAAGCGGCTCGAGAGTTTAGCCAGTTCCGGCGCAATCCGGCCGGTGATCTGGCGCAGCGCCTGCTTCCTGATTTCGAGGTCGTTCCCGGCGGCAATTTCCTGCGACGCCGCGAGATCGTGGCGCGCCTGGGCGTCGTTGGCGTCCGTGATGGTGGCGGTGCCGACTTCAAAGTTGCGCCGCGCCTGGGCCAGCTGTTCGGAAAACGCCGTCTTTTGCGCCGCCGCGAGCGCCACGTTGTTTTCGGCCAGGAGCACGTCGAAATAGGCCTGCGCCACCCGCACGATCAAGTCCTGGGAGACCTGCAGAAAGGCCGCCTCCGTCTGTGTAACCTGGTTCTTTGCCTGCTCGTAGGTGATCCAGTTCTGCAAGCGGAACAACGGCTGGGTAGCAACCACGTTGATACTGTTCGAATTGAAACGCGTAGTCGCAGAGCCGGGCGCCCCGGCGCCGCGAAACTGCAGGTCGCGCTCGTTATACTGGGTGTTGGCCGACAAGGTGACCGCCGGCAGTATCCCTGCCCGCCCCTGCGGCAGCTTCTCCTGTCCGGCCAGATAGGAGGCGCGCGCTCCCGCATACACTGCATCCGCCGTCTGAGCTTCGCGGAAGATCGAAAGCAGATCCGCGGCGGGCGCCGGCTGGCTCATGACGCTTACCAGCATTCCGCACATCAAAGCAGATCGCTTCAGCATTTGCGTAATCCCGATGTTGCGGCGGCAGGGGACCGGGCGGCAACGCCGCCGGTCAAATCAGAATACGAATCTTTCCGGCTGCGGCGCATTGCGCAGCGCGGGGATGCAGGTCTCGAACAGCCCGAGCGCGTTGCAGGCGCCGCTGCCGGCGCAAACGATCAGGCGTGCCTCCATGACCGGCGCTTCTCCGACGACTGCCAGCAGACGGCCGCCCGGATTCAGGCTGCGCTGGAACGCATCCGCCAGCACCGGCACCGATCCGGTCAGCACGATCACGTCGTAGGGCGCGCGGCGGTCCCAGCCGCGCGCGGCGTCACCAACCTCGAGGGTAACATTGGTGATGCCATGTGCGTCGAGCCTGGCCGCCGCCTGCGCGCTGAATTCGGGGACGATTTCGACGCTATGGACGTGTCCGCCGCGCTTGGCGAGCAGCGCCGTCATGTAGCCGCTGCCGGTGCCGACTTCCAGGATACGGTCGCCCGGCCTGACCGCGAGTTCCTGAAGCATGCGCGCCTCGAGCCTGGGCGCCAGCATGGTTTCGCCCGCTTTTGCGTGATCCGCGAGCGGGATTTCCATGTCGACGAAAGCGAGATCGCGATATTGCGCGGGCACGAACTCTTCACGCCGCACCGCAAACAGCAGATCGAGCACTTCCTGGTCCAGCACTTCCCACGGCCGGATCTGCTGCTCGACCATGTTGAAACGCGCGCGTTCGACGGTTAGCTGTGTATTCATGACTGGGATGGGGGCAGGGGGAGTTAATTACGGGCTTCGGGGCTTGCAATTATCGCATAAATCCAGTAGCGTCATCGACTACACGTTAGGGGTCCTTGGCCGGGGTGCCGGTCAGGGTGAGAGAGTCCCTTACAACCTGATACGGGTAATGCCGTCGTAGGGAAGCGTGGTGCGGGCATCCTCTCCCACCTCCTTGCCTCAACGCAGTGCCCGGGCGCAGCCTGCGCGCGCCGTGTTGCGCGCCATACGAGAGGAGCACGAGCATGAACGCCAACCCCAAATTTCTCAGCGCCACGGCGCACGTCGATCAAGCGGCGGTCAAGCCGTTGCCCAACTCCCGCAAGGTCTATGTGCAGGGCTCGCGGCCCGACCTGCAGGTGCCGATGCGCGAAATCAGCCAGTCGGATACGCCGGCCGGCATGGGGGCGGAAAAGAACACGCCGATTTAAGTCTACAATACCCCCGGCCCCGACACCGAACCG
>Ga0080064_1001236_pt1 | contig 54372 bp, 48 predicted proteins | sample Subgrocontami54m_FD_69260 | JGI IMG/M metagenome (GOLD analysis project Ga0080064, IMG submission 69260) | Subsurface groundwater microbial communities from S. Glens Falls, New York, USA - GMW46 contaminated, 5.4 m (SPADES assembly) (version 2) ...
CAACTGCATATGAGGACCGGCCCGCAGGGGGAGCGAGCAGCTGAGAGGTGGGGTCAAGCCCACCAACCCCTCGAACCTGATCTCGAGAAGCCGCACGGGTCCCGGAATACCGGGGTGGCGGAGCGGAAGACGAGCGTAGGGAATGCGGCCGAAGGATTTTGACCGCACAGGCCAGCCTTTCGGCCCGTTGCGGTCTTTTTCGTGTGCTGAGAAGTCGTTGAGTGATCGCCGACCCCATTGCATTGAGAGATCGTACGACCTCGTGAGCTGTGGCGGCACTGCCATTCCGTTGGCGCGCATGCTGCGCCCTGTTACACGGATGCGCCCAGGTGACCCAAGGCGCTGGTCTAGCGCGCAGGCTACTCCATTTGGGCGTAGGCCCGCTTTGTAGATCGTCGACGGATCGACCGCTCAGGACGTGTCTAGGTGTAATTCTTCCCTCACGTCTAGCATTACTTCGTGAACTGATCCCGCGGCCCGCCATCGGTTCGGATGGACTCCCTCTTGGGGGTGAATCTCGGTTGTTCGCGAATCAAATCTGAATTTCCTGAGGTAGCAGAGTAGTGTTACACGAATCTGGACCGTTACACTTGCGCGACAAGCAACAACTCGAGCGAGGGAATCGTCAATGAGTACCCGTTCGACTCGTGAGGATCCGTTCGAACGTCTCGGCCCGGATGAGCTTAGCGCGTTGCGAGACTGGATTGCCGAACGCGGACGCCGCCGTCGGATCATTGTCGGAATCTCCGGGGCCAGTGCCCCCGTGTATGGGATTCGAACGATAGAGGTTCTGTCTAGAGTGCCGTCAATTGAAACGCATCTGGTTGTGACCAATGGTGCCAAGGAGGTGATGCGTTATGAACTGGGCTACAGCGAAACGGATATTAATCTAGTGCTTGGACATGCCGATGTGGTGTACGAGAATAGCAACATGGCTGCAGCGATTTCGAGTGGCTCCTACAAAACCGACGGCATGATCGTCGCTCCCTGTAGCATGAAGACCCTAGCAGACATAGCCATGTCTCGTGACGAGAGTCTCATTGCCCGCGCGGCTATCTGCTGTCTCAAGGAGGACCGGAAGTTGGTCCTTGTTCCTCGCGAAACACCGGCTACACTCTCATACCTGCAGAATCTAGTCTTGGCTAAGCAGAACGGTGCCGATATCGTCCTTCCTGTGCCCGCTTACTACCATCGCCCCCAAACTCTTGATGAGATCATTGATCATACTGTCCAAAAAGTCTTGGACCTATTTGACATTGATCTGAACCTTTTTCGGCGCTGGGAGACGCCAGTTGACACGAGTTGATCATCCGGTACTTGTTGTTAAGATCGGAGGCAGCGTCCTCACTGAGAGTCGGCAGCGCCGGGTTGGTGTTAGGAAGTCCGCCCTGGTGCATATCGCCATGGATGTCGCCAGTCTGTTACAAACAGGTTACCAGTGCGTAATCATACACGGTGCTGGGCTGATAGGTCACCCAATGGCCGCAGAATATGATCTTATTCATGGGTTAAATCACGAGGGGGCGCTCATGGCGCTGGCCAGAACGTCGAACGCCATGTCGTCGTTTAACGCTCAGCTCGTTGACATTCTTCACAGCAAGTCCATTCCCGCCGTTGGTATGTCCCCTCATACGCTCGCGACAGTATCGCATGGAAAACTACGTGCTTTTCGTGACGCAGCGGTGGCGCAATTCATGGAGATCGGCTGTGTACCCGTTCTCTATGGGGACGTGGTCGTCGATCAGCAGCAAGGGTGCTCAATTCTGTCCGGTGATGTGACGTGTTGCCATCTTGCGCGCAGGCTGGGCGCTGATCTAGCGGTGTTTCTCTCGGACGTGGATGGCGTCTACGATTCAGACCCCAAGATCCACGGCGACGCGAAGTTAATTTCCAGCATTCGGCGTGACCAAGTAGGGCCCGTAGCAGACTTTGGAGGCAGCCCGCAACGCGTCAACGTGACCGGCGAGATGAGAGGAAAGATTGAGTGTATTCTTGGGGAACCCCTTTCCTGCGATGCCGTCATCGCCAACGGCTTCCGACGAGAAGTGCTGAGGGCCGTAGTTGCCGGCGAGCAATTAGGTACCCGAATTCCCGGCCTTAGTTCCTGACCGCTGTCGGCCGTCGCGCCTGGCTTGCGTGCTTGGGACCGTGCCGGACTCGTTCTGATCCATCCGGAGGACGACGGAGGACAGGAGTTGAGGAGCAATTGTCGCTCGTGCAGCCCAGCCTAGGATGAGATCACCATGCCACGAGAGGTGAGAGTCAGTCCTGGGCAGAGTGCGAAACGCCACCGCTCTCGGGAACCGGCCGCGATAGGCAGCTCCGTTCCTTCAACCGCTAACCCATGAAGATTGTCTCCTTCTGACAAAGAGCGGTGTAATATCGACGCGCGGATGAATTCCGCCCTGGGTATTTTTGGCAACGCCAGGCATACCGAACTACTATCCTTCTTACTCAGGGAAGTCTTCGAGTCTGGTGCCCGATGCGTTCGGTGAGCGCTACGACTGCCATTGGTTGGCAGCCAATGACGGAGATTTGTATATGGGCCTACCCTTGCGTGGGGTTCGTGCCGTCGTCCTAGACATCACGGGCACGCTCCAGTACGCAAACGGAACCGTGATTCCAGGAGCGCCGGATGCCGTGCGTGCTCTGAGAACGATGCATCTCGACGTGCGATGTCTCTCGAACAATCCCGCGCAATCTGCTGACCAGGTCGCGCACCGTCTCAACGGGCTTACGCTACCCAATGGGTTCCCAGCTGGGTTTGAGTTTGCGGACGATGAGGTGCTAACAGCCGGCACGCTTGCTGTCAGGTACCTTGTGGAGAACTACGTCGGCCAACAAGTATTGATCCTCGAGCAGGATGGCGAGATCGCACGGCAGTCGGCGGCAGAGGGCGTCCTCATTGATCAGCCTGAGCGCGCGGTCGCGGTGCTTCTTGCGTTGCACAAGAGTCCGTCGCCAAATATGTTGATTGAGGCGGCCAGGTTGATCCGAGAGCACGGGGCACACTTTCTGGCGACTGGGACCGATCCTTTGTGGCCTTACGAACCCGGCTGCTTCCGCTATGGTGCCGGTGCGTTCGTCGACGTCGTCGCGAGGCTGTCCCGACAGAAACCCACGGTGCTCGCCAAACCGTCCGTGTGGTCTGCAAAGGTGTTATCGGAATCGCTTGGGAAGGATACGCACGGATCTAGCATCCTTGTCGTCGGAGACGAGCTAAGTACCGATATTCGACTTGGTCATCGGCTTCGAGCTCAGACAGCCCTGGTTCTAACTGGGGTAGCGCAACCTTGGCAGCGACCCGTGTTTGAGGCGTCCTCAATCCGTCCGGCCGTCGTTCTAGATAGCATAGCTGACGTGCCTAGCTGGCTGGATCCCCAGTGAGCAGTCCCGGAGCATTTTGGGGCGCTGGAGGTGACAGAATCAGTACCGCGAGGCCGACGGAGATCATAACTGCGAGCGTTGGTTCTTGTTCCGCGTGCGGTAGGTCTCTCTACTTGACTAGACGGATCGGGATCAGCCATGCGTGAGATAGCGGTATTGGGGGCAGGCGTAGCGGGCCTGGCCTTTGCCCAGGTGCTCGCTGGTCGGCGCGACTGTCAGGTGACGGTTTTCGAAAAAGAGGACGTCGCGGGTGGTGTCGCGCGCAGTTTCTGTGTCGATGGCTTTACGTTTGATTTCGGGATCCATGGCCTGTACACCACGGACAAACGGGTGCTCTCGCTGTTCCAGAGGCTGATGAGGCGACGACACAGAGTTATTCGCGTTGAGATTCGCGATTACTGTGAAGGCCGGTGGATCCGACATCCACTACAGATGAATCTCGGCGGAGGCCTCCCACAACCACTTGTTCTTGAGTGTTTGCAGAGTTACCTTGAAGCGCGCATTCGAGGCTCCAAGAGAACTTACCGTAACTATCAAGATTGGTGCGAAAGGAATCTCGGCCGCGTATTTAGCGAGCGGTTTCAATTCCCCTATTGTCGTAAGTTCTGGACTGTCGGGCCGGAAGCTCTCACTCACGACTGGATGGGCCCGCGTGTGCGGTCACCCAGCTTTGCTGAGATCATGGAGGGCGTTCTGTATCGGCAGCCTTCAACGGCGCATTACGTGACGGAGGTTTGTTACCCCTCCAGGGGTGGATTCGGGGAGTATGCTCTGGCTCTAGCTCGTGGCATCAACGTCTCCACGCGCATGGAAATCGTTGGTATTGAACCGAACACTCGCGCCCTCACGTTCGCGGACGGCGGACATATCCGATATGACGCCTTGCTTACAACGATCCCGCTGCCTTCTCTTATTAGTTTAATAAGTGGCGCGCCCGCGAACGTAGTCCGCGCGGCAAACGACCTTTGTTGGACGTCCTTAGCGGTCGTCAGTCTTGGGGTCGCTCGTGCGCGCGTACTTCCGTTCCATTGGGTATACGCGTATGACGCGGCGTTGCCTTTTGCCCGACTGAGTTCGCCGAGCCGATGGGCACCACGCAATGCCCCAGAAGGCGCGAGCAGCCTCCAGGCCGAAGTCTACTTCCGCGGCGCGCCGCCCAATGGGGACCAAACTACGGAGGACGTGCTAAACGCCCTGCGGACCATGAATGTCCTACAGAAAGATGATGAAATCATTGCGCAGGACTTCCGCACACTTGCCTATGCGAATGTCGTGTACGACCATCGGCGCGAGAGGGCGCTTAGCCTCATTCACGAATATCTCCGATCCAAGGGCATCGAATGGGCGGGCCGTTATGGCAATTGGGACTATAGCCTTATCGATCAGGTAGTTAGTGATGCCCAAGCTAAGGCGGTCGCGATGATGAATTCATGGGAAGGATAATCTCCTTCGCATTGTCATGTAAGGATAAGGCGTGATGGCACTAGCCATGAAAACAGCCTACTATCGTATGCGTCAGCCTATGGCCTACTTATTGGTGGTTGTGGCCGTCGGGCTTAATTGGCTTCCTGTTCCTGGGCTACAGGTTGCAGCGTTGACTGCCCTTGCCCTCATCCTGATGCAATTGCTTTTTGAGGTCCACGATGCGGCCTCTGCAATCCCGTCGCCTCGATCTTTCCTCGACTTCTTCGCTGCCCAGCCACTGATGAGGGAGTACATTCAACGATCTCTCGATAGAAATGCTCAAGTGTCAATTAAGGGCCTTGGAGTCACAATGCAGCACGCCTGGCCACTCTTGGAGACGATGCTGCTGCCAGTCCTAGATAATGGCCGGGTGAGAAACGTCCACGTGGAATTGGCCGTTCTGGACCCAGAGTGGCCTGACCTGAATCGACTAAACGCGTCATGGAAAACGAGAATTCAAGGGAACGTTGATAGTATCTCGTTAGCGCAATCAATTCTGTCTACCAGGCTAAAAGATAAGAGTTGGCGACTGGAATTATATAAATACCGGCACATGCCGAATTGGCATGGTTTTATGATCGACGAGCAGTACCTATTCATGGGGACATGCGTCTGGAGAGACGGAGTACTGACCGGCGGCGAGAACCGTTATGAGCTATTTGAGGTCTCAGATCAGTTCGGGGGCACCGAGCGCATCAGGCAATTCAACATCTGGTTCGAATACTGCAAGAACAACTACAGCTAGCCGTGCCTGGCGGGGTCCTGTAAGAGAGTGTGAGGACGTCATGCGGTGGCTGAGACTCCGCTGGTTCGTTCGCAAGTCTGTTCTCACGAGTGACTCGGCCATTCAGTACCCGATTTTGTCGGGAAGATTCGCTCGGTCCCTTCACAGAGCTCGCAAGCTCCACGGTGAGATCCCAATAGAATCCGCTGTTTAGCGTTTCACATGTCGTAGCGAAAGATGCAACGGCTGGTCTGCCTGCGTGCTATATTCTGAACCAACTGCATATGAGGACCGGCCCGCAGGGGGAGCGAGCAGCTGAGAGGTGGGGTCAAGCCCACCAACCCCTCGAACCTGATCTCGAGAAGCCGCACGGGTCCCGGAATACCGGGGTGGCGGGGCGGAAGACGAGCGTAGGGAATGCGGCCGAAGGATTATGACCGCACAGGCCAGCCTTTCGGCCCGTTGCGGTCTTTTTCGTGTGCTGAAGAATCCCAGCGGGTCGACAGAAGTTTCCCCGCAGCGGACGGAGGAGAGAGCCATGGCGGTGGTCGATAGGCCTGAGACAGCCAATCAGTCGTTTCCGGCAAGCCAGAAAGTGTACGTCGAGGGGTCTCGGCCGGACATTCGAGTTCCCGCACGGGAGATCACGCTCGAGCCCACCTCCGGCCGGTACGGCGACGAGGAGAACGCCCCGCTTCGCGTCTATGACACGAGCGGTCCGTACACCGACCCCAGCGCCGACACAGACATTCGACAAGGGCTCCAGCCGCTTCGTCGGCCTTGGATCGTGGAGCGCGGCGACGTCGAGGAGTACGACGGCCGCGAGATCGAGCCGCGAGACAACGGAATGCGGAATGGCGATGCGCTCGCCAACATGGCGGTCTTTCCGGGGCTCAAGCGACGCGTCCTCCGCGCGAAGCCCGGCATGGCGCCCACCCAGCTCGCGTACGCTCGGGCCGGCATCATCACGCCTGAGATGGAGTTCATCGCCCTCCGTGAGGAGATCGATCCGGAGTTCGTGCGCTCCGAGGTGGAGCGCGGACGGGCGATCATTCCCGCCAACATCAACCACCCCGAGACCGAGCCAATGATCATCGGTCGCAACTTCCTGGTGAAGATCAACGCAAACATCGGCAACTCGGCCGTCGCCTCCTCGATCGAAGAAGAAGTCGAGAAGATGTGCTGGGCGACCCATTGGGGCGCAGACACGGTCATGGACCTCTCGACCGGCAAGAACATCCACACGACCCGCGAGTGGATCATCCGCAACTCCCCCGTCCCAATCGGCACCGTCCCGATCTACCAGGCCTTGGAGAAGGTCAACGGCAAGATCGAGGAGTTGAGCTGGGAGATCTTCCGGGACACGCTGATCGAGCAGTGCGAGCAAGGCGTCGACTACTTCACCATCCACGCGGGCGTGCGGCTCGCCTACATCCCGCTCACGGCAAAGCGCGTGACGGGCATCGTATCGCGCGGCGGCTCGATCATGGCGGGCTGGTGCCTAGCCCACCACGAGGAGAACTTCCTCTACACCAATTTCGAAGAGATCTGCGAGATCATGCGGGCGTACGACGTGTCCTTCTCCCTGGGCGACGGCTTGAGGCCAGGCTCGACGGCGGACGCCAACGACGAGGCCCAGTTCGCGGAGCTGGACACGCTCGGCGAGCTGACCCAGATCGCCTGGAAGCACGACGTGCAGGTCATGATCGAGGGCCCCGGCCATGTGCCGATGCACAAGATCAAGGAGAACATGGACCGCCAGCTCGAGATATGTCACGAGGCGCCGTTCTACACCCTCGGTCCTCTAGTGACGGACATCGCTCCGGGCTACGACCACATCACGTCAGGCATCGGAGCGGCGATGATCGGCTGGTTCGGCACGGCGCTCCTCTGCTACGTCACGCCGAAGGAGCATCTTGGCCTACCAAACCGCAAGGACGTGAAGGATGGGGTGATCACCTACAAGATCGCGGCCCACGCCGCCGATCTCGCAAAAGGCCACCCCGGCGCTCACCTACGGGACGACGCTCTATCAAAGGCCCGGTTCGAGTTCCGTTGGAAGGACCAGTTCAATCTCGCGCTCGATCCAGATACGGCATACGCGTTCCACGACGAGCTGCTCCCGGCGGAGCCAGCGAAGGTGGCGCACTTCTGCTCGATGTGCGGGCCGCACTTCTGCAGCATGCGCATCACTCAAGACGTGCGCGACTACGCGCGCTCGAAGGGGCTGGAAGACGACAAGGCCCTAGCGGCCGGGCTCGAGGAGAAGGCGCGCCAATTCCGCGAAGCGGGCGGCAGGATCTACCAAGAAGTCTAGGCTAGGACAGGGAGTATGCAAGACAGTCGCAGTGCAACACTGGACAACACGGCATTGTACGAAGAGATCGTGCGACGCATTGCTGACCTTGAGGATCCAGACAAGATCATTCTCTTCGGCAGCCGCGCCCGGGGGGACTACCGGCCGGACAGCGATTTCGACATCCTGGTCATCAAACCCTCGACGAAGCCGAGGTACGCACGGGCGGGATCGCTCTTCGGCGCGCTTGCGCGCCTCCCCGTCGAGGTGGAAATCCTGGTCTACACACCGGAAGAAGTCTACGAGTGGAGCCAGGTTCCCCAGGCATTTGTAACGACCGCCATGCGAGAAGGACTGGTCCTCTATCAAAGACCTTCGTGATCTGGTGCAGGGCTGGATTCGCAAAGCCGAGAGCGACCTCGCCGTTCTCGAGTTGGCCGTAGGCGCCGAAGTAGCACTGGATACCGCCTGCTTCCATGCGCAGCAGACCGCAGAGAAGTATCTCAAGGCGTACCTGCTTGCACGCAACGTCCCCTTCCCGTTTACCCACAACCTCGTACGGCTCGTCGCGCTGTGTGAGACACAGGATCCCCAGTTCGCCACGCTCACGTCGTATGCAGACTCCTTGACCCCGTTCGCGGCCGGGCTGCGGTACGACGGCGAGTTCTGGCCGTCGATGGAGGCGGCGGAAGAGGCGCTCGAAGCCGCAGTAGCGATCAAGCAATTCGTGCTACAACGGATACCTCCACACCTGGCTGCTGGAGATGCTGCCACAACCTAGGCCTAAGCCTAGGGGGCCTCAAAGGGGGAGGGGAACAGTTTGTCCGACGTTGCTCGCTTCACCTTCCTGCTGCTTCGGGATCAGTTGAAGGTCCATAGTCCCAGGCGTACACTACGCGCTGGCGACCCAGGTCCTTGGCGTCCTTTGTGCTTCCTTGCGTACGGTGCTGGAGGCTTCGATGCCGAGCGAGCGCATCCAACGACAGATCGATCGCCTCCTCGACCAGGCAGAAGATGCCATTGGTCGCCAGGAGTGGACCTCTGCGCTCGCAGCCGCCCGAGCAGCTCTGTCCCTTAACAGTCCGAGCGAAGACGCCCGATCGCTCGCGGCAGCGGCGGACGCGGCGCTAGCCGTCCTTTCGGGAGCAGCGTCGAGTGTAGCACCGACGTCTGGCCCCTCGACGCGCACCCCCCAATCTCGTCGGAACCTGGGACCGTGGCGTCCACGCCGCGTTCCTTCTGCGACGGCCGCTACGAGGTCAAGCGGTTCCTTGGCGAGGGCGGGAAGAAGCTGGCGTATCTCGCCCACGATACCAAGCTCGATCGGGACGTAGCGTTCGCTCTGATCAAGACCGATGGGCTCGACCAGGAGGGGCTTCTGCGGATCAAGCGGGAAGCCCAGGCGATGGGCAGACTAGGCGACCACCCGCACATCGTTTCCGTCTTCGACATCGGTGAGGAGGCAGGCCAGCCATACCTCGTGTCCCAGCTCATGGGCGGTGGCGATGTTGAGGGGCTGATCGAGAACGCCCCAGACCAGCGAGTGCCTCTCGCAGAAGCGCTCCGCATCGCCGATGAGGTTTGCCGAGCCCTCGAGCATGCCCCACGCCCAAGGGATCGTCCATCGTGACCTGAAACCTGGAAACGTTTGGCTTACCATGGAACCGCGAAGCTCGGCGACTTCGGGCTCGCCGTCGCGATGAACAAGACGCGGCTGACTCAAGCAGGGATGATGGTCGGGACGGTTTCCTACATGCCACCCGAACAGGCCATAGGTGGCGAAGTCACGCCACGCTCAGACCTGTACTCCTTGGGCGTCAACGTGATCGACTCTGGCTCCTTTGGTCGTCCATCGACATAGACGTAACAGAGGGTATTATGTCGAGCTATTTCGGCGGTCGCGAAATCTGATTCGCAATTAAGCTTCCAGCAATTCCTATCAGCAAAGCTAACAGCACAGACCATGCGGCCACCAAGCGCTCTTTCCAGGCGTTGTCTTTCGCCCCACTTCCTACATCAAATTCAACCGGTGGAAAAGCATTCTTCAAGTAGAGGCCAGCGAACACTGATCCAACGGCTGCCACTATTGTCGGTCCTAGAGAAAATGCGAGATAGGCCACACTGGAAGACGCTGGCAGGGCTGGTATCAAAGCCTGTAGAAGCTGAAGGCTCGACCACACTCCAAGGGATATCAGGCCATAAAGTGGGAGTGTGATCCAGAAGGTGCGCGACCATTCGGCTAGACGCCACCACTGCGCTCGCCGTTGAAAAAAGAATCTTTTTAGCTCATCAAATGCACCCGAGACTATTAGAGGATCATAGCCGTGAACGTCCAGGCTGTTCTTCATCCAACTGTTACGATCAACAAGGTATATCGAGACGTTTATATCGTGACCGTAGCTGCTTATAGTCGCTCGCTTAATGCGCCGTGGCATGTATTCGCTCGTAAAGAACTCTGGCGTACGCCCCTCATGTGAGTCATTCTCCTCAAAGCCTTCTACCCGTATCGCGATATCAGAGTCTTTCGTCAGCCTTCCCACCAATTGGCCGAGTTCAAAGAGAGCCACACTATCCAGTACGATGCCGGCGAATTCATGCTGAAGTCGCCGGGAGTGACGATACTTGAGTGAAACGCTATTGGGCGGATCGCTCACTACAACTCCTTCACGGGTGCGTGGTGTTGGAAGTACAGCAGTATCGTAATCAGTACAGCACATCGTGCGTCAAAGCCCGTAAATGTGTCAGTTAGGCTATCGGAGCATTGTGGCTTGAATCTCTTTAATCTGTTGCTCGGAGAATCGTCGGTAGCCGCTGGGTAAGCGAGTGACTGGGACCAGGCCTTTGTCTGCCCTAGCTCTGAGTGTGTTTTGATGTACTCCGGGTCGTGCCGCTGCGTGGCTGATCGTCAGCAGCTACGCGAGATGATCGGTGGCCTCCTAGTTCCGGTCGCAATGACTGCGAACCTATGGGCAACGGTTGAAGCGTCGAAGAATTCTCTACAAGACACACGCGGTCGAGCGCACGATGTTCCGAGCTTCTGGACGAGCACACGCGCCGCAATCTCGGTATCAGCGCCGAGGAATTCCTTAGAGCATGGGACGCCGGTGAATATATGCCGGTAAGGCAGATTCGCGTGAGGTCATGGAAGTCGCCATGCTGATTCCGTTTGCCCGTTAGTGCCGGGGCGCGATCCTGCGGAAGCTATCCGCGCATTCGTTGAGCCGCTCCAACGAGCTGCCAGTTGTGTCTGTGATGGTGGTACCCGAGATGCGGGGCAGTCTTGGCATCAGGCAGCAGCAGGCTCGCGCACGTCAACCGTTGCCAGCTCGAGCTCATAGCCGCTCCGCGCGGTGTCTTCCCCGGCCTGGCGCATCTCCTCGATGATCTCGAGGGCCTCTGCAACGGCAGATACAAGCAGTGGGGTCTCCTCCACAGGCCCGTGCCCTTGTTCTGCTTCGGAAAGCACCCATCCCTCGATTGCATCCAGCACATTATCTATCGCCTCGTCACGGGTGCGGCCCTGGCTTACGCACCCCGGCATAGCGGGCACAGAGACGGAGATCCATTCCTGATCAGGGACGAGGATAACTGTATAGCGCAAGTCTGGCCCTCCGTCCGATGCAGAAGGGGCGATAGACAGATTTAGGCAGATTATAGAAGAGGACCCTCATCGGTCGAGCCGCCACGGCGAATCCCTGGCGGAGGAAGAGCAGCTAGCGATCGCTCTCAGGGCGCTCTGCAAACGTCGGAGTACCCTCAGTCAGGCCCGTTCGGACGGACCTGACACCCCAGCGTCCGCGAACGTCGCCATCTCGTTCACGATCGCCATTGCGTCATCGACCAAGTGCATGGCGATGGCTGCGCCCGTGCCCTCGCCGAGGCGGAGGTCGAGGTTGAGGAGCGGGGTGAGCTCCATCCGTTCGAGCATGACTCGGTGGCCGATCTCCACGGAATTGTGCGCTGCGATGAGGTAGTCCCGCGCGCCTGGCTGGAGCTCGGTGGCGATCAGGGCCGCGGCGCCTGAGATGAAGCCGTCGATGATGACCGGCACGCGACGTCTCGCTGCCTCCAGAATGACGCCGACGAGTCCTGCGATCTCGTAGCCACCCACCTTCGTCAGAACGTCCAACGGGTCCGTGGGATCGGGCCGGTTCACGGCCAGTGCGCGCTCGATCACCTGGACCTTGCGTTGCCAGCCAGCGTCGTCCAGGCCGGTGCCGCGCCCTGTTACGTTGGCCACCGGCTGGCCGGTGATGACCGCGACGATGGCGCTGGAGGGCGTCGTGTTCCCGATACCCATGTCGCCCGTGCCGACCAGGTCGAGCCCGCGGTCGACTTCGCCTGCGAGGATATCCGCGCCCGTCGCGATTGCAGCGAGCGTCTCTTCGCGCTCCATTGCTGGTCCTAGAGCCATGTTCCGGGTACCGAGGCGGATCTTGCGCTGGATCAGGTCTGGATGCTCGGGAAGTTGGACGGCGACGCCTAGATCAGCCACGACCACGCGAGCTCCGGAGCGACGAGCGAGCACGTTGATCGCCGCTCCGCCGCTGAGGAAGTTCAGCACCATCTGGGGCGTGACTTCCTGCGGATAGGCGGACACGCCCTCGGCGGTCACTCCGTGGTCGCCGACCATCACGATCACCGCCTTGCTGGGGAACGTGGGGTGCGGCTTGCCCGTGATCCCCGCAAGCTTGATCGCCAGGCTCTCCAGACGGCCCAGGCTGCCCACGGGCTTGGTGAGTTGATCGAGGCGCTCCCGTGCGGCGCGCATCGCGGTTTCGTCGAGGGGTGGGATCGTGGTGGTGATCAAGTCGATCAATCTTGGTCTCCTACTGGACTATGACGGCGCCGCGGTTGGTGAGGTGGAAGCGACAGAAGTAGTCATACCGCCCGGGCGTCGTGAACGTATAGGTGAAGACCTCCCCACCGTTCATCGCGCCGGAGTCCCACAGGCCCCTGAGGCTCGTAACCGTGTGCTCTACGAGGCCCTGGTGGTCCCAACGGACGGTTGTCCCGACGGGGACGGTGAGCTGGTTCGGAGTGTAGAAGTTGTCTCGGACAAAGACCGTCGAAGCGAGCGTGTCGGCCGACGGAGCGGGCGTGGGCGGAGCTGGCGCAACCTGGTGCTCCACGCCGACGGCCGCCATCGTGTGCATCCCACCGAGCCAAATGCCGTTGTTCGTGTTCGCCGTCTCGAAGTGATCGTGGAAGGGGAATGCGCCGGGCTGGTCCGCCGTGAATAGCAGGTCGTAGCTCTCGCCGGGCGCCACCAGCACCGTGTCCTTGGAGGGTCCGCCGAGCCACGGCCGGCCGTTCACGCTCGCTAGGGTGAAATGGTAGCCGTGCAGGTGCATCGCATGGGCTACCCGGCCAGCATTGATCGCGCGGATCAGCACCCGGTCGCCGACGTTCGCGTGGATCATCGAGCCCGGGTCTCGCATCGTGTCGGGGTAGGCGAGGCCGTTGATCAGGAAGTAGTTCGGCGAATACGTGCCTGCTACCGCGAAGCTGGCGCCTTGGGCGGCGGCTCTCGAGTCCACCTCACTCAACACCATCGTGTACTGCTGGTCGAATGCGGGCCCGTTGTCGTAGACGGTCTTGGCGCCGTTGGAGGCGTTGACGATCACGGCGCCATACATGCCGAGCTGGTCGGCCGCCGTGTCAGGGTTGCCAACGTACAGGTAGGACCCGGCGCGCTCGGCCCGGAACCGATAGGTTTGGGATCCGCCGGGCGGGGCCGTTTCGGTCCACGCCGGTGCGCCATCGATCCCCTTCAAGCCGAGCCGATGGCTCGATCCGCTCGAGTCTCGGTCGTTGACGAGGGTGATCTCGACGTTGTCGCCCTGGTCCACGGTGATGGCTGGCCCTGGCACGCGTGCGGCGCTGTTGGGGTCTGAGGTGAAGCCGAGGACGGGGAGCTGCGCGCCGTCTGGCATGGCGAGCGACCCGTCTCGAACATAGAGTCGAAAGGTCTTGGTGCTCGCTCCGCGTGCCTGGGGCGCGGTCGTGACGGGTCGAGGCACGCCGACCATCGGACCCGCGTACGGCCGACCAAGCTCATCGCGCACGAGGATGCCGTTGCCCCCAGCCTGAACGAGTAGGTCGTACTTCTCCCCGGGGCCGATAGAAACCGTGTCTGTTGCCGGGCCCCCCGTCCATGGTCGCCCGTCACTGGCCACAATCTGGGGGCTGGAGCCACCGACGCGCATGGTGTGGGTCGTGTAGCCAGCGTTGATCATGCGGACCAGCACGCGCTCGCCTGCGCTTGCTTCTAGATTTGTGGAGACTTCGCTGCCGCGGGCGAAGGGGCGGTCGTTGATGAAGGAAAAGTCGGGTTGGAACCGGAGCCAGTTGTACGGTAGCGCTTCATCCTGAATCGACGCCCGCGCGCCCTCGTGGCCTTCGGTCGCCATCTCGGACAGGACGAGCGTGTGCTCTCGATCGAAGGCGGGGCCGCCCGTGTAGGCGGTGCTCGTGTTTCTCGCGGCGCGCACGATCAGCGGTCCGAACATGCCCATCTGCTGGTGCTCGACGTTGTTCTGATGGCAGTGATAGAAATACGTCCCTGCGTGCGTCGCCCTGAACCTGTAGGTGTACGACTCCCCCTGGCGAACGAGACCCGGAGCAAATGTCTCGGGTACCCCATCGTGTTCCATCGGGGTGTCCAGCCCGTGGAGGTGCACGGTGTGCCCTTCGCCGGCTGGCTGGAGAGTGTTTGCAGTGGGATCGCGATCGTTCACGAGGGTAACGTCGACGGTGTCACCCTCGTCGACCACAATGGCAGGTCCGGGGATTTGGGGCGGGCCGTTGGGGTCGTCGGTGAAGCCCCACACGTACATGGATGAGCCGTCGGGCATGGGGATGTACCCGTCCCGGACGTAGAGCGTGAAGCTCCGCACTTGCGACTGGGCAGTTGCGGGAGTGGCGCTCGAGAGGATCGCTGCGACGCCGACGCCCTGGACGATCAGCAGGAGCCCGATGGCCGCGGCGAGTGGGCGCTGCCACCGCGGCTGGGATTCTCGTCTCGAATCGGAGCGATTCAATGAGCGAGCAACGACGGCCAAAGAGCTACCGTGCCTGAACAGTGATCGTTCCCTTCATCCCTTGCTCCTCGTGGAGCAGGCAAACGTACTGAAACGTGCCAGGGGTATTGAAGGTGAGCGCCCACACCTTCTCCATGGGAACGGTTATGCGCGGGTGCTCGCCGATAAGCCCGGAGCTGTACATGCCCTGCCCATCGTAGATGGGATTGTTCGTCCTAAGCGCTCCGTTTCCGAAGACCAGCCGAGGCGCACTGTTGGGATCTTCGAGCGCTGCCAGGAGCTCGGGCGGAGGCTCGCTGCCGGGAGCCGGTGGCGTGAGGATGGTCCCGTCTGGGAGCTGCAACTGGAACAGGTTGGCGGGCGGTCCGTTCGCGCCGTTTGCGCGGAACGTCACCGTGTGCGGCTGGAGATGATCGACGTACCAGGCCACCGTGTCGCCCTGCCCGACGGTCAATGCCGAGGGAAGAAACGCCTGGATGTCGAGATTCTCGCCGCGCCAGTCGGTGCCCGCGCGCACGAACCACAAGTCAGCGCCTCGAGGACCCTCGATCCGGGTCGGCCTATTCCGTGTTGCGTAAATCAGATCAGCCTGACCCTGACGGATGGCGTCCAGGGCGCTGGCCTGAGCGTCAATCGCGGCCTGCGTTGTGATGCCCGGCGTTCCAGGCGGAACGACCTCGACGCTTCCCACCATGCCGACGTGATAGAGGCAAAGGTAGTTGTACTTGCCAATGCGCGAGAAGGTAATCGAGAGCTCCGTCAGATCGGTCGGCAGCTCGGCGCTGATGAAAGAGCTGCCGTCCCACGCACCGGTCGGCAAGGACGCGAGAAGGAGCTGCGGATTCAGCATCCCCGGTCGGCTCGGGTCTTCGGGCTGCGGGATGAACACGTTGGGAATCGGCTCGTTTCCGGGGAACGTGACCGTGTGGAGCTCGTCGGACTCCACGGCCCAGGTTACCGTCGTCCCCTGGGCGACCCGCACGCCGTTTCCGCCGTAGATGGGATCGCCGACGAAGTCCTCCTGAGCGATTGATCCTGTCCCCTGGCCAACATAGACGCGCAACGCCGCGCGTGACTGCGTCAAGGGCGCTTGTGCTGGGGCCGGCTGAACTGCGGGCGCCTGTGCCGTTGGCGGTTGTGCGGGAGGAGCTTGCGTTGGGGCCTGGACGGTTGGGACCTGCGCGGGTGTCGGCTGCACCGGCGGAACCGGCGCAACTTGGGCTTGGCCAACGGGCGCGGTGAGGACCACGAATGTGGCGATCAAGGCGCCGATGCTCGCGGTAAGTGCTCCGAGAACGACGGCGACTCTGCGCATTCGTCCTCCTTCCAATGTCATCGGGGTGCACGCACTTCGTGCGTGAACGAACGGCGAGCAGTATACCGAACGCTTCCAGGCACGATCACCGGTGGAGCATGAGACTCGCGGCTCGGCGCGCGTCCTGGACGCCAAGAGCGTGAGCGAAAGCGACGTAGGCCATGCCGGCGGCGGCCGCGACGCTGGTCACCAAGATCAGTTGTCCGCTCCAGTGCGTGGCGTCGACGAGCGGCTGCAGCACTCCCTGCAGCACCATGGCCACCACGCCCATCGTGACCCCCGCGAGGCCGATGCGCCACGCGAAGTGGGCCAACTCACGTACTGGGAGCCAGCCGAGACGGCGATGGAGCAGGATCGCCAGTATCGTCGCCTCTGCGAGCGCCGCGACAGAGTTTGCCAGAGCCAGACCACCAAACGTTAGCTCCGTTCGCATGAAGATCAGGCTGAGGGCTACGTTCACGGCGACCGCCCCGGCGGCAATGCGGACGGGCGTCGCGGTGTCGCGCTCGGCGTAAAAGACGCGCGCCACGATCTCGACCACGGAGTGGCCGGGCAATCCGATTGCGAACCAGCCGAGCGCAAACGCCGTCGCAGCAGCATCGGCGGAGCTGAACTCGCCGCGCTCCAGCAGCAGGCTCACGATCGGTCTTCCGAGCACGATCAGCCCGATCGCCGCTGGAATCGTCAGGTACAGGATGAGGCGCAGCCCGAACAGAAACGTCTGCCGCTCTTCTTCGGGCCGCGCCCCCGCGCTCTGTTCGGCCAGCGTGGGGAACACGGCGGTAGATACGGCCATCGCAAAAACGCCGAGGGGGAGCATCAGGAGCAGCCAGGAGTAGTTCAGATACGCGATGCTCCCCGCGACGAGGAACGAGGCGAGCGCAACGTTGATGAGCTGGTTGAGCTGGCTTACGCCGAGCCCGATCACCCGCGGGCCCATGAGCCGCGCGACTTCCCGCACGCCGGGGAGGTCGAGGCCGAACGTTGGCGTGAACCACATCCCCAGGCGGATGAGGCCAGGGACTTGGATGGCGAAGTGCAGGAGCGCTCCTACCACGGCTCCAACCGCCAGCGCCTCGGCCCCGAGCGATCGGAAGAACAAGGCGCTGCAGATGAGGGCAACGTTGTAAGCGAGAGGGGCAGCGGCGGCGAGCGCGAACCGATGCTCTCCATTGAGGACACTGGTCACGAGTGTGCTGACAGCAAACACGGCAGGACAGATGAGCATGATGCGTGTGAGGTGCGCCGCGCGTGCCTGGTCGTCCAATGGCCACCCTGGGACCAGGACTCCCATAATCGCCGGCGCTGCGATGGCGAGCAACGCCGAGATCGCTCCGAGAGCAATGACGCCGATGTTCATCAGCGCGCTCGTGAACCGCCATGCCGCGGCGCGATTGCCCTTGGTCATGTACGAGGTGAAGACTGGAATGAATGCGGCGCCGACGGCGCCCCCGGCGAGCACCTGAAACACGGTGTCCGGGATGCTGATCGCCGCCAGGAATATCTCGTACTCGCGAGAGGCCCCGTACTGGTGGCTGATGACGATGTTTCGCACCAGGCCGAGGATCCTGCTCGCGACGAACCCGCTCATCACGATAAGGGCGGCGCCGAGAATCGCCGTCAGCCTGCGTGTCTCTCGTGCCGGCTCGGTGAGCTCGCTGTCGCTCGGGGGAAGGACGTCCTCAACTGCGCGCTCGGAAGTGTCGTGCGCCGTCCCCGTGGCGTGACCGGGGCCGGGAGCGGTCATCGAATGCTCGTCCGCGCGTTCCCTTTACGCAGGACCGTGTCCGCGACGGCGGCATGGGCCGCTAACTCCGCTCGGTCGTCCAACGGCGTGAGCTCGGCGTCGGGACCAGCGTGACGACGCAGCGCGGTCAGAATGAGCAGATCGGCGAGCCAAGGGTTCTTCGGCAGGATCGGACCGTGGAGGTAGGTCCCCACGGCGCCGCGGTAGCGAGCTCCCTCCCAACCGTCCTCGCCATTGTTGCCCTTGCCGACGATGACCCGTGCGAGAGGCTCCGTCGCGGCTGCCCCATCACGAAGTGAGCTCTGGTCCTCCGATAGGTACGTGCGGCCGCTGTGGTTTTCGAAGCCGACGAGGCGTCGCTGTTCTCCGTCGACGGTAGCCTCGGCGACGACGTTCCCTACGTAGCGGGTCTGGCCTGCAACGGTATGAGCGTGGAATAACCCGGTCCCAGGGATCTCTACCCCGTCGGCGGTTCGGAAGTATTCGCCGAGGAGTTGGTAGCCGCCACAAACGGCCAGCAGTCCTGCGCCATCATCCACCGCCTCTTCGATAGCCTCGCCCGCGCCGGCGGCCAGGTCTCGGCTGACGACCGTCTGCTCGACGTCCTGCCCGCCACCGAAGAAGAATAGATCCGCGGTGGCCGGATCGAAATGATCCCCCACGGTCACGTTTTCGACCTGCAGATCGATGCCGCGCCAAGCGCAGCGCCGCTGGAGGGCAATGATGTTGCCCCGATCGCCGTAGAGGTTCATGAGGTCGCCGTAGAGGTAGACGAGCCGGAGCTGCACTCAGTCCTCCCAGAACGGCGAAACGTGGCCGCGCCGCTGGAGCTCATGCCGCATGTCCAGCATCGCAGTGTAGGTTGGAAAGACCAACACCTCTTGCCCACGGCGGGCCGTGGCTAAGGCCGAGTCGATAGTCGTCGAGAGCAGGGGCTCGACGTCGACGCACGGAACGCCCGCGTACTTCAACCGCAGAGCCATGTCCTGTGCCCGGAGTCCGGTGCAGAGCACCCGGTACCGTCGTTCTGCCAGCACCTCGAAGTCCACGTCCCAGAGCCAGCTCACGTCCGTCCCATCTGCAAAAAGGTCGTTGATTGCGATGACCATCAACGGTTTTTCACCTTGGCCTGTTTGCGCGAGGGCGCTCCCCGAGGCCGGGCTCGGGCCGGCCAATGCCCTCAAGACTTGGTTGAATCCAACGGGATTCTTCACCAGGACCATCACGAGGGCGCCTGATTCGACGGCGATTCGCTCGAAGCGTCCAAAGACGGCTTCGGATCCTCCGATGGATCCAGCGGTCTTGTCGAGCGGGATGCCCAGGGCCGTGCAGATGGCCGCTGCTGCCAGCGCGTTGTAGGCGTTGTATAGACCGGGCAGTGGGAGCTCGAGGGTAGCGGTTTCTCCCGGGGCTTCGATGGTTAGTGTGCTTCCCATTGGGTTCGTAGGACTCGGAACCGAGGCCGCGGTCGCCGCCACGTCGGGCCGTGGGCGGCTCCATCCGCAGCTTGGGCAAGCGTAGTGGCCCAAATGGGAATACGCCGTCCACGCGTAGGCGAGGCGGGCCGCGCAAAAGGGGCACAGGAGCCGGTCCGCATCGTGCGCGACGTAGGCGCCGCCTACCGAGCGATCCTCGAAGCCGAAGGTGAGTACCCGGGCCTTGGCGTCTCGTGCCAACTGCGCGACGGTGGGGTCGTCGGCGTTCAAGATGAGTGTGGCGGAAGGATCGAGCCCTGCGGCGGCGGCGCGCCACGCTTTGGCGACCAGCTCCACCTCTCCGTAGCGGTCGAGCTGATCGCGGAAGACGTTGGTGAGGGCGAGGATCCTCGGGGCGATTGCCGTCGCGGCTGATGGTACCGTGGCCTCGTCCACCTCGAAGATGCCAAGGTCGCCGCGGGGGTGCCCGCTGAGGTCGCTGTTACTCGCGAGGGCGGACACGAGTCCCGTCATGAGGTTTGCCCCCGACCTGTTGTGGATGGGGTGGAACCCAGCGCTCCTGGCGACGTGGGCAACCATGCGGGTCGTGGTCGTCTTTCCGTTGGTGCCCGAAACGATGACTGACCCGCCGCGGAGTTGACGAGCGATGTAGGAAAGCGCGGTCGGTTCGATGCGCGGGACGACGTGCCCCGGTAGCACCGTGCCGCCGTGCCCGATGCATCGACTGACGAGCGAGGCTGTTCTGCCAGCGAGGATCGCAAGCGTGAGCCTCGGCTTCACCGCCGCTCGATTTTCTCGATTCGGTAGCTGTGGGGGCCCATCGGCGTCTGGACCTCGACAACTTCGCCCACGCGACGCTCCATGAGAGCGCTGCCCACTGGCGATTGAGTGGAGATGCGGCCGTCGCGAGCGCTAATCTCGCCCGGGCCGACGATCGTGTACACCACGGCCTCGTTGTCCATGAGGCTGTGGAGTGTCACGATGGTCCCGAGGTCCACTGTTTCTGTGGAATCGCCGGTGTAGATGCTGGCCGCGGATAAGGTCTTCCGAATGTCGTTGATCCGTGTCTGGACCTCGGACAGTCGCTGCTTGGCGGCGTCGTACGGTGCGTTCTCTCGGAAGTCCTTGTCCGCCGCCGCACGGCGCAACTGATCGGTCACTTCGGGACGCACCCGCTCCTCGAGGTCTTTCAGCTCCTCGGTGAGGGCGGCATACCCTTGTTCGGTGACAAGCACTTCTTCGGGTTCATCCGTTCGACCGCCTGCCCGTCGCCGGGCCGCGGGTCGACGAAGACGAATGTAGGCGCCGAGGTTTACAGAGGTCGTCTTTTGCGTCTTCAAGCTGGTGAGGAATGTCTTCACGGGCTCGAGGCGGCGGTTCAAATCGACGCTCGACTCGGAGAATTGCTCCTGATAGCGGGAAACGTCGACGGGGGTGATCTGCGAGATGAGGGTGGTGGTGCCGAGCCAGCGGCTGAATCTGCTCAACTCGCGGGAGGTGAGCTCTCGGTCAGCCAGGGGCACGTTGGGAACGTAGGACCCGATGGCCTGTCCGAGGGTCAGGGTGCCATTGTCGCGTTGGTCGTTAGCGCTCACGAGTGTCGAGTCCCTCCCTTGCGACATACTAAGACCGGGAGCGTATGACGCCAGCAGGAACGTTCACTGCCGTGTAAATGTCACTACTACATAAATTATAAGGGCTCGTCTTTTGACCAAACAATTTGCGCCGCGCGCGGCAATCGAAGCCGCGGCGTCGGCGCTGGGACTCGACCTCAGCGCCCGCCAAGCCGAGCAGCTCACTTCATTCATCGACGAGCTGCTCGAATGGAACGAGCGCATGAACCTTACGGCCATTACCGATCCCGCCGAGATTGCTACGAAGCACATCCTTGACTCTTTCACCGCGGCGCCGCTACTCCGGTCACGCATTGGGGCGGCGGACGGCTCGCTCATTGACGTGGGCGCGGGCGGCGGCTTTCCCGGGCTTCCGCTCGCGATCGCGCTTCCCACGATGCAGACCACCATGATCGATTCGACGGGGAAAAAGGTCGCGTTCCTGGAGCATGCGGTCGCGGCGATCGGACTCCATAACGCCCGCGCGGCGCACGCGACCGCCGAGGAGGCAGGTCGCTCCCTCGATCACCGTGGGCGGTACGACGCCGCCATTGCGCGCGCGGTAGGTTCAGTCGCGACGCTTGTCGAGCTACTGGTGCCCCTCTTGCGCGTTGGGGGCTTTGCCGTTCTCATGAAAAAACTCTCTGCTGTAGACGTGGAGGTTTCGGCCGCAGAGCGCGCCCTGGCGGAGCTGCATGCGTCCGTGGAGGAGATCGCGGACGTCAGCATGTCCCAACTGCCCGATCGCGGCCTCATCGTTGTTCGGAAGATCGATGAAACGCCTATGGCGTATCCCCGACGGCCCGGTATTCCACGGCGTCGGCCCATCGCCATTGCGGTCAACAATTGATGTGTTACGGACTTGTATTGCATTTGTGACTTCGTTTCGATATACTGCGCGCCGGCCTACGGAAGAACCGGCAGAGCGTAGTTCATGCGCGAGTCTCGCACCTTTGAGTCTGGCTCTGAACGCTCGCTTCCAATGCATGTCCGACCGTGGCCTCCAGTACGACCTGGTGGTGATTGGCGAGCACGCTTTCAACGCCAACGTCCACCAATAGAGGCTTGCAGGGAGGTGAGCCAGGGTGATCTACGCAGACAAGACGCTACGCTGCCGGGAATGTGGAGCTGACTTCACGTTCACGTCAGGTGAGCAAGAGTTCTACGCCTCGAAGGGGCTGATCAACGAACCGGCTCGGTGTCCTGACTGTCGGGCCGTGCGGCGGTCCCGAGCTGCGTCAGGTGGCATGGAGCTCGGGTCCCGACGAGAAATGCACCCGGCAACGTGTGCGTCGTGTGGGCTCGAGACAATGGTTCCCTTCCTGCCGCGTGGTGACCGACCGGTCTATTGCAGCACCTGCTTCGACCGAGTTCGGGCGGAGAGCCGCGTCTAAGAACGAAGCTAAAGCGGTGCATCTCTCTCAATTGGAGGGATGCACCGCTTTTCGATTGTTGAACCGGTGGCCGGGAACGTCCTCATGCCATTGATTCGCCGCGCTAGGCGGCGGTCTCAGTCGGCGAGGTTCCTGACCAGCTCGCGGAGGAAACTCCCGACATCGGCAACGATGCTGATGTTCTGAAAGGTGCCGCGGTCGGAGAGCTTCGTCACAACGGCCGGCTCGATGTCGACGCACACGGTGGTTACGCCCGCGGGCAGCAGATTGCCCGTGGCGATGCCGTGGAGCATCGACGCGAGCATGAGCGAGATTTGTATGCCTCCCCGCACGATCCTGCGCATCTCGTCCTGCGCCTGCTGTGTGTCCGTGATGACGTCCGGCAGCGGCCCATCGTCGCGAATCGAGCCCGCCAGCACGACGTCCACGTTGTGGCGAACGCATGCGTGCATCAGGCCCGCCGTGAGCCACCCTTGCTCGACGGCAGCGCGGATACTTCCGGCCCGCCGCACCATGTTGATGGCCCGCAGATGGTGCTCGTGGCCTCCCTCGACCGGGATCCCATCCTTGAGCGACACCCCCAACGACGTCCCGTAGAGTGCCAACTCGATGTCGTGGGTTGCAAGGCCATTGCCCCCGAAAAGCGCCTGCACGTAGCCGTGCTCCACGAGCCACACGAGCTCGGCCTGGCAGCCCGTGTGCATGAGCACCGGACCGCCGACAACCAGGATCTTCTCGCCCGCGGCGCGGACGTCTTCCATACGATTGGCGATCTCGTGAATGATGCGCGAATTCGGCTTCTCCGGCGAGACGGAGCTGCCCATGAACGCGAAGACGGGTGGTTGGTGGCGCGGCCGCTCGAGCGGAATGACGCGAACCCCGTCATGGCTGACGACGATGGGGTCACCAGCCCTCACCTCATTCAGCGTCACGCACCGAGCGGTGCCCGCCTGACCATCCAGGAGGATGCCGCAGTCCATCTCAGGGTAGGCTACGGGGATCCAGGCGCCCGCGACGTTGACCTCGGTCTGGAGGTTGGTCGTGGAGTAGAAGTCGTCGGGGAACACGCCGTCCGCCGGCGAAGGCAGAGTCCGAGCTGGGGAGACGCGCACTGGCGTTGCTCCAAGCCGCCCCACACGGTCGAGCAGCGCCTCCAGCTCCTCCTTGGCGCCTGCCCGGATCTCGATCCGAGCGTAGCTCGGGTCCTCCTTGCGCCGTCCGACCTCCATGGCTTGGATCTCGAACTCGCCGCCGCGGTCCATGATCTCGTCCATGATCCGAGGCAGAATCATGGAATCGATGATGTGGCCGCGGATCTCCACAACGTCGCTGAACGGGAGATCAGTCACGTCCAGGTACCTCGGGCCCAATGTTCTGCACGATCAAGAGACCTGCTATATATTGCTGCGCTGCTATGGGCAGATGGAGCGGTGGCTTGCGTCTACGGTTCATGAGCTCGATCCTGGGGCTGATCCTCGCCTTTGGTGTCCTGGCAATCGCGCCCGATGTCGTCCGCGCAGATCCCCGCGACTTCACCTTCGAAAACAACAGCGACGATACGCTCTTGTTCATTTATCCAGTAGCGTAACGACGTCAACGGGCGCTTTGAGCTGCGACCGCTGCGCTTTGTCATGTGGCCCAGTGATGCGGTTGACACCCGCCGCTCGAACAACCTAGAGTACCCTTATCCGCCAGCAGACGAGGAGCGCCCGGGCGATGATCTCGGCCACCGAATCACCCGCCTGGGCTCAGCTCACGTCCGGCGTTCGAGACGCCTTGGAGCGTGCGCTTAGCGGCATCGCCCTGGCTCCCGATGATGGCTACCGCCTTATTAGTTCTCGTCCGGATGAGCTCTCGGCCATCATCGCGGCAGCTGGACAACTGCGCGATCGCGGACGCGGTCGAACCGTCACGTACTCGCGGAAGGTTTTCATCCCCCTCACCAACCTGTGTCGTGACAAATGCGGCTACTGCACCTTCGTCAAGGCGCCCGGGCACCCCGAAGCGAATACCATGGATCCGCATGAGGTCCGTGCCGTAGCCGAGGCGGGCCGCGCTCGAGGGTGCAAGGAAGCGCTCTTCAGCCTGGGTGAGCGCCCCGAGGAGCGGTATGCGCTGGCCCGCAACCACCTACGCCGCGTGGGATACACCAGAACGAACGAGTACCTGGCCGCGATGTGTGAGATGGTTTTCGAAGAGACCGGCTTGATCCCGCACGCCAACGCTGGGGTAATGAGCCGTGACGATTTATTAGCGCTCCGCGAGGTCAACGGATCGATGGGGCTCATGCTGGAGAGCACCAGCGACCGTCTCCTGGAACGCGGCCAGGCGCATTTCGGCTGTGAAGGCAAGGTGCCGTCCGTTCGCCTCCAGATGATGGAGATGGCCGGTGAGCTCGGAATTGCCTTCACAACTGGGATCCTGATCGGGATCGGCGAGACGCTGGAAGAGCGAGTCGATTCTCTTTGCGCGATCCGCGAGCTGCACCAGCGATATGGCCACATCCAAGAGGTCATCATCCAGAACTTCCGCGTGAAGCCGACGATTCGAATGAAACACTGGGCCGAGCCGTCTGTCACCGACATGCTGCGTACAATCGCGATTGCGCGGCTGATGCTCGGTCCCCAGATGAACATCCAGGCCCCGCCCAATCTTTTCCTCGAGGATGGTGGACTGCCCCCTCTCCCTATGGGGGAGGGTTGGGGTGAGGGCGGAGCCGCTAGCGCCGGGCGGGACAGGTTCGGGGCTGCCGCTGAGCTTGTGGAAAGGCGCGGCGTCGCAGGCTACCTCGCGGCAGGAATCAACGACTGGGGCGGCGTGTCGCCCGTGACGATCGACCATATCAACCCTGAGCGCGCGTGGCCGGCCATAGCGGCGCTGCGAGAAACGACGCGCGGCGCCGGCTTGGAGCTTCGAGAACGCCTCTGCCTGTACCCGGAGTATCTCCGGCGACCCGAGTTCGTGCGAGAGCGTCTCCGCGGCCAGATGGAAGTGTGGACCGATGAGACGGGCCTTGTGCGCGAAGAGGAAACACGATGGAACTGAGCTCGCGGTCCGATAGCCTGCGCCCGAACAAACCCGCTGCCGATCATGCGGGGCGGGCGATCGATCGCCTCGTAGGAAGCGTCGAGCCTGCGGTCGCCACGATCTTGGATCGGGCCTTGGATGGGTACGAGCTGTCCGTCGACGAGGGCGAGGCGCTCTTCAACGCGACGGGCCAGGGGTACAACGTGCTCCTGATGGTGGCTGACGAGCTGCGGCGACGTGCCGTCGGCGATCGAGTCACCTACGTCGTCAATCGGAACATCAACTTCACCAACGTGTGCATCAAGCGGTGCGGCTTCTGTGCCTTCAGCCGCGGTCATCTCGAGGAGCAGGGCTACTTCCTGCCCATCTCTGAAGTCGTTCGGCGCGCGCGAGAAGCGTGGGACCTGGGCGCAACCGAGGTTTGCATCCAGGCCGGGCTGCCGCCGGAGATGGACGGCTCGCTCTACCTGGAAGTCTGCCGCGCGATCAAGCGCGAGCTGCCAGATATCCACATCCACGGGTTCTCGCCAGAAGAAGTGCTGTACGGCTCGGCCCGCTCGCGCTGCACGATCGAGGAGTACCTCGCTCGCCTGAAGGACGCAGGCGTGGGATCGTTGCCAGGCACGTCAGCCGAGATCCTGGACGAGCGGGTGCGGAAGCAGATCTCGCCGGGCAGGATCTCCGTGAAGAACTGGATTCGGGTCATCAGCGGCGCGCATCGGCTTGGTATTCCGACCACGTCCACGATCATGTACGGCCACGTCGAGACCGCGAGGGATCGAGCGCAGCACATAGCCACTCTGCGCGACATCCAGCGCGAGACGCGCGGGATCACGGAGTTCGTGCCACTCAGCTTCGTCCACAGCGAGGCGCCGATGTACTTCAGGCAGATGGTTCCGGGGATCCGCGCCGGTGCCAGCGGAACGGACGTGTTCAAAATGTACGCGGTGTCCCGCCTGATGCTGAACGGCTACATCGACAACATCCAGGTCTCCTGGGTGAAAGAGGGTACGCGCTTCGCGCAGGCCTGTCTGACTGCCGGCGCGAACGACTTTGGTGGAACGTTGGTCAATGAGAGCATCTCGACCGCTGCTGGAGCCTCCCACGGGCAGCTCACCCGGCCCGTCGAGATACGTCGATTGATCCGTGAGGCGGGAAGGATTCCGACCGAGCGGTCGACGACCTACAAGATCCTTCGAGAGCTTCCCGAAGAGCCAGAGACCCCGGACCCGCTGGACGTCGCGGAAGCGAGCGAGGAGCGGTTCGGCTCGTATCAGCGCCTCATCAAGATGGACGAGTTCCGGTACAAACCAGGGGCAGCTGCCCGGTCCCCTCTCCCTCTGGGAGGGGGTTAGGGTGAGGGCAGGCCGGTCCGCGATGACGGCGCAGCAGTCGATGACGCCCGACCAGCTCTCGACGACTGACGCGGCTCAGTTGACCGAGTGGGTCGATAGCGCGATCCATGGCCGTCGTTCCGTTCGGGCGTATCGCTCAGACCCCGTGCCGGAGACGGATCTCGAGGCGATTCTCGAGTCCGGTCGTTGGGCTCCCTCGCCGCACAACGCGGAGCCGTGGCGCTTCGCCGTCTTGCGCGGTATGGATGCCAAGCAGCGGCTTGCGCAGGCCATGGGCCAACGCTGGACCGACGACCTCACTCGGGACGGCTGGACGCCCGAGGCGATCGCCCAGGAGATCGAGAAATCCCATGGACGGATCGCCGAGGCACCGGTCGTCGTTATCGTGTGCATCTCTGCCGACGGGCTCGACGCGTATCCCGACCCGAAACGACAACAGGCCGAGCTCATGATGGCGGCGCATAGCGTCGGGTCCGCAGTGCAGAATATGATGCTCACGGCGTACTCTCGCGGCCTCGCCACGGGCTGGATGTGCGCCCCGCTGTTCTGTCCCGAGGTCGTCGTCGGCGCGCTGGACCTTCCCGGAGACTTGACGCCGCAGGGGCTCATCACCATTGGTTACCCTGTGGCGTGGCCGAAGCTTCGCCGCCGACGCTCGATGACAGACCTGATCATCGACGTCGCATAGTCACCGTTCACGAATGAGGAGCAGCCGATGACGGCCGCTGCACGTCCAGGAGTCATCGCCGTTCTCGGAGGCACTGGCCCAGAAGGGTCCGGTTTGGCCTTGCGATGGGTCCGCGCTGGGTTCGAGGTCATCATCGGCTCGCGGGACGGCGCCCGCGCGCAGGAGGCGGCGACCAAGATTCGCGAGCGGCTGGGTCAGGGCAGCGTCAGCGGGGCAGAGAACAGCGAGGCGGTCGCGCGCGCGGACACCGTCGTGCTCACGGTCCCATTCACCGCTCAGCAGTCGACGCTGAAATCGGTGAAGGCGGCGTTTCGTCCAGGACAGACGCTCGTCGACGTGACCGTTCCACTCGAGGTGGCGGTTGGCGGCCGGGCGACGCGCGTGCTGGGTCTCTGGTCAGGCTCGGCTGCAGAAGCGGCTGCCGAGGCGGTCCCCGAGGGGGTATCGGTGGTCGCGGCGTTCCACAACGTGTCGGCGGTCCATCTCGATCATCTCGAAGAGCCGATGGACTGCGACGTCCTCGTATGCGGAGACAACCGCGAGGCGAAGGCGCGCGTTGGCAAGCTCGCCCAGGCGATATCGGGCGCGCGCTACGTTGACGCGGGGCCCCTCTCCAACGCCCGCACGGTGGAAGCGCTGACCGCCCTCTTGATCGGCATCAATATTCGGTACAAGGTGCCCGGAGCGGGGATTCGCATCACGGGCATCAATGCGGAAGGCGGCCTGGCGTGAGCCCCGCCCCGGCGGAGGTGCGGATCATCCCGCTGCCTGTCGTGGGCGAGATCCCTGTCGACGCAGACCTCGCAGCCTTGGTTCTTTCCGCCGCGAAAGATCGTGGCGTGACGCTTCAGACCAATGACGTCCTCATCGTGACGCAGAAAGTCGTCTCGAAGGCCGAGGGCCGGATCGTCCGTCTGGAGGACGTCGAACCGTCCCCCTTTGCCATTCAGTTCGCCGAGCAGTACGGCAAAGACGCCCGCCAGGTCGAGATTGTGCTGAGCGAGACCCGACGCATCGTGAAGATGGATCGTGGCGTCCTCGTCTCGGAGACGCACCACGGCTTTGTGTGCGCGAACGCCGGTGTGGATGCGTCCAACGTCGGCAGTTCTGTCGTCTCGCTCCTCCCCGAGGACCCGGACCGATCGGCGGCCGTTCTGCGAGCGCGCTTCCACGAGGTCGCGGGTGTTTCCCCTGCCGTGATCATTACCGATACATTTGGCCGGCCCTGGCGCAATGGCCTGACGAATGTAGCCATCGGCGTCGCGGGAATGGACGCGCTGCATTCCTACGCCGGCCAGCGCGACCCATATGGCTACGAGCTGAAGGTGACCGTTGTGGCGCTCGCGGACGAGCTGGCCTCGGCTGCCGAGCTCGTCATGGGTAAGACGGACGGCGTGCCATTCGCCATTGTGCGAGGTGTGCCCTTCGAGCCGACGGATGGAACCGCGCAGGCTCTCGTCCGGACCGCTGCCGAGGATCTCTTCCGGTGAGCCCGGAGCGCTGATCCGCATGCCAGACCCAGACCAGATCTCATCCTCAAACGCCGGCGAAACGAGTCCGTCGCCCGTCGTTGTTCTGGCCGGTGGGGTGGGTGCGGCGCGCTTCTTGCAGGGCGTGGTCCAGGTCGTAGCACCAGAGCATGTCACGGCGATAGTAAACACCGGTGACGACCTCGACTTCCACGGCTTGCACGTCTCGCCTGACGTCGACATCGTCATGTACACGTTGGCTGGGCTCGTCGATGAGACGAAAGGGTGGGGGATCCAGGGCGATACGTTCTCTTGCCTTCACTTCCTCGCCCGATATGGCGAGGAGACGTGGTTCGGCCTCGGCGATCGAGATCTCGCGACGTGCCTCATGCGCACGAAGCTCCTGCGTTCGGGCCGCTCGCTTTCGGAGGCGACCGACTACCTCCGGCGATCGCTCGGCGTCGGCGTTCGGCTGCTGCCGATGACGGATGCCGCGGTACAGACCGCGATCATCACACCGGAGGGGGTGCTCCCGTTCCAGGAGTACTTCGTGAAGCGCCGCCAGCAGGACGAGGTGCGTGGGTTTCGGCTCAACGGTGTTGAAAAGGCAACACCCGCTCCGGGCGTTATCGAAGCCCTGTATGTCGCGAAAGCTATCCTCATTGCCCCGAGCAATCCGTTCGTCAGCATTGGGACCATCTTGCAGATCACGGGCGTTCGGCAAGCGCTCGAGGCCCGTCGTGACCGAGTCGCGGCGGTCAGCCCGATCATCGGTGGCGCCGCCGTGAAGGGCCCCGCCGCGCAGATGTTGGCGGGCATGGGCTCCGAAGTCTCCGCGTGCGGCGTTGCCCGCTTGTATCAGGGCATCGTGGGGTCATGGATCCTCGATGAGGTGGACGCCTCGCTGGCGGGTCAGGTCGAAGCTCTCGGCATGCGCGCGATCGTAGCCCCGACGCTAATGACCGGGCTGGCGGAGAAGCGCGCCCTGGCGGAGGTCGCGCTCCGAGCCGTCGGTGCTCTCGCAACGCAGCCATAGACATTGCGTTCAGCATTGCGCCCTCGTTCGGTGATGCAGACCGGTGAGACTCCCGACCGGTCGACCTTGGTACTCCTACCCGTCAAGCGTTTGTCCGGGGCCAAAATGAGGCTTGCTGGTCTCTTGAGCCAGGATGAGCGGTGCGCCCTGGTGCTCGCGATGCTGGGCGACGTGCTGGACGCTGTGAGATCCGCAGGCTTGATCCCCCGCGTCCTCACCCCGGACCCCGACGTCCTATCCTTCGCGGGCGCCGCGGCGCTTCGCCAACATCACGGCGTCCGCACGCTGAACGATGCGCTGACTCGCGCGCTGCATGAAGAGGGCCTCTCGGCGCTGTCGGCGCTCGTACTCCTTCCAGACACGCCTCTGGCAACGGCTGACGAGGTTAGGGCGCTGGTCTCCAGGCGACACGTCGCCAGTCCGAAGGCAGCCGGTCCCGGCGAAGATGCGAGCGAGCCGTGGCTTGCCATGGCAACAGACCGTGCGGGGCGAGGGACGAACGCCCTGTACCTCAACCCGCCGTCGGCTATCCCGATGAGCTTCGGGCGAGGAAGCCTCGCGCGGCATCTCAAGGCGGCGGCCGAAACGGGGGTGAGGGCGCGCATCGAGGAGCTCCAAGGTTTGGCCTTGGACATCGACACGCCATCGGACGTGAGCGAGCTCCTGGCGAGGCCAGGCGAGACGCGCACGCATCGTCTCCTGCGAGAGCTCAGGGCGGGCGATCGCCTGCCCTAGAAGCGGCAGTATTACCCAGTAGTAGAATCCCCGGCTATTCCGGGACACCGAAGGAGAGAACATGACCACCGCGCTCGAGGGGATCCGCGTCGTCGAGATCACGAACTACGTTGCTGGCCCGTTCGCCGGTCTGCTGTTGGCCGACATGGGCGCAGACGTGGTGAAGGTCGAGATGCCGCCACTCGGCGATCCCTATCGTGCCTGGGAGTCGGGCACCTATAGCAGCACCTTCTACGCCCACAATCGCAATAAGCGGAGCATCCTGGTCGACTTGCGGACGCCGCGTGGTCTCGAGGTAGTGCGGGCCCTCGCGCAGCAGGCGGACGTGCTGATCGAGAACTCGCGGGTGGGCGCCATGGAGCGCCTGGGGCTCGGTTATGAGGCGCTTCGGGAAACCAATCCGCGCTTGATCTACTGTTCGATCACGGGGTTCGGATCCACCGGGCCATACATCGAGCGCCCCGGCTACGATACCCTCGGCCAGGCGATGAGCGGCCTACTCAGCCAGCTCACCGATCTCGACCGGCCCGAGGCGATGGGTATCTCCCTCTCCGACCACTTGGCTGGGAGCTACGCCGCGTACGGGATCCTCGGCGCCCTCATGGCGCGCGAGCGCACGGGCGAAGGCCAGCGTGTCGACACCTCGCTGCTGCAGGCGTCCATTGGTATCGTCGGAGAGAACCTGACGCGGTACCTCGCGAGCGGGGAAGTCCTGACCCGCGAGAGCCGCGTGCGAACAGCGCAGGTGTTCGCCTGTACGGACCAGGTAGGCGCTCCATTCGTTATCCATCTGTCTTCACCGGACAAGTTTTGGCTCGCGCTGCTGGATGCCATCGGTCACTCGGAGCTCGCCTCAGATCCGCGATTCGCGACGCGGGCCGCGCGCCAGGAGAATCGCGAGGCCGTCCAGGAATTGTTGAACGGAGTCTTTGCTACAGGCTCGCGCGAGGAGTGGTTGGCGCGGCTCCAAGCCCACGACGTGCCGTGCGGCCCGATCAGCAGCCTCGACGAAGTTGCTGCCGACCCTCAAGTCCAGCATCTGGGCATCGTGCAAGAGGTGACCCACCCCGATGTCGGGGCGATGCGCGTCGTGTCGAGTGGTGTCTCGCTCGGGGGCACGCCGTTGCGCCTGGGACCTGCGCCCCTTCTGGACGAGCACCGGGCGGAGATCCTGGCCCAGTTGGGATTGGCGCTTGACTACCTCGACAAGACGAGCTGAGTGCGCACCTGCGACCTCGGGCTCGCCTTGCGACGGTAGGTCGAACGCTCCTACGATATGGCGGAACACGGGTTGGAGGTTACGCATGGCAGGTCATGGCCGAGTCCAGGAGGACGCGAACAACAAGGTGGTCTCACTCGCCGATGCAGCCGCGCTCGTTCATGATGGGGACACCGTCGCGCTCTCCGGGTTCGCCTGTACAAGGAATGCCATCGCCTTTTCCCACGAGCTGATTCGCCAGGGACGGCGCGATCTGACGCTCTCAGCCTGCGTGTTCGGCATGGACGCGGACCTCCTCGTCGGCGCCGGCGCCGTGAGCCGCCTGATCTACGGCGGAGGCTCGCTCGATCGGTACGGCGCCATCCAGTGCGTGAACCGCGCCTATGAGCAGAAGAAGCTCGTCGCCGAGTACTACAGCAGCCTCGGCGTGACCTTTCGGTATCTGGCGGGGGCGCTCGGCATCCCGTTCATGCCGATGAAGTCGATGCTCGGGTCCGATCTCTTGAAGCGAATCAAGGAGGAGACGGGACCGGACAACGTCCGTGAGATGGACGACCCCTTCACCGGGGAGCACCTTCTCCTCGTCAAGGCCCTCCAGCCGGACGTGGCGGTCCTCCAGGTCCAGATGTCGGATGCCGAGGGGAATGCCCGCGTCTATGGACCGCGATGGGAGAATGTCGAGGCAACGCGGGCGGCAAAGAAAGTCATCGTCGTCACCGAGGACCTGGTTCCCGTCGACATCATCCGCCAGCAGCCCGAGCTCACGGTCGTCCCCGGCTTCCGCGTGGATGCCGTGGTGCACGTGCCGTACGGCGCCCACCCGACCTCGCTGTACAAGTGCTACGACCACGACGAAGACCACCTCAAGCTCTACGTGGGCAAGGCGCGAACTGAGGCAGGAGTCGCGGAGTACATCGATGAGTTCATCGTCAAACCTGGGAGCCACATGGGCTATCTCGAAAAGGTTGGTGGGCTGGCCACGCTCTCCGCGCTGAAGGCCGACCCGATACTTGGATACTAAGCACGTGAGTCCAACGAGCCAGTGTCTGCGAATGCCTAGAACGGGAGTGAGACAGTGAGTCGAGCGCCGGCGACGAATTATTCGACCTCCGAGCTGATGATCGCCGCGGGCTCGCGCGAGCTGCGCGACGACCAGGTGGTGTTCGCTGGTCTTGGAATCCCACAGCTCGCAGTGTCGCTGGCACAGCGGACTCACGCCCCACGGCTCCGTGTGCTGAACGAGATTGGGTTGGTCGACCCGCATCTCATCGAGCTCGGCGTCGGAAACGCGGACCCGCGCCACTGGTATCGCGCGACGACGTTCACGAGCTTCCTAGACGTGGTCGGCATGCTGCTTCACCGAGGGGTGGTCGACGTGGGCTTCCTCGGAGCGCTCGAGATCGACCAATACGGAAACAACAACGCCAGTGAGGTTGCGCGCGACGGCGGTGGGATCCGCAGATTCGGCGGCGGGGGCGGCGCCAACGACATCGCATCCCACGCCAAGGCCACGATGGCAATCATCCGCCACGAGCGCCGCAAGCTGGTCGAGCAGCTCGTCCACAACACGAGCCCCGGCTACCTCGATGGTGGTGATAGTCGCAAGCGCGCAGGTCTCCCCGGTGGTGGGCCACACCGCGTAATAACCGACAAGGCGGTCTTCGGCTTCGACGAAGAGACCCATCGCATGAAGCTCCTCTCGGTCCACCCAGGCGTCACCCACGAAGATCTTCGCGAGAGCACCGGCTTCCCCCTCGATATCCCGTCGGACCTCGCCCTCACGCCTCCTCCGTCGGAAGAGGAAGTGCGGCTGATCCGTGAGGAGCTCGACCCCAACAAGATGTACGTCTCAGCCTTCTAAACTCTCCCTTGGCAGCCTTTCTGCCTGGTGGGCTTGCTCCCTCTCCCTCTGGGAGAGGGTTGGGGTGAGGGCGTGCCCCAAACACCGCGCCAGCACACCTCGCCGGCTTGAAGTACCATAGTCTTCATCTGTGACGTCTCACAGGTTGCTTCTTGCTGCAATGTGGAGGGCTGATGCTGACCCAAAGTGAGAATGAGCTACTAACCCGTACGGGGCCGGGAACACCCATGGGTGAGGTGTTCCGGCGCTACTGGATGCCGGTCGTGCTTTCGTGGGAGATCGAGGAGCCAGATTCCCCGCCTGTCAACGTAAAGCTGCTCGGCGAGAAGCTCGTTGCATTTCGGGATTCAACGGGACGCGTCGGTCTGCTCGCCGAAGCCTGCCCGCACCGCTGTGCCTCGCTCTGGCTCGGTCGCAATGAGGAGTCGGGGCTCCGCTGCGCCTTCCACGGTTGGAAGTTCGACGTGGACGGCAACTGCGTCGAGATGCCGAACGAGCTGGCCGAGACTGACTTCAAGCACCGAATCCATGCGACGGCGTATCCGACCGTCGAGATGGGCGGAGTGGTCTGGGCCTACATGGGGCCACGAGAGAAGATGCCTCCTCCGCCGATGTTCGAGTGGACCCAGGTCGCTGCCACCCACCGCGAGGTGAACAAGACCTGGGAGGAGTGCAACTGGCTCCAGGGCCTCGAGGGCGGCATCGACAGCATCCACTCGTCATTTCTCCACCGCTCTATCACGGGCCAGAACAACAATGCTGGCCTGAGCGGTCTGCGCGCGCGAGCTATCGCCGCGAAGCTGGACGTCGACGTCACTGACTACGGGTTCCTGTACGCCTCGCTTCGCGCGCTTGGCGCAGACGAGGGGACGTACGTGCGTTCCTATCATTACGTTATGCCGTTCACGCAGATTCGAGCCGCGCAGAACGAGACGACGGGTCAGAAGCGAATCCACGGCCACATGTGGGTGCCGTCGGACGACGAGAACCAGATGGTCTTCAACTGGTACTACAGCTTTGGAGACCGACCCCTAGCGGAAGAGGAATGGCGATCGCGGCAGCCGACGTTCGCGGGCGGTGAGCAGAACGCCGAGTTCCGCAAGCTGCGGAACAAGGACAACCGCTGGCTCATCGATCGGGCGAAGCAGCGGACGGAGAGCTTCACCGGCATCGAAGGCATCAACACCCAGGACCATGCCATCCAGGAGAGCATGGGGCCGATCGTGGACCGATCGCTCGAGCATCTTGGCTCGACCGACCGCGCGGGGATCACCGCGCGGCGGCTTCTCGTCGACGCGATGAAAACAGTGGCTGAGGGTGGAGACCCGCCAGGCACAGGCGACAGCTACTACCACGTCCGTGCCATCGAGCGCGTGCTGCCGCCCGGAGAGGACTGGCGAGCCAAGCTCCACCCCGAGATCTACCCGGAGCTCGCTCTCGTCTGAGCAGTCCCAATTGCACAACAAAAGGCCGCAGCCCAACGGGCTGCGGCCTTTGTTGTGACCTGAGTGTGGTTAGCGGGCGGCGCCGGCGAGCTCTCGAGTGGACTGCTTGGCCTTCCACTCGCCCAGCCATTCGATGATCTCATCAGTGCTGAGGACGTCCGCGTACTTCTGGTTCATGTCGAAGAGGTTCATCGCGTGCGACGACTCGTGCCGATCCCACACGCACTCCTCGGCCACGACCATGCGGTTTCGGTGGGCGCAGCCGTCGACGACCGATGCGCGTACACAGCCGCTGGTGCTCTCACCGCCGACGATCACCGTGTCCACGCCTATATAGGTCAGATGAGCGGACAGGATCGTGCCGAAGAAGGCGCTTGGCGCCGACTTGCGGACGACGATCTCACCATCGATCGGCTCGACCTCGGTGATGATGTCGAAGCGTCGCTTGTTCCGCGCGATAATTTCAGGATCGGTCGGTCGGCCGCGCAGTGCATCCCGGCGATCGGACCAGTGAGGGATGCCCGGGTTGCCCGACGCGTGGATTACGGGGATGCCTGTCTCGCGCGCCGCTGCGAGCAGCCGCTGGACGTGAGGAATCGCGTTCCAGCCGTTCATGCCCGTGTGGCCCGGCCAGGTCTTGATGCCCTCCATCAGCTCCTGTGGCTCATCGCCCATGACGCCGCGATAGATGTCGATCAGCAAGAGCGCCGGGTGCTCCCCGAAACCGATGGGCACGTGCTTGCTGGCGGAGAGATGAGCCTTGTCGTTCTCGGTCAGGAACCGGTCCCAGGGGTGGCTGTTCATGCGATCCTCCCGCGGCAGTCTGGTCGATTATAGTGCGGTGGTCAGACTCCCACATCGTATGAAATTGACCAGATTGCCGCCGTTTGGGGCGGATGGAGGGTACAGGTTTCGTGTGCGATTTCTTCATGGATGCTGAGGCCGCCGAGCAGATCATGGTCGGCCGCACCCTGACGCTGGATCGCGTTCGCGAGCTGAACGCGAAGGACTACTTCTACCAGATGCTGAAGGACAACCCCGAAATCCTGAAGATCCACCCGGGCATCGAGGACGAGCTGCTCGTCGGCGCAATCGACACGCACATTCATGCCTACCCAGACTTCGTGTTCCGCGCGCAGGACATGATCGAGGTGGCGATCGACGCGGCCAAGGCTGGCATGCGAGCAGTTGCGTTCAAGGACCATTGGAACGTCAGCGCCAACGCCGCCTATCTGACACAGCGCTACATCGACTCGATGGTCGAGCGCGGTCAAGCGAGGCTGGCGAAGGGGGAACCGCTCCAGAAGGACGAGCTGGAGCGCGGCGTGCAGGTCTATGGCGGCACGGGCACCTGCCACGGGATGAATCCGGAGGCTGTGCGGATCGCTCTGCAGTATCCCAACTTCAAGATGATCTGGTTCCCGACCTTCACGTCGTATGGCTTTTGGCGAGGCGCCGGTCACCCCGAGCACGAGGGCGTGCGCCTCGTGGACGAGTCCACGGGAACCGTCTTGCCCGAGACTATCCAGGTGATGGAGATGGCGGCCGAGCACCACGTTGGCGTCGGGCTCGGCCACACCGACTATGCCGAGCTGCTGCCCCTGGTTCGGGCGGCCAAGGACATCGGCGCGCGCGTCGTCCTGGACCACCCGCTGCTGGAGCTCAACAAGCTCTTGCTCGACGAGATGAAGCACCTTGCCGACCTCGGCGCATACATCGGGACGTATTGCCAGCCGATGATTCCCAGCTTGTATCAGCCCGTCTGCGACCCGATGGAGACCATTCGTACGATGAAGGAGATCGGGCCCGATCGCTGCGTCATTGGAACGGACTTCGGACAGGTCATGCACGTGAATTCGCTGGATGGCATGCGCATCTTCCTACGGGCGCTGCTCGCATTTGGCATGAACCGCGAAGAGATCCACACGATGATCCGCGACAATCCAGCCAAGCTCATGTGGCTCGACGAGGACTAAGATTAGAAGCGCGAATCATTGAAGTCAGGACTACATCGGGGAAGCCTATGCTGACAAAAGAAGAAAACGATCTCTTGACACAAACGGGGCCTGGCACGCCGTGCGGCGACGTCATGCGACGCTATTGGCAGCCGGTCGCTCTCTCCGACGAGCTGGAGCCCGACGGGCCACCGGTCGCCGTCCGTCTACTGGGCGAGGATCTCGTCCTCTTCCGCGACGGCAAGGGGCAGCTCGGCCTGTTGGGTCGGTGGTGCTCGCACCGCGGTGCTGATCTTAGCTATGGAGGCATCGAAGAGACAGGCCTCCGGTGCGGCTACCATGGCTGGCTCTACGACATTGCCGGGAACTGCCTCGAGCAGCCCTTGGAGCCACCGGATAGCGACTTTCATCTCCAGATCCACCACCGCTCCTATCCCGCCATGGAGCGAGCGGGGCTTATCTTCGGCTACCTCGGCCCGGGCGACCCGCCCCTTCTTCCCTCGTACGAGTTCTTCGGCGTGCCCGACGACCACCGACGTTCCACGAAGTACTTCCAGGAATGCAACTACCTCCAGGGTGCGGAGGGCAGTGTCGATCCTGTTCAGCTCATCGCGCTCCAACGCATCCTGCAAGGCGATGGCTTCCCCGAAGATGGACAGGACGAGCCCGAGGTGGACGTCCAGCCCGAGGAGACGAGCTTCGGCGTCCGCCTGGTCTCGACCTGGGAGAGCGCTCCCGGCGAGCAGGCTACAGAGGTTCGGAGCTTCATGCTTCCGAGTTTGTGCGGTATCCCCGGGGTCGGCATCGACGGCTACGTTGTTCAGTGGCACGTGCCGATGGACGACACGCACCACTGGCGCTACGTGATCGCGTTTCGGCGGGATGGGGCGATTAGTGACGAAGAGGCGCGACTCAACGGCGTCGAGCGATCCGACGACTTCCGCGTCGATCGGGGCGCGATCACACGCTACCTCGCGGATCGCCAGGTCGCGGAGCCCAACTCCATTGCCTGGACCACGATGCTCGCGGAGAGTCAGGGCGCCATCATGGACCGTTCCCAGGAGCATCTCGCTGGCTCCGACCGAGGCATCATGGTCATGCGGAGCGTCGTCTACGGTGCGATCCAGGACGTGCAGGAAGGCATGGATCCGCTGCACATCGTTCGCGATGAGTCCGACAACCACTTTGCCGAGATCACCGCTCACCGTGAGGCGGCGCCCGCGGGGCGCGCCGAATCGTCTAGGGATTCCTAGCCCCGATGGAGTACCGGCCGCTCGGGCGAACCGGGCTCATGGTGTCCGAGCTGTGTCTCGGAACCATGCAGTGGGGCTGGACCGCGGACGAGCACCAGGCGCGCGACGTCATGGACGCCTACGTCGAGGCGGGCGGCAACTTCTTGGACACAGCCGACGTGTACTCCCGCTGGGCGAAGGACAATCCGGGTGGCGTGTCCGAGCAGATCATCGGCCGGTGGATGATGGACCGTGGCAATCGGCGTGATCTCGTCATCGCGACCAAGGTGCGAGGCCCCATGTGGGATGGGCCGAATGGGGCCGGCCTGAGCCGTCGCCACATCATGGACGCCGTCGAGGACAGCCTGCGCCGTCTCCAAGTAGACGCCATAGACCTGTACCAAGCTCACGCCGACGATCCCGATGCTCCGCTCGACGAGACGCTCCGTGCCTTCGACGACCTGGTTCACCAAGGGAAGGTGCATTACCTTGGCGCGTCGAACTACGCCGCGTGGCGATTCGGCAAAGCGCTCAGCATCAGCGAGCGTGAGGGCTGGGCCCGATTCGAGTCGCTGCAGCCACACTACAACCTGGTGCACCGCGGCGAGTTCGAGCGCGAGCTGCGGCCGCTCTGTGAGTCGGAGAGCGTTGGAGTCATCCCGTACAGCCCGCTGGCGGGAGGATTCCTGACCGGCAAGTACGTCCGTGGAGCAGACCTACCTGGGAGCGCACGGGCTGAGGGGATCGACGCTCGCTACGGCGCCTCAGACCGTGCGTGGAGCGCGCTAGACGCGGGCCAGACCGTCGCGAAAGCGTCGGGCAAGACCATCGCTCAAGTGGCCCTGGCTTGGCTGCTCACCCAACCAGTCGTCAGCTCGGCCATCATTGGCGCCAACACTGTGGAGCAGCTCGGGGACAGCCTGGGCGCCGCGGGCTATCGGCTCTCCCCCGCCGAGATGGAGCAGCTCAACGAGGCGAGCGGCGGCTCCTTCGAGTGGAACGACTAGGCAACACCGGCTCGACGGTGCTCCACCATCAGGCAATGGTCCTGCACCACCTTGATGCCCGCTCGAGCGAGCTGCTCGGCCGCTTCGTCGTTGCGAATGCCTGTCTGAAACCATACAGCCTTCGGCTTCTTCGCGATGATGTCCTCGACGTGTTGGGGGATGTCCTGCGGACGTCGGAATACGTCTACGACGTCGATCTCACCAGGAACGTCGGCGACCTTGCGATAGACCTGTTGGCCGAGGATCTGCTCTACCTCGGGATAGTAGACAGGCACCGGAACCACTACGATCCCAACGCCTTTGAGGTAGTCGGGGATGTCGAATGAGGGCTGGCCGGCCTGCTGCTCGGTCTTGATGCCCAGGACCGCCACCCGCCGAGCGGTCCGCGCGATCTCCCTCACCGCCGCTGAGTCTTCGATCAAGTTCTCGTGAAAATCCACGGTGGTCTCTCCAATAGGAGTTGAAGCCCTACTAAGATCATAGAGAGACGGCAGTGCGTTCGCCCAAATGGCGGCTATCGATTCGGGCGGCGGCTAGGCCGCCCACGCTTCGAGGAAGCGCTTCGTCTCTCCCACCGCGTCGTCCGTTGCCGTGACGTAGGGGATGATCAGTCGGGTCACGCCCGTTTCGAGGTAGGGCTTCAGGAGCTCGCGAGCTTCGTCGCCGGTCCGCGCGGCGATCGTCGGAAGCTGCTCGACGAGAGCATCGGGAACAGAGGCTTGGGCCGCGCGGAAGCCCTTCTCGCGATACGTCTGTCGGATCTGCTCGGACTCTTCGGCGAAGCCCATGCTGGCGATCATGTCCTTGTAGTGGTCGGCCACGTTGTAGAAGGCCAGCGTGTTCTTCAGCTTTGCTTTTGCAAGGTCCAGATCGGGGTTCAGGCAGACGCGGACTTTTGCGATGTATTCGAGGCTATCCGGATCGCGGCCGGCGTCGATGGCTCCCTGACGAACCCGGCCGAAAATGTCCTTCAGCATTGCTGGGTTCGCCATGTTGACCATAATGCCGTCGCCGTGTCGCCCGGCGAGCTTCGTCATCTGCTCACCAAGGCCCGCGAAATAGAGGGCGACCTTTGGATAGGAGGGCTTCCACGAGAGCTTGAATCCGCCCGCCTTGTAGATCTCGCCCTCGAACTCGACGCGCTCCCCGGTCGCCACCTGGCGAACGATCTCCGCGTACTCTCGGAGGCGTCGGATCGGCCGATCGAAGGTATCGCCGTGCCAGGACGCGATGGTCTTGTTCGACACGCCCAGCCCGATCAGCGCGCGCCCGCCGGAGAAGTCGTTCAATGTCGCGGCCTGGATGCCGAGCGTCACCGGGCTCCGACCGAAGATGTGGTACACGGCGGTTCCGAGCTTGATAGACTTCGTCCCCACCGCCATACCAGCCAGGGCCACCATCGGGTCGGCGCTATTGGACTCGCCCTTCCAGACGGCGTCGAAACCCGAATCCTCGGCGACCTTGGCCAGGTCGACCATCGTCGTGCCGGGATACACAACCCCGGAGTCAAGGTCCAGATCGTATTTCATGGGGGCCTCCATTACGGAGCGTGTTCGGCGAGAGCGTGTTTTCACGAAGGGGGTGCGGAGGGGCGCCTCGAGCATGACCGGAGGCGTCAGGATCATAGCACACCCCTCCTCGCGGCCTCGCGCGGTATGGTCCTACCGCTTGAATCACGAGCACTTGGGGTGGACCCTCTACAATCCTCGCTGACTTAACGGACACTGGTCATTACTGGGGACGACGTATGGCAGAGCTCGTTTTTCTTCACGGCGCGGCGGATAGCGGCGTTGTCTGGGAGCACCAGACGCAGTATTTCGGGCCGCATCACGACGTGCTGGCGCTCGACTTGCCCGGCCACGGCGCGCGGCTGAATGAGACCGCTCTGCACACGGTCGCGGACATCGCCGTTGAGGCGGTCCGTGCAGCGCGAGCATGCGGCATGACGCAACCCGTGCTCGTCGGACACTCGATGGGTGGTGCAACGGCTCTCCAGATCGCGCTCACCGAGCCCGACTTTCCGAAGGCGCTGGTCCTGGCCGGTAGCGGCGTCCGTCTCAAGATGCGAGACGAGCTCGTGGCGGAAGCAGGCCGTGTCGCCGAAACCTCGCCGCCAGGCCAGCTCGTGAAGCGCATCGTGAAGCTGGAGGAGGCCATTTCCCCCGCCGCGCCCTCCGAGATCCAGGAGTGGCTCGCTCAACGCTTCGGCCAAGCAACAGGCCAGGGTGTCTATGGTGACTTCCGGGCGACCAGCACCTTCGACTTGATGGATCGAGTGGCTGAGATTCGCCTCCCAACCCTGATCATCGCTGGCAAAGACGATCGCTGGACGCCGCCCAAGTTCCAGCACTTCATGGCCGAGCGCATTCCAGGCTCACGCCTCGTCATGCTGCAAGATACGGGGCATTACCCCTTCGTGGAGCGCGCCGATCGCTTCAACGAAGAGCTCGACCGCTTCCTAACCGAGCTCTAGAGAAGGCGGCTCAGTCGTCTCAAATGGACTCGGGTATTGACATGGGGTGGTGAAGGCGTGACAATTTGCCATGAAGCTTGAACGAACTCGCGAGATCATGACGCCGGACCAGGCGGCCGATTACTTGCAGGTTAATCGAGAGACGATCTACCGGTACATCCGCGAGGGCAAACTAACAGCGTCCAAGCTGGGCCGCGCTTATCGGATTCCCCGAACGAGCTTGGACCTCCTGTTGTGGGCGACTCGAACCAGATCAGATGTGACGCTTCGAGAGTACACGGGAGCTCAAGTCGAGCAGTTTCTGAAGGACGACGAACTCGACGACACCGTGCGGGAGATCGCGGATCGATTTCTCGCTGGCGCGTCCTCCCCTCATCCCGAGAACCCCAGTGGCAGAGGGCAGCCTCCTCCGTCTCGATGAGTATCAGCGCCGATACTCTGATCTTCTTCGATGCCTCGTGCTTGGTTGCCGCGTCCGGATCTCCGTCGGGTGGATCCGGTTTCTTGCTGCAGGTTTGCGCTCGTCGGTTGCTCAGGGCGGCCGTATCTCAGCCCGTGCTCCTCGAAACTGAGCGCAACGTGATAGAGCAGCTTCGCCCTGACGCTCTGCCAAATCTTCGGCGGCTCGTCGCGACTGTGCCCTGGATCGTGACTTCCCTTCCCTCGAGTCCCGGACGTATCCGTTTCGAGCAACTGGTTGGAGCAAAGGACGAGCATGTATTGGCCGCTGCCGTTGAGAGCGGAGCTGAGTTTCTGCTGACGCTCGACAAACCGCTCGAGGAGCGCGTGAATCAGTCTGGGCTACCGATTCGAGCTCTCTCACCCGGCGAATTCATCAGAACTGTGCTACCGGATCACGAGGACTTTCTGACGATTCGTTAGCGCCAGGATTCCAGGAATTGGCGGGACTCCGCGACTGCGTCGTCGGTTGTGGGGACGTAGGGGATGACCAGGCGGGTCGCGCCGGCCTCTGTGTACGGCGCGAGGCGGTCGCGTACTTCCTCGATCGATGTTGCTGCCACCATGGGAACCGGGGGGCGGTTCGCGTCGCCGTCCAGCATCGTGTCGGGAATCGCGGCCTGACCTGCGCGGAAGCCGCCCTTCTCGTATGCTTCGCGGACGCCGCGAGCTTCGTCGCCGAAGCCCATTGATGTGAAGAGTGCGTTGTAGCCCTCACCTTCTCCGCCGGCGAGCATGTAGAAGGTGAGGACCTGCTTGAGCTTCGCCTTGGCCTTCTCCCGGTCCGCGTTCATGCAGACGCGGACCTTGATGACGTACTCGAGCTGTGACGGGTCACGGCCAGCGTCGGTTGCGCCCTGGCTCACGCGCTTCACGATCTCGCGGATCATCGGCGGGTTCGCCATGTTCACGACCACGCCGTCCGCCTGGCGGCCCGCGAGGCGCGTCATCTGCTCGCCGAGGCCCGCGAAGAAGATAGGGACGTGCGGATAGCTGGGTCGCCACGAGAGCTTGAACGCGGAGGTTTCGTAGATCTCGCCGTGGTACTCGGTTCGCTCGCCAGTGGCGACCTGGCGAACGATGTCCGCATACTCCCGAATCCGACGGATTGGCTTGTCGAAGGTGCCCGCGTGCCACGACGCGATGGGCTGGTTGGCGACGCCGAGCCCTAGGAGGAGACGGCCCTCGGAAAGGTCCTGCAACGTGGCGGCCTGGATGCCGAGGGTCACGGGGCTCCGACCGTAGATGTGGTAGATCGCTGTCCCCAGTTTGATTCGCTGAGTCCGCGCCGCCATGGCGGAGAGGAGCACCAGCGGATCGGTGCTGTTAGACTCGCCCTTCCAGACGGCGTCGAAACCCTTGTCTTCGGCGATCTGGGCAAGCTGAACGGTTCCGGCCGCGGGATAGAACGCGCCGGAATTGAACTCTACGTCGTAATTCATGCCTAACCTCGAAGTCTGGCGGTCAGCCAGTTCACGATGATTGGGAGGGTCTCCGGGGTGTGGCCCATGTGGCCAACGTCGAAGAAACGCGCGCTCTTCTCGTTGCCGTGCTCCAAGAGCACGTAATGATCGGCGATAGGGAACACAGTGTCGTGGATGCCGTTGATGCACAGGAGCGGCGCGGATGGCTGGTCCAGCACTCCCTGCGTCACCAGCGAGAAGCGCGGCGCGTTCTCCAGCCAGTCCTCGAATGATGACATGCCAAAGGCACAGGCCAGTGTCTCAGCCAGCTCGTACGGGTACTCGCCGTGCTGGGCTTTCTCGATCCAGTCGGGAAGGAACGCGTAGTGGGCGCACCCTCCTTGGTTTACCGCGGCGCGCAGTTGGTTGCGATGGGTGTGGGCGATCTTCGCAGCCCAGTAGCCGCCGGTACTGCCGCCGAGAACGGCGACTCGGTCGGCGTCGAGGTCGGGCCGCGTCGCGATCCAGTCGAACACGGCGTCGAACATCTGCTCGCCATCTTCGGAGCCCGCGATGGGAGCGTCCGCTACGCCCGGCATGTCGATCGCCAGCGTAGCCAGCCCCGCTTTGATGAACGGCTCCATCCGTCGCTCTTCTTTGAACGAGTCGATGCCGCCGAATGAGATCAGGACGGGCAGCGCGCGGGTGCCCGCCGGGCGACGGACCAGCCCTACGATTCGATCGCCATCACCAGGGCGCCCAGAAAACGGCATCTCGACCCGCTCGATCGGTGGGTCCATGTGGCGTCCCGCCGCGAGGTAGTGCTCCTGCGAGCGGACGTACGCTTCTTTCTTGCGAGGGGAGTTCATCACCGGATAGCGCGCCACGCGGTAGTAGCCGTAGGCTCGCAGGTGGTTTTCTCGCGATGCCGCGGTGTCTCCGGCGGCGTCGGCCTTCGCCGCGGCATCCTCGTAGGGCTTCGCGGCTGCGCTGAAGGCGTCAGCCCACTCGTCGTGGTCGAGCGACGTAAGCTGATCGAAGATCCGCTCGATCTCGCTCGCAACGGTGAAATCGAACGGGTTCCTGTTCTCGTGGGCGCGCTCGAGCATGATCGTCCGGACCTCGGAGAGCGGTCGAACGTAGCGGCGAATGCTTGTCGTAGCCACGACACACCTCCTGTCCCGAGCGGCTGGCAACGGCGAATCCTAGCCGATCCCCGGGGAGCGCGCAACGAATGGGCGACTCCTGAGATAATGGGTCGCGAAGAGGTGCAGGCAGTGACGCTCAAGCCCGGATGGCAGGGACGCTACTTCGAAGACTTCCAGGTCGGAGACGTCTACCGATCGCGTATCGGGCGGACGGTGACGCAAAACGACAACATCTGGTTCACCCTCCTGACCAACAACACCAACCAGATCCATTTCAACGAGCACTACGCGGCGCGGACTGAGTTCGGGCGACCGCTCGTCAACAGCGCCCTCACGCTGGCCATTGTCGCGGGCTTGGGCGTGGCTGATACCAGCGAGAACGGATTCGCGCTCGGCTGGGACCGCATCGACCTGCCGAACCCACTCTACGAGGGGGAGACGATCTACTCGGAGAGCGAGGTGTTGGAGGCACGCGAGTCGCGCTCGCGGCCGCAGTGGGGCATTGTGAAGTTTCGGACCCGGGGGATCAAGCAGGACGGCACGGTTGTCATCGACTACACGCGCAGCGTTATGGTCTGGAAGCGGGCGCACGCGCCGAGCCAGGATTCGTTCCCCGAGCCCAAGGCGAGCGAGTAACGACCCGGTCATTCTGAGGCCCGCAGGCCGAAGAATCCGAAGCCTGAAACAACGGATTCTTGTGGCTCCGCTCTCAGAATGACAATGAGGAGCACGGTGGATTTTTCGCTGACCGAGGAGCAGCAAGCGATACGGACCGCTGTGCGCGAGCTCTGCGCGGACTACCCCGATTCGTACTGGCGCGGGCTCGACGCGAACCATGAGTACCCCACCGCCTTCGTGAAGGCGCTCACCGAGGGCGGATGGCTGGGATGCCTCATCCCCGAGGAGTACGGCGGTTCGGGCCTCAAGTTCACCGAAGCCTCGATCATCTTGGAAGAGATCAACCGCTCGGGCGGGAACTCGGCCACCGCCCACGCGCAGATGTACGTCATGGGTACGCTGCTCAATCACGGGTCAGAGGAACAGAAGCGCCGGTACCTTCCCGGGATCGCAAGCGGCGAGCTGCGGCTTCAGGCGTTCGGCGTGACGGAGCCCAACGCCGGCTCGAACACGTTGCGGCTCGAGACCGCCGCAGTTCGGAAGGGCGACAAGTACTTCGTCAACGGCCAGAAGGTGTTTATCTCGCGGGTCCAATACTCGGACCTGATGCTGCTCCTCGCCCGAACCTCGCCCTACGACGAGCAGGCGCGGACCGCCGGTCTCAGCGTGTTCATCGTCGACCTTCGGTCGGCGCCGGCCGAGCAGCTTACCGTCCGGCCGTTGGATCTCATGATCAACCACCACACGACCCAGCTCTATTTCCAAGACCTCGAGATCCCCGTCGAGAACCTGATCGGCGAGGAAGGCAAGGGCTTTCGCTACATCGTCGACGGCATGAACGCCGAGCGCATCCTCGTCGCTTCCGAGGCGATCGGCGACGGCCGTTGGTTCACCGATCGCGCGACACGGTACACCTCGGATCGCGTCGTCTTCGACAAGCCGATCGGCGCAAACCAGGGCGTCCAGTTCCCCATCGCCCAGGCCTTTGCACAGATCGAGGCGGCAGACCTGATGCGGTTCAAAGCCGCGTATCTGTTGGACTCCGGCCAGCGATGCGGCGCCGAGGCGAACATGGCGAAACTCCTTGCGAGCCAGGCTTCGTGGGCGGCCGCGAACGCTGCGCTGGATGCTCATGGGGGCTACGGCTTCGCGCGTGAGTTCGACGTCGAGCGCAAGTTCCGTGAGACGCGCCTCTTCATGACAGCGCCCGTCAATAACAACCTGGTGCTCGCTTTCGTCGCGGAGCACGTCTTGGGCATGCCCCGCTCCTATTGACTCGAATCGAGACTTCTGCGGAGGATCGGATAGTGGATCTCCTGCGTTCGTTCATGTTCGTGCCCGGCAACAGCGAGAAGATGACGACCAAGGCGTTGGGTCTTACCAACCTGGACGTCGCCATGTTCGATCTGGAGGACGGCATCCCCGTTGCCCACAAGGAGGAGGGCCGCGTGCTCGTCCGCTCTCTTCTGGGCCGCCCCCCCGGTGGTCCCAGACGCTGGGTGCGCATGAACGCCATCGGCAGCGACAACATGGAGCCCGACCTTCGAGCCGTGGTGGTGAAAGGACTCGAGGGGCTTGTGCTTCCCAAGATCGAGGAGGCGGAGGAGGTCCGCGTTGTCGAGCGTTTCCTCGACAGCCACGAGGCTTCGGTTGGCCTCGAGCCTGGATCCGTCGGGCTGATCGCCGCGATTGAGAGCGCCCACGGCCTGTTGAACGCGCCCGCCATCGCCTCCGTCAGCCCCCGCGTGGTGGGCTTGATGTTTGGCGCAGAGGACTTCGGCCTAGACATAGGGCTCACGACGAACCGCGAGGGCGAAGCCCGTGAGCTGATCTATGCGCGCTCGGCGGTCGTCGTCGCAGCGGCCGCGGCCCACGTACAGTCCATCGACGGCGTGTGGCCTGACTTCCGTGACGAGGAGGGGCTGCGCAGCGACTCGCTCCAAGCGCGGCGCCTTGGATTTACGGGAAAGTCCACGTTCCATCCGGGGCAGATCGACGTCATCAACGAGATGTTCAGCCCTACCGCCGAGGACGTCGCTTATGCCCAGCGCGTCATCGACGCATTCGAAGAAGCCGAAGCCGCTGGTCAGGGTGCAGTCGCCCTCGGCGGCCAATTGATCGACCGGCCTATCGTCGAGCGCGCGCGCCGTGTCCTCCGTCTGCACGTCGCCGTCCACGGGTAGCCGGGCCCTTGGAAGTGGTCGATCGCCATGTGGCGCTCACATCCCCGACCTCAGCCCTCCGCAAGGGGGGAGATGCCCGTTCCCCCTCTTCCTCGACGGGGGAAGGTTCGGGTGAGGGTCGCAGCACTCCGGCGGCGGGGCTGATCGCCGATGAGATCGGACGTCGCGGGCCGATACCCTTCGCCCGCTTTATGGAGCTCGCGCTCTACGAGCCCAACGTTGGGTATTACACGAAATCTACCGCGGGGCCAGGTCCGGAAGGCGACTTTCTCACGAGTCCTGAGATGCACGCGGCGTTCGGCGGGCTTCTGAGCGCCCAGCTCGCGGAGATGTGGAATGCCCTCGGGCGCCCATCGCCCTTCTGGCTCGTGGAAGGTGGCCCGGGTTCGGGTATCTTCGCGGCAGACGTGCTCGGCGCGGCTGCGGCGCTGTTTCCCGATTTCGCGGCGGGCCTTCGGATGGCCCTGGTCGAGGCCAGCCCGGTGATGCGCGCTCGGCAGGCTACAAGGCTCGCGCCTTGGGCCGAGCGAGTGCGGTGGCTCGACCCGACGTTCGAGGCCGCGGAGCCAGTCGGCGTGGGTTGCATGTTCGCGAATGAGCTGCTCGACGCCCTACCGGTTCACCGCGTCGTCATGGGGCGGGACGAGCTATTCGAGCTTTACGTCTCGGTACGGGACGGTGGGTTTGTCGAGATAGAAGGGCCACTCTCGACTCCTGAGATCGCGCGTCAGATCGACGAAGGAGGTGGTCGCCTCGTCCCTGGTCAGGTAGCGGAGGTCAACCTCGCGGCGCCGACGTGGGTGCGATCTGCGCTGAGGCTCATCGACCGCGGGTACATGCTGCTGCTGGACTACGGCGAACCCGCCGACGTGCTGTATGGGACGGAGCATCCTCGAGGGACCCTGCGCTGCTACTGGCGGCACACGACGAACGAGGACCCGTTCGTCCGGGTGGGCCTGCAAGACATCACGGCCCACGTGGATCTCTCAGCCATCGCGCGGGCTGCTATTGGCGAAGGTGCCCAGTTCCTGGGCGCTACGGATCAGGCGTCGCTGCTCGGACGCCTTGGGCTTCCCTTTATTGACGAGACCGTTACGCGTGCGGGGCTCCCGCGCCCAGAAGAGTGGGCCCATCGCTCGGCGCTTGCCGCCCTTGCCGACCCCGCGGGTCTTGGTCGCATACGCGCGTTGCTGTTCGGCAAGGGGGCTCAGAGGAGTGATTTCAGCGGATTCGCACAGTCCGAGGCGAACAGCGAATGGGGCGCGCGGATCGGTACGTGGATTCTGGAGTCAGCGCCGCGATTGCCGCACGGAGCTACAGCCCTCGGTAGCGCTCAACTGGGGGCGCCGACTCGCGACGCTGGAGGAAGGACTCGCCCTCGCGCTTGAGGACCGCCAGGAACGCTTGTACGGCTCCGGGATCGAATTGCGTCCCCGACCCCAGGATGAGCTCCTGGAGCGCCTGGGGTGGCTCCAGGGGCGGGCGGTAGGGCTTCGGGCTGAGCATCGCGTCCATCGAGTGGGCGAGTGAAAGGATACGCGCAGCCTCCGGAATCGCCTCACCCGCCAGGCCGCCTGGATAGCCGCGGCCGTCCCACCGCTCGTGGTGCGCATAGACCGCGTCCAGCACCAGCTTCGACCGATTTAGCGGGTCCAGGATGCGCGCTGCGATCCGCGGGTGCTGCTTCACGATCTCGAACTCTTCGAGGGTGAGCTGCTCCGTCTTTTCCAGCAGGTAGTCGGGGATCACGATCTCCCCGACGTCGTGGAGCAGCGCTGCCAGACCGATGTCCTCCAACGCCGTGTCGTCCCAGCCCATTTCTCGAGCGATCGCAATGGCGAAGCGGGCAGATTCCTCCGCCTGGGAGCGACTGCCGGGTCGTTTCGCCTCCGCGGCCGCGAGCAACGCGTCGGCCGTGGCCAGCAGCGCCTGAGAGCTCTCCAGAGCGGAGTCGTGAGCCAGCTTGCGTCGCGCCACCTCGCTGCCAAGAATCTCGGCGACGATGCGGTCCGAGGCCCGATACGGTCCCCCCTTGCGGTTCGCGGCGAAGAGGACGGCGCCGTGACTGGTGATGTTCCGCAGGGGCGTGACCATGAGGTTGTCGAGGCGCGCAGGGTATTGATCGGGCAGGCCGCGCGTCGCGAGATCGTTGCTTCGTGTCAGGATGGTCGGCTCGCGAATCGCGAGGAGTCGTCCGGCTAACTGGTCAGGCGGCGGCGGCGCCATCTTCTCCGTGGAAGGCTGACCGTCCGCGACGGTGTACAGCTCCGCCTGATCTTCAGTTGTCTGAATGAGCACGCCGGCGAGCCGAGAGTCCGAGTACTCGGCTAGCGCGGCAGCCGCTGGAGGGAAAACCTCCTCTGGAGTCGCGTGTCCCTCCGCAGGAAGTCTCGCGATTGCCCTCTGGGCGCCCTCGTCCAGCTCTCGGTATGCCCTGTCGGGGTCCTCACGCTGTGGCGACAGGGCGATGGCTCGAGCCAGGACTGGGAGGAGCGCCAGCACCGTGATGATGAGAAGCTCGAACTCGTCGACGGGCAGGCGCCCGTGATACACGAAGTACGCGCCGATCATTCCGAACTCGATGATGAGCGAGAAGATAAACGTCTCGAAGATGGGAAAGCGGCGAGCGCCTATGGCGATGGCCGCGGCTCCCACGCCGATCAGACCCGGGCTAAGGAGATGATCCGACCACGTCGCCGCAATAATCGCCGCGAAGATGGCATCGATGACGGCGGTCGTGTAGGCCAGCGGCGTCGGCCAGCCTTTACGCGCGATCACCGCGATGCTGACTATGAGGGTGTACAGCGCGAAGGCGGCGAAGACTAGGCCTGAGCGTGCCTCGATGAATCGCGGCAGGTCGACCTCTGGGCGCACCTGCAGGAAGAGGAGCTCGACCAGGAGCCAGCGGATGGCCGTGAACCACCGCTCTTGGACGAGGCGACCACGGCCAATCTCAATCACTTCGCGCCGATTCTACCGCGCCAACGCAGCGGCTGCCACGTTCTGGAACGAGAAGAAAGTACCAGAGAAGACGCCTAGGAGGAGCACTCCCGTCAGCGCGATTCCGAGGGAGACGACTGCCGGCACTGGGCGCGGCGGTGGTGCTGCCCCGCCCGGCGCGGGCTCCGCGGCCGAGACGAGGTACATGTCGTGGATGACTTGGGCGTAGTAATACAGTGAGATGGCGGAGTTGATCATCGCGACGAGCACGAGCCACAGTAGCCCGCCCTCCGCGGCTGCCCAGAAGATGTAGAGCTTCGCGAAGAATCCGACGAAGGGCGGAAGCCCGGCCAGCGAGAGCAGAGCTACGGCCAGGGCGAATGCCAATCCAGGCGCGCGATGGTGCAGACCACGGAAGTCCCTGATTCGCTCGGACCCGACGTAGCGCGTGATGGCGATGACCGCGATGAACGCGGCCAGGTTCGTGGCCGTGTACGCCAGCAGGTAGAAGAGCACCGCGGAGATGCTGCGAGGCGACGCTGCCGCGACGCCGACGAGGACGTAACCGGCCTGCGCGATGCTGGAATATGCCAGCATGCGTTTCATGTTCGACTGGACGAGCGCAACAATGTTGCCGACGGTCATCGTCGCCAGCGCAAGAACCGCGATCAGTACCGACCAGTCCGCTCGCTCCGCGGGGAGGGCGGTCATCAGCACACGGATCAGCACCGCGAATCCCGCGGATTTCGAGGCCACCGAGAGGTAGGCTGTCACCACGGTGGGCGCGCCCTCGTACACGTCGGGCGTCCACATCTGGAACGGCACGGCGGAGATCTTGAACCCGAACCCCGCCAACAACATTGTCATTCCGAGGAATAGGGCGGCGTTGGGCGACGTGGTGAGCTCGCGAGCGATAGCGCTGAGCTGGAGCTGGCCGGTCAGCCCGTAGATGATGGCCATGCCGTAGAGCAGCACGGCAGACGACATGGCGCTCAGCAAGAAGTACTTGAGCCCAGCCTCGGTCGAGCGGACATCGCGCTTGTTCCACGCGGACAGAAAGGCGATTGATAGCCCTGACATCTCGAGCGCGATGTAAATCGTGATCAGGTCCGAGGCGGCGGCGAGCAGCATCAGCGCCGTAGTGGCCAGCAGCAGGAGCCCGACGAACTCGGATCGGTAGCGGGCCACGTCCTCGAGGAAACTCGCGGATGCGAGCAGCACGAGGGCCGCGGCGATGATGAAGAGCAACTTGAAGTAGATCGCATAGGGGTCGACGGAGATCGCGCCGCTGAATGACGTGCCCGAGTGCTGCAGGAGCGGGATCGTCACGACTGCGGAGACCGCCAGTCCCAGCAGCGCCAGCGGCAACACGGCGGCTCGCGGCAGCCCGCGAGGCAAGAACGCGTCCATCAGGATGATGACGGCGGCCGCGGCGACGAGGACGAGCTCCGGCGCGATCGCGCCCAGATTTACGTCCACAGATTCGCTCCTTCGATGTGGGTGCGTGTCATGGGATCAATACCGTGCCGCCAGCGGAGCCATCGCGGAGCTGATCATCGTGCCTAGCAACCCGGGGAACACACCGACCAGCACGATGACCAACACCAGGGCGCTGATCGCCATGATCTCTCGGGCCGAGGCGTCGCCCAGATGCTGCCACTGGGGCTTTTCAGGACCCCAGAACACGCGCTCGACGAGCCACAACATGTATCCAGCGGTGATTGCGATGGTGATCACGCCGAGGATGGTGCCGACGCCCCAACGCGGAAAACTGCCGATGAAGACGAGAAACTCTGCCACAAAGCCGCTGAGTCCAGGCAGGCCCAAGGACGCCAGCGCGGCAATCACGAATACGATCGTGACGATCGGCATTCGCGCCGCCAGCCCGCCGAGGTCGGCAATGCGTCGTGTGTGGGTCCGGTCGTAGACGAGCCCGACCACCATGAACAGCAGACCCGTGATGGTGCCGTGGGTGAACATCTGAAAGACCGCGCCCTCTAACCCAATCGGGGTTAGGGCGGAGGCCCCAAGAATCACGTACCCCATGTGCGAGATGCTGGAGTTCGCGATGACGCGCTTCAGGTCCGTCTGCATCATGGCGACGAGGGCGCCGTAGAGAATGTTGATCACCGCCAGAACCGCGAGCGTCATCGCATAGTCGCGGGTTGCATCAGGCAGGATGCCAACGTTCATCCGGATCAGGCCGTAGGCGCCCATTTTCAGCAGGACGCCCGCTAGCAGCACGCTCATCGCCGTGGGCGCCTCGGTATGGGCGTCCGGTAGCCACGTGTGGAACGGGAAGATGGGAACCTTCACCGCGAAGCCGATGAAGAGGAGAACCCACACGACCGCCTGAACGCCGGGCGCAAACTGCTGGGCAGAGAGGTACATCATGTCGAACGATCTGGCAGGCGCCGAGAGGTACAAGATGATGATCCCGACCAACATGAACGCGCTGCCGGCGATGGTGTACAGGATGAACTTCATCGCCGCGTTTTCACGCCGCTCGCCGCCCCAGATCCCGATGAGCAGGTACATCGGGATCAGCTCGAGCTCCCAGAAGAGGAAGAACAGGAACAGATCGAGCGAGGAGAAAACGCCCGCGACGGCGGTCTCGAGGACCAGAACCAGCGCGAAGTACTCGCGCGTTCGGAGGGTCGTGTTCCACGAGATCACCACTGCTAGGAACACCAGCAGGGCGTTCAGCAGGAACATTGGGCCGCTGAGCCCATCGAGACCTACGGCGTAGTGCACGTTGAGCTGCTGCAGCCAGGGGAGGTTGGTGACGAAGTGTGGTGACCACGGAGAGGTGACGGAAACACTGGATCCAAATGGGGCGAGGACCCCAAGGACTGCCAAGAGGTACAGCGCAATGCAGAGAACGGCGAGAGACGTGATCGCGGCGATCCAGCGCGCAACGCGGTCTACGTTGCCGGGGATGATCGCGATGAGGATGGCTCCCGCGACCGGAAGCCAGATGGCGATGTTCAGCAGCGCGGGAAGCGGGCCTGTGTCGTACGTCATCGCGAGACCCTCAGCGTCGCAACGATGGCGGCCAATGCCAGGATTCCTGCGAACAAGACCCATGCGTAAGTCTGAACTTGGCCAGACTGGGCGCGGCGGAGGGTCGAGCCCAATAGGATGGTGACTGCGCCCGTCCCGTTCACGGTGCCGTCGATGACGTACGAGTCGAAGAAGGTCGCCACGCGAGCGATGCCGAGTACGACGCGGGTCACCAGCCAGTTGTACAGGTCGTCCATGTAGTAGCGCTGCAGAAGGATCTGGTGGATCAGACGGAACCTCGCGGAGAGGCTAGCCCCAACCTCGGTCTTTCCACCGCCGTACATCGCCCATGCGACGCCGATGCCGCCCAAAGCCACCAGGACCGATAAGCCAGCGATCATCGGGTTGAAGGGCGCGTGTAGGAGGTGAGGTGTGACGCCGCCAACTGCCGCCGAGCTCTCGACGAAATGCCCGAAGGGGTTGCCGATGAACGGCATGCCCCAGAGCCCGCTCACAACGCTCGGAATCGCAAGGATCAACAGGGGAATCTTCATGCTGAGCGGCTCGCCGTGGGTCCCCTCTCCCTCTGGGAGAGGGTCAGGGTGAGGGCGCGCCTGCGCCGGCCCCCGGGACTCACCGCCGAAGGTCCGGAAGATCACGCGGAACATGTAGAAGGCCGTGAGGCCGACGGTCACGA
>Ga0080064_1001237_pt1 | contig 54343 bp, 64 predicted proteins | sample Subgrocontami54m_FD_69260 | JGI IMG/M metagenome (GOLD analysis project Ga0080064, IMG submission 69260) | Subsurface groundwater microbial communities from S. Glens Falls, New York, USA - GMW46 contaminated, 5.4 m (SPADES assembly) (version 2) ...
CTCCGCCAAACTTGTGGAATCGGCTGGTCTTTGTGGGGCAGACATTCTTGTCTGCCTGCGTATTCAGCGGCTTCAGTGGCAGACAGGAATGTCTGCCCCACAAGAATGGCGCAGCACCGTTGTCATCTTAGCAAACGCGATTGTCTCCGCGCACCGGCATTTGGCGGATATAATGGCGCACAGGAAAATTGTTCCGTTTGCGGCCCAAGGCGGGGCGTGCCTCTCCGGAAGATCGATCATGTCCAGCGGCCGGGAGGGGGGAGCTTGGCGTGCACGCTTGGGCGGTCCATGCGAGGTGATCGCCGTGAACAACTCCAATACGCTGATCGAGTACGGAGCGCCGATCGACGCCGCAACGATGGTGGCGCCCCCCGAGGTGACACAGCTCGAGCTGGATCCGGTCCACCCCGGACGCGGCGACGCGGGTTACATTCAGCGGCGTCGCGATTTGTTCGCGCTGTGCCGCAAGCACCGTTTGGAACGACTCGGTCCGCCGATCATCCAATACACGCCCGAGGAGACGCGCATCTGGCGCGAGGTCAGCCCGAAGCTCGATGAATTGCACGTCCTGCACGCATCGCAAATCTACCTCCAAGCAAAACGCGAACTGGCGATCACGCGCGACGAGATTCCGCAGCTCCGCCACCTCAGCGACCGCGTGAATCGCGAAACCCATTTGCATCTGGTCCCGGCCGAGGGTGCTTTGCCGTATCGCACTTTTTACGAGTATATCGCCCAGCGCGGCTTTCCGGTCACGCAGTTCATTCGCCATGGCTCGCATCCGGAATTCACGCCGGAGCCGGACATGATCCACGACTGTTTGGGCCACGTGCCGCCGCTGATGAATCACGACTACGCCGAGTTGCTCGTGCTCATCGGCAAAGCGGCGGCGACGACGACGCACGGCGAACAGGTGCTCGCCTTGAAGCGCTTTAGCTGGTTCAGCATCGAGTTTGGCTTGATTCGCGAAGGCAATGACGTCAAGGTCTTCGGGGCCGGCATTCTGTCGTCCACGGGCGAGATCCCCTTCTCATTGCATTCCCCGGACGTGACGCGGCGCCCGTTTGAGACCGATGTCGTCATCAACACGGACTACGATCCCTCGCGCATGCAGGATCATTTGTTTATCGCGCCGTCGTTCTCATTCCTGCGGCGCGAGCTGGAAAACCTGGTTCGGCGTTTTGGGATTCCGGTGCTGTAAATGGGTTCCGGCTTGCCGTTTAGCGCGCCCAGGATACTGGCTGCGCTAAACGGCAAGCCAGAATCTTCGGTAGTGGGTCAGTTTGCTGTGTTGTGGTGCGGGCGTCTCGCCTGCATCGGTGCAGGCGAGACGCCCGCACCACAAACTGACCCACTACCGAATCTTCGCACCTTGGAGAAGCGCATGCCCCTTGATTCGATCCCCCTGCGCCGCATCGACCACGTGCGTTTCTTCGTCGGCAACGCCAAGCAGTCGGCGTATTTCTATCGCAACGCATTCGGCTTCGACGTGATCGCCTACGAGGGCCTGGAAACCGGCGTCAAGCACGAGGCCGGCTATGTGCTGCGGCAGGGCGAAATCACCTTTGTGCTCACCTCGTCGCTGCGGGCCAATGATCCCGACAACATGCGGCTCATGTTCCACGGCGACGGCGTCAAGGACATTGCCTTCGACGTCGAGGATGTCGCCGCCTCTTTCAACTACGCCGTCGGCCACGGCGCCATCGGCGTGACGCCGCCCACGACGCTCGAGGATGATGAAGGCGCCTACGAATACGCGGCGATTCGGGCCTACGGCGACACCACGCACATGTTCGTCAATCGCGACCGGTATCGCGGCGTGTTCGCGCCGGGCTTCAAGAAGCTCGATCCGGATCGTTACAGCCCGAGCACGTTTCATTCCGTCGGCCTCAAGGCGATCGATCATATCGTGGCCAACGTCGAAGAAGGGAAGATGGACGAATGGGTCCGCTGGTACGAGCACGTGCTCGGCTTCAAGCAACTCGTCCACTTTGACGACAAGGACATCAGCACCGATTACACGGCCCTCATGTCGAAGGTGATGCAGAACGGCACCGGCCGAATCAAGTTCCCGATCAACGAGCCGGCCAAGGCGAAGCGCCGTTCGCAAATCGACGAGTATTTGCAGTTCTACGGCGGCCCCGGTGTGCAGCACATCGCGATGGCCACAGGCGACATCGTCAAGACGGTGCGCGCGATGCGAGCGAATGATGTATCTTTCCTGCATGTGCCGCAATCGTACTACGACCTGCTGCCGGCTCGCATCGGCAAGATCGACGAAGACCTGCGCGATTTGGCCGAACTGAGCATCCTTGTCGATCGCGATGATGAAGGTTATCTGTTGCAGATCTTTACCAAGCCGGTGGAGGATCGGCCGACGCTGTTCTTCGAGGTGATCGAGCGGCACGGCTCACGCAGCTTCGGCAAGGGCAACTTCAAAGCGCTGTTCGAGGCGATCGAGCGCGAACAGGCCCGGCGCGGGACGCTGTAGGCCGTTTGCCGTTTACGTTTAGCGCCAACATGGCGCCACGCGAACGCTCAACGTAAACCCGCGGAGGAACATCAATGCACTTGCCCCTGCCGCCCGTCGCCAGTATCCGCGACTTCTATGCCTTCGAACAGCATGTGAAGACCTGCCGGCGGCAGCGCGGGTTGGACATGGTCCCGCAGTGGTACGAGGTGCCGGTCTTTTACTTTTCCAATCCGACCGGCGTCATCGGCCATGACGATCCGGTCGCGGCGCCGACGGGCAGCAAGGCGCTCGACTACGAACTGGAATTGGCGTGCGTTATCGGCCGAGAATGCCGCGATTTACCGGCCGATGATCGAGCCATGGATTTTGTCGCCGGTTTCACGATCATGAATGATTGGAGCGCCCGCGACTTGCAACGCATCGAAATGGCCGTCGGCCTGGGCCCCAGCAAAGGCAAGGACTTCGCCACCTCGCTCGGGCCGGAAATTGTGACCTTCGACGAGTTGCGCGACAAGTATCGCGACGGGCGCTTGCACTTGGAGATGACAGCGAAAGTCAATGGCCGTGAATGGTCGCGCGGCAACGCCGGCACGATGCACTGGACCTGGCCGCAACTGCTCGCCCATGCCAGCCGCGACGTCAAGCTGCGGCCCCGCGACGTGCTCGGCTCCGGCACGGTCGGCACCGGCTGCATCCTGGAGTTGACGCCCGAAGCGGTCGGCGGCTGGCTGAAGCCGGGCGATGTGGTGGAATTGACGATTGAACGGTTGGGTACGCTGCGGAATCGGGTGGTGGAACGAAATTCTTGAGCCGTGGCACGGCCGTCTGTTATAGTGATTATGAACGATACAATGTTTCCGCTCGCGAGGTGATTATGTCAACCAATGTTGCCTCACGACTTTCGCAGGGACAACTGCGGGGATTTGAAGCGGCTCTTGAATCGGCGAAAATCGATATTGAAGAATCCTGGAAAAGCGAGGACCACAAAGCGAACGTGGCTCGCAACCTAGAAGGCGTCGTCCGCCAGACCTTGCCGATTCTGAAGACCCTCGACAGTCTTTGGCGAAGCACGCTGGAACTGATCGAAGCGCACGTCATCGACGACTACAACGAATTGCGGCGCGAATTGCGGGCGTCGTTTGATCCAGGCTTGCGAATCATGTCGCGCGTTGTCGAACTCGTGGCGGCATTTGAGCGCGTGGGCGGAGTCGTCCATGGAGCCGACGAATTGCGTGAAACGCATGCACGATTGCTGCAATTGGAATCTGGAATCTTCCAGCATTGGCCGGAGTTTACCGAACAGGACGCTGCGGAAGCGCGGGCAGCGCTTGAGCGCGGGGACGGCTTGGAATTGGACGAAGCCTTCGCGCAAATCGCCGGTGTTGACAAGGAAACCTGGATGAAACGCGTGGAAGAACGCCGGCGGTCGCGCCGATCTTGATCCGCGGGGCGTGTCATGTCTTACCGCGTGATTTTCCTCCCGATCGTTAACCGCATTATCCAAGGATGGGAACTGCCGGACAGCGTTTTGGTCGATGTCCATCTCATGGTCCGCGAAGTGCTGCCATCGTCTCCGACGAGTTTTCTGCGCCGACGCCGACAGCCCTTGGACGGCATGAATTTTGAATTCTCCTTGATTGATCCACAACAACGCACGCGCAAGCACACGTTTGATTTTTTGGTCACCTATGGACAGGACGAACAAACGCTTTATATCGTTCACGGCGCTTACATGCGAACGGATGGACTTGGATGAAGCAACGATGGAATACCAAAATCAAATTGCTCGGCTGCGCATGAATGATCCGGAGCTGGCGGATCAACTGGCGTCGTTTACGAATCTGCGCCATGTGCTCGACTGGATGAAGCGCAGCGGTATTTCCTTGGACGACGTCGATGTGATCGCTCAGGATGAGTTCAGCCACGATTTTCTGTTTCGGTTCAACGGCGCCGGTAACTACCTTGTTTTCGGAATGAGCTGATTCGGCGAGCTGACGGCGGTCGCCGTTTGGCCTCAAAGACCCGTGGCTGATGAACTATTGTCGCGGCGGCTTGCCGATGGCTGGCGACCAACGGCGACAGGGCTCCAGGAAGGCGCCCAGGTGCTCGGCCACGCGGCCTGCTGTTTCAGTCCTCAAAAATGACAAGGAAAGAATATGCCCCCTTATCTTCGCTTGGGATCGATTCCGCCCAAACGCCACCTCGCCCATCGCCGCGAGGGCGGCTATCGCGGCGAAGGGATCTACTACGAAGAAGTCGTCACCACGGCGGGTTTTGGCCGGGCGTACAGCATCTGCTATCACCTGCGGCCGCCGACGCGCGTGCGCAAGGTCGAGGCTGCCGGCATGATGGAATTGGCGATCGTCGATGAGCCGGTGTTGCGCCATCACCACATGACGACGGGGAGTCTTAAACCGGCAGGCGATCCGGTGAGCGGGCGCGTGCCGCTCATGGTCAATGACGACGTGATCCTGGCCCGCTGCCGGCCGGCGGCGCCACAAGTCGAGCTGTACCGCAACGCCGCCGCGGATGAAGTCATCTTCGTCCATCGCGGCCGCGGCACACTGCACACCATGTTTGGCCCGCTGCCGTTTCGGCCGTTCGATTACATCGTCATTCCGCATTGCACGACGTATCGGTTGGAATTTGAAGCCGGCGTGCAGCCGGACTTGTTGGTGATTGAAGGGTCCGGCAACATCAGCATCCCGGAGCGCTATCTCAATCCCGACGGACAAATCCGCTTGGGCGCTCCGTACAGCGAGCGCGACTTTCACGGGCCGTGCGAAAGCCACGTCATCGATCGCGAAGAGGACACGACCGTTCTTATCAAGGACGGCAACCGTATGACGCGCTACACATTGGCGGCGCATCCGTTCGATGTGGTCGGCTGGGACGGCATGGTTTATCCGTTCACGTTCAATGCCGACGACTTCGAGCCGATCACCGGTACCGTTCACCAACCGCCGCCAATTCACCAGACGTTCGACGCGCCCGGCTTCGTGGTGTGCACGTTCGCGCCGCGCATGCTCGACACGCATCCCGAGGCGATCAAGGTGCCGTACGCCCATTCCAACGTACAGGCCGACGAGGTGCTTTATTATGTGCGTGGCCGGTTCGGCAGCCGTCGCGGCGTGGAAGAGGCGTCGATCACCGTGCATCCGCGCGGCATTCCGCACGGGCCGCATCCGGGCACCATCGTGGCGAGCCGGCCAATGACACGCACCGACGAATTGGCGGTCATGGTGGACACCGTCAAGCCGCTGCGGCTGACGCGGCAGGCGCTGGCAATGGATGATCCGCAGTATCCGTATAGTTGGTTGGACTGAGATCACCAAGCCGCGGGATGAGCGCAGCGAATCCCGCGGGTCGAACCCGCGGGATTCGCTGCGCTCATCCCGCGGCTTGGAAAGGCGCCGGCCCTAATGTTTGTCGATGTCGCCAAAACCCCCGTCCTCGACGTTTACCATCTGCTCGTCGGCATCGTCACGCCGCGGCCGATTGCGTGGGTCACCACGATTGATGCTCAGGGCCGCGTGAACCTCGCGCCGTTCAGCTTCTTCAATACGTTCGGCGCCAATCCGCCGGTCGTAGTTTTTTCGCCAACGCTGCGCCGCGACGGCACCAAGAAAGACACGCTGCGCAACGTTGAAGCGACCGGCGAATTCGTGTTGAACGCCGCCGTGGAATCGCTCGCCGACAAGATCAACCTGTCATCGAAAGAGATTGCCTACGGCGACAGCGAAGTCGAATTGACGGGGCTGCTGGTGTTGCCCTCCACGAAGGTCAAGCCGCCGCGCATCGCCGAGGCGCCGGTGCACATGGAGGGCAGGGTGTTGCAGATCGTGCCGGTAGGCAATGGGCCCATCTCCGGCAATCTGGTCATCGGCGAGATCGTGGCGCTGCATGTCGATGAGCGTGTGCTGGATGGGCAGGGCCGGGTCGATCCGCGCAAGCTGCAGACCATTGCACGGCTCGGCGGCGACTGGTATTGCCGCACGAGCGACTTGTTCGAGATGAAGCGGCCGACGTGACGTGGGGCAGGCCGCCTGGCCTGCCGCACGGGCTCATTTGCCCTGAAATTCCTTGGCGAACGCTTCGGCGCGCAGCGGCGATCCCGTGGCATAGCGCGTCAGCTCATTCCAGGGCAGCGTCTTGCCCGGATCGAAGACCTTCTCTTGCATGAACCGGCCCACCGCCTTGTTGCCGACGTAAGTGACGGTGCTGGGATGGGCGCCGTTGTAGACCTCCCTGGCGATCGCGTGATGAAGCTGCGCTGCGAACAGCTCGCCCATCATGTAATTGTGGTAGTACACCGGGGCAACGATGATGTGAATCTTGCTGCCGTAGTCGGGGGCGCTGCGGCCCGGCGGACGGCGCAGGAGCTGATATTGCTCCACGATGTCCCACCACAGCTTGTTGAGGTCCTGCTGCGGGTCCTCGTACATGCCTTTTTCGAAGCGGAGCATCACTTGGCACCAGCGCGAGAAAACGAGCAGGCGATAGCGCAGCATCTTGACGCTGGTTTCGTCAAACGCCTGCGGGTCGTCCACCTTGACGTTCATTTGCTCCAGCCAAGCGCGGCGCTTCGAGAGTTTCTCGAACATCATGGCCACGCCTTCGGTGGTCAGGATGTGCGCCTCGGTGCGCAGCACATAGGGGAGCTTGGCGGGGATGTTGATGCTGCTGTAGACCGAATGGCCGAATTCGTGCAGCATCGTGGACATCCAGTATTCATTTTGGACGATGTTCGCAAGCACGCGGATGTCGGTGCCGTCGCGCGTCAGGTCGGTGCAGAAGGCGTGCGGACTCTTGCCCTTCTTCGGCGCGAAGTCGTTGTTCGAGCGTTCGATGACCAGGTCGATGGGCAGGTTGATGCCGCGATAGAAGTCGCGGCACAGCTTGACCAGGTCCTGGCCGGCGTAGATCTTGTCAAGGTCGGCCTTGAAGACGCCCGGCACTTCCTGGAAGAACGGATCGTGGTAGTGCCAAGGCATCAGCTCGTCGACTTTGATATTGCACGCCTTGGCCAATGCGACGTCGATCTCGGCCTTGGCTTGGCGGAACGGCTCGCGCGTCAGCTCGTCGAGCTGATCGAAAAGCTGAATCAGCTCGTCGCCCTTCTGCTCGTTGAGATAGAGCATCATGGCGTGATAGTTAGTGAAGCCGAGCTTGGTGGCGGCCTCGTTGCGAAGCTTGACGAGCTGTAGCAACTCCGGCTCGACGACGGCGCCGACGCGCTTGCAGGCCTCCCAAACTTCGCGGCGGCGCTCGGACAAAGTCGAAGTCTTGAGGACTTTGCGGACGTCGCCGTCGTCCATTTCCTTGGCGCCGACCTTGGCGCGGAACGTGTTGAACTTCTTTTCGACCGCATTGGCCAAGGCGGTCATCTTCTTCATGAGCTCGGTGTCGAGCTGCTTTTCCAGATACAGAAGGTAAATGACGTCGATGGCCCGCCTCGTGATCGGGTCGTCGATCTTGGCGGAGTCCTTGAGCGCTTTGACTTCCGCGAAGGCGCTGCGGTCAGCGAGCAGCCCGTCGATCTTGTTTTGCGCTTCTTCCTTGCGCGCGAAGTCCTCGTCCTTGCCGGTGATGTTGGCGTCCCACCAGGCGCGATTGACGGCGATGTCGAGCGGCCGCACCTGGGCGGTGAACGTGTCGATGAAGGCCCGCGCCTTGTCGGTGGTGGCAGAGTCGGCGGCGGCGAAGAAAGGCGTCATGCAAACACCTACGAGGATCAGAGCGGTCCAGCGCATGGTGATAAACCTCCAGCGTCCGCCGCTTGCGGCTTAGCGGCGGGCGGCGCTTCGGGATTCGCTAAGCCGCAAGCGGGGGGAGTTGGTGTTTCGTTGATATCCGGGTCGCGTGTGATGATTTCGATGCCGTGCTCGGTCAGCGCCAGCGTGTGCTCGACGTGGGCGCTGGGCATGCCGTCCTTGGTCACGACGGTCCAGTGATCGCCCAGCACGCGCGTGTCCTTCGTGCCCATGTTGAGCATCGGCTCGATCGCCAGCACGATGCCCGGCTCGATGCGAAAATCGAACTTCTTCATGTCGCGGCCGATGTAGTTGGGCACCTGCGGGTTTTCGTGCATGATGCGGCCGATGCCGTGGCCGACGTATTGCTCGACGACGCTGTAGCCCGACGCGACGGCATGGCGCTGCATGAGGCCGGCGACTTCGGACCACCAGCGGCGCCGCGGCAGCTCGGTGATGGCGATTTGCAGCACTTGCCAGGCCACTTCGACCAGCCGGCGCCGCTCGGGACGGACGTTGCCGACCATGATGGTGACGGCCGCGTCGGCGCACCAGCCGTTGAGCTTGCAGGCGGTGTCGATCTTGAGCAGGTCGCCGTCGCGGATCTCACGCTGGCCGGGGATGCCGTGCACCACTTGTTCATTCAGCGAGATACACGTGACGGCCGGGAACGGAACTTTGATTCCCTCGATTTTGTAGCCTTTGAAGAGCGGCTGAGCGTTGTGTTGGTCGTAGAGCGCCTCGACGGCGCGATTGATTTCGAGGGTGCGGACGCCGGGCCTGGCCAGCGCGCGGCAAATGCGCAGCGCTTCAGCCACGACTTTGCCGGCCTCGCGCATGAGGGACAATTCCCGCTGCGATTTCAACTCCGGCGCACGTTGGAACAGCGATCGAAGCACGGAACGGATGCCTTGGAATAAGCTCACGGTAGTACGGATAGATGATATTGGTTCCGGAGCGTCGCGTCTAAACCGCGGGTTGTTTCTTGGTCGCCAGGGCAGCGGAGATATTTCGGTGGATCGTCTCGATAGCGCCGATGCCCGGCACGTCGACGACGAGGCCGCGCTTGCGGTAGTATGCCAGCAGTTCGTCGGTCAAGTCATGGAAGACCTGGAGCCGCAATTGCACGGTTTCGGGCCGGTCGTCGTCGCGTTGCAAAAGCGGCGTTTGGCAATCATCGCAAATGCCCGGCTTTTTGGGCGGTTGGGACAGCAGATTATAGGTCGCCTTGCATTGTGGGTTAGGGCAGTTCCAGCGTGCGCTGATGCGCTTGATGATTTCCGGATCGTCCACGTTCAGGAACACAACGGCGTGCAAGTCGAACCCTTGCTGGTGGAGCACCTGCTCAAAGGATTGCGCTTGGGCCAAATTGCGCGGGTAGCCGTCCATGACGAATCGTTGGGGGCGATCCGCGGCGCGGAACCGGGAATTGACGATATCGTTGACAAGCTCGTCGGGCACATTCTGGCCCATGGACATGAAGGGCTGAGCGCGGAGCCCCTCGGGCGTGCCCTGGCGCTTGGCCTCACGGAGAAGGTCGCCGGTGGAGAAATGGCACAGTCCCAAGCGCTGGCTGAGAAGCTTGGCTTGGGTCCCTTTGCCGCTGCCGGGAGGGCCGATGAAGATCAAACGCATAAACACAACACGTGCAAAATGGCGCCGCCCGGGGGACGGTTGCCAACGATCGCAGGAAAAACGCAAAACCGCCAAGCGAGCTTTGTTGAGGCATGTCTCTGGACAAGGGTAAACAGGGCTCGCTTCGCGGTTTCGCGTTTGGCTTTTTGTGAAGCGTGCCGACTCAATCCTCTGTCAATCCGGGATAATTGCGCATCACCAGATGGCTGTTGATTTTTTGCACCAGGTCGAGCGCCACGCTGATGACGATCAAGAGGCCGGTGCCGCCGTAAAAGCTCGCGACCGTGTAATTCACTTCGAGCGCCGAGGAAACCAAGCTGGGAATGATGGCAACAATCGCCAGGAACGCGGCCCCGACGTAGGTGATCCGCATGATCACTTTCTCCAGGTAGTCGGCGGTGCGCTTGCCGGGCCGATAACCGGGGATGAAGCTGCCATAGTCCTTCAAGTTGTTGGCCATATCCTTGGGATTGAAGGTGATCGCGGTCCAGAAGTAGCAGAAGAAGTAGATGAGGACGATGTAGCAAATGTTGTAAAAATACCCTTGGCGTTCGAAGGCGGACGCCAGGTTGTTGGCCCAGCGGGCCTCGAAGGTCTGGGCCATGATGCGGAACAGGAACATGGGGATCAAGAGGAGGCTGCTGGCGAAGATCACGGGCATGACGCCGGCCTGGTTGACGCGCAGCGGCAAGAACTGGCGCGTGCCGCCGTAGACGCGCCGGCCGCGCACGTGCTTGGCGGATTGCGTTGGGATGCGGCGCTGGCCCTTGGTGATGGCGATGATCGCGACGACGACAGCCACGAACATCACGATGAGCACAATCAGTTTTTCGAGCCCCACGTCGCCGCCGACGCCGCTGCCCCCCAGGGTGAAGATGGACGATTTGAGATGGCCGCGCTCGAGGATCAGGGTCGCGGTGGCTTCGGGAATGCGCGCGACGATGCCGGCCATGATGATGAGGCTGATGCCGTTGCCGATGCCGTATTCGTCGATCTGCTCGCCGATCCACATCAAGAAGATCGTGCCGACGGTCATGGTGATGATCGAGGCGAGCACGTACCAGAAGGTGTTGTAGCTTTCATACGCCAGGCCCAGGCCCTCCGGTTTGGGGCGCGAAATGTGCGACACCCAGAACCACGCCTGGACAAAACAGATGACCACCGTGGCGTAGCGCGTGTATTCGTTGATTTTCTTGCGACCCGCCTCGCCTTCTTTTTGCAGCTTCTCCAAAGGCGGCCAGACGCTGGCGAGGAGCTGAAAGATAATCGACGCGGAGATATACGGCATGATGCCCAGGCCGAAGATGGTGCTCTGGCTGAGGCTGCCGCCGGAGAACATCGTGATCAGGCTGAGCAAGTCATTGTCGTTACCGCGCATGGAGCGGGCCATTTCGAACTGGTTGATCATCGGCAGCGGCACGTGGAAGCCAATGCGGTAGATGGCAAGGAACAAGATCGTGATGAAGATCTTCTGGCGGAGTTCTTTGATCTTGAAGATGGTGACGAGCCGGCTTTGCCCGAGCGTGCTGAGGCCGGATTTGACCAGTGCGGAGGCCGAAGCCATGATTGCGTTCCTCGCTTGATCCGAAAAGGGGACAGGACCTTTCGAAGTCCCGATCGTAAAGGTCCTGTCCCCTTTTCGGATCGTGGGAATAACGCAACAGTAAAAAGGACAAGGGAAAAAGGCAATACCGCTTGCGGCTTAGCGCGTCGTTTGGTTGCAGATCGCGCTAAGCCGCCGGCGGCGCAAAGGCTATACCTTTGCCGCCCTTGGCTTCATCTTGTTGCGTACCGGCTTCTTCGGGCCGGGGATGATCTCCGTGGTTCCGCCCTTGGCCGTGATTTTCGCGATGGCCGACTTGGTGAAGCCGTGGGCCTTGACCGTGAGCTTTTTGGTGAGTTCGCCGTCGCCGAGGATGCGCACGCCGTCGGCGGGGCCGCGCGCCAGGCCGGTCTTGGCAAGCTCGTCGGGGCCGATGACGGCGCCATCGTTGAAATAGTCGTTGAGATCGCCCACGTTGACGACGTGGTATTTCTTGTCCCAGGTTTCGTGGCTGAAGCCGCGCTTGGGGATCTTGCGGAACAGCGGCATCTGGCCGCCTTCATAGGTCCAGCGCGGCTTCTTGGCGCCGGCGCTGGCCCATTGGCCCTTGCTGCCGCGCGACGAGGTCTTGCCGTGGCCGCTGCCCGGTCCGCGGCCGACGCGCTTCTTGCGCGTGCGGCGGACGATGCCGTGGTGGATTTTCAAAAGGTCCATGAATCAATCCCTTTTTTGCCGCTTGCGGCTTAGAAGCTGTTTCAAAACGGGGACAGGCCCCCCAAGGCAAACGGGCCAGTCCCCGTTTTGAAACAGCTTCCTAGGCGAAATCGTCGTCGTATGCGACAACGGTCGCGCCAAGCCGCAAGCGGCGAATGTCACAGTGTCACGCCGCGGAGGGCGGCGACTTCTTCGCGGGTGCGCAATTGCAGCAGTCCCTCGATCGTGGCCTTGACGAGGTTGAGCGGGTTGGTGCTGCCGTGCACCTTGGTGAGGATGTTGTGGATGCCGGCGCATTCGAGCACATCGCGGACGCCGGGGCCGGCCTTGACGCCGGTGCCAGGGCCGGCGGGCACGAGCACCACCTTGCTGCTGCCGTACTTGCCGAGGATGCGGTGCGGAATGGTCGCGCCGCGCAGCGAGATCTTCGCCTGGCGTTTCATGCGCTCGGTCGCGTCCTTGGCGGCCTTTTCAACGGCGGGGGGCACCTCGTTGGCCTTGCCGTAGCCGTAGGCCACGCGGCCGCGCTTGTCGCCGACGACGACGAGCGCGTTGAAGCTGAAGCGCCGGCCGCCTTTGACCACGGCGGCGCAGCGGCGAATCTTCACCACGCGTTCTTCCAGACCGTCCTGGCGCCCTTCGCGATCTTTGGCCATTGCTGATTACTCCACAACAAAACCCCCAGGATTCGCTGCGCTCATCCTGGGGCTTGGTTGAATCATGTCAAAACTGAAGGCCGCCTTTGCGGGCGGCGTCGGCCAGCGCCTTGATACGGCCGTGATAGCGGTAGTGGCCGCGGTCGAACGCGACCTTGGCGATGCCCTTGGCTTTGGCGGCCTCGGCGATCTTCTGGCCGACCGCGACGGCGGCCTTGATGTTGCCGCCGTAAGGCAGCGCCGTCTTGGCTTCTTTGCCGCGACTGCTGGCGGCCGCGAGCGTCAAACCTTCGAGATCATTAATCAGCTGCGCATAGATGTGCTTCGAGCTGCGAAACACGGTCAGCCGCGGCCGTTCCGACGTGCCGACGATCTTGCTGCGCACATGGCGGCGCCGCCGAAGCTGGCGCCGATGTTTGAGTTTTTGAGCGTCCATTTCAGGAGTCCTTTGTCATTAGTCATTAGTCATTGGTCATTGGTCAATCGAATAATTGTTCGAGACCAACGGTCAACAACCAACCACAAATGACCAATGACCAATGACTACCCACCGCTCGTGAAGGACTTGCCTTCCTTGCGGCGCACGATTTCGTTTTCGTAGCGAACGCCTTTGCCTTTGTACGGCTCGGGCTTGCGTTTGGCGCGCAGTTCGGCGGCGAACTGCCCGACTTTTTGCTTGTCGGCGCCCTTGATCACGATCGTCGTCGGATCGGGCACTTCGGCGGTCACGCCTTCGGGCGGCATCATGCGAATCTTGTTCGCGTAACCGACGGTCAGCACGACCGCTTTCTTGTCCAGGGCCGCCTGGTAACCGACGCCTTCGATCTTGAGGCGTTTTTCGTAACCTTTGGTGACGCCGTCCACCATGTTTTGGATGAGCGAGCGCGTCAGGCCGTGCAGAGCGCGGTTGAGACGTTCGTCGTTGGGCCGGCTAACGCGCAGTATTTTGCCGCCGTCGTCGACCTTGACGGTCATGGCCGGGTGCGGTGCGAATTCGAGCTTGCCCTTGGGCCCTTCGACGAGCACCTTGCCGTCGCCGACCTGGACTTTCACGCCGGCGGGCACGGCGACGGGCTGTTTGCCGATACGGGACATAACGGTTGCTCCCTCAAAGCGCTGGCGGCTTGGCGAATCGTCGATCCGCCAAGCGGCAAGCGGCGTGCATCACCACACCCGGCACAAGAGTTCGCCGCCGACGCGTTGGGCGCGGGCCTGGCGATCGCTCATGATGCCGCGGTTGGTGCTCAAGATCGAAATGCCCAGGCCTTCGAGCACCGGGGCGAGGTCCTTGTAGCTTCGGTAAATGCGCAGGCCCGGCCTGCTCGACCGCTCGATGTGGCGAATCACGCGCTCGCCCTCGGGGCCGTATTTCAAAAAGATCCGCAGAATCTTCTTGGGGTCCTTGTCATCGGCCGGCGCCTGGAACGTGCGCTGGCCCTGCTCGTTCTTGACCATGGCGCCGACCTGAAATTCGGTGATGAAGCCCTCCTCCTTGAGGACTTGCGCCAGGTGCTGCTTGAGCACGGTGCACGGCATGTCGACGGCGGGCGTCTCGTTGCGGTTGCCGTTGCGAATGCGCGTCAACATGTCGGCGACAGGATCGGTCATCATGTCGTTTCACTCCAGGTGAGTGGTTAGTGGTGAGTGGTAAATAGTCCCTTACGACCACCTACGACTCACCACTCACCATTCACCATTCACCACTCACCACTCAGAGCATGTGAAAAAATCAAAACCGTCTCTCGCAAAGTCGCAAAGGCGCCAAGAATACCCAAGAATTCATGGCTATCTTTCTTGTTGCTTGGCGTCTTTGCGACTTTGCGAGAGATTTTTTCACAAACTCTCACCACTCACCACTCACCACTTCTACCAACTGGCCTTCTGCACGCCCGGGATCAAACCCTTGGAGGCCAAATTGCGGAAGCAAATGCGGCACACGCCGAACTTGCGATAGACGGCGCGGGCCCGGCCGCATAGCCGGCAGCGCTTGCGAATACGAATCTTGTCGCGCGGGCGCAGCTTGTTCTTGACGGGATCTTTCTTGTGCTCCTCCAGCTGCTTGAGCTGGCGCCGGTATTCGACCAATTTCGCTGACGTGGACATTGGATTCCCGTTCGTTGGTGCGGCTGACGATCAAGCGCTCGCGAGGGATGCTGCGGGCGCTAAACGCAAGCAATTCAATTCTTACGCCTCGCGGAAGGGCATGCCGAACTGGCGGAGCAGCTCGCGTGCCTCGTCGTCGTTGCGTGTGCTGGTGACGAAGGTCACGTCCATGCCCTGGGTGAACGTCACCTTATCGGGGTCGATTTCCGGAAAAACCAGTTGCTCGGCCAGGCCGAGGCTGTAGTTGCCGTTGCCGTCGAAGCTCTTAGGGTTCACCCCGCGGAAGTCGCGAATACGCGGCAGGGCGACGCTGATCAGGCGGTCGAGGAATTCATACATGCGCCGGCCGCGCAGCGTCACGCGGCAGCCGATCTCGTTGCCCTCGCGCAGGCGGAAGCCGCTGATGGCGACCTTCGCCTTGGTGATTTGCACGCGCTGGCCGACGATTTGCGTCAACTGCTCGGCGGCCTGTTCCATGCGGTTCTTGTCTTGCAGCGCTTTGCCGACGCCCATGTTGACGACGATCTTCTGCAGCTTCGGTAGGCTGTGCGCGTTGGTGCGGCCCAGCTTTTCCGCGAGGCGTGGCAGAATCTCTTTCTTGTACCGATCCAAAAGCCGGGCCATGGCCCACCTCAATCACATCATGGATTGGACATTGCCGACGCCCAATCTCGTTTATGCATCCCCGCTTGCGTTTAGAAGCTGTTTCAAAACGGGGACAGGCCCCCCAAGGCAAACGGGCCAGTCCCCGTTTTGAAACAGCTTCTTAGCGCGACGGTCGCGCTGACGATGCACGTCGCGCTCAACGCAAGCATGGAAGCGCTATCATGCTTGTTTCGCCTTCGCCTTTCCCAAGAACCCCAAACCCGCGCCGCATTGCTTGCAGAATCGTTCCTTGCGGCCTTCGGCGCCGGCGCGTTTGCCGATGCGCACGCCCTTGCGGCAGGCGCTGCAGACGAGCAAGACGTTGGAGGCGTCCACCGGCATTTCCTTGGAAAGCCGGCCGCCCTGCTGGTTGCGGCGGTCGGGCCGCATGTGGCGATAGACCTTGTTGATGCCCTCGACGACGACCTTGCCGACGTCGGGCAAGACGCGGAGAACGCGGCCGGTGGCGGACGCGTCGTCGCCGGCGATGATTTGCACGGTGTCGTCTTTGCGTATGTGCATGGCATTCAATCTCTACCCGCGGGATTGGCTGCGCTCATCCCGCGGCGTGCAAGTTCAACTAAACCACTTCGGCGGCGAGGCTGACGATTTTTAGGAAGCCGCGGTCGCGCAGCTCACGGGCGACGGCGCCGAAAATGCGCGTACCCTTCGGGTTGTCGTCTTCCTTGTTCAGGATCACCATGGCGTTGCGGTCGAAGCGGACGTAGCTGCCGTCGTCGCGGCGCGTCGTTTTCTTGACGCGAACGACCACGCCCTTGATCACGTCGCCCGGCTTGACATCGCCGCCCGGAAGCGCCTTCTTGACGCTGGCGATAATCACGTCGCCCAGCCCGGCGTAGCGCCGCTTCGTGCCCCCCAGCACCTTGATGCACATGCATTCTTTGGCGCCGGTGTTGTCGGCTACGTCCAGGTAGGTATACATCTGAATCATGAGAAACCATCTCTATCTGCAATGACCTAAACTTCGCTTGCGGCTTAGCGAAACAGTCAAGGTTCGAATGTATGTCTCGCTAAGCCGCAAGCGAAAAACACTCATGCGGGCGAAACGACGTTGTCCGCCAGCTGCGGCGCTTCGGGCGCCTTGGCCACCACGCGGAGCAGTCGCCAGTTTTTCGTCTTCGACAGCGGCCGAGTCTCCATGATCTCGACCGTGTCGCCGGTATGCGATTCATTCTTCTCGTCGTGCACCTTGCAGATCGTGCGGCGCTTGATGTACTTGCCGTAGCGGGCGTGCTTGACAAGCCGGGGAATCTCGACGCGGCGTGTCTTGTTCATTTTGTCGCTGGTGACGACGCCGACGACGACGCGGCGCTGGCCACGCTCGACGGCTGGCTGCGTTTCGGTCATGCCTTGGCTCCCTGCGAGGCCGTGAGCTGGGCGGTCGGTTTCTGGCCGCGGACGCCGAGCTTGCGCTCTCGTATGACGGTCCGGATGCGGGCCACTTCGCGTTTCGCCTTGTTGATCTCGCTGGGGGTTTCCAGGCGATCGGTGGCGGATTGGAAACGCAAGTGGAACAGATTCTTCACCACGTCTTTGAGCGAGAGGTCCAACTGCTCGTCGCTCATTTGGCGGTAATCGGCGGCTTTCATGGTTGCATGCTCTCAAACCCGCGGGATTCGCTGCGCTCATCCCGCGGCTTGCGGTCAAATTCATCCATCAAATGTTCGGCCGGCGCGTGACGAAGCGGCAGCGGAACGGCATTTTATAGGCAACCTTGGCCAAAACGTCACGGGCGGAAGCTTCGGGAATGCCGGCGACTTCGAACATCATCATGCCGCGCTTGATGACGGCGGCCCAATATTCCGGCTCGCCTTTGCCTTTGCCCATGCGCGTCTCGGCGGGGATCGCGGTCACCGATTTGTGCGGGAACACGCGGATATACAGCCGGCCGTCGCCGCGCATGGCGTGGGACGCGGTAACGCGGCCCGCCTCGAGCGCTTCGGCGCTCAGCCAGCCGCCTTCCAGCGATTGCAAGCCGAATTCGCCGAACGCAACGGCGTTGCCGCGGGTGGCGTTACCTCTTACCTTTCCCCGCTGGCTTTTTCTGAACTTTACTCGCTTGGGCATTTGGGGCATTGCCGCTCTCCTCGGAGTCCAAAAAGTCCCCGTTGTTGATCCAGACCTTGATGCCGATGTGGCCCTGGGCCGTCTTGGCTTCGGTGAAGCCGTAATCGATCTTCGCCCGCAACGTCGACAGCGGAATGCTGCCGAGCATCGCCTTTTCGTTGCGCGCCATTTCCGAGCCGCCCAGCCGACCCGCCAACTGCACGCGAACCCCCAGGGCCCCCGCCTCCATCGTTTGATCCATCGTCCGCTTCATCGTGCGGCGGAAGCTCTGCCGTTTTTCCAACTGTTCGGCGATGTCGTCGGCCACGAGCTGGGCGTCCACCTCGGGCGAGTTAATCTCCACCGTCTTCACTTCGATGTGGCGGTGGGTCAAATCCTCGAGTTCCTTGGTCAGCTTGTCGACTTCCTGCCCCTTCTTGCCGATGATCATGCCGACGCGCGCCGAGTGAATGTAGACGACGACTTTCTCGCGGGTGCGCTCGATCCGCACCTTGGCGATGCCGGAGCGCTGGCCGGGCTTTTCGAAGCGCTTCTTGATGAAGCGGCGGACCTTAAAGTCCTCGACGAGCAGTTCAGCGAAGTCCTGCTTGCCGGCGAACCAGTTGCTTCCCCAGGGGAGCATGATGCCGGTGCGAAAGCCGGTCGGCTGTACTTTTTGGCCCATGAACGTCCACCTTCAAGCAAGTTTAGCCGCGACGGGCAGCAGAGCGCTCCGCTGCGCATCGCGGCTAAACCAACACGAATTCCAATCGCTACTCTTCCGCCGCCGCTTCTTCCGCAAAATCGGAGACGGCAATGATCACGTGGGCATAGCGCCGCTTAATCGGGTAGGCCGAGCCGCGAGCGCGGGGCATGATGCGCTTCATCATCGGCCCGCCATCCACGCGCGATTCGGTCACGACCAGCTCATCGACGTCGCGGGCGCCGCGGTCTTCGGCATTGCCCAGGGCGCTCTTGAGCACTGCTTCGAGCAGCCGCGCCGCCTTGTTCGGATAGAAGCGCAAAAGCTCCAGCGCCTCGTCCGCCGCCTTGCCGCGAATCAGCGTGGCAAACGGCCGAATCTTGCGTGCGGACATGTCCGCGTGCCGATGAATCGAGCGATATTCCATGGCGAACCTCAAACCCATGTAGCCGACGCTGCCGGCGTCGGCCACTTGCCGCCGACGCTGGCAGCGTCGGCCACGTTAAGTTCCGGGGGTAGGATTTGAACCTACGACCTCCAGGTTATGCATACCACTTCAGCTTTCGCTGCCCGGCAATGCCGGTTTGTGGTCTGGACTTTCCCTTCGCCTTTCAGCCGTCGTCGGCTGGGAAGGCGCCTGCCGTCAAGTCTCTACACCTTCTCCAGGTCGCCCTGGAGCTTGGCTCGGGATTACCACCGCCGGAGGCTTTCCCGACTTTGACAGGAGTTCACACGCGAGTTTCCCCGCGTGCAGCCCAATTCGAGATCAACTCCCAAGCGTCTCGATACTCGGCGGATCGAGGCTTGCGCTGACGCTTGTCGGATTCAATCAAGTAAATCTGACTCGCGTAAGCAATGGGTCAATCTCGGGTTCGAGCCTGGCGAGCTACCACTGCTCCACCCCGGGATCCATCCACGCTTGTGGCGTGGAATATCATTTGGCGGGCGCTGCGGGCGCCGCACCGGCTGCCGCGGCTGCAGCTTTCGCTCGGCCGCCGGAGTGACCGCGGAACAGGCGGGTCGGGGCGAATTCGCCCAGCTTGTGACCCACCATGTCTTCGGTCACGAACAATTTCATGAACTGCCGGCCATTGTGCACCAGGAATGTGCAGCCAATGAAGTCCGGCACGACGGTGCAATCGCGCGACCAGGTCTTGATCGGGTCGTGGTTGCCGCGCGATTGCCGCTCGACTTTCTTGAGCAGCTTGTCGTCCACATAGGGACCTTTTTTGAGCGAACGGCTCATGCAACTCCTCGAAGCAGCGGGAGAGAAATTCTACAAAAATCAACTAATTTCGGCCATATCCAACCAACCCCAGGAATCGCTGCGCTCATCCTGGGGCTTGTCAAAAACTCATTAACTCTGGGCGTAATGCGGGCCGGGACGACGGCGACGGATAATCGCCTTGTTCGACGGCTTGCGCTTCTTGCGGGTTTTGCCGCCCTTGGACAACACGCCCGTCGGACCGCAGGGATGCCGGCCGCCCGCGGTGCGCCCTTCGCCGCCGCCCATCGGGTGGCTGACCGGGTTCTGCGAGGTGCCGCGATTGTGCGGCTTGCGGCCCATCCAGCGCTTGCGGCCGGCTTTGCCCAGCGAAATATTCATGTGGTCGGAATTACTGATGACGCCGATTGTCGCCCGGCAATCGATGTGCACGCGGCGCACTTCGCCGGAGGGCATGGTCACCTGCGCCCATTCGCCTTCGCGGGCGCTCAGCACGGCGCCGGTGCCGGCGCTGCGGCACACTTGTCCGCCGCGGCCCGGGGTGATTTCGAGATTGTGAATCGACATGCCGAGCGGTATCTTGCGGAGCGGCATGCAGTTGCCCGGCTTCGGCTCGCAGTCGCCGCCGTTGATGACGCGATCGCCCGCCTTCAAGCCGTCGGGCGCCAGGATGTACGCCTTGGCGCCGTCTTCGTATTTGATGAGCGCGATGCGGGCGCTGCGGTTGGGATCGTATTCCACTGATTCGACCGTCGCCCACACGTTTTCCTTTTTGCGGCGGAAATCGACCATCCGGTACATCTGCTTGTGGCCGCCGCCGCGAAAGCGCGACGTGACGATGCCGTGATTGTTGCGCCCGCCCTTCTTCTTGCGCGGCACGACCAGCGACTTTTCCGGCCGATTGACCTGCGGATGCGTGCAATCGGCGAAATCGCTGACGGACCCGCCGCGCCGCCCCGCCGTCACCGGCTTGTAGAAACGAATGCCCATGATCCATACCCCTCAAGCCCCAGGGCGAGCGCAGCGACCCCTGGGGGTCATAACCGCTAAAAGAACTCAATCTTGTCATCCGGATGTAATTTCACGATCGCCTTCTTCCAGTTCGACAACTTGCCGAAGCGGAAGCGATAGCGGCGCTGCTTGCCCAGCCGCAGCTGCGTGCGCACGCCCATGACGCGCACGTTGAATAATTCTTCGACCGCGTTCTTGATCTCCGGCTTCGTCGCCCACAGGTTCACCTGAAACGCATAAGCGTTGTGGTTCTTGTGGGTCGATTGGTGCGTGCCTTTTTCGGTCACCAGCGGACTCAGAATAATCTGGTGCGGTTCCAGCTTGGGACCGTAGTTGCGTTTTGCAGTGGCTGGCATGGCAATGCTTCCAATGACCCGCGGGAATCGCTGCGCTCATCCCGCGGCTTGCACAATCATTCCTATTTCCACTTCGCCGTCTTGCACAATTCCGTCAGCGCCGCCTTGGTGAGCAGCAGCCGTTTGGGCCGCAGGACCGTGTAGGCGTTGAGCTGAGCGGCCGGCGTGACGTCGAGGCCAAGGATGTTGCGGCCCGACAGATACACGGTTTGTTGCGCGTCGATATCATTCTTGCCTAGGCCGACCACGCAGGTCACGCCGTCGATCTTCAAGTTCTTCAGCACCTGGACCATGTGTTTGGTTTTGATCTCAGGGAACTTCAGCGCGTCGACGATGACGGTTTCATTGTCTTGCAGCTTGCTCAAGAGGGCCATGCGGGCGGCGGCGCGGACGGCTTGCTTGGGCAAGCTGTAGCTGTAGTCGCGCGGCTTGGGGCCCTTGGCGGTGCCGCCGCCACGGCGCTTGTTCGTGCGGCGCGTGCCGACGCGGGCATTGCCGGTGCCCTTTTGGCGGAAGAGTTTCTTGGTGCTGCCCGCCACCTGGCCGCGGCGCAAGGTCGAGTGGGTGCCGGCGCGCTGGTTGGCGCGGTGCATGAGCACCACTTCGTGCAGCAGCTGCTTGTTGATCGTGCCGCCGAGATCGGCCGGATCGACTTCGACGGAACCGACCGATTGCCCGTCGGCGCTATACACGGTCAGGCTCAGGGGGCTGGTTTCACTGGCCACGGTGACGACCTTTCCCAACAATTCTGCGGGTGTAGTCGCAGGCTTTAGCCTGCGATGCACAAATCGCAGGCTAAAGCCTGCGACTACCATTCCATCCGCCCATGGATGGGTTCTGTTCAATATAGGACAGGCAAACAGAAAACCCAGGTCGCTACATGCCGTAACGACCTGGGTTTTCCGCGAGCAGTTTCTAAGCGTTGCCGGCGAGCACGCGAATCTTGATGTCCACGCCGGGCGGCAGGCTCAGGCCCTTGTTGAGGGCTTCGATTGTTTTCCCTGTCGGCTGCAAAATATCGACGAGCCTTTTGTGGGTCCTGATTTCAAATTGTTCGCGGCTTTTGCGATCGATATGCGGGCTGCGCAACACCGTGTAGCGCTCGATGCGCGTGGGCAGCGGGATCGGCCCATGCACGATGGCGCCGGTCCGCTGCGCGGTGTCCACAATCTCATGCGCGGTGCGGTCAAGCACTTCGTGATCAAACGCCTCCATGCGAATGCGGATGCGTTCGCTCATGCCTGCGGCCAAGGGGAAACTCCTGAAAAATCAAGGCAAAGTCGAAACAACTACCTTAGTGAGATCGCGCAGGGGTGTCAAGGGCGAGGCGGCGGCGAACCGAGGTGCAATTCGTTGACTAAGTCGTCTCGTTGGCGCTCGGCGGTGTTTCGGCCGGCGGCGCAGCGGCCGGCGGCGCTTCCACAATTGGTGACGGCGCGGCGCTGGCGATTTCGGCGGGCGTCACGACAGGCGGCGCTGCGACCTGAGGCGGCGCGGGTGGGGGCGGCGGCTGAGCGACTTTCTCCTTCTTCGCCGCAAACAACGCGCTCAATTCGCTGAACGTGCGCAGCGGCACTTTGCCTTCGAGGGCTGCTTGCGTCAGCTTCGGCTTGGGCGGCTCGCGGTGCGGCCTGCGCGGCGGCAGCGGCGGACGCTGTTGGGGCGGCGGTCCCGAACGTCCACCCTCGCTTCCCCCCGGCCCTGCGCCGGCGCCTTGAGCGGGCGCGCCGTGCGGCGGCCGACCATAACCGCGGCCATGTTGCCGGCCGCGCTGCGGACGTGGTCCGCGCCCATCGCGCGGCGGACCGCCTTCGCGCGGCGGCCCCTCGTGGCGCTGCGGCGGCTGCTGATCGTGCGGCAGTGGCTGGCCTTGTTGGTCGCGCGGGGGGCCATCGGGTCGGTGGCCGCGCGGCGGTCGCGCCCCGTCTTCGCGCCGCGGCCGGCGTTCCGGCGGCTTGCGCTCCGTTCCCGGCGCTATCATCGTCAACGAAACGCGGCGTCGCTCCATATCAACGGTCAGCACCCACACGTTGACCACATCGTTGACCGCCACCACTTCGTAGGGACTCTTGATGTAGCGATTGGCCAGCTGACTAATGTGCACCAGGCCGCTGTCCTTGAGGCCAATGTCCACGAACGCGCCGAAGTCCACGACGTTCAGCACGGTCCCTTTCAATTCCATTCCGGGTTTCAAGTCTTCGAGCCGCAAGATGCCTTTCTTGAAGATCGGCGGCGGCAGCTCGTCGCGCGGATCGTGCCCTGGCTTCATGAGGGCGTCGAACAGGTCGTGAATTGCCGGCGCGCTGGCGCCGACGACCCGCGCCAGCTCGTCCAGGTTTTGCATGGCCAGCTTGCCGTACAACTCTTGGCGAGCGTTGACATCGTCGAGCACGCTCGGGCTGTAGCCGAGGTGGTTGAGGATCTTCTCGGTCAGGCCATAACATTCTGGATGGATCCACATCCGGTCGAGCGGATTGGCCGCCTGGGGGAAGCGCAGGAACCCAACCGCTTGCATCCAGCGCTGCGGGCCCAGGCTGGGCAGCTGCAGCAACTGTTCGCGGCTGGCGAAGGGGCCGTGTTGTTTGCGCCAATCGACCAGCTCGCGGGCCACCATTTGATTCAGGCCCGACACGTGGCGCAGCAAGGGGACGCTCGCCGAATTGACATCCACGCCCACCAGGTTGACGCACGTTTCCACGACGCCGTCCAGCGATTCACGCAGCTCCTTGCGGCTCATGTCGTGCTGGTACAGGCCGACGCCGACATTCTGCGGATCGACTTTCACCAGCTCGCTGAGCGGATCCTGCAAACGCCGGCCGATGGAGATGGCGCTGCGCAGCGTCGTGTCGAACGTCGGAAACTCTTCGCGGCCGACCTGGCTGATCGAATAGACATTGGTGCCGGCCTCATTGACGATCGCGTACGATAGCTCGGGCAAGTCGGCGGCGATCAACTCAGCAATGATCTCTTCGGTCTCACGGCAGCCGTTGCCATTGCCAAGCGCCACGACTTGAAGGGCGTGTTTGGTCACGAGTTCTTTGATTTGGGCCTTTGCTTCCGCTTTTTTGTCGATGGGCGGCGGTGCGGGAGCAACTGACGATTCGACGGCGGCCGGCGCGGGGGCCGGATCGGGCGTTGCCGGGGCCGATGATTCAACGGGGGCAGGCGGTGCGGGTGAATCGGCCGACGCCGGCGTCGATTCCGCTGCGACTCCAGGATCGGCAGCCTGCGCCTGCACGGCCGCGTCCGTTGCCGGCGCGGTGGTTGGCGTTGTTTCCGCAGCGACAACCGCTGGGGTCGTCGGTTCCGGCGTCGGCGCCGGTTTCTCGCGCGCTTTGCGCGGCAGCGGCGCGAACGGATGAATCACCGAATGATCGAGCAGGCAGCCGTGTTCATCAATCGCCGCGACTTTGCAGCCGGAGCGAAAGCCGGGATCGACGGCGAGCACGCGCCGGCCTCGCAACGGCGGCTGCAGCAGCAGGCTGCGCAGATTGCGGGCGAACACCCCGACCGCGTGCGTTTCCGCTTCGTCGGTCAATTCGTGGCGGATTTCGCGTTCCAGGCTCGGCAACAGGAGACGCGTCAGGGTATCGTCCAACACCGCCCTGAGAAAACCGACATGCGGCGAGCGAAATTCCGAATGCGGCGTCAGTGGTTCGCCGGTGAGGGCTTCGGGCGGTTTGGGCTCCATCGCCGCGACCAGCGGCGCCGGCTCGGTTGGCGGTGACGGCGGCGCAGGTTCGGTCGGGGGCGCGGTTTCCGCGGCATGCGGCGCTGGCGCCGGTGTTTCGTTGCCGCTCGGGGCCGGCGCAGTCTCGGCCGCTGGTTCGTTTGGCGGCGGCGCGGTTTCACTCGGCGCCTGCGCAGCTTCGCCCGCCGGCGCCGGTGCTGCAACTGGCGGCGACGGCGGCAGCGGCACGGGTTGACCCGCTTTCTTGAGAAGCAACTCGGACAGAGCATCGAGCGCGATTTCTTGAATCTTCTCTTTGGGATAGTCGAGGTGAAGCTTGAGGGCGCCTTCCTTCTCGCCGCGGTTGAGGGCCAGAATGCGGTGCGGCGGAATCTGCCGGGCCGACTCGCTGAACTCGAAGTAGTCCTTGTATTCGAGCGCCTGACCGTCCGGAACCTTCTCGTTTTTCGCGGCGGCGATCCTGCCCAGCTCCCACAGCGCCGCCCGCAACGGCGCGCGCACCTCGGCGCTTTCGGCGATCATCTCGGCGACAACGTGGCCGATGCCGGCGCGAACGTCGTCGATCGTCTTCAGTTCCTTCTCCGGATTGACCAGAGCGGCCAGCAACTCTTCCAGGTTGCCCACCGCAGCATCGCTGTGCCAGATCGCCAGCGCCGGCGCTTCCAGGCCGCGGCTGCGCGCGATGGCCCCGGGACCGCGCTTCTTCGGCTTGAACGGCAGATACAGGTCATCCAGCCGGCGCATGGTGTCAGCGCTCAGGACCGCTTGCCGCAATTCTTCGGTCAGCTTGCCGTGATGCTCGATGCTCTTGAGGATCGTCTGCTTGCGGTCGTGGAGCGAGCGCAGGAAGTTGACGCGGACATGAACTTGGCGAATCAGTTCTTCGGGCAGACCGCCGGTGCGTTCCCTGCGATAGCGGGCGATGAAGGGGATGGTGTTGCCTTCATCCAGGAGTTGCACGATGCTTTCGACTTGCACTTTGCGAATTTGCAGGTCTTGCGCGATGCGCGAGCATTCTGGCGACGAGATCGGTTGCATGAGACCATCCACCCCCGCTGGGCATCCTTGGGGGGAAAAAACGCGGTTGCCGCTCGCCGAGAGCGAGACAGGCCGAGCCGAGGAGAAAACCAGTCAGCCTACATTAGAGGGGCCGGCGCTCGCTGTCAATAGCCCAGGCCGCGCAAGCCAACGATGCGTAACCAGTTCGGGCGACGAGGCCAGTTTCAACCCGCGAGTTGACGTGTGGTCCGAGATACGGCTTGGCGCAGCGACTCGGAGATTTCGCTCACAAGCCCCTCAGGTGCTCGGGGAGCGCCGCCTGCAAACGCTGCAACGCCAAGTCCGCCTCAAGCTTTTCGAGCGTGCGTTGTTGCGCGAAATGAACGAGCGCTTCCAATGCCGCATGTTCGTCGGAACTCAAGAATTCCTTGCGTTCGCCCATCGTCTGCATTCGCCGAGCGAGCGTCGGATCAAGTTGATAGCACGACATGCGTCGCAGCGCCGGAATGCAAGCATCCAAGGCGTCTTTCAATTGACGATCTGGCAGAGTGACGGTCGCCATCGCAACGCTCCGTATTCAATCGCCCCTGATTCTCATTGTAAAGCAACATCGTTTTCGGTCAATTCGCCGAATGAACATCGCCGTGACGACCGTGCAGCTCGTGCGTGCGGACCGTCTGGATCTTGTCCACGAGCCGATTGAGTTCGTCCAGTTCCTTCGGATTGACGGGTTTCATTGCGTCCGCACGGCTGACGATTTCGCGTGCGCGCATCTCCTGCACCTTTTCCAGGAGCCGCTTCAGGTCGTCGAGTTCGGCCCGTGTCACAGGCAGGTCGCGCGGGACATGCAGCGCGAGCGCGATGCCGGCGACCATCAAGATGGCGATGAACAAGGCCAGGAGCGGCCAGCGCAGAATCGCCACCAAAGGGACCAGCCACGACTGCATCGTTCCCGACGGCAGGTTCAGCGACAAAGCGAATAGCGGCAAGAAGAGAAGGATCGAGCAACAGAGCAGACTCCAAAGACGCCCGCGTTTGGCGTCGCCGCAATAGTCTGCGAGGACCGGAACAAGATAGCGCCAAAAGATGCCGACCGCGCCGAGTGATGGAGCCAAGGTGACGACAAAGGCGATGCCGAAGGTTGTTTCAGGACTCATGGCGTCTGCTCCGGTCGCTTACGCTCCCGGCTCGCCCAAACTACAGCAAGCCTTCGATGACGCGGCCGTTGTTGACGATCTGCACAGGCCGGCCATCGGGGGTGTAGAACTCTTCGCGCGGATTGATGCCGAGCAGGTGATAGATGGTCGCCGCGAGGTTTTCCGGGCCATGCGGGTCGATGGCGGGACGTTCGGCGCGGGCATCGGAGGCGCCTAGTGCGCGGCCGCCTTTGATGCCGCCGCCGCCCAGCGCCACGGTGAACGCCGGACCCCAGTGGTCGCGGCCGGCGTTGCGGTTGATGCGCGGCGTGCGGCCGAATTCGCCGGTGACGACGACCAGCGTCGTCTCGAGCATGCCGCGATCGGCGAGGTCGCGGAACAATGTCGAAAGGCCGCCGTCCAGCACCGGCAGCAGGCTGCGTTTGAGGGTGTCGAAGTTGTTGTCGTGCGTGTCCCAGTTAGTGTGGTCGATGGTGACGCAGCGCACGCCCGCCTCGACCAGCCGCCGCGCCATCAGACACGATTGGCCGAGCGTATTGCGGCCATATTCATCGCGCAGTCGGCCGGTTTCCTGGTGAATGTCGAAAGCACGCCGCGCCGCCGGCGAGACCATGAGGTTGAACGCCTCGCGCTGATAATCGGCGACGGCCTGGGCGTGACGATTCGCCTGGACTTCGGCCGCTTGCTGGAAGCGGTCGAGCTGCCGCAACAGTTCGCGCCGGGCTTCGAGCCGGTCGGCCGCTAGCAGGTGCGACGGCACAATATCCGGCACGGCGAAGTTGGGTGCATTCGGATCGGCGTCGATGACGAACGGCGCCGCGGTCGAGCCGAGATACGCCGGGCCGGCGCTGGCGTGCATTTGCGGCACGCACACATATGGTGGCACGCCGCCGCGCGGGCCGAGCTTGCGGGCGATGATGCTGCCGTGCGCGGGCCGTTGGTTGTTGGGCGACAGACCCGGATTGAACCCGGCCTGCGGAAAGTAGCCGGTGAGGATGTAATGGTCGGCCGGGCCGTGGTCGGAGTTGTGGTGGCGAAACGAGCGGATCAGGGCGAACTTGTCCATCTGCCGGGCGGTGCGCGGCATGTGCTCGCTGATTTGGATGCCGGGGACGTTGGTAGCGATGGGATTGAACTCGCCGCGGAATTCCGCGGGAGCGTTGGGCTTGAGGTCCCAAGTGTCGATGGTGCTCAGGCCGCCCTTAAGATAAAGGAAGATGAGCGACACATCGCGAGTCGAGCGGCCGGCCCGTTGTGCCGCCTGCTGCGCTTGCAGCACTTGCGGCAACGACCAACTCATGCCGAACAGACCGGCCGTGCCGACGCGCAAGAAATCACGGCGCCGAACGCCGTCGCAAAAGCGTTGCATGATACCCCCCCCAAAAAAAAGCGTCATCAGCAGCCCGGCTGCTTAGAGCAGCCGGGCTGCTTAATCTCGAAAATCCGGTCCGCGGCGCGAGGCGATCGCAATGGCGATCATCGATGATCCGATCAAGACGGCCCCTGCGATCGCGTGACCGCCGCCGTGTTGCGGGTGTTGGAATGCCTCGACAAACAGCGCGATCGACAAAAACAGCACCACCACGCCCAGGATCGCGAAAAAGAAGCCGAGGATCACACCGGCGAGTACATTCATCGCATTTCAACCGATACGGTGTTCCACGTTCATATTATGCGCTATTCGCCGGTTGGCTCCTAGAGAAAAAACGGCTTGCCGTTGCCCGCTCGAACAAAGTTGGCTTGCCGTTTAGCGTTGACAGCATCCTGTGAGCGCCAAACGGCAAGCCAGAACCGGCAGATTTGCGACGCGGCGCTAACTGGAATGACAAAAAAACTCCCGCCGTCCTTGGGACCGCGGGAGTTTGGATGAGAGAGTAGCGAGGCAAACCTTCACGTAACCGCCCGAAGGCAGTCCCTGGATCACGCAGGCGCCGCACTTCTGGTAAGCCGGACGCCCGGGGACGGACGGGCTCTTCGCCAGCCCACCCCTTCGGCAACCTGGCGACCATCGACCCACGGACGCTTGCGCATCCGGCCCAGGGGTCCATGGCCCATGGCTTTGCGTCGCCGCCTCACGGCGGGTTTGCCCTTTCGAGGATGAAAGGCGTTGCGATCCAGGCTCGACGCGAGGGTTTGCCTCCAAAACCGCCACCAATTCTGGCGGCTTCGTTTGCTGCACAACTGTAGAACGCATCCAGGCTTTTAGCAAATGGAATTGTGGGCGGTTGGTGGTTGGTGATGGCTGGTTGAGGCATCGATTGCTTGCCGTTTCGGGCATGGTTCAAAAACACGCGATTGCGGGTGCCAAGCGACAACGCACCTGACTGGGCCACTTGGCCTAGTCGGCATAGTCGTGGTTCCTTTCCGCAACCATTGGATTGATAACCCTTTGCGACGAAGAAATTGGGCGACTAGGCCACAATGCACCGACACTCCACACACACATGTTTGTTACCCGGTTTTGAACCATGCCCCAAAAGATGATCCACCGTTCACGCTGCCGATTTGAACTTCCGCCGGTATTCGCTTGTCCGTACAATGGCACGACTGGAGCAATGCCATGACCATCATCGAACAAACGAGCGGCATGGACCCCGACCTGAAGGCGAGGATGCAGGAAGCGTGCGATCGCATCGCCCAAGGAATTCCCTTCACTAGGGAAGAGAAGGATCAGGCTGCGGCCGAGATCGATCGAATTCGAGAGGCAAACGCGAAGCGTATCGGCGTCCAAAACATCGCCGTTGATCTCGTTCGTGAAATCCGAAACAGCCAATGAAATACGTTATCGACACATCCGTCGAGATCAAAACCTTCGTGACTGAGGCTGATTCTTCGAAGGCTCTTCAGCTTCGCGATGACTTTCGGAAGGGGATTCATGAGCTTCTCGCTCCCGATCTCTTTCCGACTGAGGTCTGCAACGCGTTGATGATTCTTGAGCGTGCGGGAAAACTCCAGCCGGGGGAAGCCGATAATCTGTTTGCACGCTTCCTGTTGGATTTGCCGAAACTTCACGAGGCCATTCCGCTTTTGCCGCGTGCCCTCGAGATTGCCAAGCTATTCCGCCAATCCGTGTATGACTGCTTGTTTGTTGCCACGGCTGAGCGCGAGAGTTGCGAGCTTGTTACGGCGGATGACAAACTGATCAAGGCAGTGCAGCCGATGATGCCGTTTGTGATCTCATTGGCGGCGTTGCCGTGAGTCTTTCGGTTTGAAAGAGAGAAGGGATCCTGTTGGTTATCCGAGGCCGTGCCATGTCGCCTGCGCAAGTCCGCGGGCGCTGCTTGTCGCTTCCTTGACAGCGTCTCAGGTCGATTTCGCGCTGTGTTCGCCGTGCTTGATGCCGATGGAAATCGACCGAATTACGATAGTTCGACGATCCGGAGGACCCATGAGGCCGATCTTCACACTCCATGCTGGCGAATACTTGGTGGGCGACTATTTAGAGAAGACATTCAAAGAATGCCGAGTATGGCTGCCATCCAAAGACACCGGGATAGACCTACTTGTAACGGACAAGGAGCATCGGAGAGCCGTATCCTTACAGGTGAAGTTCTCGAAGGACTTCATGGAGGACAATTTCAAGGCCATTGGCTGGTGGACACTGAAATCCGATAAGATTGCGAAATCGCTCGCTGACCTATGGGTGTTTGTCCTCTATACCTTTAGCGAGAAAAGCATCCACAATGTCATAATCCCTCCGCAGCGTCTGCTTAAAATTCTACAGACATTGCACCCTCGGCAGAGCTTGTTTCAAACGTACATGTGTGTCAGCAACAAAGGTCGTTGCTGGGAAGCACGCGGCCTCAACAAGGAAGAAGAGCAGCTCGTTGCCACAGACGGCTATGAGAACCCGGATCGCGAGTTAACCCAGTATCTGGACAATTGGGAGCCGCTGCAAGCAAGGTTGCGTGCCTAGGAGGGTGAAATGGTGTCAGGTCATTTTACGTGGTATCTTGATGGACGGTTTTGCTGATGCCATTTCGCTCAAAAATGAGGCGAGCGGCGCCGTGAGCAGCAACGCTTCCTTTTCCCGCGGATGCCGGAATGGGCTGGGGAGAACATGAGCGCTCCAACGCGACCGCCCACTGCAACGGAACTCCTGGCTCGTTCGGAGGTCATCCAGTCGCTGGTTGGAGCGTGGGCGGACTCGCGGGTCGACGACACGACCGATCGACACGAGGAGGGTGGGTGGATCTACCTGGATCTTTCCACAGGGGACGAATCATGGCGACAGTGAGTCCATCAGGAGTAAGCCTGGCCGTTGCCGAGGTGCTGCGCATTGCTGATCAGGACGCCCAGGCCGTCTACCGCGACCTTTCAGGGTTTACGATCACGCTGACGCCTTGCCTCGACGGTTGGCACGTTGATTATGAGCTGACGGACCCTCTTTCCGCAGGAGGAGGGCCGCACTATGTGATCCACGCCCATACGAGCGACATTCTGGCCCGACGCTACGAGCAGTAGGCCGGCAGAAACAAGAAGCGAAGCAACACACGAAAGCACGGCCGAGAGTCGAAACGGGGAAGAGTCGAATCGGGGACATTCAGGTTAAGCAGGCCGAATCTCCTGCTTGGCCATGTTGCTTCGTAGCGTGTAAAATGTGAAAGAGGGTCTTTGCTTCGGCGATGGCAAGGTGCCTTGCGTCGGCAACGGCAAGGACGGCAAGGCAGGATAAGCGATGAAGCCGAAAGTCTACATCGAAACAACTTTCGTCAGCTACCTGAAAGCGCGCCCCAGCCGAGACGTCGTGATCGCGGGACATCAGCAGGTCACTCACGAATGGTGGGACACTCGACGGGGCAGCTATGAACTCTGCGTCTCGCAGTTGGTTCTTCAGGAGGCGGCAGCCGGCGACCCGCAGGCCGCTCAGGAACGGCTTGAGGTGTTGTGTGCCATGACGATCTTGGAAACGACGGCTGAGGCTTTGGCCCTGGCGAAAGAACTGGTTCAGGCCGGAGCGCTGCCCGCAAAGGCAGCAGACGACGCATTGCATATTGCCATGGCAGCCACTCAAGGAGTACCCTATCTATTGACGTGGAATTGCCGGCACATGGCGAATGCGACGATGCGTCGTGTGATCGAATCGATTTGTGCGAGCAAGGGCTACAGAGCCCCGATCATTTGCACGCCCGAGGAACTCTTGGAGACGAAATCATGAACGACCCCATTGTCGATGAGGTTCGGCGAGTACGCGACGCGCACGCGGCCCGCTTTAATTACGATTTGGATGCGATCTTTCGAGACATCAAAGAGCAGGAGAAGAACAGCGGGCTCACCTTCGTTTCTTTTGATCGTGACGGAAATCTTCTGCCCTCCCTGAAAGCCAAGGTTGGGCCGAATCAAGCGCTGGGTGGGAGCGGCGACATTCAAGTTAAGCAGACCGAACCGGTGCGCTCAAGATGTAACGAGTAATGTCAAGGGAGTCGAAACGGGGACATTATCGTCTGCGCTCGGTCAATCTGCGGGCCTTCGGCAGGCCGCCAACGACGGAGGATCTGCAGGACGGCATGGTTTATTTGCACGACCGTCTTGCCAAAACGCGGGCCAAGGACCGCTCCGAAGTAGACACGCAGTTGGCGGCGTGGCAAAGCTACTGCCAGATGATGTTCTGCGCTAATGAGTTTCTTTACGTGGATTGAGCTGGATTCGTGAGGAGCGCAAGATTTCAGCCCATGGCACCGCCCTGCGGATAGAATAGATGGCGTAGGTTCCGAATTAGGTCGATTTCGCGCTGTGTTCGCAGTGCTTGATACGGATGGAAATCGACCGAATTACGATAATTGGGCCAATCGGACTCGTGACCACTCCCAGGAGGCGATCCCATGCTTCGTCTGCTGAAGGCATGTCCTCGGAAAAGGTTTTGGCTACTGGTTGTCTTTGTGCTTGCAGCCGGACTGAGCTTTGCAATTGTTTTCCTAAACAGGCTGCGATCACCTTTCAATCAAGGTCTTTACGACCGGATCACGGTGGGAATGACCGTTGAAGACCTTTCGACGCTCATTGGTGTCGCGCCGGGTTGTTACGACGTTTCCCCGAATGAAAAGTTCGTGAACATGCGGGATGAGGGCATAATCACCTTTGGTAACAAAGATTATCAGGAGGTCGAAAAGGAGCCTGCCGTTCATGAATTCTTCTCTCGGCAGACGGGCAAGCCTGTCGCTGGTTTTCGTAAGTGGGTAAATGATAAAGAAGGCATCTTCATCCTCACCGAAGAAGACAAGGTGATCGGCAAGATGTATGTGGTGTCGCTTACTTCATTCAATCGAAGCAATTGGCTCGCCGATTTGCGTAGAAAGATAGGCTTGTGATCTGTAAAAGCCGCCGCTTTAAGAGACGGAGCAGTAGGTATCGCCTCTGCCAAACTTGAGTCCTGCCCAGGGAGCCAAAAAGGGGTCAGGTTCATTTTTTGATGAACATGCCTATCTCCTGATTTAGGAGTTCTTTGTATGTCCGTTTTCACTGCGGTTGTTGAACGTTGCCCAGACACGGGTCTGTACGTGGGGTATGTGCCTGGCTTTCCTGGAGCGCACTCGCAAGGCGAGACCATGGACGAGCTTCGGGAAAATCTGCGTGAAGTAGTATCGATGCTGCTCTCGGACGGTCCCCCGAAACTGGAGGCCGAATTCGTAGGCACCCAGACCGTGGAGGTAGCCTAACCGTGGCGAAGCTGCCCGTGTTAAAGCCTCGTGAGGTGGGGGGGAGAACAAAGCGGACATTCAAGATAAGCTTCGCCTAACAGCAACTTGAGGAGGGCCGGTTCATGCGCAAGAAATCTCTCCGCCGCGGAAGTCTATCGGACTACATTGCTGAGGTACTCAAGAATGCCGTCTATGAAAAGGGGGAGCAGCTGGATGTGATCGTGGCCGAGGCACCCGATTTGCCTGGCTGCTTGACGCAGGCGGCCAGCTTCGAGGAGGCCCGGGAGAATCTCGTGGATGCCATTGAGGTCTGGCTGATGTCCGGCCTGCGCAGTGGAGAAGACCCGCCGGTGGTCAATGGCTGCCGTTTGGCCATTACCAGGGTGCCAAGGAGGCCTGGGCATGCCCAGTCTCAACCCCGTATCAAGGCGTGAGCTTGTGCGCAAATTAACGGCCCTGGGCTTCGAAGGACCGTTCCCTGGAGGAAAACACCAGTGGATGCGTCGGGCCGGGTTGCGCGTTACGATCCCCAATCCCCATGGGGGCGCGATCGATCCCGGACTCATTCGACGAATCCTGCGCCAAGCGGGAATCACGCTTGATGAATGGATGAGCGTATGAGATGCGGCAACAGGTGACATGAATGCACTTTCGAGATTTTCAGGACGAACCAGACGCTTTTCAGCTCAAGGACGGTTACCTGATGGTGCCCGATAAGCCTGGCCAAGGCGTCGAGTGGGACGAGAAGGCTGTCGGCACGTTTGCGTTGTGATTCGCACCGCGCACGATGATGATGTGAGGCCCGAACATGCCAATAACTGCCCTCCCAAGCAGCGTTCCTTGTTCCCGTCGGGACCTGCTGCGCCGCATCGCCTGTGGTTTTGGCGGCGTCGCCCTCACGGGGCTGCTCGCCGAAGAGACGGCAGCCGACCCAGCGCCGGCCGCCGGCAACCCGCTGGCGCCCCGTCCGGCCCACTTTCCTCCGCGCGCGCGCAGCGTCATCTTTCTCTTCATGCATGGCGGCGTGTCGCACGTCGATACCTTCGATCCCAAGCCGCAGCTCACCCGCATGGACAACCAGCCCCTGCCGTTCCCTCGGCCGCGCTTCGAATTTTCCAGCACGGGCAATCTGCTCAAATCTCCCTGGCGCTTCCAGCGCTACGGCCAGAGCGGCGTCGAGGTGAGCGAGTTGTTTCCGCAGGTGGGAAGTTGCATCGACGACATCTGTGTGATCCGCTCGATCAGCGGGGGCAATCAGGTGTCCCATGGCCCCGCCTGCCTTACCCTGTGCACCGGCGACGGGGTCTTCAACCGGCCGAGCATGGGCGCCTGGGTGCTGTACGGCCTGGGGTCCGAAAACCGGAATCTGCCCGGATTCGTCGTCCTGAGTCCGTCCCTTTATCATGGCGGGACCCAGAACTACGGCTCGGCGTTTCTCCCGGCCACGTTTCAGGGCACACGCATCGGCGACGGCTCGACGCCGTTCCGCGACGCCCGCCTCGCCAACCTGGCCCCGGCCGAGACCGACCCGGCCCTGCAGCGCATGCAACTGGACCTCTTGCGGCGAACCAACCTCCGCCACCAGGAACGGACCGGCGCCGACCCGCGCCTGGAGGCCCGCATCGAGGCGTTCGAGTTGACTTTCCGCATGCAAATGGAAGCCCCCGCGGCGATGGACCTCTCCGCCGAAAGCCGGGCGACCAAGGACTTGTACGGCATCGGCGCGGAACCGACCGACGAGTTCGGCCAGCAGTGCCTGTTGGCCCGCCGCCTGGTCGAACGCGGCGTGCGTTTTGTGCAGGTCTGTCATAGCTATCCGCGCAACTACTGGGATGCCCACGGCGGCTTGCAGGAAAACCACTCCAGCAACGCCGGCAAAGTGGACCAACCGATCGCCGGCCTGCTGCGCGACCTGAAAGCACGCGGGCTGCTCCAGGACACCCTGGTCGTTTTCGGGACCGAGTTCGGCCGCACCCCCGCGGCGCAGGGACGAGACGGCCGGGACCATCATCCCCACGCTTTCTCGATGTGGTTGGCCGGCGGCGGCGTGCGCGGCGGCATGACCTATGGCGCCACCGACGAATTCGGCTACTACATCATCGAGGACCGGGTTACCATGCCCGATTTCCACGCCACGCTGCTGCACCTTCTGGGGCTCAATCACACCCAACTCACCTACCGCCACGCCGGCCGCGACTACCGCTTGACCGACGTGCATGGCGAAGTGGTCCGGAGAATCTTGGCCTGATGCAAAAATGCGCGCAGATGACATGAGCAAACAAAACGGGACATTCGCTATTCCCGCAGCAAATCAGCGGCGGAAGCGGCCCTTGCTCCCGTCGCTTGGCACGTTTCCGGAGGGCGGGTTTTCCAACCCGTCCATTCTCGCAAAAGCCGTTAGTCTGGGCGGGTTGAAAACCCCGCCCTCCGGCCGTGCGCAATCCAGGCTAGCTCCACCGTTCTTGGGTAGCTGGTTGCACTGTCCCTGCGGTGTATTGTCCGATGGAGAGCCGGACCGTCGTTCGATAGGCATGCCACAAGCTGCCGGTGCCGATCAGCCCGGGTCCCAGCGTGCCGAAGAGCGCCGCGCGCGCGTTTCCTTTCGCCGCCGCCGCGCCGAACGGCAACCAACCGGGGAAGGCCCCTTCCCTGTGTCACAGATTTGTCACAGAATCGGCAAGACACAACAAAAAAGTGCCGTAAAATAACGCAATCCGATGGGAGGCTCACCGTGCCATTCGTTACCTCACCGTCAGTTCCGCGCCGTCTTCGGTGCCCCGCATTTTGGTTCGGTGTGTTGCTCATGGTCCTTGGGCATGGGCTGCGGGGCGCCGAACCGGAGAAGGACAGGGCCGCGCGGTTTCACGACCTCTCGCTGCTCGTCGCCCCCAACTTGCCCTGCACCTGGCCCGCTCCTAACTGGCCGCTGTTCCAGATCGGCCATTACCGCAAGCTCGGACCCCTGAGCGCCTACAACAGCGACGTTCTGACGATCGACGGCAACACCGGCACGCAACTTGATTTTCCGCCGCATTCGATCCCGTTGCCCGATTCCGGCCTGCCCAATGCCGGGCCGTTTGGCAAGGCGTTCAGCGACAAGATCCCGGCCTGGCAATTCGTGGGCGAGGCCTGTGTCATCGATTGCCGGGACCTGCTCGACGCGGCGCCCAAAGGACGCAGTCCGCTCATCAAGAAGGACCACGTCATCGCCTGGGAAAAGAAGCACCGCTCTCTTGGTCCCGGCGACGTCGTCCTGTTCTACAGTGGCTACAACGATCGCTACTATCGACCGTTTCCGGCCGGTCGCCGCTTTCTCGCCGACCCTCTCAACGGCCTGGCGCCGGGCTGGCCCGGACCTGATCCCGAGTGCATGGAGTACCTCGCCGAGCGGAAGGTCATGACCGTTGGCATCGACAGCGCGAGCATGGGTCCGATCCCAGACCTGGCAGAGCCGACCCACATTGCCGGATTGAAGCACGGTATGATCTGGACCGAGGGAGCGCAGGGCTTGGGCCAGTTGCCGGCAACCGGGGCCTTCTACTGCTGCATCGGCCCCAAGCACACCGGCGGCGCCTACACCGAGGCGCGGGCCTTCGCCGTCACCGGACCAATGGCCGAAAAGCTGATCGCATCGGCCCGCAAAAAGAACGTCGTGGACCTGTCGGTGTCGCTGTCGTCAGACCTGCCGGTCTGGTGGCCTGGCGCGGGCGCCGGCGAGAATCGGCATCCCTACATGAAAGTCCTGTTCGCGTTCACGCCGCGGCTCGGACATGCTCACGATACCCACATCCTTGACAGCCACACCGGCACGCACCTCGTCCCGCCCGCGTACGCCTTGCCACCACCAACCCCTCTCCCCTCGGGGGAGAGGGGCAGGGGTGAGGGGCGCTTCGACAACGGCGATTACGAGCCGGAGGTGCGCGGCTGGCTGGCGGAGTACGTGAAGAAACACGGGCCGCGCGGCACGAGCGATGTCACCACGGAAAAGGTGCCGTTGGATCAAACCTGTGGTCGGGCTCGCGTCATCGACGTGCGGCCCCTGCTCGGCACGACCGACAAAAACAACTGGCCCGCTTCGCCGGAGATCACGGCAGCGTTCATCCAGCGCTATGAGAAGCAGCATGGCGAGTTGAAGGCGGGCGACATCGTCGTCTTTCGCAGCGATTGGAGCGATCGACATCTCAAACCGTTCCCTCAAGGCGAAGCCTGCATGGCCGACCCGCTGCGCGGCAAGAGCGAAGGCTGGCCGGCGCCCGGAGCTGATGCCATCCTTTATCTCGCCGACCAGGGCATCCGCTGCGTCGCGACCGACGGGCCGACCTTGGGCGGAGTGGACCCGAAGCGGGCGCTAGGGACGTACTGGGCGCTGGGCGGCAAGGGGATGGTCGGCGTGGAATACCTGACCAACGTCGTCAACTTGCCGGAGGGCGCCACCTTCCTCTTCGCCGCCGTGAAGATTCGCGGCTGCCACGGCGGACCGGGACGGGCGCTGGGGCTGTATTGAGTGAGACAAACGAAGCCTACCATTTCTCAGAGCGCGCGATTCGACCCATGGGCCAGCGGCATGATTGGCGACAGGTGGCCTAGGTTACGACTGGGCGGACACGAGTTGTTCTAATAGTTCAGCGGCGACTTCGGAAGCACTGGTGGGCCGCTCGGCTTGAAGGGCCTTTGTGTGCGCCAAGTCGTTGAGTTTCGCCCAAGCTTCAACGCTGAGCGAAATCGGACGCTCGACACGTTGCGGCAGACTTTCCCCGCGTGCGAGCGCCACGGCGCCGGCAAGCTGCTCCAGACCGAGTGGCCCGTGTGGATTGGCGACGTCCAACGGGACCACGCGCGATGCGTGCAACAGTCGTTGAATCTCAGCTTCGTCAAGCATGTTTCACTCCGCGGCATAAGCGGTGATGCCGTAATACTTCCCATCGATGACGACGCCCACTTCGCCTTGCCGGGCTTCGCGGCCCATGCGGCTGAGGGTCCGGTAGAGGGCGGTCAGTGCATCGGCGGTCAACGTCTCTGCCGCGGCGTAGGAGAAGGCGATAACCAGTTCTTCCTTGACGAGCGCGCCGCCCCGCTGGTCGTCGCGCCAAACACCCCGGCCGCGCGGATATGCAGTTGCCCCGCGAAAGGCCTGACCGAGGGTGGTCAACACCTCATCAACCCAACGCTCCTGGTCGATGACAATGCCGTCGCGATCCTTGCTGGGAATGAATACTACCACGAGGGAGGTGCCGATGGGCAGAGCCGAGGAACTCATGGTGAGTGCATCATACCTCGGAGACTCTAGAGCGGCAACAACAGCCGCGCTAGCCGCGCCACCAGTGTTCCCTGTCTCCTGTGCCCCGGCAATTACTCTCGCGCTCGTCCTATACCTCGCGCAACTCCCAGCGCGGCTTTTCCGGGCGATTGACGTGGGACGCTGGCCAACGGCCATCGGCGAGCGCGAGTACCGTTGCTACCGAATGGCGCCAGCAGGAATCCAGATACTTGTCCGAATAGGCGGCGATGTGCGGGGTGATGACGACGTTGTCCAACTGCAGCAACGGATGGGCGGGGTTGGCTGGTTCTTGCTCGAGGACATCCAGCCCGGCGCCGGCGATCCAGCCCTCGGTCAAGGCCCGCGTCAAGGCGGCTTCGTCGATCACCGGGCCGCGCGCCGTGTTGATCAGCACGGCCGTCGGCTTCATCTTGCGAATCGCCCGCTCATCGATCAGATGGCGTGTCTCCGGTGTGAGCGGGCAATGAACTGAGACGGCGTCGGCACGGGAGAGGACCTCGTCGAGATTCGCCATGGTGGCGCCGAGTGTCGCGCCGGCATCGGCACTGACCATCGGATCGAAGGCCACAACGCTCATTTCGAAGCCACTCAGCTTGCGGGCGACGGCGCGGGCGATCCTGCCGAAGCCGACCAGTCCCAGCGTCCGGCCGTGTAACGTGAACAGTGGCCAGGCCCGGTGACGATCCCAGACACCGGCTCGAACCGCGCGGTCCTGGACGGCGATCCGGCGCAGGACGGCGAACAAAAGTCCGATCACGTGGTCCGAAACCGCATCGGTCAAGGCGTCCGGCGTGTTGGCGACGACGATGCCCAGTTGGGTCGCCGCCGCGACCGGCACATTATCGGTGCCGCTGCCGGTCCGAACGATGGCGCCGCAGCGCGGCAAGAGCGCCAGGTTCTGGGCATTGAGCACGCGGCTGCCGCCGAACAGCCAGACCAGGTCCGCAGCGGCGGCGTGCCGCGCGAGGTCCTCATCCGTCAAGCATTCAGCGACGTTGAGTTCGATGCCGTGATCCGCGAGGCTCTTGGGGACCCAGTCGGGAACCGTTTGCCCGTCGAGTCCCACCAGTGCGACCTTGAAGTGTTTCATGTGGAGTGCGGTGTTTTGCACCGCTTTCTTTCTCTTTCTTTCTGCTTGCGTCCCAGCCCGCTCGCGAACAAAACAAAAGCGGCGTCAAACCGCCGCAGTCCAAAGTTGCGGTCCTTGTTATTCGTGTGAGCTCGCGAGCGGCTTGGTGACATCGACGGCGAGCCAACAGAGGGCGGCCAGGCCGTAGCTGCACGCGAAGACGATGAACACCGGCTCGTCCAGTTTGCGGCGGAGGCAGGCGCCGGCGAACGCCGCTCCGACCGCTCCGAAGATGGACCCGGTCATGTTCATGGCGCCGCTCAGGCTGCCTGCGTAGTGTTCGCCGACGTCGGCGCTGGACGCCCATGCCGGCCCCAGGTTTGCGTCGCTGAAGAAAAACCAGGCGCCGAACGCCAGCGCCAAGAGCCAGACCTCGTCCGCCCAGATCGGCAACAGGGTCATCACTCCCGCCAGCGCCAGCACGGTGCAGCCGACCAGACGACGACCCCACTTGCGGCTGCCGAGACGTCGGATCAGCCAGTCGGACACGACGCCGCCCAGGAGGCACGAGACAATGCCGCAGGCGAGCGGCAGTCCGGAAATCCAGGCGGTCTGTTCCTTATTCAGGTGGCGATGGTCTTTCAGATAGATCGGCAACAGGCTGGTGATGAAATTGCCGCCGAAGCCCTGGAAGCCGTACATCAAGCACAAAGCCCATGCGCTGGGCGAACTCAGGAAGCGCCAGAGCGGAATTGCAGATTGCGGATTTGAGATTGCAGATTGAGAATCAAACTCCGCGTTCTTTTTCTCAATTTGCAATTTGCAATCTGCAATCTGCAATCCCGAAATGAGGTCGCGCTCCGCCTCGTTGACTTGGCGCATCTCCTCGGGCCGGTTGCGAAACCACGGCCAGAACAGGGCGCACCAGAGCAGCCCCAGTCCGGCAATGAGCCACAAGGGAATGGGCCAGTCGCCGAACACCTGAATCAGCCACAGCACGAGCAGCGGCGCCAGGAAGCCGCCCAGCCGGCTGAAGGTCCAGATCAACCCCTGGGCAAAGCCGCGCTGCTGCGTCGGCATCCAGTCTGCCACCACGCGAGCCACGACCGGAAAGCCGCCGGCCTGGAACATGCCGAAGAGGAACCGCAACACCAGGAGAGACCAGAACACCACCCAGCCACCGGCGGGGAGTTGGACGGTCAGGGCAACGGCGCCAGCCATCAGTGACCAGGCGACGACCAGGATCGTCAGCAGATGACGTGCGCCGAGCCGATCTCCAAGCAAGCCGCCGGGGACCTGAAACAAACCGTAGGCGATCAGCCACACGGAAGCCAGGTAGCCCATCTGTTCATCATCCAGGCCCAAGTCTTTCTTGATGTCCGGGCTGCCGGCAACGAAGCCCTGACGCTGAATGTAGGTCAGGACCGCCAGGCTACAGGCGACCGCAAGCACCTGGTAGCGAACACGCGTGGGGGCGGCCGTACTGGTCATCCGCAGACCGCCTTGTTGAGGGCCGGCATCAACTCGCTTGCGAACAGCTCCATGCTGCGCAGCCAGCTTGCTTTGTCGTCCCAGTCATAACCCATCAGCACCAAGGTGCCGAACGAACCGGTCTCTTCGATCAGGAGCAGCAGGCGGCGCAATACTTCGTCGGGACTGCCGGCGATGATTTGCTCGCCCATCAAGAAATCCATATTGCAGTCGGCGTCGCTCATGGCCAGGTCACGCTTGTAGATCTTCCGCCCCAGGCCTTTGTCAAACAGGCGGCCGATGTATTCGTAGTTCTTCCCCAGCGAGTTGGTCCGAGCGAGACGACGAGCCTCCGGCGTGCTGTCTGCCAGGAAGATGGAGCGCGCGATCTTGAAGTCGGCGCGGTGCGGCTGCCGGCCCGCCTCCAGCGCCGCAGACTCATAGGTTTGCCAAAAGTCGGCGAGCACATTGCCTGTCACCAGGCAATGGCCGAACGGCTGGAAACCGCGCTGCCCTGCGATGCGCATGCTCGGAGAATTTCGGCTCATCGCGGGCACCGCGATGGGCGGGTGCGGCTGCTGCAACGGCTTGTGGATGTAGCCGATCCCTGTCTCGGTGTCCACGTTTTTCTTCAGGCGGATCGTCCAGAACTTTCCCTCGATCTCGTAGGGCGGTTCGGAGGACCATAGCCGCAGGATCATGTCGGTGGCTTCCTCGACCATGGCGGCGGCGTTCTTCGGCTCGGCGCCGTACAACTCTTGGTCGGCAGTCACACTGCCCGCCCCAAAGCAAAGGTTGAGCCGGCCCTTCGACAGGTGGTCGAGGAACGCCAACCGGCCGGCGACGTGGGCCGGGTGGTGCTGGTTGAGACAAACGGGCGCCGGGCCGAGGCGAATGCGGCGTGTTTCGCCCAGGGCTCGGCCGATGAAGATCTCCGGCATCACGATGTTCTCGTACTTCATCGTGTGATGCTCGCCGATCCAGAACTCGCTGAAGCCAAGTTCTTCGGCGCGGACGATGAGTTCCAGGTCCTCGTCATAACATTGGGCCCGTGGCTTGGCCGGGTCGTGGAAGGGCATGATGAACATGCCGTGGCGAATCGTCTGCACTCTATCGCTCATAGTCCGCTCCAGTTCATGAAGTTTGAATCCCTGGGAGATCGACGAGCGGGTCCATCGTAGTCGGCAGCGTCGCCGAAATCAATGGAGTGCGTGCCAAGTCAGCTGTGAAGAATAACCCCCGCCACTTTTTCCTGGACTTAGGCCTCAGAGTCGATCTGGCCCGCGTCTAACCGCAACCGCACGTCGCCGAGCTGTTCCGCCTCGCGGCGGTTGTGCGTCACGTGCAGCACCGTCACTTCGTGGGCTTGTTTTACCTTCAGCAGCAGCGCCGTCATTTGATCGCGCGTGTCTTCGTCGAGCGAGCTCAATGGTTCGTCGAGCAACAGAATGCGCGGGCGGCATGCCAGGGCGCGACCCAAAGCGACGCGCTGCGCTTCGCCGCCCGAAAGGCCGTGCGGAAAGCGGTCGAGCAACGGGGCGATGTCGAGCCAATCGGCCAGTTCGTGCACACGCCGCTCAATCTCAGTCAGCGGCGCTTTGCGGATGCGCAGGGCGAAGCTGAGGTTGGCGCTCACCGTCATCGAACGAAACAGTGCCGCGTCTTGCGGAACGTAGCCGACGCCGCGCGCCGCTGGGGTAGCGTGCGTGACCTCGCGGCCATCGAGCAGGATCTTGCCGCCGCTGACCGAACGGAGCCCCGCGACGGCTTCGAGGATCGTGGTCTTGCCGCTGCCGGTCTTGCCCATGAGGACGCCGTAACGGCCCGTCGGAATCGTGAAATTGATCCCGTTCAGCGCGAAGGCGCCCTGACTCAGACGGAGGTTGTCGACGGCGATCACGATGGCGCTTCTCAGAGACTTGTTTACCGTTTCGCGCTCGCCGGATCCGTTGGATGCGGAAAGTTCATGGCGAGCGCGCAACGGTCAACAAGCGGTTTCAAATCAACCCCGTCCCACGCAAGCCCAGCGTGCGCGTCAGCACCAGGACGGCGACGGCGACGACGATCATCAAGAGCGACACGGCCAGGGCGGCTTCCAGGTTGCCGATGCTGAGCTCCAGAAACACGGTGGTCGGCAGCACCTCGGTGCGCATGCGCGTGGCGCCGGAGAAAATCAGGATCGGCCCGAATTCCCCGAGCGACCGCGCCCACGACAACGTGCCGGCCGTGAGCAGGCCGCGCCACGCTTCGGGCAGCGTGATGTTCCAGAATGCTTGGCCGCGCGTGCAGCCGAGCGTCAACGCCACTTGCTCGGTGCGTGGATTGATCTGATCGAAGGTCACGCGCATGGTCCGCACCGCGAACGCGGCCGCCACCGAGAACTGCGCCAGGATCACGCTCGGCACAAAATACGTTACGCTCATCACGTTCTCTTGAAACCAGCGCCCCGGCGGCGACGTAAACAGAATCAGCAGGCTCAACCCTATCACCAACGGCGGCAACACGATGGGGATATCGAGCAAGGTATCGACGAGAGTCTTGCCAGGGAACTGCGTGCGCGACAGCAGATAACCCAGCGGCACGCCGACCCACAGCGACAGGATCGCGGTGATCGAACAAGACACCAAGCTGAGCATGATGGCGTAACGAATCTCCGGCTTGGCGAGGGCGGCGCTGAAGTGTTGCGGCGAAGTATAGGCCAGATCGGCCACGAGCATGGCGACGATCAGAACGATATAGGTCCCGCCCAGAAGGCTCAGGCACCAGTAGAAGACGCGATTGGAGCGCTGGCCGGCGGCATCGGGGGAATGCGTGGACATGCCCTTTGTCTTACTGCCCTCGCGCCGTTTGGGAGAGGGGCAAAACGCGTCATTTCACTTCCCACCCGAATCCCAGCGCCTCGAATCGTCGTTTCGATTCGGCGGATCGCAAAGCGGCTTCCAGGCGCTGGGCGAGCTGTGGATGGAGCGTCTTTCGGCCGATCGCCAGCGGTTGCTCCGGTTTGGCGCAGGGGATGCCCGTCACCGGGATAGCGTCGATCTCTTTGGCATACGGGGTCACGTTGCTTTGATAGGCGACCACGGCATCCAGTGTGCCGACACGGAGGTCCACGATCAGCAAGTCGCCGGAGGGCGCGTATTTCTTGACGTTCTTTTGGACCGCGGCATAAACGCCGGTCTTGAGAAACGTCTCCTTGGTGATCGCTCCCAAAGCGCATTGCTGTTCGTGGCCGACGCCGACTTTGAGGCCCGGCTTGCCCAGGTCCTTGAGCGTTTGCAAGTCGTGCTTGTTGCCCTTGGGGACGGCGATGACCAGCTGATTCGTCGAGACGACCGCGGGCTCGCCGAACAGATCGCGCACCTGGTGCATGAACTGGGTGTCGCAGGAGAAGTAGACGTCGGGCCGTTGTCCCGTCTTCATTTGGCCAACGAGGATGCCGCAGCCGTTGTACACGGTCGTGATGCGGACGCCTTCGCGTTTTTGAAACTCATCGAGCGTTTGCTCGATGGCGGGCCGCAGCATCGACCCGGCATAGACGTCGAGCTTCGGCGTCAGCGCCCAGGCGTCGGCGTTGTCGGCCACCTGGAAGCCGTGCTTGTGCAGATGTTCCAGGCCGCGATCCTTGGCAGCCGCGAAACGGGCGAAACGCAGCGCCTGGGTAGGTTGCGCGCTGCGCTTGGTGACGGCAATCGGCACCTGGGCAGTGATGCCTTTCAGCTCGGGCACTTCCACGACGGTCGCCTTGGGATAATTCTTCGTGATCGCGTCCCAAATGACGCCGACGTCGATCGTGCCTAATTGCACGGCCGCGCCCACGTCGCTGACGGTGCCCAAAAAGGTCGGCTGCTGTTTGGTCACGGCGTCCCAAAGACCTTGCTTGGTCAAATGGTCGCGAACCAACTTGCCGATGGCGGCGGCCTCGGGATTGGCGATGCCCAACTTCACACCCGGCGCCACGACGTCGTTCCACGACTTGATGGTTTTGTTGAAACCGGGTCTTGTCACGACCACGGGCCGCATCGTCGCCAGCGGCAGCACCTCGGCGATCAGGTCCTTTTGCTTGGCGAGCGTGAGGTAACTATCGTCGGCCGGCAGAAACAGGTCGCCGTCTTTGTTGAGATCCAATTGCGTGAGGATGAACTGCGACGAACCGTAACGCAACTCGACGGGCTGACGGGTTTCCTTTTCGAAATCGAGCTTGATCGCTTCGAGCGGCAAGCGCAAAGCTTCGGCACAATAGACGATCAACGTCGGCCCGACTTGCCCGCGGTCGCCGGCCATCTGCGAGTAGAGCAGCACCGACAGGCCGACGAGCAGCGCGATCGAGCCAAGGAATGCCGTTTTGGCGAGGTTCATAAGCTGCTTCCCCCCTCTCCCCCTTGGGGAGAGGGGCCGGGGGTGAGGGGCGATCCCAATGGATGGATCGTTCACTTGCGTTGCACGACGACCCAGACGCCGGTCGCCAGCACCAGCACGCCCGCGCCGCCGATGGCCACGAGCAGCCAAAAGTGCTTGGAGAGATCGCCGTCGAAGCAGTCGCAGACTTTCCCCTCGGCCGGGGGAATGCTCGGCAGCACGACTAATTCCGAATTCGTCGTTGGCATCGCGGACTCGGCAGGACTCGACTCCGGCAGCGGCGCCGGAGTTTTTGTTTCCGCGACGGCCACCGTCAGTGCGGGCGCGGCCTGCGGCTGCGGCGGTCCGGCTTTTTCGAGAATATCGTGCCAGTCGGCGGCGATCAGCAAATCGGCGCCGGGGTTCAATTCCTTTACGGTACAGGAACATTCGCCGCACAGGAAACGCACCACGTTGGCGATCTGCTCGCGGGTCAAGTCCTGCCCGAACAGACTGCACAACAGCCGGCCGCGACCGAAGACCGGCAGCACGATCGGGCCGCGCACTTTGGCCAGGTCTTCATCGGAATTGAGCAGCGACTGGATGAACGCTTGCTCGGCCGAATCGGCGCGATCCAGTTTCTGCGCAACAAATTCGATCTTGAGCGGAATGCCGGTGCGGACTTGAGGACCTTCGGGGCTTTGTTCCGGCAACTGCACGATCTTGGCCAAGCGCGCGAGTTCCTTGTCGAGCAATTCGGCCGCCCTTGCGTTGGCGGCATCATCGCTGCCAGGCAGGAGGAGGAAAACGGCCGTGGCGCCCTGGCTCAATTGCTTGACGAGTTGTTGGCGCGCGGGGGAATCGAGCAGGCGGCGCAGATTGTCTTCGGTGAATGGACCGGCCCAGGCGTCGGGCAGTTTGGCACTGGTTTCGGGCAACCGGGCCGCCAGCCAGGGGAGCGTCTTCTTATCGCTTTGCATCGCCCATTGTTTGGCATATTCCGGTGCTACCTTGCCTTGTAAATCGACACGCACCACGGTCAGGTTGGCTTTGGGCACGCCGGCTTCCAACTTCTTCAGCGCCGATTCGAGATCGTTGGGCAACACTCGTTCATAAAAGACCGTCACTTCGTACTTGGCCAGGTCCCAGCGTTCCAGGGCGTAGCGAAAGACCGGCACCGAGCAGGCGCGGCTTAGCGACGGCACCAGCAGGATCAACAATAACGGGAGGAAACGTGTCTTCATTGATGCGGAAGGCTAATGCCAATGGGCGGTTAGGTTGGGTAGCGTCTATCCTATTGAACCCGCTCGCTGCGAATCCGTCAATGAAAAAGCGGGTAGTGGTACAGTTTGTGGTGCGGCCGTCTCGGCTGCATCGTGCAGGCGGGACGCCCGCACCACAATCCAGGCAAACTGTACCACTACCAAAAAGCGAGGCGCCGCGTTTCAGGGCGCCCCAGGGGGGGGTGAAATGAAACGCGGCGCATGCCTGGTTGCGGGGCGGGCCCTCGTCAATCTTGGGTCCACCCTGGCAAGAGCGGTTGAGCGTGGAGCGAATGCACTCGTAGCTTCAGCCGACGCCCCGTGGTCAACACCGGGCTGGCGGCGTTTTGGTGCGCGACGTGGATGTTGATTCCCCGGCCGTGCTTTTCGATTGCTTCCGCGGCGGCGGCGTGGGCCAGACGCGGATGGTTGCATTGCCGGCTCAGATGCAGCAGCACCAGGTGCCGCGTTCGGCCCGGCTCCGTGTGCTTCAAAACATGCATGACCAGCTCCGCGGCCTGGTTATTGGAAAGATGGCCGCGGTCGCCGAGCACCCGGTCGATCAACAACGGTGAACGGCCGCTGCTGCGCTCCAGGGCCACGTCATGATTGAATTCGACCGCGAGGATATCGACGTCGCACAAATGCCGCGCGATGGCATGGGTCCACGACCCAAGATCCGCGGCATAACCCAGCGAGCCCGCCGGCCCGTCGATGCGAAAGCCGTACGTCGGCTCATCGTCGTGCGGCACTTCGAACGGAGTACAACAGAAAGGTCCGACCTCAAGCTGTTTCGTGTCAGCATAGTGACTGACCAGCTTGGCGCGTTCAAGTAATCCGAAGAAGCCACTTTGCCGCCGCAGCGAAGCAGCCTGTCGTTCATGGCAATGCAGCGAGATGCGTCGCTCCAGCAAATGCTTGAGCATGTTGTCGGTCCAGTGGTCGCCGTGGGTGTGGGTCAGGACGGCGGCGTGAACCTGGTGCCAACCGGCGCCCGCCGCGGCAAGCCCTTTTGCCAGGCGGCGCGGGCCTAAACCGACGTCGAGCAACAGGCCGAAGCCTGCGGCTTCGAGGTAGCTCGCATTACCGGAACTGCCGCTGCCGAGGACGCAGAAACGCAAAGGCATGGGAACTTCCTGTTCGCGAAAACCCGCGGGATTCGCTGCGCTCATCCCGCGGCTTGGCGGTCATGGTGATTTTCAAGCCGCGGGATGAGCGCAGCGATTCCCGCGGGTATTCATCCCGCATCCCGCAAATGTCTGCCCGTCAAGGTGACAAACACGTCTTCGAGACTGGCATGGCGCGTCGTGAGCTGCGTCAGGCCGAAGCCACGCTGTTGCAGAAACTCAAGCAGCGGCGGCAGCGCTTGATGCGGAGCAGCGACCGCGAGACTGTACATCTCTTCTTCTTTGCGAACACTCACGACCGCCGGCAGATGTTGCAGTTCTTCCGGCGCGAGCGTGCCGTCGCCTTCCAAGAGTATATCGATGAAATGCTCGCCGCCGAGTTGGGCGATAAGCTGCTTCGGCGTCCCCAAAGCAATCACTTTGCCGTGATCGATGACGGCCACGCGATCGCACAGCCGCTCGGCCTCATCCATGTAATGCGTGGTCAAGAGGATGGTGCGTCCCTGGGCGCGCAGTTGGCGAAGAATGTCCCAGAGCTGGCGGCGCGATTGCGGATCGAGGCCGGTGGTCGGCTCGTCGAGGAACAGCAGCTCCGGATCGCCGACGAGGGCGCAAGCGACCGCAAGCCGTTGCTTTTGACCGCCGGAAAGCTTGCCGACCTGAGCGGATGCCTTTTCGGTGAGGCTGACCTGGGCGATGACCTGGTCCGGATCCTGGCCGCGCTCGTAGAAGCTGCGGAACAGGCCGACCGTCTCGCGCACCGTCAGCTTTTCCGCCAAGCGCGTTTCCTGAAGCGTGATGCCGAGTCGCTGGCGCAAGCGCACATCGTCGGCACCCCAGGGCTGCCCGAGGATTTCGACCTCACCCGACGTGGCGGCCAGCAGTCCTTCGAGAATCTCAACGGTCGTCGTCTTGCCGGCGCCATTCGGCCCGAGCAAGCCGAAACACTCGCCGACGCCGATTTCCAGATCAAGACCATTGACCGCCTCGACCGGCTCAGGCCAGGCGGGAAAGCGTTTCTTCAGGTTGCGGCAGCGAATCGCCGAAGCCATAAGCGGGTTGCGTCCTTTCGAGCAACAGGTCAGCCCAGTTCAAACTTCCGATATGATAGGGTCAAGAGAGCAATCGTTCACCCTTGCACTGCTTATGTTTGCCTACCACGGCCGCTATTTGCGCGTCGATCTGTGCGACGGTTCCAATGCTTGGGTTCCGCTCGCCGCGGACGCGCTGCGCCGGTTCATCGGCGGCGTCGGCTTGGGGACCTATCTGTTGCATCACGAAGCGCCGGCCGGGGTCGAGCCGTTGGCCCCCGCAGCGCCGTTGATCTTCTGCCTCAGCGCGCTCGTCGGCACGCCGCTGACGACGTCGGCCAAGTTCGCAGTCGTCGCCAAATCGCCGCTCACGGATCGGATCAACGACGCTCTTTCGTCATCGCATTTCGCGCTGACGGCCAAGAAGGCGGGATTGGATGCGCTGGTGATCGTCGGTGCTTGTGCGGAGCCGTCGATCCTTATCATCGACGATGGCGCCGTGAGGCTGGAGCCAGCGAAAGACCTGTGCGGATTGTCGGCTGCCGAGGCGAGCGAGCGTTTGCAACAGCGGCTCGGTCCGCGCTTTCACACGGCGATCATTGGGCCGGCGGGAGAGAATCTGGTCCGCTACGCGACGATCAGCCACGACAATCGCCACGCCGGGCGCGGTGGGCTCGGCGCGGTCATGGGTTCGAAGCTGCTTAAGGCGATCGCCGTCGCCGGGTCGCAGCGTGTGCCGGTCGCCGATCCGGCTGGCGTAGTTGCGGCCGCCAAGGATCTTTCCCAGCGTTCCTTCAGCCCGGCCACCGCCAAGTATCGCGAGTTGGGCACGGTCGCCAATCTGCTGACCTTCAATCGCTTCGCCGCCTTGCCGACCCGCAACTTCCAGCAAGGCACGTTCGACGAAGCGCCGGCCCTCTCCGGCGAAGCGCTCAACGCCGCGCGCCGGGTCGCGCGCAATTCCTGCGCCGCCTGCACGATCGGCTGCGAGCACATCTACGAAGTTCCCCCCTCTCCCCTTGGGGGAGAGGGGTCGGGGGTGAGGGGTGAAGACACCGTCCGCCTCGAATACGAAAGCCTGTTCGCGCTCGGTCCTCTCTGCGGCATCGGCGACCAAAGCGCGGTTCTGCAGGCCGCTCGTTTGTGCGATCGCCTGGGCCTGGACACGATCTCGGCCGGTGCCTCGATCGCCTTCGCCATGGAATGCGCCGAGCGCGGCTTGATCCGCGAGCCCGACCTCCGCTTCGGCAATGCGACGAAAATGTTGTCGCTGCTGGAGCAAATTGCGCGGCGCGAAGGCTTGGGCGCGCTGCTTGCCGATGGAACGCGCCGAGCGGCAGCGCAGATCGGCGGCGCGGCATCCGATTTTGCGCCTCACGTCAAAGGGCTGGAGATTCCCGGCTACGAACCGCGCGCCTTGCAAACGATGGCCCTTGGCTTCGCCGTCGGCAGCCGCGGCGCCGACCACAATCGCTCGGGCGCCTACGAAGCGGACTTTTCCGCCAAGACCGATCGGCTGCACGGCACTCCCGAAGCCGCTATGCTCGCCATCGAGACCGAGGACAAGGCCGCCCTGATGGACTCGCTGATCCTGTGCAAGTTCCTGCGCGGCGTGTTCAGTGACATCTTCGCGGAAGGCGCCGAGCTGCTTTCCTTGGTGACCGGCTGGAACGTGACGGCCGACGAACTGCGGACGACGGCGCGGCGCATCGTCACGGCCAAGAAACTGTTCAACCAGCGCGAAGGCTGGACGGCGGCGGAAGACACGCTGCCGAAGCGATTCTTATCGGAAAGTCTGCCAGCGGGGGCCAACGGCGAGGCGCATTTGCCGCGCGAACGCCTGCAAGCGATGATCCAGGCGTATTACCAGGGCCGCGGCTGGGATGAGCAGGGATACGTGCCCGCCGAACAGATCGGATCGTTGCACCTCGGCGATTTGTCATGATGTTTTTTGTTGTTTTGAAAGGCCTTCCAGGCCACAAAGACAATCGGTCCTTGCTTGCAGCACTTGCGGGTGATAGTTTCTCAGAGTCGCCGCTGCGTTGGCAAACCTCCTTGTCATTGCATCCTTGAGGCTTTCATGATCGGCACCTACTCCTTGCGCTTTCTTATTGGATTTGGCGTGCTCGCGGCGTTTGCCCTCGTTGGCTCCGCACCTTACGCAGCCCAGGAAACATCCAAGAAGCACGCCGTGCCAACGGAGAAAGCCCAGACCAAGTCGCGCGATCTGATCTTCGACATCTTCAAGGACGATTTGCAAGACCCAAAACCAGCGAGCAAATCGAAGCTGGCGGCTTATTTCATCCAGCAAGGCAAGGAAAGCCGCGACGATCTGACCAACCGTTACGTACTCTACATCGAGGCGACGGCGCTGGCTGCCGCATCTGGGGATGCGCAACTCGCCCTGTCGGCGCTTGATGAAGTGGCGCGAGATTTCGATGTCGAACTTTGGAAGCTCAGGACGATTGCGCTATCCGCCGCGGCCACAAACAGCCCGACTAAGGAAGCCAGCAAGGCCCAGGTCGAGTTGATATTGCCGATGATCGCCGACGCGGTCGAGGCGGACAATTACGAACTCGCAGTAGCGCTTGGCAAGATCGCCGGCGCCGCGGCCGTGAAGTCCAAAGTCATCGCTCTGGTGACGACGGTGCAGAAGCGCAACGAAGAAGTCGCCGCGGTTCAAAAGGGCTTCGCCCGGCTGCAAGCGTTCATCGATCGGCTCGCCGCCGATGCCAAGGACGGCGAGGCAAACCTGGAGCTGGGCAAGTATTTCGCGCTGCTCAAAGGCCGCTGGGAAAAAGCACTGCCCCTTTTGGCGATGGGCAGCGATGAAGCATTGAGGGCGCTAGCGCGACGGGATCTCGCCAAGCCACAAGCGGCGAAGGATCAGCTCGCGCTCGCCGACGGCTGGTGGGACCTGGCTGCGAAGGAGAAAGACCCGGCCCAGCTCGCTTTGCAGCGCCGCGCCGCGCACTGGTACGAGCAAGCCATCGGCGGGCTCGCGGGACTCAATCGCACCAAGGCGGCCAAACGCATCGAACTGGTGAGCGCCCGAGCCGCCGGCGTCACTCCTACAGAGATTACTTCGGGCCCGGTCGGCGAATTGAAGAAGCTTGAAGGCCACGCCGAAGAAGTCAAAAGTGTCGCCTTCTCGCTGGACGGTCGCTGGGCCGTCTCAGGCAGCGTCGATCAAACGGCGCGCATCTGGGATTTGACGACGGGCAAAGAAGACAAGATTCTGCGCGGCCACTCGAAACAGATTTGGGCCGTCGCGTTTCATCCCAATAGCCGGCACGTCTTCACCGCAAGCTGGGACGCCAGCGCTCGGCTCTGGGACATCAAGACGGGCAATGAAATCAAACGCTTCAGCCACCGCCTCGACTTGAACGGACTGGCCGTGTCGCGCGACGGCGGCACGCTTCTGACCGGCAGCGACGACCACAACATCTACCTGTGGAACACCGCGACCGGCGACGAAATCCGCCAGATCCCCGGCCACACCGGTTTCGTCTACGCTGTCGCCTTCGCACCGGACGGCCGGCATCTCGCGTCGGGCGGCGTCGACAAGACCGTGCGCGTCGTCGATTTGAGCACCAGCCAGCTCGTCAAATCGTTCGACGGACACACGAGCGCGATCACCCATGTCGCGTTCTCGCCGGAGAGCCGCTATGTCTTTGCCAGCGGCGACAGCTACGTCCGACAATGGGACATCACCACCGGCAAAGAGGCACGCCGCTACGAAGGCCACACCGGTCTCGTTATCGGCATGGCGCTGTCCGCGGATGGCCGACGCCTGATCACCGGCGGCGACGACAAGACCGTGCGCCTGTGGGACACGGCCACCGGCAAGGAACTGCAAAAGTTCACCGGCCACACCGACCCGGTAACCTGCGTCGCCATCTCGCAAGACGGCCGCCGCGCCCTGTCCGGCAGCCTCGATCGCACCGTGCGTCTGTGGGGCCTGCCGGGCCGTTGATCCCGTAGTGCGGGCGGCCCGCCTGCAAACAGTTACTTTTTCTCGCGCTTGTAGACGGCCATCGCAGTGCCCGACCCTTCCTTGGTCGCAAACTCCTTGGGCCGGTCGGCGCCCGCCTCCATGGTCCGGCAAATCTTGAAGGTGTCCTTCGTGACTTCGTAGATGCCGTGCGTCACCGCCTTCTGACCGTCCTGCTCCATGGTGACGTCGATCGTCTTGGGCTTCTTGGTCGGATCGATCTTGACGGTCGCTTCGAACTTCCGTTCGCCCAGGTCCACCATGTACCGGTCGCCCTTGATAGTCAGTTTGATGGTCTTGGCCTGTTCGGGCGGCAACCGATTGCCATTGTTCTCGAACGATTGCATCTGCCAGACCCCTTCGAGTAGCTTCATGTCCGCCTTGACGGCGTCGTCCTTCTCGTCGGCGGCGATGCGTAGGCCGAAGCTTGTGATCAACAGACCGACGACGATCGTCATGGCAATGATCTTGGTCATTTTCGAGTTCTCCAGAAGCGGTGTGGATGAGATGGTAGTAGAATAATGGACCCGGGCTGATCTTTCCACGATTTTCCGTGGCAAATCGCCGTGGATGCTCAGGACTCAGGATCGAATGGCACTGCCGCTTGATATAAAAGGACTTACGTCAAACCCTATCGATCAAAACACGGCATGGTTCACAAATGCGCACAGGCATAGGTGATTTTCGAGACGACAGGATTTCGACACAGTTGGCACGCACTCAACTTCCTATCCCCTTGATCCATCCAATGTTACATCGAAAAAAATGTCGGCATCACATGACAGGCAAGTGTAGTCCCTACAGCGTTCACTCTGTCACCCAGAAATGACAAGAATTGAACCATGCCCGGTTTCGAGGTACTTTGTCGTTGCAAACCCAAACGGCTCAAAGAGTTGTACGGAAAAAACGAGTTCAAAATTCGTCAGATTTTTCGCCGCATTTTGCTCGGCGCGCATCACTTACGCGACGAGCGCCGACTGACGTAAGTGCATTTTCTGTCGCCCTTTGCGATGATTTTTGCCAATTCGCGGTGACGGCCAAAACCTCGTCCGGCTCGCCAACTCGCCAACTCGCCAAGCGACCCCGTTTCGTGAATTCCTCGCTGCGAAGGCCGATGCGAACATCTGGCGTGGTTCAAGACCGCGCAGTTGGCAGTGCCGAGCGACAATGCAATCGACTGGCCCATTTGGCCCCCTCGTGCATTGTCGCGTCCGTAGCGTAACTGCTGACTTGGAATACTGTTATGGCTGCCAATTTCGCGACAATACCACAATGCCACTTTTGCTAAGTGGGTAAGGGAGAGGAGTCATTCCTCTCCCTCCCCGTTGTCGCCAGGGGGTTGCTTCCCCCTATTTACCGGCGTGCCCTTTTCGGGCACCGGGCGACGCCATGGTCAGGGCCTCGTACG
>Ga0080064_1001009_pt1 | contig 54293 bp, 51 predicted proteins | sample Subgrocontami54m_FD_69260 | JGI IMG/M metagenome (GOLD analysis project Ga0080064, IMG submission 69260) | Subsurface groundwater microbial communities from S. Glens Falls, New York, USA - GMW46 contaminated, 5.4 m (SPADES assembly) (version 2) ...
GCCCGACGACCTTCGCACCGCAATCGCCAATTCCAACGTGAACCAGGCCAAAGGCAGTTTCGACGGTCCGGCGCGCGCGTCCACCATCGACGCCAACGACCAGCTCAAATCGGCTGACGAATATCGCAGCCTTATCGTTTCATACAAGAAGGGCCGGCCGATCCGCCTGTCCGACGTGGCGGAAGCGGTCGATGACGCCGAGAATGTGCGCCTTGCGGCATGGGCGAACCAAACGCCGGCGGTACTCGTCAACATTCAACGCCAGCCGGGCGCGAACGTGATCGAGGTCGTTGACCGCGTGAAGCTGCTGCTGCCGCAACTGCAGGCGACGCTGCCCGGTTCGGTGGACCTCATTCTGCTCACCGACCGCACGACTACCATTCGCGCGTCGGTGCGTGACGTGAAAATCGAGCTGGTCGTCGCGGTCGTGCTGGTGGTCATGGTGATTTTCCTGTTTTTGCGCAACGCCGCCGCGACAGCGATTCCGAGCGTTGCGGTGCCGCTTTCACTGGTCGGCACTTTTGGCGTGATGTACCTGGCGGGATTCAGCATCAACAACCTGACTCTGATGGCGCTGACGATTGCGACCGGCTTCGTGGTTGATGACGCGATCGTAATGATAGAAAACATCACGCGCTACATCGAGGAGGGCGACTCACCGCTCGAGGCCGCCCTGAAAGGCTCGCAGCAGATCGGGTTCACCATCATCTCGCTGACTTTTTCTTTGATCGCGGTGCTCATCCCGCTGCTGTTCATGGGCGACGTGGTGGGGCGGTTGTTCCGCGAGTTCGCGATCACACTCGCGGTGGCGATTCTGATTTCGGCCGTGGTTTCACTTACGCTCACGCCGATGATGTGCGCGAAGCTGCTGCATCACACGCCCGAGAGGGAGCAGGGAAGGTTTTACCGTGCGAGCGGGCGGTTTTTCGAGCAGGTCATTGCGCGCTACGGCGTAATGCTCAACTGGGTGCTGGACCGCCAGCGCGCGACGGTGTGGGTCGCGATCGCGACGCTCGCGCTCACCGTTGTGCTCTATATCTTCATTCCCAAGGGTTTCTTTCCGGTGCAGGATACGGGCGTGATCCAGGGCGTTTCCGAAGCGCCGCAGTCGATTTCCTTTCCCGCCATGGCAGAGCGGCAGCAGGCGCTTGCGCAGGCGGTGTTGGAGGATCCGGCGGTGGCAAGCTTGTCTTCCTTCATCGGCGTCGACGGCATCAATACCACGCTCAACAGCGGACGGGTGCTGATTAATCTCAAGCCGCTTGCCGAGCGCGGCCCAGGTTCTACGCAAATAAGCGCAGTCGAGGTCATCCGGCGGCTGCAGCTGCGCCTCGCGCGGGTCGAAGGCATTACGCTCTATATGCAACCGGTGCAGGATCTCACCGTCGAGGGGCGGGTGAGCCGCACGCAGTATCAGCTCAGCGTGGAAGACGCGGATTCCGCCGAGTTGAGTGCCTGGGTGCCGCGCCTGGTCGAACGGCTGCGCGAATTGCCGCAGCTGGCGGATGTCGCGAGTGATTTGCAGGACGAGGGTCTGCAGGCGTACGTCGAGATCGATCGCACCACCGCCAGCCGACTCGGCGTCACGCCGGGGGCGATCGACAACGCGCTCTACAACGCGTTCGGCCAGCGGCTGATCTCCACGATCTTCACGCAGACGAGCCAGTACCGCGTGGTGCTGGAAGTAAAACCCGAATTCCGGCAGGGCCTGACTGCGCTGGAGAACACCTACGTGACCTCGTCGACGGGGGAGCAGATACGGCTCAGCGCGATCGCGCGCGTATCGGAAAAACTCGCCCCGCTTCTGATCAACCATCTGGGGCAGTTTCCGGCAGCGACCATCTCGTTCAATCTCGCGCACGGCGCCTCGCTGGGCGAGGCGGTCAAGGCGATCCGCGCCGCCGAGCGCGAGATCGGGATGCCGCTCAGCGCCCAGACCCGCTTCCAGGGTGCGGCACTCGCGTTCCAGGCCTCACTCAACAATACGCTGCTCCTGATTCTGGCGGCGATCGTGACCATGTACATCGTGCTCGGCGTCCTGTACGAGAGCTACATCCATCCGGTCACGATCCTGTCCACGCTGCCTTCCGCCGGCGTTGGCGCGCTGCTCGCGCTGATACTCTCGCGCAACGATCTCGATATCATTGCGATCATCGGCATCATTCTGCTGATCGGCATCGTCAAGAAAAACGCGATCATGATGATCGACTTTGCGCTCGATGCCGAACGCAAGCAGGGAAAAAATCCGCGCGATGCGATCTTCGAGGCTTGCCTGTTGCGCTTCCGCCCGATCATGATGACGACCATGGCAGCGCTGCTCGCCGCGCTGCCGCTGATGCTGGGGACCGGAGTCGGCTCCGAGCTGCGCCATCCGCTCGGGATCACGATGGTGGGTGGGCTGCTGCTGAGCCAGGTGCTTACGCTGTTCACCACGCCGGTCATTTATCTCGCGTTCGACCGGCTCGCAAGACGGACGCGCGCGGCAGCTTCAGAACGCACCGGGGAGGCACGAACGTGAACATTTCCGCGCCTTTCGTTGCGCGGCCGGTCGCCACGACGCTGCTCACGCTGGGTATTGCGCTCGCGGGCGCGATCGCGTTCACGCTGCTACCGGTGTCGCCGTTGCCTCAGGTGGACTTTCCGACCATCGCGGTGACGGCGCGGTTGCCGGGTGCGAGCCCGGAAACCATGGCAGCGACGGTGGCGACGCCGCTCGAGCGCGCGCTTGGCCGCATCGCGGGCATCACCGAAATCACTTCGTCGAGTTCGCTCGGTTCGACGCGCGTCGTGCTGCAATTCGATCTTAGCCGCGATATCAATGGCGCAGCCCGCGAGGTGCAGGCCGCCATCAACGCCGCGCGCACGCTGCTGCCCAGCGGCCTGCCGAACAACCCGACCTACCGCAAGCTGAACCCGGCCGATGCGCCGATCATGATTCTCTCGCTGACCTCGGAAACGATGTCCCGGGGCCAGATGTACGATGCAGCTTCGACCATCCTCGAGCAGAAACTCTCGCAGTTGCAGGGCATCGGCCAGGTGACCGTGGGGGGCAGTTCGCTGCCGGCGGTGCGGGTGGAACTGAATCCCGCTGCACTCAACAAGTACGGCATCAGTTTCGAGGATGTTCGCAATGCGATCGTGACGACCAATGTGAACCGGCCCAAAGGCTCGGTAGACGACGGCGGGCGCCACTGGCAGATTCTGGCCAATGATCAGGCGAAAAAAGCCGCCGATTACGTGCCGCTCATCGTTGCGTACCGCAAAGGCGCTGCAGTGCGGATCACCGATGTCGGTCAAGTCGTCGACTCGGTACAGGATTTGCGCAACGATGGCTCCGCCAACGGCAAGCCGGCGGTGATGCTGATCCTCTACCGCCAGCCCAATGCGAACATCATCGAAACCGTCGACCGGGTCAAAGCGCTGCTGCCGGTGCTCGCCGCCTCGATTCCCAGCGCTATCGACCTTCAGGTCGCGATGGACCGCACGCCGACCATCCGTGCGTCGCTGCGCGAAGTCGAGCGCACGCTGGTGATTTCGATTGCGCTGGTGATCATGGTGGTGTTCGTGTTCCTGCGCAACTGGCGCGCAGCGCTGATCCCGATTGTGGCGGTGCCGGTGTCGCTGATCGGCACCTTCGGCGTGATGTACCTGTGCGGCTACAGTCTGAATAACCTGTCGCTGATGGCGCTCATCATCGCCACCGGATTCGTGGTCGATGATGCCATCGTGGTGCTGGAGAACATTTCGCGCCGCATTGAAGCAGGCGTAGCGCCGATGCAGGCGGCGCTGCAAGGCAGCCGTGAAGTCGGCTTTACAGTTCTTTCCATGAGCCTGTCGTTGATCGCGGTGTTTATTCCGATCCTGCTGATGGGCGGCATCGTGGGACGGCTGTTCCGCGAGTTTGCGGTGGTGCTGTCGGTGGCGATCCTGATTTCGCTGCTGGTATCGCTCACCACTACACCGATGATGTGCGCGCGGCTGCTGCGGCCGGAGAAAGAACGCACGCACGGCTGGCTGTACCGGGCGAGCGAGCGGGCGTTCGGTGCGATGCTGCGCGGCTACGAAGTCACGCTCAAATGGGCGCTGCGGCACGGGCGGCTCATGCTGTTGTTGCTTGCCTGCACCATCTGCCTGAACGTTTACCTTTACATCATCATTCCCAAGGGGTTCTTTCCCCAGCAGGACACCGGCCGGCTGATCGGCAGCATTCAGGCCGACCAGAGCATCTCGTTTCAGGCGATGCGCCAGAAGCTCGCCGCCTTCGTGGAAATCGTGCGTGCGGATCCGGCCGTGGAAAACGTGACCGCGTTTACCGGCGGCGGGCAGCGCAACCGGGGCGTCATGTTCGTCTCGCTCAAGCCTGTCGGCGAACGCAAGCTCTCCGCCGATCGCGTGATCGCGCGGCTGCGCGGCAAACTCGCGCGCGAGCCGGGCGCGAGTCTGTTCCTGGTGCCGGTACAGGACATCCGCGTCGGCGGGCGGCAAGCCAGCGCGCAATACCAGTTCACGCTGCGGGCCGAAGATCTGGAAGAGCTACGCACGTGGGAGCCTCGAGTCCGCCGCGCACTGGGCGAGTTGCCGGAGCTGCTGGACGTCAATACCGATCAGGAGGACAGGGGACTGCAGACCTCGCTCACCATCGATCGGGACACCGCCGCAAAGCTCGGAATCACGCCGCGGATGATAGACACCACGCTCAACAATGCCTTCGGCCAGCGTCAGGTCTCGACCATCTACAATCCGCTCAATCAGTACCGGGTGGTGATGGAGGCAGCACCTGAGTTCTGGCAAAGCCCGGAGACGCTGAGTAATGTGTACGTCAGCGCGCCCGGCGGGGCGCAGGTGCCGCTTTCGGCGTTCAGCCGCTACGAGCCGACTAACACGGCGCTTGGCGTGAATCATCAGGGTCAGTTTGCGGCATCGACGATATCGTTCAATCTGCCGGCGGGCGTGTCGCTGTCGGACGCGACGCGTGCGGTGAAGCAGGAACTCGACCGGATCGGTTTGCCGACAACGATACACGGCGCTTTCCAGGGCACGGCGCGCGCATTTCAGGCATCGCTCGACAGCCAGCCGTGGCTGATCCTCGCCGCGCTGGTCGCGGTGTATCTCGTGCTCGGAATGCTCTACGAGAGCTACGTGCACCCGATCACGATCCTGTCGACCCTGCCGTCGGCGGGTGTCGGCGCGCTGCTCGCGCTGATGCTGTTTCAGACGGAGTTCAGCATCATTGCGCTGATCGGAGTGATATTGTTGATCGGCATCGTCAAGAAAAATGCGATCATGATGATTGACCTTGCGCTGGAAACCGAACGCAAACATGGCAAGAGCCCGGAAGCGGCGATTTTCGAAGCCTGCCTGCTGCGCTTCCGCCCGATCTTGATGACGACCATGGCGGCTTTGTTCGCCGCAATACCGCTCGCGGTGGGTCTTGGTGACGGCGCTGAACTGCGCCGGCCGCTTGGCATTTCGATCGTCGGGGGACTGTTGATGAGTCAGCTGCTGACGTTGTATACGACGCCGGTGGTTTATCTGTACCTGGATCGCTTCCGCCTGTGGTGCCAGCGCAACCGGGCCGGAAAAACGGGCGCCGCCGCACTGGAAATCCGATGAAGCCGTGTTTCATGGTTGCGAGAATTCTCGCCTTCGCGGCGACGCTGACGTTGCTCGCCGCCTGCAGCGTCGGGCCCCGGTATGCGCGTCCCTCGGTCGCCACGCCGCCCGCCTACAAGGAAATCGGCGAATGGAAGCTCGCGCAGCCGAAAGACACAACGGAGCGCGGCAGGTGGTGGGAGATCTTCGGCGACGCGCGGCTCAACGCACTTGCCGTGCAGATCGATGTTTCCAGCCAGGAGGTGCGCATTGCCGAAGCGAAATACCGGCAGGCGCGCGCGCTGCTGCAGGCGGCACGCGCAGGCGAGTTTCCGGTAGTGAGGGCCAGCGCTTCCGCGACGCGCGGCGAATCATCGCAGGGTTCGGGCAACTCGACGCGCGCCGGGGGTCCGGCCAACTTGTACGGCATCGGGCTCGATGCCGGATGGGAGGCGGACCTTTGGGGTCGCGTGCGCAGCGCAGTCGAGTCGAGTGCTGCCGGTGAGCAGGCAAGCGCGGCCGATCTCGCAGCAGTGCGTCTATCGGTACAGGCGGAGCTCGCATCGAATTATTTTCAGCTGCGCGTTCTTGATGCGCAGCGGCTGCTGCTGGATGAGTCGGTGGCGGCGTTCGGCAAGTCGCTCGAATTGACCCGTAACCGCTATGCGGCCGGCGTGGTGGGCAAGGTGGACGTAGCGCAGGCTGAAACCCAGTTGAAAAGCACGCAGGCACAGGCGCTCGACATCGGCGTGCAGCGCGCGCAGATCGAACATGCAATAGCGGTACTGATCGGCAGGCCGCCGGCGGAACTTGCGCTGGATCCTGTGCCGCTGGAAGTGGCGCTGCCGGTGGTGCCGGCAGGCTTGCCCTCCGAGTTGCTCGAGCGCCGGCCTGATATCGCAGCGGCCGAACGCCGCATGGCCGCCGCCAATGCGCAAATCGGCGTCGCGATGGCGGCGTATTTCCCGGCGCTTACACTGTCGGCCTCGGCGGGTTTTCAAAGTTCGAGCTTCGCCCAGTGGCTGAGCCTGCCAAACCGTTTCTGGTCGCTGGGCCCGGCGCTCGCGCAGTCAGTTTTCGATGCCGGCCTGCGCGGTGCGCTGACTGATCAGGCCGCGGCTGTCTACGACGCCAACGTCGCAGCCTACCGCCAGACCGTGCTCGGTGGTTTCCGGGAAGTGGAGGACAACTTGGCTGCGCTGAATATCCTCGCGCTGGAGGCCGCAGTGCAGGCGGAGGCGGTGCAGGCGGCGCGCCAGTCAACGGAGCTCACGCTCAACCAATACAAGGCGGGGACCGTGAGTTACCTCAACGTGGTGGCGGCACAGACCGCGCAGCTTGCCAATGAGCGCACCGCAGCGGCCATACTCGGGCGACGCCTGACGGCAACGGTGGCGCTGGTCAAGGCGCTGGGCGGGGGATGGAGTGCAGGCGAGTTGCCGGCCGCCGGGCAGACGCGTCGATAGGCAACCTTGACACTGTAATCCGTTGCATTACAATACGAGTGTAATGCGCCGGATGTCAAATCAACCGTGATTCGCAGCTTTCGCCATAAGGGGCTGGATCGCTTCTTCCGCAAAAGCGAGCGGCGCGGGGTCGATGCGAAACAGGCTGATCGGATCTGGCGTATTCTGGATCGCCTGGATGCGATTGCGAGACCCGAGGATATGGCGCTTCCCGGCTACGGGTTCCACCCGCTGAAGGGCGACCGAAAGGGCACGTATGCAGTCTCGGTGTCCGGCAACTGGCGAATCACTTTCGGATTCGCCGGAGGCGACGCAACAGACGTGAATCTGGAGGATTATCACTGATGAAGAGCTTACGTGATCCAAAACGCAAGCCGACCCATCCCGGGGCGCTGCTGCGGGAGGATGTGCTGCCCGCGCTCAAAATGTCGCAGTCCGAGCTGGCAAAGCGCCTCGGTGTAAGCCGGCTCTCCGTATCCGAGTTGCTGCTGGAAAAGCGCGCGATGTCGCCTGACATGGCAGTGCGGATCAGCCGGCTCACTAATACGACGCCCGACAGTTGGCTGCGTATGCAAGCCGCAATTGACCTCTGGGAACTGGAACGCAACCCGACGCGGTATCGGCATATCGAACCCATCGCGGCGTAAAGATGCGCCTTCGCCGCTTCCGCCAGGGTGTAGCGCACGTGAAGAAAAAACGAGTGGTCGTCGTTAATTGGCCTCGAGTTTCGCGTCGCGCACTACTTTGGTCCACTTTGCGATTTCCGCCTTCACGTGCGCTGCAAACTCGTCGGGTGTTGCCGGTGAGACGTCGATGGCTTGATCAGTCAGACGTTGTCGCAGCGGTGTGCCGGCGGCCAGCAATTGGTTCATGTCAGCGTTGATCTTGGCGAGGATCGGCTGGGGCACCTTGGACTGGGTGCACAGCCCGTACCATCCCGTGACGTCGTAATCGGACACGCCTTGCTCCTGAAAGGTCGGCACTTCGGGCAACTGCGCGCTGCGTTTGGCAGAGGTCACGGCTAACCCGCGCACGCGCCCGGATTTGACTGCCGCGAGCGGGCCTCCCGCGAGATTGCCGACGGACGATTCGATGTGTCCGCTCATCGCATCGGCAAGCGCCGCTGCGGCGCCTTTGTACGGTACGTGCACGATGTTGATGCCGGTAATGCTGATCAGCAGTTCGATCGACATATGGGGCGAGGCGCCGACGCCGGAGGATCCGAAGTTGAGCTTGCCCGGGTTGGCCTTGGCGTAGGCAATATACTGCTTGAGCGTTTTCGCCGGCATCGACGGATGCACCATGAAAATGTTGGGCACCCCGCCGATTTTGGCGGGAAACGCGAAATCGCGGATCGGATCGTAGGTAAGCCGCTTGCCGAAGCGCGCCGGAGTCACGCCGTGCGAACCGATATTGCACAGTACCAGCGTATAGCCGTCGGGGGCTGCCGTCGCCGTGACCTCGGTGGCGATGTTGCCGGCAGCGCCGGGACGGTTCTCGACTACCACCTGAGTGCCCCATAACTCGCTCAAAGCCAATGCAACGAAGCGGGCGGTGGTGTCCACGCCGCCGCCGGGCACATAGCCCACCATGATGCGCACCGGCTTGGTGGGGTAGCTCTGGGCGCCGGCGGCTCCCGCGAGGAAAAGCGGCAGGGCCAGCAATGATGCGGCAACAGCACGAAATTGCGATTTCATAATCCTCCTCCTGTCAGATTTGACGGCACGCCGCTGGCAATCCCGGCAATGCATTGTGTGCGACCGGGTTCGATTCTACCCGTATAGCGGCCGCTCGGCTCGCATGTCAGCGAACCAGCACGGTATGACGCGCCTGTGGCAATAAGCCGGGGTAGTCGCGGCTGAAGTGCAGTCCGCGGCTTTCGTGACGCATCATTGCGCTTCTCACGATCAACTCGGCGGTAAGCACCAGGTTGCGCAGTTCCAGCAGATCGTTGGTTACGCGGAACACCCGGTAGTAGTCATTGATTTCGTCCTGCAGCAACCGGATCCGGTGTAACGCGCGCTCGAGTCGTTTGCTGGTGCGGACAATGCCGACGTAATCCCACATGAACCGCCGCAGTTCGTCCCAGTTATGCGAGATCACGATTTCCTCGTCGGCATCGGTGACGCGGCTTTCGTCCCATTGCGGCAGTGCAGGCGAAGGCGCAGGCGACTGGTTCAGAATGTCGTGTGCCGCCGCCATGCCGAATACCAGGCACTCGAGCAGCGAGTTGCTCGCCAGCCGGTTGGCGCCGTGCAGGCCGCTGCATGCGGTTTCACCGATTGCATAAAGTCCGGGGATATCAGTGCGGCCGTAACGATCGATCATGATGCCGCCGCAGGTATAGTGGGCGGCCGGAACTACCGGCATCGGCTGGCGCGTGATGTCTATTCCCAATCCTTTGCAGTGCTCGTAGATATTGGGGAAGTGCCCGGTGATGAATGCGGACGGCTTGTGACTGATATCGAGGTAGACGCAGTCGAGTCCGTGTCTTTTCATCTCGAAGTCGATCGCCCGCGCCACGACATCGCGCGGCGCGAGTTCGGCGCGCTCATCATGCAACGGCATGAAACGCGTGCCATCCGGCAGCTTGAGGTGGCCGCCCTCGCCGCGCACCGCTTCCGAGATCAGAAACGGTTTGGCGTGGGCGTGATAAAGCGCGGTGGGGTGAAACTGGATGAATTCCATGTCGGCCACCCGGCAGCCGGCGCGCCAGCCTATCGCAATGCCGTCCCCGGTCGAGGTATCGGGATTGGTGGTGTAGAGATAGACCTTGCCTGCACCCCCGGTTGCGAGTACCACGTGCGGTGCGGACAACGTTTTCACATGTGTGCTGACGGTGTCGAGTGCGTAACAGCCATAGCAACGGTTGTCCGACAGGCCGAGCTTGGCGCCGGTAATCAGGTCGATTGCGATGTGGTGCTCGAGGACTTCGATGCGGGGGTGCGCCCTGACCCTGCCTTCGAGTGTCGTTTGCACCGCCTGGCCGGTTGCATCGGCGACATGGATTACGCGCCGGTGACTGTGGCCTCCCTCGCGCGTCAGGTGATAGGGAAATTCATGGCCGGTTTCCGGGGTAAACGGCACGCCTTGCCCGATCAGCCAGTCGATACACGCGCGGCCGCGTTCGATCACGTAGCGGGTGATTCCTTCGTCACACAACCCGGCGCCCGCGATCTGGGTGTCGCGGATGTGGCTGGCGATGGAATCTTCACCGGCCAGCACCGCGGCGATTCCGCCCTGGGCCCAACTGCTCGCCCCGTCGAGCAACTGCCTTTTCGTAATCAGTCCGACCTTGCGCTGCCCGGCAAGATGCAGTGCCAGAGTGAGTCCGGCCAACCCGCTGCCTATAATCAGAACATCAAAATGAAGCGCCGTCGGAGACTGCATAAGTACCGGCATTTTATAGCATAGCCCCGCTGCGTCAGGGCATGTGACTGAGCTGACAGGGACAAAGGCTGCGATGTTTTCCGCCCGGGGAGACCCCCGGTGGCGACCTCGACCCCTGGGCGCTGCCGTCCCTATCGCCGAAACCGGCGCTGCGGAATGAACTATTTCACCGGTTCAATTGTCTGTCGCATAACGGTCAATCGTCGCGTTCTCTGAAGCACCGCCTGGGGTATACTTGGCGCGCTGTGATCGCGGGCTTAGTGCCCGCGTGGCAAAAGAACTCAGGGACCGGTTTCATGGGCGATCGTGAAGTCGACCATCGGCTGGTCGAACGGGCGCAGCGCGGCGACAAACATGCATTTGAGTTGCTGGTGGTCAAATACCAGCGCAAGCTTGCGCGTTTGCTGTCGCGCTTTATCCGCGATGCCGGCGAAGTCGAGGACGTAACGCAGGAGGCCTTTATCAAGGCGTACCGCGCATTGCCGAGTTTTCGCGGCGACAGCGCGTTTTATACCTGGCTATACCGTATAGGCATCAATACCGCCAAGAATTACCTGGTCGCGGCCGGGCGACGTGCGCCGACGGTGACTGGAATGAGTGACGAAGAGGCTGAAAATAGCGAATACGGCGACCAATTGCGGGATTTGAATACGCCGGAAAATCAGATGATAAGCCGGCAGGTCGCCGAAACGGTGAACCATGCGCTTGAAGGACTGCCGGAGGAACTGAGGACCGCGATTACGTTGCGGGAAATTGACGGTATGAGTTATGAGGAAATTGCCCAAATCATGAATTGCCCGATCGGCACCGTGCGATCACGAATATTTCGCGCGCGCGAAGCAATCGCAGCGCAACTGCGGCCGCATTTGGGAACCAGCAAGGACAGGAGATGGTAATGGATCGAATCTCAGCTTTCATGGACGGCGAAACCGGGCAGCACGAAGCACGACAGGTGATACTGAATCTCAGGCAACACGCGGAACATTACGAGTCGTGGAACACCTTTCACCTGATCGGAGACGTCATGCGCGGTGACTCGATGCTGCGGGAAGATTTCACGGCGCGCTTGCGCGGCCGGCTGCAGCAGGAGCCCGCGGTGCTGGCGCCGCGCTTCAAATGGCACGCCATTGCGGGGCCGGCTCTTTCCGCCGCCGCCTCGCTCGCTGCAGTCGCCGTCATCCTGACACTGGTTCTCACCGACAATCCCCTCAGACCCCAATCCCCGCCGGCAGTAGTTGCAAAATCGCAAACCGCCAGGGTCGTCCCGCCCGCGGCGCAACCGGTGTCGGCCCAGAATCAGGGCAGGATCAACGAATATTTGATCGCGCATCAGGAATTTTCTACCAGCACAGTGTTGCAGGACTTTGCGCCATACGCGAGAACCGTATCGGCGACCTACGGTAACAGCGGCCGATAAGGCCCGGGCAACATGCGGCCTGCCATACCGGCCTTTCTGGCGCTGTTCAGTGGCATCTGCGGCAACGGCTACGTTGCGGCCGATACCACGGCGCCGCCAGTTGCCGTGGACTGGCTCAAGAAAATCGCTGCGGCGTCGCGCCACGTCAATTACACCGGCACCTTCGTCTATCAACACGGCAATCAGGCCGAGACTTTCCGCATTGCACACTTTTTCGACGCCGGTAGCGAAGTCGAACGACTCGAGACACTCGACGGCCCGCCGCGCGAGATCATCCGCAATAACGAAAATGTCACCTGTTACCTGCCGGACAGCAAGACTGTCGTCATCGAGCAGCGCCTGGGGCGGCGTTTTCCGGCGGCGTTACCCGAAAAGCTGTCCGGCATTTCCGAAAATTACGCGATCAGGAAAAACGGGCTGGACCGGGTAGCGGGCTATGATTGTCAGATTATCTCGCTCGAGCCGCGGGACAACCTGCGTTACGGCCACAAGTTCTGCGTTGAATTGAAGTCCGGCCTGCCGTTGCGGGCGCGGATGTACAACGAGCGCAACGAAATGGTCGAATCGTTTGCGTTCACGCAACTCACGCTGCGCCGCGGCGTCGCCAAAGATCTGCTCAAATCCCGTTACGCGGACAAGAGCCAGGCGTGGCGAGTCGACAAGTCCGCACTCGAGCAGTCCGAATCCGGCGCGGATACCAGTTGGGTGCTGGAGAATCAGCCCGCGGGCTTCAACAAGCTTACCGAAATTAGGCGCTCGCTCGCCGGCCGCCCGATTTCCGTCTCGCATATCGTTTATTCCGACGGGCTTGCGTCAATATCAATTTTTATCGAGCCAATGCCGAAATCACCGCTACCCGTGGGGCCGACCTATCAAGGGGCCGTGAATATATATGTTAAATCACAGTCTGACCGGATGGTAACGGTGGTCGGTGAAACCCCGGCGCGAACCGTCAGACAAATTGCCGAGTCGCTCAGTTTCAAGTAGCAGTAGCGCCAATGTGCAGGGAGCTCAGGGGCGCTGTTTCGAATTGTTCTCAGTAAATCCAATGATTGAAAGAAAAAGGACTTCAGATGTTTAGAAAAGCCGTACTGGTCACGATCCTGTTGCTGCCGCTCGCTAGCGCTGCACAGTTGCCGGATTTCACCGAGTTGGTCGAGAAGCAGGGCTCTACCGTTGTCAACATCAGTACCACCCAAACGGTACGCAACACGCCCGGCATCCCGCAAATTCCGAACCTGCAGGAAGATGATCCGTTCTATGAGTTCTTCCGGCGTTTCATTCCGAACCCCGGGCCGCGCGAGTTCCAGTCCAATTCTCTCGGTTCGGGCTTCATCATCAGCAGCGACGGATACGTGTTGACCAATGCCCACGTAGTCGAGGGGGCCGACGAGATTAACGTCCGGTTAACCGACAAGCGCGAGTTCAAGGGCAAGGTAATCGGCAGCGACCGCCGCACCGACGTGGCTTTGATCAAGATTGAAGGAAGCGGTCTGCCGACGGTCAAGTTCGGCGATCCCAACCGCCTCAAAGTCGGCGAATGGGTGGTCGCGATCGGCTCGCCATTCGGTTTCGAAAACAGCGTGACCGCCGGCATAGTCAGCGCCAAAGGCCGTTCGTTGCCGCAGGAAAACTTCGTGCCGTTTATTCAGACCGACGTTGCCGTCAATCCCGGCAATTCCGGCGGCCCGCTGTTCAATCTCAAAGGCGAGGTGGTCGGAATCAATTCGCAAATCTACAGCCGCACCGGCGGCTTCATGGGATTGTCGTTCGCAATCCCGATCGATGTCGCCAATGACATCGCCACCCAGTTCAAAGCCACCGGCAAGGTCACGCGCGGCAGGATAGGTGTGGTGATCCAGCCTGTCACCAAGGAACTCGCCGAGTCGTTCGGGTTGGCCAGGCCGAGCGGCGCGTTGGTGAGCTCGGTCGAGAAGGGCAGCCCGGCGGAGAAGGCTGGCATCGAGGCGGGCGATGTAATCCTCAAATTCGACGGCAAGAACGTGAACTCCTCGGAAGATTTGCCGCGGTTGGTAGGCGCGAGCAAGCCCAAGGCGAAGGCAACCGTGCAGCTGATGCGCAACAAAGCGCTGCGCGAGGTCACCGTGGTGATCGGTGAAATGCCGGACGAAGCGCGCAGCGCGCAGCGCCAGCCGCGCCGCGGTCCCGGCGGCAAACCGCCGGCGGAGTCGATGAGCCGCTTCGGCATGACGCTGTCGGAACCCAGCGCCGAGCAGCGCAAACAACTCAACATTGCCGGCGGCGTGCTGGTTGAGGACGTTCAGGGCGCGGCGGCCCGCGCCGGCATACGTCGCGGCGATATCATTCTGGCGGTCAACAATCAGGACGTGAAAGCGCCCGAGCAGTTCGGCCAGTTGATGGGGCAATTCGAGAAAGGCCGGATAGTCGCCCTGCTGGTGCGGCGCGGCGCCAACGCGCTCTACATTCCGTTTCGCATCGAGTAAGTACTCCCCTGCGGCGAGGGCAGCGGGCTCTCAAAGTTGATGAATATCCGGGTAAAGTCGGCTACAATCCGCGCTTTACCCGAATCGGGGCACAACTTGTGCCCTTCCTTTGTTAGCTCTCGGCGGGCAGCGAAATCACATCGCGGCTTTGGCTGACCGCTGAATGCCGGCCGCATGGATCACATCCGCAATTTCTCCATCATTGCCCACATCGATCACGGGAAGTCGACGCTCGCCGACCGCTTCATTCAGCTATGCGGCGGGCTTACCGACCGCGAAATGGAAGCTCAGGTGCTCGACTCGATGGATCTCGAGCGCGAGCGCGGTATTACCATCAAAGCGCAAACCGCAGCGCTTGAATATCGCGCGCGCGATGGCAGCACCTACCATCTCAATCTGATAGACACGCCGGGGCACGTCGATTTTTCCTACGAGGTGTCGCGCTCGCTCGCGGCCTGTGAAGGTGCGCTGCTGGTGGTCGACTCGTCACAGGGCGTCGAGGCACAGACTGTCGCCAATTGTCATACCGCCACCGAGCAGGGCGTCGAAGTGGTGCCGGTGCTGAATAAAATCGATTTGCCGTCGGCAGAGCCCGAGCGGGTGATTGCGGAGATCGAGGATATTATCGGCATCCCGGCCCGGGATGCGCTGCACGTGAGCGCCAAGACCGGTGAGGGTGTGCAGGACATACTGGAGGCGGTGATTGTCCGCATACCGCCGCCGAGCGGCGATCGAAACGCGCCGCTCAAGGCGCTGATCATAGACTCATGGTTTGACAATTACGTCGGAGTAGTGATGTTGGTGCGCGTGGTCGATGGCGAACTCAGGGCGAAGGACCGCATCCTGCTGATGTCGACGCAGGCGCAGTACCTGTGCGAGAAGGTCGGCATTTTCACGCCCAAGTCTCGCGCAAGCGACAGCCTGTCGGCAGGAGAGGTGGGCTTCATCACCGCCGGCATCAAGGAATTGAAGGCGGCACGTGTAGGCGACACCGTCACGCTCGCCACCCGTCCGGCAGTCTCGCCGCTACCCGGCTTCAAGGAAATCAAACCGCAGGTTTTTGCCGGGCTGTATCCGGTTGACGCGAATCAGTACAACGCGTTGCGCGATGCGCTCGAGAAGCTGCAATTGAATGACGCGTCGTTGCGCTTCGAACCCGAATCCTCACAGGCGCTGGGTTTTGGTTTTCGCTGCGGCTTTCTCGGCTTGCTGCATCTTGATATCGTGCAGGAACGGCTCGAGCGCGAATACGGAATGGAATTGATTACCACCGCACCGACCGTGGTCTATCAGGTCCTGTTGAAGGACGGCTCGTTGCTCGAAATAGAAAATCCGTCGAAGCTGCCCGATCCAACGACGATTGAGGAGATCCGCGAGCCGATTATCACCGCATCGATCCTGGCGCCGCAGAATTACGTCGGCCCGGTGATAACGCTGTGCAACCAGAAGCGCGGCGCGCAGAAAAATCTGCAATACGTGGGGCGGCAGGTCATGTTGACCTATGAGCTGCCGCTCAATGAAGTGGTGATGGATTTCTTCGATCGGCTAAAGTCAATAAGCCGCGGCTATGCCTCGCTCGATTATGAATTCAAGGAATGGCGCGCCGACGATCTGGTTCGGCTCGACATCCTGATCAATGGCGATCGAGTCGATGCGCTGTCGCTGATCGTGCATCGTTTGAATTCGCAGTACCGTGGCCGCGACCTCGCGCAAAAAATGCGCGAATTGATTCCCCGCCAGATGTTCGACATCGCGGTGCAGGCTGCGATCGGGGCGCATATTATCTCGCGCGAAACCGTCAAGGCATTGCGCAAAAACGTGCTCGCCAAATGTTACGGCGGTGACATTACGCGCAAACGAAAATTGCTCGAGAAGCAGAAAGCCGGGAAAAAGCGCATGAAGCAGGTCGGCAATGTCGAAATTCCGCAAGAAGCGTTTCTTGCGATCCTGCAGGTGGAGAAGTAGATGAATTTTGCGTTGATGATGTTCCTGCTGTTGATCGCCACCGGGGCGGTCTGGCTGCTCGACCATTTCGTGCTTGCGCGCCGGCGTGCAGCCGACACTCCCGAGCCCTGGTGGGTCGAGTATCCGAAGAGCTTTTTCCCGGTGATACTGATCGTGTTCCTGCTGCGCTCGTTCCTGGTCGAGCCGTTCAAGATCCCTTCGGGCTCGATGCTGCCTACGCTCCTCGTAGGGGATTTTATTCTGGTCAACAAGTTCACCTACGGCGTGCGCATACCCATCATCAACGCCAAGGTCTTCGATGTCGGCTTGCCGGTGCACGGCGAGGTGATGGTATTTCGCTATCCTGAGAATCCCTCGCTCGATTACATCAAGCGCGTCGTCGGCGTGCCCGGGGACCAGGTCAGCTATCGCTACAAACGGCTCGCAATCAACGGCGTTGAACTCAGTACTCGTTCCGAGGGACAGTATAACTACGTCGAATCCGGCCTCAGTTTTGTGGCGGCGCATAAATTTCTGGAAACCCTGGGCACGCATGTTCACGAGATCCTGCTGCATCCTGAGATTCCGGTGGTGCGGTTGTCCGATGTCCGGCGCTTTCCGCATCATGAAAATTGTGCCTATAATGAAGCTGGGTTCACCTGCACGGTTCCGCCGGGACATTACTTCATGATGGGCGACAACCGCGACAGCAGCAGCGACAGCCGCTATTGGGGATTCGTGCCGGAGGAGAACATCGTCGGCAAGGCGTTTTTGATCTGGTGGAATTTCGAAAATTTCAAACGCGTCGGACGGAGCATAAATTGACGGAACGTGCCATGAGAAAGCAAAGGGGCTGGGGTCTCGGGGGGGTCATTGGCGTGATTGCCGTGGTGGCCGTGAGCATGATGTTAATTTTCAAGCTGCTGCCGCCCTACATGGAATACCTTACGATCCAGAAGATATTCAAGAGGCTGGCCTCGGATCCGGATCTCCAGAGCGGCAATCGCAGGGAAATCGTGAAGGCGTTCGAACGTCACGCGACCATCGACCGTGTCGACTCCATTACCGGCGATGACGTGGAAGTCGACAAACGCGGTGTCACGGTTAACATCAGTGCACGCTACCAGGTAAAAACGCCGCTGGTTGCCAATATCACCTTGCTGCTCGACTTCAGTCCGAAGTCCGCGCCGGATTGAAATCCGGGTGCGCGGCTGCGCGGGATCGAGGCATGGACCGCGATATCATCGCCGGCAGCATCGGCTACTCGTTCAAAAATTCTGATTTGCTGCGTCAGGCGCTGACCCATCGCAGCTACGGCGCTTCCCACTACGAACGGCTCGAGTTTCTCGGCGACAGCGTGCTCAATTGCGTCATCGCGGCGGAACTGTTCGCGAGGTTTCCGCAGCTCGCTGAAGGAGAGCTTTCGCGCCGACGGGCAAGTTTTGTCAATCAGCAGAGTCTTTGTGAAACCGCGCAGAATATCGGCCTCGGCGCACAGTTGCTGCTCGGGGAGGGCGAACTTAAGAGCGGGGGTGCACAGCGGCCGTCGATTCTTGCGGACGCGCTCGAGGCCCTGATCGGTGCAATTTTCGTCGACGGCGGCTTTGAAGCGGCCCGCGAATTTATCCTGCGTTGCTTCGAATCGTCCCTGGTCACCGCCGACCCGCTGGCGCACGGTAAAGACGCGAAAACGACGCTGCAGGAGCTATTGCAGGCCCGCCGCATGCCGTTGCCGCAATATTCGGTAATCTCGACTGCAGGCGATGCCCACGAGCAGATTTTCTGCGTCGGGTGCGCAATCCCCGGGCTGGGCATCAGCACCCGCGGTGAAGCAACGAGCCGCCGCGGCGCGGAACAGGAGGCGGCGCGGCTGGCCTACGATCTTGCCATCCGTTCCTAGACGAGTCTTCATGGTTACTCCACCGGCCAAATTTCGCACGGGCTACGTCTCTATCGTTGGCCGTCCCAATGTCGGCAAGTCGACCCTGCTCAACCGGCTGGTCGGCCAGAAAGTGAGCATCACCTCGCGCAAGCCGCAAACCACTCGCCAGCGCATTACCGGCATCCTTACTCTGGATGATGCGCAACTGCTGTTCGTCGATACTCCGGGTTTCCAGATGCAACATCGCAGTGCGCTGAACCGCGGCATGAATCGGGTTGTCACGCAGTCATTCGCTCAGGTCGATGTGGTGCTGCTGGTGATCGACGTGCTGCGATTCGGCAATGAGGACAAAAACCTGCTGAAATTGCCAGCGGACGGGCAGCCGGTGCTGCTGGTAATCAACAAGACCGACAAGCTTTCCGATCGTCGCTTGCTGCTGCCGTTCATCGAGCAGGTCTCACAGCAGCACTCGTTTGCCGAAATCGTTCCGGTTTCGGCGGCCAAAGGGCATTCGATCGCCGAGCTCGCGCGCGCTGTCAGCGGCTACCTGCCCGAGCGGCCTGCGCTTTACGGCGCCGACGAACTGACGGAGTCGAGCGAGGCAGCGCTCGCCGCCGAACTGATCCGCGAGAAGCTGTTCCGGCTGCTCGGCGAAGAGCTGCCCTATGTCAGCACTGTCGTGGTCGACCGCTTCGTGGTGGACGGTGCGCTGCGCCGCATTCATGCGTCGATCGTCGTCGAGAAGGAATCACAGAAAGGCATAGTGGTCGGCACCGGGGGCGCACGGCTCAAGGTAATCGCCGCCAAGGCCCGCGTCGATATGGAAAAACTGTTCGGCGGCAAAGTCCATCTCGAAGTATGGGTTAAAGTCAAAAGCGGCTGGACGGAAGACCACCGGCTGCTGAAGCAGTTGGGCTATGGAAACTGATCGATGAATCAGTACGCCCAGCCCGCGTTTGTTCTGCACAGCTATCCCTATCGGGAAACCAGCCTGGTGCTCGAGATTTTCAGCCTGAATTTCGGCCGCGTCGCGCTGGTGGCCCGGGGCGCCCGCCGGCCGCGTTCGGCGTTGCGCGGCGTGCTGCTTGCATTCCAGCCGCTGCTGCTGAACTGGGCCGGAAAATCGGAGCTGCGCACGCTGCACAAGGCGGAATGGAAGGGGGGATTGCCGCAGCTCAAAGGCATTGCGCTGCTGTGCGGCTTGTATCTCAACGAACTGTTAATCAAGCTGCTGCCGCGCGACGACCCGCACGAAACACTGTATCAGACCTACGACCGGACATTGCGCGAGCTCGCCAACGGCGGCGATCATGCCGCAACGCTGCGCTGCTTTGAAAGGCAATTGCTCAAAGAGCTTGGCTATGCGCTGACGCTCGACCGCGATATGACGAGCGGCGAATCGGTGCAGGCTGCGCGCAGCTATTGCTATCAGATCGAGCGGGGGCCGGTCCTGAGCAACGGCGCCGACACGGAAAACCCGTTAGAATTGACCGGGCAGACGCTGCTCGACATAGCCCGCGACGATTACTCCAATCCGGTCACCCGGCAGCAAGGCAGGGCGCTGATGCGCTTGCTGATAGACCATTACCTCGGCAACCAGACCCTTAATACACGCCAGTTGTTAAAGGATTTGCATCAGCTATGACGCGCCTGAGCGTCAACCTCAACAAGATTGCGCTGCTGCGCAATGCCCGCTCCCTGGGCATACCCAGCGTGACGCGCGCCGCCGCCATCGTGCTGGATGCCGGGGCGCACGGAATCACCGTGCATCCGCGCCCGGACGGCCGGCATGTTCGCGCCGAGGACGTGCGCGAACTAGCGGAACTGCTCAAGGGCCGCAGCGCGGACGCCGAGTTCAACATCGAAGGCAATCCTTTTCAGGACTTGCTGGAACTGGTGCGCGAGGTGCGTCCCCGGCAATGCACGCTGGTGCCGGACGACCCCGGCGCATTAACCTCTGACCATGGCTGGGACCTCACGCACGATCGCGAACGGCTTAAACCGGTGATAGCCGAGCTTAAATCGCTTGGTGTTCGCGTCAGCCTGTTCATGGACCCGCTGCCGGCGGCGTTGCCGGCAGCGCGCGAGCTGGGCGCCGATCGCGTCGAACTTTATACCGAACCGTACGCGCGCGCGTTCGGCACTCCGGACGAGGCAGGCGTCATTGCGCACTATGCGCAGGCCGCACGTGCGGCGCAGCGCGCCGGACTCGGGGTCAATGCCGGGCACGATCTCAATCTGAGCAATCTGCCGCGTTTCCTCGCCGCCGTGCCGGGCGTGCTTGAAGTGTCGATCGGTCATGCCCTGGTTTCCGATGCGATTGAAGCCGGGCTGGCGCAGACGGTGAGAGATTATCTCGATGCGATCGGCCACGGCGCCCACGCGGAAAGCGCCCGTCAATGATCTATGGCATCGGCATCGACGTGCTGGAGCCGCAGCGGGTTGCGCGCCTGCTCGAAAAATACGGCGAACGTTTCGTACGGCGTGTGCTGACCGCGCGCGAAAGGCCGGGTTATGCCAGGACGGCCAACCCGGTATTTTTCATCGCCGGCCGTTTCGCCGCCAAGGAAGCGTTTTCGAAGGCCATGGGCACCGGCCTGCGATATCCGGTCACGCTGCAGAGTATCAGCGTGGTGCCCGACCGGCGCGGCAAACCCGAACTTGAATTTCAACCGGCCTTGGCGCAACTGGTCGCCGCCGAGGGCATTACCGGGCATCATGTAACCATCAGCGACGAAAAAAATCTGACTTGTGCCTGCGTTGTGCTGGAGAAGCCATGAGCCCGGCGCGTATTATTCCGCTCGGCCCGGTCGTGCTTGATGTCGCGGGCATCGAACTTGCGGACGAGGACCGTCGGCGCCTGGTGCATCCGCTGGTCGGTGGCGTAATTCTGTTTTCGCGCAACTACGAATCTCCCGCGCAATTGATACGCCTCACGCAGGAGATACACTCGCTGCGCCAGCCGTCGCTGCTGATCGCGGTGGATCATGAGGGCGGAAGAGTGCAGCGCTTCCGCGATGGTTTTACCGTACTGCCGGCGATGCGCGAGCTGGGGAAATTGTGGGATGACGATTCGCAACGAGCGCGGAGTCTCGCGCAGACGGTTGGCTATGTGCTCGCAGCCGAGCTGCGCGCCTGTGGCGTTGACCTGAGCCTGACGCCGGTGCTCGACGTCGATCATGGCAACAGCAGTGTAATCGGGGATCGCGCATTCCACAGCAATGCACGCGCCGTCAGCGAATTGGCGCTGGGTCTGATCCGGGGCCTGAAGCAGGGCGGGATGTCATCGGTCGGCAAGCATTTTCCCGGGCACGGCCACGTCAGGGCGGACTCGCATCATGAACTCCCGGTTGATGCCCGCTCCTACGACGCGATCGCGGCATCCGATTTGCAGCCGTTCCGGCGCCTGATTGAAAACGGACTCGGCGGTATCATGCCGGCGCACGTGGTCTATTCCCAGATCGACAGCGAGCCGGCTGGGTTCTCGGCGATCTGGCTGAAGCAGATATTGCGCGACAAACTGCGCTTTGATGGCATGATATTCAGCGACGATCTGTCAATGGCGGGTGCGAGCGGGGCGGGCGATGTGCTCGAACGTGCGCTGGCGGCGCTTACGGCCGGCTGCGACATGGTTCTGGTGTGCAACGAGTTTTCATCCGCCGACCAGTTGCTGGCGAAACTCGATTATCCGATGCCGGCGACCGCGCTCGCACGGCTGGCGCGCATCCACGGCCATGGCGGACCGGAATCACCCGCAGTTCTGCAACGCGACCAGCAATATTCCGCAGCGGTTGCCGCGGTACGCGCGATCGGCGTGAATAACGGCGAGCTGCCGCTTTACCGCTCGTAACCGGACGGCGCAATGAGGTTTACTCCGGATTGCCGTGCATGCCCGCGATTAGCCGGTTTTCTCGACGGCATCCGGTGCGTCCATCCTGACTACCATGCACGACCGGTGGCGCCATTCGGCGATGCGCGGGCTCGTTTCGTAGTGGTTGGACTGGCGCCGGGGATGCATGGCGCGAACCGCACCGGCCGTCCATTCACGGGCGATCACGCCGGCATATTGCTGTATCAGACGTTGCATCGTTTTGGATTTGCTACCGCGGCAGTATCGACACACGCTGCGGACGGATTACAGCTCACCGGCTGCCGTATTACCAATGCGGTGAAGTGCTTGCCGCCGCAAAACAAGCCGCAGCCGGGCGAGATCAGGCGCTGCAACGGATATTTGAAAACCGAGCTGGAATCAATGCCCGCGGGCGCGGTCGTGCTGGCGCTCGGCAATATTGCGCATCAGGCGGTAGTACTGGCGTACGGGCTGAAACTTTCGCGGTTCCGGTTCCGCCACGGGGCGCGTCATGAGCTTCCGGGCGGCCCAGCCCTATACGACAGCTATCATTGCAGCCGCTATAATACCCAGACCAAACGCCTGACCTCTGCGATGTTCGAAACGGTCTTCACTGATATATCCAAAGCCTTGAATTCAGGCGATAAACACAATTCTTCCGGCAAGGCTCATGCAACCGGGGATGCGACCGCGCCGTGCTGACGGGTGTAGCGTGTTCGATCCGATCTCATTGATCGCCGGTCTGCCGCATTTACCCGGTGTTTATCGCATGATCAATGCCACAGGCAATGCGATCTACGTAGGCAAGGCGCGTGACCTCAGGCGACGCGTTGCGTCCTATTTTCAGCAGCGATCGGGTCTTTCGCCCCGCATCCAACTCATGGTTGGGCAGGTGCAGTCGGTCGAAACCACTGTCACACGCTCTGAGGCGGAAGCGTTGTTGCTTGAAAATAACCTCATAAAATCTTTAAGTCCTAGATATAACATACTGTTTAGAGACGATAAAACATATCCGTATCTGATGCTTTCCGGGCACGAATTCGCGCGGCTCACGTTTCATCGGGGCAGCCAGGATCCGCGCCATCGCTACTTCGGTCCGTTTCCCAACGCGGGCGCGGTGCGGCAGAGCATGCAATTGCTGCAGCAACTGTTCCAGTTGCGCACCTGCGCAGACAACGTATATACGAACCGCTCGCGGCCGTGCCTGCTGCACCAGATCCACCGCTGCACCGCGCCATGCGTCGGGCGGGTGAGTGCTGCGGATTACGCGGAGGACGTACGGGGCGCCGAGTTGTTTTTGAACGGCAAGGGAGATGAAATCATCGAGCGCCTGATCGAGCGCATGAATGCCGCGGCCGCGCAGCAGGATTACGAGCAGGCGGCGATCTGCCGCGACCGGATAGGCGCACTGCGCAAAGTGCGCGAAAAGCAGTTTGTCAGCGACAGTGCGACACGCGACGTCGATATCATCGCCTGCGCCGTCGAGGAGGAAATCGCGTGCGTCAATCTGGTCATGATTCGCGGCGGTCATCACCTCGGCGACAGGAATTATTTCCCCCGCAATGCCGCCGGCCACGACGCGGTGGGGATCGTGGAAGCGTTCATCAGTCAGCATTATCTGACCCATGGCGCGCCGCCGCTCATCGTTGCCGGTGCGGACATTTCCCGCGACCGGTTCGAGGGCCTGCTGGGCGATCACGCCGGACGCAAAGTCAGAATCGCAGTCAATCCGGCGGGCGAGCGCCGGGTCTGGCTTGAAATGGCAGTGAAAAACGCGGCGCTCGGCGCCCGGCAACAATTGGGCCTGCAGGCCACGCAGCAGGCGCGGTTGGAGGCGCTGCAGCAGGCACTGGGGGCAACCGAGGCGATACAGCGTATTGAGTGCTTCGACGTAAGCCATACCATGGGCGAGGCGGCCGTTGCGTCGTGCGTGGTGTATGACCAGGCGGCGCTGCAGAAAGCCGAATACCGCCGTTTCAATATCGCAGGCTGCGAGCCCGGGGACGATTATGCCGCGATGCGTGAAGTGCTGAGCCGGCGTTACCGCCGCATCGTCGCCGGCGAGGGCAAACTGCCGGATCTGGTATTGATTGACGGCGGCAAGGGGCAACTCGGCGTCGCGTGCGACGTGTTCGCAGAACTGGGGCTGTCCGACGTGCCGCTTATCGGCGTTGCCAAAGGCGAGGAGCGCAAACCCGGACTGGAGCAATTGTTCATTCCCGGCCGCGCGCACCCGCTACAATTGCCAGCGGAGCATCCGGCGTTGCACCTGATCCAGCAGATTCGTGACGAAGCGCATCGCTTTGCCATCGAGGGCCACCGCGCACAGCGCGGCAAGGCGCGGACCACCTCGACTCTGGAAAACATTGCCGGCGTGGGCGCCAAGCGGCGCCAGCGGTTGCTCGCGCGTTTTGGCGGACTCAGGGGTCTGTTATCGGCAAGCATCGACGAACTCGCCCAGGTCGGTGGCATCAGCCGCACACTGGCTGGGCGAATATACGACGAACTGCATTAGCGATGCCGCTTAACATCCCGAATCTTCTGACCTGGCTGCGGATCATTCTGATCCCGCTGTTCGTCGGTATTTTTTATTTCGAGAAAAGCTGGGTGTCCCTGCCCAGCCAGAATCTGGTCGCCACCGTTATTTTCACGCTGGCGGCGGTGACCGACTGGTTCGACGGCTGGCTCGCACGCAAGCTCGACCAGACTTCGGCGTTCGGCGCTTTTCTTGACCCGGTTGCCGACAAGCTGATGGTGGCGGCGGCGCTGATAGTGCTGCTGCAACTTGGCCGCGTCGACGCCATTGTCGCGCTGGTTATCATCGGCCGCGAAATTGCAATTTCGGCGCTGCGGGAATGGATGGCCCGGCTCGGCGAATCGAAAGGAGTCGCGGTGTCGTTCATCGGCAAGTTCAAGACGGTTTCGCAAATGCTCGCGATTCCGCTGCTGCTTTACAACGATCCGCTCGGTCCGTTCGAGCCCTATGTAGTCGGTACCTGGCTGATCTACATTGCTGCTGTGCTGACGCTTGCATCGATGTTTTACTATCTCAGGATGGCGCTGCCCCAAATCAATAAACTCCTATGAAACAACGGGATTCGTCCTTGACATTCGAGCATGAAAATCTATAATGGCAACTCATTTTTCGCGGGAATAGCTCAGTTGGTAGAGCGCAACCTTGCCAAGGTTGAGGTCGGGAGTTCGAGACTCCTTTCCCGCTCCAGACGCATTGCAAAACGGGACTGACGCGCGTGGTTCCGTTTTGTTTTTTGACGGGCCGGCGGGCGTGTGTGTTCGGCACGCCGAAGGGCGGGGTGGCAGAGTGGTCATGCAGCGGCCTGCAAAGCCGTGGACGCCGGTTCGATTCCGACCCCCGCCTCCAATTTTCCTGATAGTAACGGCTGATGCAAAATCCCGAGTCGGTTCGCTGGCAGTCCGGGCGATCGGCCGGTGTTGATCGGATTTGCCGGGTATCCGTAACAGTAGCGGGATGCCGTTTAGTGCGCCCGGGTGGTGAAACTGGTAGACACAAGGGACTTAAAATCCCTCGGCCTTAAACAAGCCATGCCGGTTCGAGTCCGGCCCCGGGCACCAAATGAAATGCCTGCAGGATTACCCGGCAGCCATAGTTGCAGCACCAGTTGCCGCCGCCGCACACCCACGGCACATTCACTTCCGGCGATGGTTCGATTGAATCCGATCGCGCGCCATTGGGGTTTTGTGCCGCATGACCCATTAATGGTAAGCTAGTGCCCATTGAACCCGTGTTCGCGCCAGTCTGCCGCGACAACCCCGGGGGTCTTTTAGCATGATCGTATTTAATCTGACCTGCAGTAACAACCACCGTTTCGAGGGATGGTTTGCGTCATCCGCCGATTGCGAGGAGCAGCAGCAATCGACGATGCTGAGTTGCCCGGTTTGCGGCAGCCATCAGGTCAGCAAATCGTTGCACGCGCCGCACGTTAATACCGGCAGCGTGCAGAAACCGGAGCCGCGCGCACGCGAAACCCCGCACGGAGCCGAACAATACGCCAACGTCGGGCAGCAGGTATCGCAGATGATCGAGCATCTGCTTTCAAGCACCGAGGACGTCGGCGATGCGTTCCCGGAGGAAGCGCGCAGGATCCATTACAACGAAATGCCCGAGCGCAAAATCCGTGGCAATGCATCGCGTGAAGAGATCATGGAAATGCGCGAAGAAGGTATCGAAGTCATTGCGTTGCCGATTCCGCGCTACCGCCTCGGCAAATCGCACTGAGCGCCATCGAATCCGCGCACTATCGCGCTCGCGATCCGATGCCGCCGGCCTGAACGCCCGCCGCGGAAAAATTACCGACAGGAGGTTATATGTACAAGCATATTCTGCTGCCCACCGACGGTTCGACGCTCTCCGAAAAGGCGGTAAAGCAGTGCATCCGCCTCGCCAAGTCGATTAAGGCGAAGGTCACGGTCATCCACGTCACACCTGAATTCCAGATGCTGATGGACGAAGGCTTTGCCATGGCAAACGTTGCGGTGATCAAAAAACGCTTCGACGAAGAAACCACGAAGCGCTCGAAAAAAATTCTCGACGAGGCAAAAGCCGGTGCCGACGCGGCGGGCGTCGAATGCGGCTGCGTGACTGTTGCAGGCGGCGAGCCCTACGACGCGATCGTCAAGCAGGCCAAGAAGTCCAAATGCGACCTCATCATGATGGCTTCTCACGGCCGCAAAGGGCTGGCGAGCATTCTGCTCGGCAGCGAGACCGCCAAGGTGCTCATGCACTCGGTTATACCGGTGCTGGTAGTGCGCTGATTGGCCGGACGCTGCGCAGCGTCCCTGGTGCCGTGCCTATAGCCGGGCACGGGGAGCGCGGTAACAGCTACTTCGGCGTATAGCCCTTTTCTGCAAGAAACTTGAGCGCCCCGGGATGGAACGGAATCGGGGAGGCGCCGGCGAACTGGTTTTCAAACGACATGTGTACCGTGTCTCTCGCCACCAGCATCAGGTCGGGCTTTTTCTCGAACAGCGTCTTGACCAGATCATAAACGATGGCGTCGCTTATTTTGTCGCTGGCGAGCAGCATGGCCCAGACATCCACGGTGGAGGCGCTCTTGTCCTGACCGGGATAGGTTTTGGCAGGCAGCGTGCCCAGGCTGTACAGCGGGCCGAATTTCTTGTTCATCGCCACCACGGCATCGCCGTGATCGATGAGCTTGATCTTGATGCCGGGTGTCGCGCCAAGATCGACCACCGCCGGAATGGGAGTCGCCGCATTATGGATAAACGCGTCGATCTTGCGGTCCTTGAGCGCATTGACCGCTTCCGCCACACCCAGGCGCTCCTTGATGATGTCCTTGTCCGGGTTGATCCCATATGCCTCGAGCACGCGCAATGCGATGATTTCGGAGCCGCTGCCGGGCGAACCAACCGATACGCGTTTGCCTTTGAGGTCTGCCATCTTCTCGATGCCTTTTCCCTCCAGCGTCACTACGTGGTTTTTCTGGGGATAGAAAACCGATAACGTGCGCAGCGCGATCTTTTCCTTGAATTTGCCCTGGCCCTGGTAAGCGTCCCAGGCGGCGTCAGCCATCGAAAACCCGATATACGATTGGCCGGTGGCAATCAGTTTGATGTTATCCACGGAACCGCCGGTGACCTCGGCGGTGGCCTGAACCCGGGGCAGGGTTTTCGAGAATATGTTCGCCATGGCGCCGCCCAGCGGATACCACACACCGCCGGTGCCGCCGGTGCCAATGGAAAGCCTTACGTCATTGGGTTGCGCTTGCGCGGCATTGAATGCAAAACCAAACAGCAATATCGCGGCACGGAACATGGTTTTCATCGAATCTCCCCCGTCTTTATGGTGTAATTTGAAGCGTGCATGCAATACTGGCACAAGTACGGGCGGCAGGCAATTTTTCGAGCACACGAAATGATGAGCGACCTCCATTGTTTGTTGAGTCCCAAGGCGATCGCCATCTTCGGCGCATCAGCTGATTTTTCCAAAATCAGCGGCAGGCCGCTTAAGCACCTTCTCGACAAAGGCTATGCCGGCAAAATTTACCCGGTCAATCCGAAATACCGAACTATCGGCGGATTGACCTGTTATCCAGGCATCGCAGAGGTTCCAGGGCCGGTCGACCTTGCCATCGTCGTCGTACCCGCCGGACTGGTTGCCGCTTCGCTGCACGAACTTGGACGGCACGGCGTCAAATCCGCCATCGTATTCAGTTCGGGTTTCGGCGAGACCGGAGCCACAGGACGCGCGCTCGAAGTTGACGTGATCGCGGCGGCGCGTGAGCACGGCATGCGCTTGTGCGGTCCGAACTGCCTGGGGCTGATCAACGCCTTCGACCACGTGATCGCCACTTTTGGGCAGTATGCCGACGGCGCGACTCCGCCAGGACCCGTCGCATTCGTGACTCAGTCCGGGGCATTCGGGACGGCAATAGCGGCGCTCGCGCGGCGTCGTGAAATCGGTCTTGGTTATTTCGTGAATACCGGAAATGAAGGTGACGTCACTTTCGTGCAGGTAATGCGCGAAGTGCTTGCAGATCCCCGGATTACGGTCGGCGCAGGCTATATCGAAGGGCTGAAAGATGGCGCGGAACTGATCGAACTGGCCGATACGGCGCTGGCGGCAGGTAAACCGCTGGTTCTGGCCAAGGTTGGTAAAAGCAGTGCCGGCGCGCGTGCGGTCGCATCACACACCGGTTCACTCGCCGGCGATGATGCGGTATTTAACGGCATAATCCGTCAGCACGGCATCATTCGTGCGCGAAATGAAGAACACATGCTCGACATGGTCGAGGTTTTTACCTACTGTGGTTTACCGCAAGGCGGCGGCATCGGCATTGTCACGCAGTCGGGCGGAGCGGGGGTGTTAATGTCGGATCGCGCCGAAGATCTCGGATTGTCGGTACCCGTGCTGGGCGATACCACTCGGCAAACACTGCAAAAAGTCATACCGGGGTTCGGCGTCAGTGCCAATCCCGTCGACATCACCGGACAATTCGTGGCGGAGCCGGCGCTGTTGCGCGATAGCGTCCGGATCGTATTGTCCGATCCACAGATACACGTCGGCATCATCTGGCTGCAGTTGATGGACGCCCATGTCGATTCTTTGGTCGCGATCCTTGGAGAAATTAAACTTCAGGCCGAAAAACCGTTCATCGTGTGCTGGGTCGCCGCCCCGGAATCCGCATTGCATGAGCTGCGCGCACGCGGCATTGCGGTACTGCGCGGAGCCGAACCGGCGATCGATGCGGCAGCGGCGCTGGTCCGTTATGCTGAAGCACGCCGCCTATGGCAGGCCGAGCGCGCGGCGCGCAGCGGATTGACGCTGCCGGAAGTGTTATTGCCTGCAGCCAGCGGCGCAGTTCCAACCCGGGAAGCAGCGCGACTGTTGCAGGCGTACGGGGTAAATCTTGCCGCGTCTGATTTCGCCGCAAATGCGGGCGAAGCCGCCGCATGCGCCGGCCGGCTCGGTTATCCGGTTGCGCTCAAGATCGAATCGCCCGACATTATTCACAAGACCGAAGCCGACGGCGTCAGGCTCGCGCTAAAGAACGCTGCGGCGGTCAAAGCGGCGTTCGCAGAGTTAACGCGGAATGCCGCACTCCGTCTGCCGGACGCGCGTATCGACGGCGTAATCGTGCAGGCGATGGCGCAGGGCGGTGTGGAATTGGTGGTGGGGCTGAAGAGCGATGCGGTGTTCGGGATGGTGATCATGGTCGGGCTGGGCGGAATCCACGTTGAAGTGCTGAAAGATTTTGCGATCAGAAAAGCGCCGGTAACCGACGCAGAAGCAGGGCGGATGCTGGACGCACTGAAATCTAGAGCGATACTGGATGGGGTCAGGGGCAAGCCGCCGGTGAACCGCAAGGCATTGACCCGGTTCATCAGCACAGTGTCGCAGTTCGGTGCCGCCGCCGGTGGGCGTTTACTGGAGCTCGATCTCAATCCGGTAATCGCAGGACCGGACGGAGCCACCGCCGTTGATTGCGTGCTGATCTGCGCCTAGTTGGTCTCGACGCCGACCCGGGAAATTGGTCTTCGCGCTCCCTTCGTTGCCGGGGGGATGCGTTACACTAGCGCCTTTTTAATCGGGATGGAACGATCATGCAGACGCTGACAGACACGCTCGCCGCCAGAATAGAAAACGGCATCGGCTGGATTATCTTCAACAATCCGGCGCGCCACAATGCGGTATCGCTGGAAATGTGGCAGGCGATGCCGCCGGTGCTCGATGCGTACGCGCGGGATCCCGCAGTCCGCGTCGTCATCCTGAGAGGTGAAGGCGAAAAGGCATTTGCAGCCGGCGCTGATATTTCCCAGTTCAAGGAAAAGCGCAGCAGCGCCGAAGCAGTAAATATATACAATACCGCCGCCGATCTCGCCGGCCGGGCGCTGCAGGAATGCCCGAAGCCGACGCTGGCGATGATACGCGGCTACTGTATTGGTGGAGGTACTTCGATCGCGGTCGGCTGTGATATTCGCATTGCCGCGGATGATTCGCGCTTTGCAGTGCCCGCCGCCAAGCTGGGCCTCGGCTACCGTTTCAGCGGCATCAAGCGCCTCTCCGATGTCGTTGGCCCGGCGTACGCCGCCGAGATCTTCTATACCGGCCGTCAGTTCAGCGCGGCCGAGGCGCTGCAAATGAACCTGGTGAACCGGGTGGTGCCGGCGGCCGAACTCGAGAAATTCACTACGGATTACGCCAATACCATCGCCAACAACGCGCCTCTCACCATCGCCGCTGTCAAGCGCAGCATCATCGAGTACCTGAGAAATCCGGCCGAGCGCGACCTCGCGTTGTGCCAGAAGATGGTCGACGACTGCTACCGGAGTGAGGATTACACGGAAGGCCGGACCGCGTTCATGGAAAAACGCAAGCCGCTTTTCAAAGGACGGTAAAGTATCCCCGGAATGCAGCCGAGTCCGGCCCGTGCTGCCGCGGGTCTGGTATACTGATTGAAGCAATCCGCTTCCCGAGTTGCGGGCGCAGACCGACGTTTAATCCGGCGCCCATAGATTACCTACCAGCGCTTGGTCCATGATCGGGGCGCGAGCAAGCGGTGTAGATACGCCATGACATTCGACGCAAACCGATCCGATTTGACCCTGGGCGTGCTCGGCACCGGCGCAATGGGACGCGGCATCGTTCAGGTCGCCGCCACCGGCGGCATGCAGGTTTTGATGATGGACACGCGCGTCGGCGCTGCGCAGGAAGCGCGCGAATTTATCATCAAGATGCTGAGCCGCGCCGCCGAGAAGGGCGGCCTGAGTCAGGATGAGGCCGCAGCGGCCGGCGCGCGGATAAAAATCGTTTCCTCGCTCGCCGATTTCAAGCCATGTCACGTCGTAATCGAAGCGGTGGTGGAGAACCTCGACGTCAAGCGCCAGGTTTTCGGCGAGCTTGAAACCATCGTTGCCCCCGACTGCATACTGGCCACCAATACCTCGTCGTTGTCGGTAACCACAATCGCCGCCCCGCTCAAGACGCCACAGCGCTTTGCCGGATTTCATTTTTTCAACCCGGTACCGCTGATGCGGCTGGTGGAAGTCATCTCGGGGCTGCGCACCGAGGAATGGGTGTGCGAAGCGCTGGTCGCGATCGGAAAGCGCATGACGCGCGAGCCGGTGCGCTGCACCGATGCACCGGGATTTCTCGTCAACCAGGTGGGGCGCGGGTTTACGCTCGAAGCAGCGCATCTGGTCCACGAAGGAATAGCGAGCTTCGTGGACGTGGACCGCGTAATGCGCGATGTGGGCGGCTTTCGCATGGGGCCTTTCGAGCTGATGGAATTGACCGGCCTCGACGTAACCCATCCCGCCTCCGAGTTGATCTACAACCAATTCTTCCAGGAGCCGCGCTACCGGCCGAATCTGATCATGCGCGCACGCTATGAGGCAGGCGTGCTCGGGCGCAAGACCCGCAAGGGTTTTTACGATTACGACGCCGATATGAAACCGGTCGTCGCGCCCGAAGCGGCCGCGCCGACGGCGCGTCCCGGCAGCGTGTGGGTAAGCCGGGTCGAGTCGGCCGGCCATGCGGCGCTGAGCGAATTGCTCGCGAAACTCGGCGCAACGCTTGAATCGGGGGCAAAGCCGAGCGCACACGCGCTTTGTTTGGTGACGCCGGTCGGCGACGATGCGACGTCCTGCGCGGTCGACCAGGGTCTGGATCCGACGCGCACGGTTGCCGTTGACACGCTGTTTCCGCTTTCCCGGCGCCGTACCATCATGGGCACCCCGGTGACCGACCCGGCATTGCGTGACGCGGCGCACGGATTGCTCGCCAGTGACGGGGTGCCGGTTACGGTCTGCCGCGACAGCCCCGGGTTTATCGCGCAGCGTATTGTTGCGATGATAGTCAATATCGGCTGTTCGATCGCGCAAAGCCGCACCGCGACACCTGCCGACATCGACAAGGCAGTAACGTTGGGTCTCAATTATCCGAACGGCCCGCTCAAGTTCGCCGATGTGCTCGGCGTCGAACGCGTCCATCGCGTGCTGGCCACGATGTGCCGCATTTACAGTGATCCGCGCTATCGCCCCAACATCTGGCTCACCCGCCGCGCCAGGCTCGGCGTTTCGGCGCTTACACCCGAACTCTGAAGAAAGGAATCGATAATGTTGAACGCCTATATCTACGAAGGGTTACGCACACCGTTCGGCCGCTATGCCGGCTCTCTGTCGAAAGTACGTCCCGACGATCTGTTGGCCGGCGCCATCAAGGCGGTGATCGGCCAAAGCAAATTCAAAGCTGAGCAACTGGAAGACATCGTGGTCGGTTGCGCCAACCAGGCGGGCGAAGACAGCCGTTGTGTTGCGCGCCATGCCGGGCTTGCGGCGGGCTTGCCGATTGAAATTCCCGGTACCGTACTGCAACGCAATTGCGCAAGCGGGCTGGGCGCGTTGGCGCACGCGGCGCACGCGATCACCTCCGATGAAGGCGACGTGTTCATGGTGGCCGGCGTCGAAAGCATGAGCCGCGCGCCTTTCGTATTCGGCAAGAGCGAGAACCCGTTCGGACGCGACATGCGCATTTTCGACAGCACCATCGGGCCGCGTTTTTCCAATCCGCGCCTGGCCAAGCAGTTCGGCGACGACCAGATGCCGCAGACCGCCGACACCCTCGCGCGCGAATACGAGATCACGCGCGAGGAGGCGGATAAATTCGCGCTAGCTTCGCAGCGGAAGTATGCGATCGCAAAAGGCGAGGGTTTCTTCGCGGGTGAAATTGCGCCGGTCGAAATGCCGCCAACCCGCAAAGGGGCCGTGCCGCCGGTTGCCGATGATGAACACCCGCGCCCGGAATCCAGTCTCGATGCACTGGCCAAGATGAAACCGATTTACGAGGGTGGCGTCACCACTGCCGGCAATGCCTCGGGCGTCAACGATGGTGCGGTGGCGATCATTGTTGCGGGCCTCGCCATCGGCGAAAAAGCCGGCGCCAAGCCGCTGGCGCGCGTGGTAGCGACAGCGGCCGCTGGCGTGCCGCCACGCATTATGGGCATCGGCCCGGTCGCCGCATCGAAAAAAGCGCTGGCGCGGGCCGGCCTCACTATCAAGGACATGGACATCATTGAAATCAACGAGGCATTTGCGGCGCAGGTGCTGGCGTGTCTCAAAGGTCTCGGCGTTGCGTTCGATGACAAGCGGGTCAATCCCAATGGTGGCGCGATCGCCCTCGGGCATCCGCTCGGCGCCTCCGGGGCGCGTCTCGCGTTGACCGCGGCGCGCCAGCTGCAGCGCAGCGGCGGGCGCTATGCGCTGGTCAGCCTCTGCATTGGCGGCGGGCAGGGCATGGCGGCGATACTTGAGCGCGTCTGATAAACAGTAAACTGCCGGAGCCGCCGCGCGACTGGCGGCGTCGGTGGCCTCAGCCATCGCAACCCAGGGAGTTGGCATGGATTTTTTATTGAGCGACGAGCAGCGCGCATGGCAGATGAAGGCGCGGAAATTCGCGCAGGAAGAGATACGCCCGATATCGCTGCAGCGCGACCAGATTCCCCATCCGCGCGAAACGTGGGACTGGGAGATCATCAAGAAGGGATCCAAGCTCGGTTTTCGCACCATGGCGGTGCCCAAGGCATGGGGCGGGCACGGCACGGATTTCGTGACGCAGGCGCTGGTGATGGCGGAGCTCGCCCAAGCCGACAGCGCGATATCCAAGGCCTTCAGCCAAAACTGGAAGTGGAGTCACCTGATCGCAGCGGTTTGCAACGAAGAGCAGAAAAAGCGTTTCCTCAAGCAGTTTCTCGAAGATGATACGTTCGTGCTCGGCAAGGGCATTACCGAGCCGAACGCCGGTTCAGATAACCGGCTGCCGCCGGAAGATGACCCCAAGGCCGGCTTGAGGCTAAGGGCCGAGCGCCACGGCGACGAATGGATACTCAATGGCGAGAAATGCTTTATCGCCAATGCCAGCGTGGGCAAGCTTTTCTTCATCGACGCGCGTTCCAATCCGAATGTCAGCATCAAGCAGGGCACCACGATGTTTCTGATTCCGCGCGATACTCCGGGTTTCCGCATCGGCAAGGTTTTCAACAAGAGCGGATGGCGCTTCTATCAGAATGCGGAGATGATTTTCGAGAATGCCCGTGTGCCGCACGCCAATGTCGTGGGCGAGACGGGCGGAGAGGTGAAACTCGACAAGAGCGAGCGAACCGGCGGGGATCTCTTCGGCGATCTCGAACTGGCCGCCAACGCGCTGGGAGTTTGCGATGCCGCATGCGAGTCAGCGCTGCAGCACGCGAGGGCGCGCAAGCAGGGCGGCCAGGCGCTCATCGAGCGGCAAACGATACAGTTGAAAATCGGCCGCATGCACATGCTTACGGAGGCGTTGCGTTCTTACGTGATGCGGGTCGCGTGGGAACACGACCAGAAGCTACGCTCCACCAACGGCGGTTTCGTAATGAATTATTCGACTGACGTCATCCAGGAAGTGACACAGCTCAATATGGACATCCAAGGCAGCGCGGGGGGCGCGATGGACGCGGGCGCCGACAAACTGGTGCGGGACGGCATCATCTGGACTCACCTCGCCGGCGACGCAGTGCAGCGGATGAAGGTCGTCAAGCGCCTGGTCGGGTGAGCGGCATGCAGTCCTCACGCGGCAGAATCCTGAACAGCACCAGCAGACACGGATAATTATGTACGATCTTCATCTTACGGCAGAACAACTGGAAATTCGCGAGACCGTACGCGATTTTGTGGCACGGGAAATCAAGCCGTTCGCACTCAAGCCGGAGCGGCTGGAGGCATTCGAGCGACGGCTGCCCGCAGAGTTGCTCGAGCAGGCCTCACAAATGGGCCTGCGTACGCTGGCGCTCTCCGAAGCGGCGGGAGGCGCAGGCGCCGAACATCTGACCTCGTGCATCGTGGCGGAAGAACTGGCCGTGGGCGAGGTAGGCATCGCGGTTACGCTGGCGCAGACTTCGTCTTTGGGCCACCTGTTGTTCGATCTGGTGATGACGCCCGAGCAGCGCGCGCGCTATTTGCCGCAATTTCTGTCCGATCACGGTTTTCACCTCGCGTTGGCGGACCATGAACCGGATCAGGATACGGGTTGGATCTACCATCGTCCGGCGGTTGCGCAATCCGGCATTAAAACGACTGCAGTGCAGGACGGCAGCGGCGCCTGGGTAATCAACGGTGTCAAGGACCTCGTCGTCAATGCTCCTGTTGCCAAGCTGATAGCAGTCGAGGTCCGAACCGGAACCGATGCAGCAGGTGTGCATGGCGTGAGCACGCTGCTGGTGCCGCATGATGCACCCGGTCTTGAAGTGCGGGTGCCGGTGCAGATACCCGCGTGGTATCACGGCTCGCGCGGTGAACTGGTTTTCAGGGATTGCCGGGTGGCGGCGGAGAACCTGCTTGGCGTGGAAGGAAAATGTTCGCTGGGCGCCGCCGCGGCCACGGGGCGCGGCGACCCGCAGTTTCCGGCCATAAACCTGGGTATCGGTCGCGCCGCCTATGAAGCCGCGCTCGAATACGCAAAACTGCGGGTGCAGGGAGGACGGCCCATCATCGGGCACGAGGCCATAGGAACGATACTGGCCGATATCGCGATCAAGCTCGAGGTGGCGCGCGGCACGATCTGGCGGGCGGCCTGGGCTGCGGATCATCCGGATGCGCATGCCGATCGCAGCCTTGGCGATTTGCCGCTTGCAACCATAGCCAGGATTGTGACTTCCGAAGCGGTTCACCTGGTCGCACTGACTGCCGCCGAGGTCTTCGGTGCCATGGGCGTAATGCGGGATATGCCGCTGCAGCAATACGTCCACGATGCATTGATTTTTCTGCATGCCGAAGCAGGCAATGACGTTGCGAGGTTGCATATTGCCGAGGGGCTGGCAGGATACCGGCGGCCGATGGCCGCGTAATCGCAGGAGGAAAAATGTCCGCGCGTCGTTTGATCGTTTTGTCGCTCGCCTGGCTTGCGTTAATTTCCGGGAACAGTGTCTGGGGCCAGTCCGGTTCCGCACAGAATTATCCCAGCAAGATTATCCGCGTCATCAATCCCAATCAGCCCGGCGGTAACAGCGACATCCTGTTCCGGTTGCTCTCTCCCAGGATGGGAGAAATACTGGGGCAACAACTGGTCATCGATTATCGTCCGGGCGCCGGCGGCAACATCGGTGCTGAAATCGCCGCGAAAAGCCCGCCAGACGGCTACACGGCGTTGATCGCCGCTGCAAGCTTCCTGATCAATCCCTCGCTGATCAAAAAGCTGCCGTTCGACGCGATCAGGGACTTTACTCCGCTCGGTCTGATCGTGGACATTCCGGCGGCGGTGGTGGTGCACCCATCATTGCCGGTACAGAACGCGAAGCAGCTTATCGCGCTCGCCAAGGCGCGCCCCGACCAGATTTTCTTTTCCAGCAGCGGCCCCGGTACCGTCGGTCATCTTGCAGGAGAGCTTCTCAATTCGCAGGCCGCGGTCAAGCTGGTGCACGTGCCGTACAAGGGCATAGGCCCCGGGGTGATAGACCTGCTGGCAGGCCACGTGCAGCTTTCGTTTCCGAGCATTCCGGTCGTTATCCAGCATGTACGTATCGGCAAATTGCGCGCAGTCTCACAATGCGGAGAGGCGCGCTCGCCGTCATTGCCGGAGGTGCCCACCATGCAGGAGTCCGGATTGCCCGGTTTCGTCGTCAGCAGCGGATTCAGTTTCCTCGGGCCGGCGGGTATGCCGCGGCCGGTCGTGGAGAAGCTCAATTCGGCGCTCGCGAAAGTTCTGCAGGACCCGGCTATCCGCAAGGAGTTGATCGACCGCGGCGCCGACCCCGTCGGCAACACCCCTGAACAGCACGCGGCCTACATCAAGGCCGAGATCGACAAGTGGCGGAAGGTTGCAAGCCACGCCGGCCTCAAGCCCGAATAACAGTATGGGCGACGTTTCCTCAGTCACGCTGGTCGGCGGCTACTTCGACTGGCAGGACCCGTTCCTGATCGAACAGCAGTTAAGCGCTGAGGAAAAGCTGATACGCGACACTGCGCGCAGCTATGCGCAGGAAAAGCTCGCACCCCGTATTCTGCACGCGAACCGCACGGAAACGTTCGATGTGGAGGTGATGCGCGAAATGGGCGAACTGGGATTTCTCGGCGCCACGCTCGAGGGCTACGGTTGCGCCGGCATCGGCTATGTCGCCTACGGTCTCATCATGCGGGAACTCGAGCGCGTTGATACCTCCTACCGTTCGGCGTGCTCGGTACAGGGCGCGTTGGCGATGACGCCGATATTTGCCTATGGCAGCGAGGAACAGCGGCAGAAGTATCTGCCGCGCATGGCCAAGGGAGAACTGCTCGGCTGTTTTGGGCTGACCGAGCCCGACCACGGCTCCGACCCTGGCAGCATGACCTCGCGCGCGCGCAAGGTCGACGGCGGATATGCGTTGAGCGGCACCAAGCTGTGGATCACGCACGCGCCGATCGCGGACATCATGGTGGTGTGGGCCAAGGATGATTCGGGAGCGATCCGCGGGTTCATCCTCGAGCGCGGCATGAAAGGACTGTCGACGCGCAAAATCGAAGGCAAGTTCTCGGTGCGCGCGTCCCCCACCGGCGAGCTCGTGATGGACCAGGTGTTCGTGCCGGAGGAAAACCTGCTGCCCAACGCCGCGGGACTGAAAGGGCCGTTCGGCTGTCTCAACAACGCGCGCTTTGCCATCTGCTGGGGTGCGCTTGGCGCCGCCGAATTTTGCTGGCATGCTGCGCGTCAGTACGCACTGGACCGCAAGCAGTTTGGCCGGCCGCTCGCGGCCAATCAGTTGATCCAGAAAAAGCTCGCTGACATGCAAAGCGAAATCGCGTTGGGATTGCTTGCGTGCCTGCACGTGAGCCGGCTGCGCGAGCAGGGCAGGGCCACGCCCGAGATGGTGTCGCTCATGAAACGCAACTCGGCGGGCAAGGCGCTCGAGATCGCACGCATGGCGCGCGACATGCACGGCGGCAACGGCATTTCGGACGAATTCCACGTGATCCGCCACATGCTGAATCTCGAGACCGTGAATACGCTTGAGGGCACGCACGACATTCATGCATTGGTGCTGGGACGTGCGCAAACAGGTATTTCGGCTTTTTGACCGGGGCGGGAGTGAGTTTTATCGACTGCCGGAGATTGATACAAGGAGGAGAAAATGAACCCCATATTGCGTCGCTTCATGCGGGTATTGGTGTGTGTTCCGTTCTTGTGCGCAGGCTCGACCGTCGCGCAGGGCTATCCGGCAAAACCGATCCGAATTATTGTGCCGTACGCGCCGGGCGGGTCCACCGACGTGGTGTTCCGCATACTTGCGCCGCGACTGGCCGAGATTCTCGGACAGACTGTGCTGGTCGAGAACAGGCCGGGGGGCTCGTCGACAATAGGCCTGGACATCGCGGCAAAATCACAACCCGACGGCTATACGCTGGGAGTGCCCAACATCACGTTCGGCGCCAATCCCAGCCTGATGAAAAAAATGCCGTTCGATACCGAGAAAGACCTCGTGCCGGTGAGCCTGGTTTCCGTCGTCACGCTGGTGCTGTCGGTGCATCCCTCGGTGCCGGTAAAATCGGTCAAGGAGCTGATCGTACTCGCCAAATCCAAACCCGGGAGTCTGAATTACGGCTCCGCCGGCAATGCCAGCGCGAATCATCTGGCAACCGAGCGATTCAAGCATATGACGGGCATCAATATGGTGCACATCCCGTACAAGGGCGGTGGCCCTGCGGTCATTTCCATAGTCGGTGGTGAAACCGCGGTGCTGTTCGCTACCATCCCGTCTGCGTTCCAGCACTTCAAGACGGGCAGGCTGGTCGCGCTCGGCGTGAGTTCCCTCAAGCGTAGCGTCGCGCTCCCCAACGTCCCGAGCATAGCCGAGGCCGGGGTTCCCGGGTTTGAAGCGATCGAGTGGAACGGCGTGGTGGTGCCTACGGGAACGCCCGCGGCAGTGATAGAAAAGCTACACCAGGCTTTTGCCAGGGCTTTGTCCATACCCGAAGTGAAAGAGCGCATCGTCGGCCTGGGCGCGGACCCGGTCGGTAACTCGCCAGAGGAGTTTTCGGCCTTCATCAAGAAGGAAATCGCAACGTGGTCGAAGGTGATCAAGGAGGTCGGCATCACCATCGAGTGACCGGGTTCGACAACATCGCTGAAAAGCCGAACGCGCGCCCGGACGCAACCGGCGCCCGGCGGGCGGGAGGGTCGGTATTGAAAAGCCGGATCGAACTGACTACGGATACGGCGACATGACCGAAACTGTCAAACTTTACGTCAACGGCATGGAGCATACGGTCGTCGCGGATGCCGATACGGCGCTGCTCTATATCCTGCGCAATGATTTGGGGTTGAAAGGCACACGCTTTGGCTGCGGGCTCGGCCAATGCGGCGCCTGCAACGTGCTTGTCGATGGCCGCAGCACACCCTCGTGCGATATGCCGCTGCGCGCGGCAGCAGGCAAGCGCATTACCACCATCGAAGGTCTGGGTGCGATAGGTCGGCTGCACCCGCTGCAGCAGGCCTTTATTGATGAGCAGGCGGCGCAGTGCGGTTACTGTGCGAACGGCATCATCATGAGCGCGCGTGCGCTGCTCGACAGCAATCCGCATCCAGGCGAGGACCAAATCCGCGCCGCGCTCGACCGCAACCTTTGCCGCTGCGGCACGCATGGCCGCATTGTGCGCGCGATTCAGCGTGCCGCACGCGTCATGGCCGGGCAGTTGCCGTGACGAGCGTTCCCATCGCAGCATTTCCGCCCACGCTTAATGCCAATCGGCGGCTCGACCGCTGGCTAACGATCAATGCCGAGGGCACGGTCACGGTGCGCACGGGCAAGGTGGAGATCGGGCAGGGTATCGTTTCCGCGATGGCGCAGATCGCGGCCGATGAGCTTGATGTCAGTTACACCCGGATCCGCATGGTGCCTGCCGATACCTCCATGAGTCCGGACGAAGGCTCGACCACGGGCAGCCGCTCGATCGAAGAGGGAGGTTCGGCGTTGCGCCAGGTCTGTGCGGAAGCGCGCGATCTGTTGCTGCAAACTGCAGCCCACAAGTTAAATGCGGGGCTCGAAAGCCTCGAGGTAAATGACGGCACGATCCGGGTGCGCGGCGGCGGCCAGAGCACCACCTACTGGGAACTCGCAGCGGAAGTCGATTTCGCGCGCGACGCAACCGGGCAGGCGAGTCCCAAGCAGGCGAGCGAACTCAGACTGGTCGGAACGACGGTGGCCCGCCTTGATATCCCTGGCAAACTCACGGGGGCTGCGTTCGTGCATGACCTTGAGCTGCCCGGAATGCTGCATGGACGGGTGCTGCGCCCCCCGTCCTATCGAGCCACACTGATCTCGCTCGACGATGCGGCGGCACGCGCGCTGCCTGGCGTGGTGACGGTGGTGCGCAGCGGCAACTTCCTCGGCGTGCTCGCTGTGCGCGAAGAACGATCCATCGAGGCGATGCAGGTCCTCGCACGCCATGCGGTATGGAAGGAATGTGCCGACCTGCCCGATGCCGATGCGCTGCCCGATTTCCTGCGAGCGCAGCCGGCCGAGGATGAGTTGCTGAGGGAGAAAGCCGCGGCGCCCGCCGGCGGCGGCCAGGCATTGGTATCAACCTATACCCGCCCTTATATTGCGCACGCTTCGATCGGCCCGTCGTGCGCGCTCGCCTGGTGGCATGAAAACCGGCTCGAGGTGTGGTCTCACAGTCAGTCGATCCATGCGCTGCGCAGTGAGCTTGCCAAAACCTTGCAGTTCGACATCGCGCGTATCGTGGTCAGGCACGCAGAAGGCGCGGGCTGTTATGGACACAATGGCGCCGATGATGCAGCGCTTGATGCCGCGCTGCTGGCGCGCGCGGCCGAAGGGCGCCCGGTCAGGTTGCAGTGGATGAGGGAGGACGAGTTCGGGTGGGAACCGTTCGGCCCGGCGATGGTGGTCAGGATAGAGGGGAGTGTTGACCGCGACGGACGTGTGGCAAGCTGGCACCAGCACATCTGGGGTAACCGCCATATTACGCGGCCAGGCCGCCATCCCAATCCGGGACTGCTTGCGGCGTGGCACATCGACCCGGGGGCGGAGCCGCCGCCGGCAGTCGACATGCCGCTGGCGATGGGGGGAGGCAGCCAGCGAAACGCGCTGCCGTACTACGATTTTCGCGGCGAACGCGTTGTCAACCATGCGGTGCAACCGATGCCGCTGCGAGTGTCCACATTGCGGGCACTTGGCGCCCATCTCAACGTGTTCGCCATCGAATCGTTCATGGATGAGCTTGCCGAAGCCGCGGGAATCGATCCTGTCGAATTCAGGCTGCGTCATCTGCTGGATGAACGCGCACGCGCGGTTGTCAAGGCCGCCGTCGCGAAGGCGGGCTGGAAACCCGGCGCCAAGGGCGATGGCGCGCGCGGCGTCGGGATCGGCTTTGCACGATACAAGAATATCGGTAACTACGTTGCCGTCATTGCCGAGGTTATCGTCGGCGAGATGGTGCGTGTGCCGCGGGTGGTGGCGGCGCTTGACTGCGGGCGCGTGGTCAATCCGGACGGTGTCATCAATCAGGCCGAGGGCGGTATCGTGCAGGCGACGAGCTGGACGCTCAAGGAACAGGTGCGCTTCGACCGCACGCGAATTACCTCGCGCACCTGGGAGGACTATCCTGTGATTACGTTCAGCGAGGCGCCGAAGGTCGAAGTCGTGCTGAACGACCATCCCGAGCAACCGTCGCTGGGAGTGGGTGAAGGCATGGTCGGCCCCACCGCAGCGGCGATTGCCAACGCGGTATCCAATGCCATGGGAATACGCGTGCGTGATTTGCCGTTGACGCGCGAGCGTATCATCGCGGCGCTATTGCTGTGACAGTGGGCCGGTCGCAGAGTCCGGCATCCGTATCGGGTAGCAGTTTTTGAAAGGAATCATTGATGGCGTCCAATAGTCCGTGGGTCGAGCATTTCCCCGGCAATTTCGTGTGGTCGAATGCAGCGATTGTCACCAAAGGAATGGCACCGTATGGCGCGGTCGCGCTGGGGGAAATCGACGAAGTTTGCGAACGGCTCAGGCGGCGCCAGGACCAACCCGATGCCTGGCGCGAGGAATGGTGCGCGCTGGCAAGCCGACTCGAGTCGGCCGCCGATCACGCCGCCGCTGCAGGGCACTCGTTTACCGCGGGCAACTACTATCTGCGTGCAGGAATGTACTACTTTACCGGCGAGCGTTTTGTGGTTCCGGGTGAACAGAAACGGGAGATTGGACGCAAAGCGTTGCAGTGCCAGCACGCCGGGCTCGAGCGACGCTACTCCAACCTCGAGCGCGTCGAAGTGCCTTACGAAAATACGACGCTGCCGGCGCTATTCATGAAGGCGCCGCACGCGTCGGGGCGCGCCCCGACGGTGGTGGTGTTCAATGGCATGGACAACTGCAAGGAAATGAGCGTGCTGTTCGCAGGCATTGAATTTTCCGCGCGCGGCTGGAATACGCTTGCGATCGATGGACCGGGGCAGGGTGAGTCATTGCGGTTGCGAGATCTGCACGCACGTTACGACTACGAAGTTCCGGGCAGGGCGGCATATGATTATGTTGCTGCGCGGCCCGAGGTGGACCCGGGCAGGATAGTCGTCATGGGCTACAGCTTCGGCGGCTATTACGCCGCGCGGATCGCTGCGTTCGAGCAGCGCTATGCCGCGGGAGTGGCGATGAGCGCGCTGCACTGGGATCTCGCCGGCTGGCAACTCGGGATAAAGCACAGGCACGATACCGACCCCAAGACGACGGCGCAGTCGACTTTCCATTTCCGTTGGGTCATGGGCGTAGACACCGCGGAAGGCGCGATCGAAAAAGCCCGGAAATTCTCGCTGGCCGGGGTCGCGGAAAAAATTGCGTGCCCGTTCCTGATCGTGCATGCCGAGGATGACAGGATCGTGCCGGTTGCATCCGCCCACAAGCTTTTCGATGCGGTGGGATCCCGGCGCAAGGCCCTGAAAATACTCACCGCCGAGGACGGCAGTACCTACCATGCCCAAGCCGATAATCGGCAGGTCGGAATCGATTACATCGCCGATTGGATAGCGTCGCAGCTGAAATGAGCTCTGGCCAAGCGCACCGCTGGCCGGTGGGGGCGGTATAGGTAGGGGGATTTAGAAGGGGTTTTAGAGGCTTTGGGTTGAATATATTGAAGGTAACATAATATACATTATACGAATAAATGGAGGCATCCCGTATCCGTGGCTAAGCCAGCCTAGCGCGTAGTTTCATCCGCCTTGGGATCGGATTTGGGATGGGGATCAGCGTCATTGGCGAGCAAAAACGCCGCCAGCCCGGGGTGCCCTTCACGCGTCGCCATCGCCAGTGCGGTGATTCCGTTGACCCCGGCAGCGTTGATCCGAGCCCCATACGCCAGCAGCAACCGGCTGATTTCTATACTACCTTTGACCGCCGCATAGATCAGGGGCGTCCACTCTCCTGCAGGCGGATTGACCTGCGCATCATGGACCAGCAACTGCCTGACGATTTCCAAATGGCCCTTCAGCGCCGCCAGCATCAGTGCTGTTTCGCCATAAGCGTTGCGTGGGTCAACCGATGCGCGCGCGGCCAGCAACGCCTTGACCACCCCAAAATTGTCCGCATTGACCGCGAGGATCAAAATGGAATTGCCCTCAGGATCGACTGTATTGACGTCCACACCCCGCCCGAGCAACTGGCTGACCGCCGCCGCATTGTCGTTCCTGACAGCATGTAACATATCTTCGTAGACCCCCGCGGTTGCCAGATGGTGGGTTGCGACCAGAATCAAACCGGCGATTATTTTGATATATAACATGAGATAACTTCTATACTACATTGAATAATTGATTATAATTATGAGTCGTCTTCGTCGCAACCAATTCCAGCGGAACCTCTTTGATACGGGCGATTTCCTCCGCCACATGCCTGACATACCCCGGTTGGTTGGTTTTGCCGCGATGGGGAACCGGCGCCAGATAGGGCGCATCGGTTTCTATCAGCATGTTTTCGAGCGGCACTCGCCGCGCGACCTCTTTAAGGGCCGTGGCGTTCTTGAATGTCACTATGCCCGAAAAGGAGATGTAGAAACCCATTTCAATCGCCGCAGCCGCCACCTCCCAGCTTTCGGTAAAGCAGTGCATTACCCCGCCGGCGTCCTGCGCCCCACCCTCGCGCATGATGCGCAGCGTGTCCTCAGCCGCGTCCCGGGTATGGATGATCAGCGGCTTGCCGCATTCGCGCGCGGCGCGAATGTGGCTGTGAAAGCGTTCGCGCTGCCACTCCAGATCTCCCTTCAGCCGGTAATAATCGAGCCCGGTCTCGCCTATCGCCACTATTTTGGGATGACCGGCGAGCCTAACCAGCTGTGCTGCCGTCACCGTCGCGACGCCCTCATGGTCTGGATGCACGCCCACCGAGGCGTGAAGATGCGGATAGTCCTCCGCCAATTTGCGCACGCGTGGGAAGTCTTCGAGATTTACCGACACGCATAGCGCGCGTTCAACCTGATTAACGCGCATCAGCTCGAAAACCGAATCGAGCTGGTCCGCGAGCGCGCGAGCGCGGCGAGTGGCGCATTACCGGTCTGCGCCAGTCTCAGCGCCGGGTCGGTGACACCCTGTTCGAGCAGCCATTGCGCAGCCGCCGCGCTTTGCGGCGTCGGCAGTGCGATCTGCTGGCAACGGCTGATAATGGTCGCAGGCAAATAGCCCGGTCGGTGCGATATCAACATGAAGCGCGTGCCCGGCGGCGGCTCCTCAAGATTCTTGAGCAGCGCGTTAGCGGCATTTGCATTCAGCGTCTCGGCCGGAAACAACACTATGGTCTTGCCGCATCGGCCATGCGCGGTCAGATTGATGAAATCCTGCAATTCCCTGACTTCTTCAACCCGGATTTCCCGGCTTGGTTTGCGCTTGCCGGCAGTTGGCTGATCGGGCTCGGCGGATTCTGCTGCGTCGGAGCGCAATTCGGCCGATCGGTGCGCTTCCGGCTGGAGTTCGCGGTAGTCGGGATGGCCGGTCACGGCAAACCAGCGGCAGCTCCGGCATGCGCCGCAGGCGGCGCCGTCGGCAGCGGGGCTCTCACACGCAAGCGACTGCGCGAGTTTGCGCACGAAATCGAGCTTGCCGATGCCTTCCCTGCCCCTGAACAGCAATGCGTGCGGCAGATCAGACCTGCGTTGCAGCAAATTGCGCCATTGTGGCTGGTGCCAGGGATAAACCGTTATTGCCATAGCGCACCGGCAATGATCGCAAGTTCCTGCTGGATGTGCGCGACGCTCTGGCCGGCGTCGATCACGCGGATGCGTAATGGATGTTCGCTTGCGCGGCGCAGGTAAGCCTCACGCACGCGGCGGTAAAACTCATCCTGTTCCTGCTCGAAGCGATCGGCTGCGCGTGCGCCACGCGCGCGCCGGCGTCCTGTTTCAGGCGCCAAATCGAAAAGCATCGTGAGGTCGGGTTGTAGTCCGCGCAGCGTCCACTTTTCGATCTGTGCCAGGCGCGACCAGTCCACGCCGCGTCCGCCGCCCTGATAGGCGAACGTTGCGTCAGCATAGCGGTCGCATACCACCCATTCACCCTTGACAAGCGCCGGCTCGATAACTTTATCGAGATGTTCTCGCCGGGCGGCGAACATCAGCAACGTTTCGGTTTCGGCGTGCATCTTATTGTCAGGATCGAGGAGAATCTGGCGCAATTTTTCGCCAAGCACTGTGCCACCGGGCTCGCGCGTGACGCGCACCGTAATCGCGCGCTGCCGCAGCAATTTCGCAAGCCACTCCAGATGCGTGCTCTTGCCGGCGCCGTCGATACCTTCGAGTGTAATGAACTTCCCGCGCATGATGTCGCTAAACTTTAGCGCCTGCCACGAAGCTGGTATTTTGTCACGGCGCGATCATGTTCAGCCAGTGAGGACGAAAATTGTGACGTGCCGTCTCCGCGCGCAACGAAATACAGCGCGTTGCTCGATGCTGGATTGAGCGCGGCGCGAAGCGCGCCGGTGCCCGGTATCGCGATCGGCGTCGGCGGCAGGCCCGCGCGCGTATAAGTGTTGTACGGTCCGTCGGCCAGCAAGTCGCGCTTGCGCAGATTTCCGTCGAACTCGGTACCCAGGCCGTAAATGACCGTCGGATCGGTTTGCAGCCGCATGCCCAGCCTGAGGCGGTTCAAGAATACCGCCGCAATCAGGGCCCGCTCGCCCGGCTGCCCGGTCTCTTTTTCGATAATCGAAGCCAGGATCAGCGCCTGATACGAATTCTCCAGCGGCAGGCCGTCGGCGCGTGTTTTCCACAGAGAATCCAGCTGAACCTGCATTGCGCGATAGGCGCGCTGCAGTATGGAGAAATCGCTGGCTCCACTGACGAAATAGTAGGTATCCGGGAAAAACAGACCTTCGACCGACGCATGGGTAATCCCGAAGCGCGCCGCAATGGCTGGCTCCGGCAGTCCTCGCGTGTCATGCTTGATCGCCGCATGGGAGTCGAGGGCAGCTCGCATCTGGCGGGAGCTCCAGCCTTCGACAAGCGTGATCTGGTCCTGGCCGTGGCCGCCGGCAGTGATTTTTATCAGCAGCTCGTAAGGCGTAATCGCGCTGTTGATCTGATAATTGCCGGCCTGGACGCGGCCGGCGTGACCAAAAACCCGTGCGACCAGTTCGAATTTCCACGCTGTGTCGAGTAATCCGGCCGCCTGCATCTGCTTCGCTGTGCTGCGCAGGCTGCTGCCGTGCTTCAGACTGAACTGCACGGGCTTGCTGATCGCAAGATCGGTGAAGCAGTAGAACGCGAACCAGGCGAGCAATGCCGCAGACAGCATCCCGCCCAGCCACAGCATGCGCTTGAACCAGAATTTAGCGGTCCTGAGCATCGTCGATCCAGCGCCGGATTTGCGCGGTCAGCGAACCGGTAGTCCAGGTTTTGCATTCGCACTCGGCGATTTGCCAGACGCCGATCACGCTATTGACCAGGAATACTTCATCGGCGCGCAATAATTCATTCATTCCAACCGTTGCGGTTCGAACCGGAATTTCGTGCTTGCGCGCAAGCTCGACTATCAGTCTGCGCAGGACGCCGGCGACGCCGCAGTGAGTCAAGTCCGGCGTTACCAGTGCCCCACCCGTTACCAGAAACACGTTGCTCATGGTGCCGCAAATCACATTGCCGTCGGCATCGCGCATCAGACCTTCGGCAATCCCGGGATCATTCCACTCCGAGCGCGCCAGCACATTTTCGAGCCGGTTCAGATGCTTGATTCCTGCCAGTGCCGGCTGCGATGCAAGCCGTATCTGGCACAGGTGCACACGTACCCCATGCTCGTAATAGCGTTGCGGATAATTCGGCAACGGGCCTGCGGCAACCACGCGCAGCGGCATGGCGGCGGCCGGAATCGCATAGCCGCGTTCGCCGCTGCCGCGGGTCACAACGATTTTGACGACGCAATCGGATAAGCGTGCGGCGATTGCGGCCAGATCGTGTTCCAGTATTTCCGCGGCGGGACACGCGATGCGAAGAGCCGCGCAATCCGCCGCAAGCTTGGCGTACTGCCGCCGCCACAATCCGGGCCGGCCGCGGCGCAGCGTGAATGTACGGAACACGCCGTCGCCGTACATCAGACCGCGATCGCGCACGCTGACCGTATCGATCTCAACGCCGTTGACGAGATTCATCGCGATACCGGTTTGTGCACCGGCGTGGAATGCCGGCATGAAAAACGACGACGCAGCGTCAGACGGCGCGAAACACCAGGCTGCCGTTGGTGCCGCCGAAGCCGAATGAATTCGAAATTACGACGGCGATTTTCATTTTGCGCGCGTTGTTCGGCACGTAATCGAGGTCGCATTGCGGATCCTGATCGGAGAGATTGATGGTCGGGGGTGCAATTTGATGATGCACCGCCAAGGCCGAAAATACGGCCTCGATTCCGCCCGCGGCTCCAAGCAAATGGCCCGTCATCGACTTGGTCGAGCTTACCGCGAGCTTCCGGGAGTGTTCGCCAAAGCAACGCTTGATAGCGATCGTTTCCGCGATATCGCCGAGCGGCGTCGAGGTTCCGTGTGCGTTGATGTAATCGACCTCATCCAGATTGACTTCGCCGTTGCGCATTGCGTTTGCCATGCAGCGCGCCGCGCCCTCGCCGTCCTCGCACGGCGCTGTAATATGGTGTGCGTCGGCGCTCATACCGTAGCCGGCAAGCTCGCAGTAAATCCTGGCGCCTCGCTGCCGGGCATGCTCCTGCTCTTCCAGCACCAGTATTCCCGCACCCTCGCCGAGCACGAAGCCATCGCGATTCTTGTCCCATGGGCGGCTTGCCTGCTCCGGCGCGTCATTGCGCGTCGACAGTGCGCGCGCCGCACAAAAACCTCCGACGCCGAGCGGCGAAACCGTCGCTTCTGCGCCGCCGGCAATCATAATGTCGGCATCACCGTATTCGATCAGACGGCCGGCATCGCCGATGCAGTGATTGGCTGTCGTGCACGCCGTAACCAGCGCCAGGTTGGGCCCTTTCAATCCGTACATGATGGAAAACTGGCCGGCGATCATGTTGATGATCGTGCCCGGCACAAAGAACGGCGAAATTTTGCGCGCGCCGCCCGCCTGCAAGGCCGCGCACGTGTCTTCGATCATGGGTAGCCCGCCGATGCCGGACCCGATGCACACGCCGATTCGCTCGCGCTCCTCCCGTGCGAGATCGAGGCCGGAGTCCTGAAGTGCATCGATCGCAGCGGCAAGACCGTAGTGGATGAAGGTGTCGAAGCGGCGGGCTTCCTTGGGAGAAAGCCATTTCTCGACATCAAATCCCCTGACCTCTCCGGCAATCCGGGACGGAAACGAACTGGCGTCGAAATGCGTGATATTGCTGATGCCGGATTTTCCGGCAACAATACTGGACCACGCAGCGCTTATGTCGATCCCGACCGGAGATATGATGCCGAGGCCGGTTACGACTACTTTGCGTCTTGCCAATTTAAGTCCGTGGCGTCACAAGACGGAGACTCACTTGAGGTGAGCTTTGATGTAATCGATGGCCTGCTGGACGTTCGTGATCTTTTCCGCTTCCTCGTCCGGAATTTCACACTCGAATTCCTCTTCGAGAGCCATCACCAGTTCGACCGTGTCGAGCGAATCCGCTCCGAGGTCATTGACGAATGACGACTCGTTCTTGACATCGCTTTCGCTGACGCCCAGTTGCTCGGCGACGATTTTTTTAACGCGTTGTTCCAGGTTTTCCATCTATGTCCCCTTCCAGGTAGTGGATTTATTTCATGCGTGACGCGCATTTTACCAAATTCGGCGGGCGCCACACAGCCCGTGTATCTTGCTAATCCATCAGCATTCCGCCGTTGACGTGAAGCGTCGCACCGGTTATGTATGCCGCGGCCGGTGAAGCCAGAAACGCGACTGCAGCAGCGACTTCCCCAACTGCGCCCAAACGACCGAGCGGAATCTGGGCAAGCAGTGCTCCACGCTGATTCTCGTCAAGCACGCGCGTCATATCGGTATCGATAAACCCGGGCGCAACACAGTTGACCGTGATGTTGCGGCTTCCGACCTCGCGCGCGAGTGACTTGCTGAAACCGATCATGCCGGCCTTGGCCGCCGCATAGCTGGTCTGGGCAGCATTGCCGGCTACGCCGACTACGGACGAAATGTTGATTATGCGCCCGCTTCGCGTCTTCAGCATTGCGCGTAGTACCAGCTTGGAAAGCCGGTAGACCGATTTGAGGTCGGTCGAAATGACATCGTCCCAATCCTCGTCTTTTATCCGCAGCAACAGATTGTCGCGCGTGATGCCGGCGTTGTTGACCAGGATGGTAACTGCGCCAAGCGCCTCCTGTACCGTGCCGACGACCGCCTCGCACTGATCCGCTCGATTGACATCGAGCACCAGACCGAGGCCCTTGATGCCGGCGCCCCGCAATGCTTCCTGCACCTGCGCGGCGCCCGCTTCGCTTGTGGCCGTGCCGGCCACCATGGATCCCTGTCTGCCGAGTTCAAGTGCGATCTCTCTGCCGATTCCGCGCGAAGCGCCCGTTACCAGCGCCACTTGTCCTGTCAGCGTCATGCCGCCCGCCGTAACGATTGCATTGCCTGGGCGAGTGATGCAGGGTCCGCCATGGACACGCCCTGCAAAGAACCATCGATACGCCGGGAGAGGCCGGCCAGCACCCCGCCGGGGCCGCATTCCGCAACATGCGTGACACCCATTTGCGCCATACCACGTATGATTTCTACCCAGCGCACGGGATTGCAGGCCTGGCGTGCCAGAGCGGACTTGATCTGTCCTGGATCATCGTTCGCCGCGACATCGACGTTGTTAATCACCGGAATCTGCGGCGCACTGAAAGCAACACTCGCCAGATACTCCTCGAGCCGCTGCGCCGCGGGTCTCAATAGTGAGGAATGAAATGGCGCGCTGACCGGCAGCATTACGGCGCGCTTGGCGCCTCGGGCTTTCGCTGCCTCAGCGCCTCGCTCGACCGCCGATTTGTGGCCCGCAATCACGACCTGACTGGGCGCATTGAAATTAACCGGCTCGACCACTTCCCCCTGCGCCGCTTCGCTGCACGCCGCACGCACCGCATCGTCGTCGAGCCCGAGTATCGCGGCCATCGCGCCAGCTCCAAGCGGCACCGCATCCTGCATCGCTTGCGCACGGAATCGCACCAGCGGCAGCGCGTCGCGAAAACTGACGACACCGGCAACCACCAGCGCAGTGTATTCGCCGAGGCTGTGACCGGCAACGACCGCGGGCTGCGTCCCTCCTTCATCGCGCCACGCGCGATACACCGCGTAGCCCGCCGTCAGCATCAACGGCTGGGTATTGACCGTCGCGTTGAGCGCATCGGGCGGGCCCGCACTCACCAACTGCCATAGATCCTGTCCGAGTATGCATGAGGCCTCGTCGAAGGTATCGCGCACCGGCTTCGAATCAGAAAAACTTTGCATCATGCCGACAGACTGCGAGCCTTGGCCCGGAAACACCAGCGCTAATTTCACCATTTTAGCAACACCGCGCCCCAGGTAAAGCCGCCGCCGACGCCTTCGAGCAGCAGGTGCTGTCCTGCGCGTATTCGACCGTCGCGCACCGCCACATCGAGGGCCAGTGGTATCGACGCCGCCGACGTATTGCCGTGGCGGTCGACTGTGACGACTACTTTTTCCAGACTCATGCCGAGTTTTTTGGCGGTCGACTGAATGATGCGGATATTGGCCTGGTGCGGAATCAGCCAGTCAATATCGGATATCTGAAGATTGTTCGCGGCCAGCGCTTCTTCGACGACTTCCTCAAGTATCGTGACCGCGAATTTGAACACGGCGTTGCCCTCCATCTGCAGAAACGGCCGCCCTGTCACCTTGCCGCCGCTTACCGATCCCGGCACCGACAACTGGTGCTGAAAGCTGCCGTCAGCATGCAGATGGCTCGACAGGATGCCCGGAGTGTCGCTTGCCCGCAGCACAACGGCCCCGGCGCCGTCGCCGAACAGCACGCAGGTGCCCCGGTCGTTCCAATCCAGTATGCGTGAAAAAATTTCGCACCCGACCACTAATGCATGTTGATATTGCCCGGAACGCAGGAACAGGTCGGCCGTGCCCAAGGCATACACAAAACCACTGCATACCGCCTGCATATCGAATGCCGGACAGTTCTTGATGCCAAGTTTGTCTTGAAGTATGCACGCGGTGCTAGGGAAGATCACGTCCGGCGTGGATGTCGCGACAATAATGAGATCAATATCCTGCGCGGTGATTCCGGCGGCCTCTATCGCCCTGCTGCTGGCCATGAACGCCAGATCGCTGGAGCGTTCGTTGTCAGCCGCAATATGTCGCTGGCGGATGCCGGTGCGCGTAAAAATCCATTCGTCGGTGGTATCAACGATTTTTTCCAGGTCGCGATTGCTCAGGATCTTTTCAGGCAGGTAGCCGCCGGTGCCGATTATTCGGGAATAAGTCATGCAATGCTCTCTTGCACTGCAGATATTTGTTCCGAAATGCGATTCAAAACGCCGACACGTGTCTCTTCCACTGCGCGTTCAATCGCCACCCGGAATGACAGGCAGTCCGCCGAACCGTGGCTCTTGATCACGATGCCGCGCAATCCGAGCAGGCTGGCGCCGTTATAGAGTCGCGGGTCGACACGGTGTTTAAAAGCATTGATCACCGGCAGTGCGACTACGCCCGCCAGCCTTGTCAGTAAATTGCGATTGAACTCCTCGCGCAGGTACGTTGCAAACATCCGCGCGAGCCCTTCCGAAGTCTTGAGTGCGACGTTTCCGACGAAACCGTCGCACACCACCACATCGGTTGTGCCCTTGTAGATGTCGTCGCCCTCGATATTGCCATAAAAATTGAGGCCGCTCGCCCGCAGCAATTCCCCCGCGCGCTTGACCACCTCGTTGCCTTTGATGTCTTCCTCGCCGATGTTGAGCAAACCGATGCTAGGCTTCGGCTTGTTCTCGACGGTGCTTACCAGAGTTGCGCCCATGACACCGAATTGCAGGAGATGCTCTGCGGTGCAATCGACGTTGGCGCCAAGATCGAGCATGTAGGTATGCCCTTTCAGCGTCGGCAGTACTGAACAGATCGCGGGGCGCTCGATTTCAGGCAGCATTTTCAGCACGAACCGCGAAATTGCCATCAATGCGCCGGTATTGCCCGCGCTGATGCAGGCGTGCGCAGCGCCCTGCTTGACCAGATCGATGGTGATGCGCATGGACGAATCCTTCTTGTTGCGCAACGCGCCGACCGGTGACTCATCCATGCCCACCACTTCGCTCGCCTGCCGCACCGCAATGCGCGGCCCAGTCTCCGCTTTACACCGGCGTAACTCGGTCGTGATGGCATCCTGCTGTCCGACCAGGATGATGCCGACATCCGCGGTGCTCCGCAGGCAATCCAGCGCGGCAGGAACCGTCACGTGCGGGCCATGATCGCCTCCCATGCAATCGATCGCGACCGTTACGTCCATCTAACCTCCTTGTTCCCGCGCGCGGCTTTGCACCGCGCGCGATCAGATACGGCCACCGGCACGCCCGGCGCCAACAGGGAACCGGGTCCTACTCACCTTTGGTCTTGAGAACTTTCTTGCCGCGATAGTAGCCGGTGGGACTGACGTGATGACGCAGATGTACTTCCCCGGTGGTGGGTTCGACTGCCAGAGGAGGACTTGTCAGAAAGTCATGTGAGCGGTGCATGCCGCGTTTCGAAGGTGACTTCTTGTTTTGCTGAACAGCCATTTCAAAACTCCTTTTGCTTCAATTTAATCGGACTTAACGGGGCCAGCGCCGCGAACGGTGACGCCGCGTGGTCCCTTGTCGTATTCACTGCCGCGCTGCATTGCCCTTCGGAGTGACGTGGCGCAATCGGGATCGCCAACAGCACTTCGTCCTCGATCAGCACCCGGACCTCGATCCCGGGATTTGCCGGAACGCCATCCAGATCATCTATTCCCGCGGTTTCGCCACCCGCGTCAGGCGTCAACACCAGCAGGCTCGATTCCACCGCCACCGGATAGGCGAGACTGCCCAGACAACGCTGGCACCTGAGGTTGACCTCACCTTCAACCTTGAGGTTGAGCCGGGGTCGGCGTCGAGCGTCGCAGCTGCCCGCAAGCGTGAACTTCAGATATCCGCCGGCATCGAACAGGCTGTCTGCAAGCCGCGTCAGCTGCGCCACCGTCACCTCGCCCTGCATCTGCTGGCCAGTGCGGGCGAACTCCAGACTGTCTATGACTGCCCGTGCAGACATAAGCGGCGCATGATAGTATTTTTGCGCATTTCTGTCAAAACCGGATAAAAGAAAATTCATTCTGCGCAAATACTTAGAG